>Ga0214472_10004102_pt1 | contig 15363 bp, 14 predicted proteins | sample RVTome_6_FD_207662 | JGI IMG/M metagenome (GOLD analysis project Ga0214472, IMG submission 207662) | Soil microbial communities from uranium-contaminated site in the Upper Colorado River Basin, Wyoming, United States - RVT140D175 | ecosystem: Environmental > Terrestrial > Soil > Contaminated >...
TATCTCTTAGTAAACAATTAAGACTTCGATGTCTGATTTTCATAATTGACGATTGTTTTAACTTACTTTTATTCTCCCCCCTATTTTTTGACCAGTTCTTTTTACTTTTCGTATCATGAACGTCCTAGTTCTTATCCCTACCAATTAGAAGATGAGTGGAGGACTGAAGTCCTCCGCTACATGTTTATTCACGGCTGGCCCTCCGACTCAACTCAGGACAGGCCCTTCGACAAGCTCAGGACAGGCTCAGTGTGAACGGGTTATATGGAACAGAAAGGAAAAAGAAAACCTTTTTATTCATGGATTCCCGACAACAATCCTCGGGAATGACCGTAGGGGAGTGGATTCCCGATAGATTCTTCGAGTTGCTCACCCTTCGACATTTCTCAGGACAGGCCCTTCGACCAGGCTGAGGGTGAACGGGTTATAAGGAACAGAAAGAAAAAGAAAACCTTTTTATTCATGGATTCTCAATAACTGCATTTGGGAATGACGCGTCGTAATTGAGATTGCTTCGAAACGAAGTTTCTCAAATGACCTCTAGGTGGATTCCCCATAACGCTTGTCCTCGAACGCCACCCGATCAATTCATTCGAGTGCAGGCTTGATCGGGGAGTGCTCGGGAGACAGATGCGGGTGGATCCCCGATAAATGCATTCGGGGGTGACAATCGGAGCAGATATCAAGCTGAATTTTTTGGCGCCCCCAGAGGGATTTGAACCCCCGACCTGCGGATTCGAAGTCCGACGCTCTATCCGGGCTGAGCTATAGGGGCGCGTCCTAGAGTTTATGATATTTGTATACTCGATAGTAAAACCTATCCTCACTTCCCCCCTCACCCTAACCCTCTCCCTCAAGGGAGAGGGAATTTCATAGTTCAATCTGAATTTATTTCCTGAACGCATTCAAGGGGAAGTGACCTCCCCCATCTATCCAGAATTGTTTTAATCACATAATCCTTTGTGTCAAAAGTAGTCTTCAATTTCAACGCATTCTCTAATATCTCCTCACATCCGGCCTTTGTTATGGAGTTTAATAGCTTTTTAACCTTTGGAATAGAATGTGTGTTCATGCTAAGTTCGTCAATACCCATGCCAACAAGGAGAGGAACACACGAGAGCTGACCAGCCATTTCCCCACATACACCCACTGGGACACCCTTAAGCCTCGCCGCCTCTGTAATGCTCTTTAAAAGTCTCAGGACTGCTGGGTGGAAATGACTGAATAGGTACGATACATGCTCATTAATTCTATCCACAGCCAGCGTATACTGTATAAGATCATTTGTGCCTATACTTAAGAAGTCCACCTCTTCAGCGATTTCGGATGCAAGAATTGCTGCCGATGGTGTCTCAATCATCACTCCTATCTCCCAAGAGCAACCAGAATCAATCTCCCTTGCTACCCCGCTCACAATACTCTTTGTGTCTCTGATCTCAAAGAGACTGGACACCATTGGAATAAGAATCCTAATTTTCCCAAAACGGCTAGCCTTGAGAATTGCTCTAATTTGTGTTCGAAAAATATTCCTATCCATCAGTGAGAATCTGATCCCGCGAAGTCCGAGTGCAGGATTGAGTTCTTTTGGAGCTTCCATCCCCGGTGGGAATTTATCTCCACCAATGTCAAGAGTCCTTATTGTTATATCTGATGAATGGAAAATCGATATCAATTTTTTATAATCCTCAAACTGCTCTTGTTCGGTTGGAAAAACATTGGATCTCGTAAATAGAAACTCCGTCCTGTACATTCCTATCCCCTCTGCCCCGTAAGATAATGCTTGCTCAATCTCATCCGCGATCTCAATATTCGCATTGACCTTAATCGCCATGCCATCCAGGGTCCTGCTAGGTAATTTCGCATATCTCTTGAGTTTCCTGGCGAGAGCCTGATAGTCCTTTTCTCTTTTAATAAATTCCCCTCGCTCTTGATCCGCAAAATTCACTATTACAATACCGTTGTAACCATCAATGAAAATCGGATCCCCAGGGGATACTTTGAGTATAATATCCTCAAGACCCATGACGGTTGGAATACCCAGTGATCTTGCGACGATAGCGCTATGGGATGTAGTACCTCCTATGTCAGTAGCAAGCCCAATGGCACGGTGCTTGGAAAACGCGATTAAATCTATAGGTGAAATATCATGCGCCACCAGCACGGAATCCCCTTTCAGATCAGGCACATCATCCTTAACATCTCGAAGATTGTGAAGGACTATCTCTCCAAGATGATATATGTCAGCCAGTCTCTCTTTCATATATATGTCTTCTACATGCTTAAAAGCCTCACTCTTCTTTGAAAGAACATATGTTATGGCCCACTCGGCACTCGCTAGTTCGGACTCAATAGCCCTAATTACCTCTTCACAGAACAAATCGTCTTCGAGCATCATGATGTTAAAATTCAAAACCTCCAGGTGATCCCCCTTCTCCATGGGATCAAATCTTTCAATTATTGAACGTAGATGCTTTTTTGACTTTTGTACGGCACTGAGAAATCTCTCTTTTTCTGATTGTATAAAGGCTGGATCGACCCCGGATCTCTCTACAAACGTCTTTGTGCGATCGAGCAGGGCAACCCTTCCAAGGGCAACACCTGGAGAAATTGCTATTCCTTTTAACTTAAATCTCATGACTCTTCCCCAAATCCGCTATCGACAAGCTTCTCGATCTCCGAGATAGCCTCATCTGCGTCCTCACCTTTCGCGACTACCTCTATTTTAGTACCTTTTATAGCAGCAAGAGAAAGAACACCCAGTATGCTTTTCCCATCCACAGCATAGCCGTCCTTCATAAGGTGTATATCTGAGGAAAATTTATTTGAAAGGCGTACAAAGATAGCAGCGGCTCGCGCATGAAGACCGAGCTTATTCTTCACTGTAAAAACCTTGCTCCTCTCTACACTGCTCATTCTAGCGGGGCACCAATTTATCGCTATATATATTTATTCTGTTTGAAATCAGAAGACTCTGGAATCTAAAAACATCCGGTTATTTATTATAGGGTTTGGTGAGTATTTTTTCAAACCTGCGAAAGGGGGTTGTGGTTTAAATAAATTTCTATCAATGTCCGTGTTCACATCGAGATCTCTATCGTATTTCAGAGAAATTAAATATTCATCAACCCTGAGCTCAATTCGTCGGGGGATCTGCGTACCATTTCCAACATCTATAAAATCTTCAAATTCACATGTCGCAGTCGAACCATTTTCCAAAGTAATCATAGCCTTTGAGATCCTATAATTCAGGGGATTTATCCAGAGGACACTCTCTTTTCTCCTGTCTTTAAACAGGGTTAAGACAACTCGACCATCATCCACACCTAGAAGCACTCGGGAATTCATAAAATCAGGCGCCTCAGGCAATCGGCCTAAGAACAGATTGACCAGGTTTTTCAGCGTAATCTTAACCGGAAGGTCAGGGTAGAAATATGAGATATCGAATTCTTCCAAATTATCGAATTCGTTTCTCTCTTTGGCTGAAATTACATAGACCTTCTGACCATTTGAAATGATCATGCCCACTGTCCTGCCAAATGGGGCTATCGCCTCTAAACGTAACAGGTTCGGCTCTTCGGCAATTGTTACTTGTTTATAAGAAACATTGTTATAAGGGGATTCAATATTAACGGACGCTAGACCCTTTACAGAATTAACACTGTCTTCAGCATCTATAACCTTCGATATAACGTCTCCAAGATCGATACGTTCTATATCTATCTCTAACGTCTTCTTTGCACAGGATAATAAAAGAGGGAGGATTAAGATTAAATGCTTGTTCAAGCTAAATTTTTTCCTTTCCTATCTGGGCATTTATTTTCTCTTTTATCACAAGTATCTTTTTCTGAAGCCTTTCCTTGATCTCAATATCGTCATCTTCATTAAGTTCTAAACCCTTCTCATAATATTGTAAGGCCTTCAAAACATCTCCCTTGTCATTATACACATCCCCTAGGTGCTCCATGATACTCGGATCATCGGAAGTGAGCTCAACCGCCTCCAACAAATACTCTAGTGCTTTATCTAACTGTCCCTTCTTATAATAGACCCACCCAAGGCTATCTATTATATACCCTCTGTTTGGCGATATTTCGTTCGCCTTCTTCACCAACATTTCGGCCTCGTCGAGATTCTTCCCCATCTCAGCATAAGAATAACCGATGAAATTCAGGGCATCGGCATGATTAGGATTTTCCTCTATTATTTCCCTCATGGTTGATATTCCCTTTTCTTCATCCTTCTTCATGAAGTATGTAACCCCCAGGGAATATGTGATAACCTCGTTTCCGGGATTACGCTTTAGAAAATTCTTGTAAGTTTCTATTGCTTCATTATCTCGATTCAGCTTTCTGTAGAGGCCCCCCAGATAGTTAATCAGTATCTCGTTATCAGGCAAGCGCTCCGTGGTTTCTTGCATAATTTTCAACGCCTCATCGAGCTGTCCCCTTTTCTCATAGATATAAGCCTTCTGGACAAGCGAATCGTCATGAAAATTAGAGTCACTTGCTATATCATTAAGAAGATTAAGAGCCTCATCGAATCGATCCGTTTCGGTGTAGCAAAGTGCAAGGTAATATTTAACCCTTTCGTCATCAGGATTTCCAATTAGAACAATATTAAACTCTTGTATCGCCTTATCGTAATCCCTCTCCTCGAGATAGAGGAGACCAAGCCTCAGCTTTACGTCCGGATTCTGAGAATCGAGTTGCTCAGCTTTTTTGAATTGCTCCGCAGCATCCGCAATTCGATTCACTGTAAATAGGAAGTTTCCGTAACGGATATAGCTCTCTAAACTGAGGGGGTAGAAAAATATTAGATCTTTATAAATTTTTTCTGATTCAACCGGTCTTCCAAGTTTTTCATAGACTCTGGCTATGTCTACAAGAGCCAGTGGATAAGATGGGTTTCGCTCAAGAGCTTGATTGTAGTAAGCGACAGATTCCTCCAATGCACCCTTTTCAAGATACAACCTTCCGAGAAAATAATATGCACGTTCATCATCAGGAGCGAGCTCGGTAGCCTTCGTCAGAATTTTCTGAGCTTTGTCATATTCTTTGTTTTCGGTGTGTACATTCCCCAGAAACAAATAAACATCAACATCTTCAGATTCGAGCTCAATCGACTTTTCCAACTCTCGAATGCCTTCCCGCTTCTTCTTCGGATCATTACTCGAAGCGTAAATCTTACCAAGAAGAGCCCTAGCAGGAATATAATTCGGATTTAAATCCAGGGCCTCCGTTAATTTACTAATCGATTTATCGAGACGGTTAAGACTAAGATACATCATTGCTAGATTGTGCTTTATCAGTGCAGAGTCAGGATCGTAGCCCTCAGCCAATTCCATTTCCCTAAGAGCGCTTACTATATCCCGTCGCTCTTGATACAACATGGAAAGCGAGAAATGATAGTAGGCATCATATCTGCTCGGTAATGACCCATCCTTCTCTATATTTTCATGCCCAGATGTATCGGCTGTTTTTAACTCAATACCTCTGCTCGCACAGGAACAAATAATTAACAGCAGGAATACCAGCCCTTTTTTGCTCATCCCAAATAACTCCGTAAATCGATTATTCTTCATGTCTTACGACGCCTCAACTACGTCCAATTCAATTTTGCCCACCAATCTCAATATCTCTGCACTCTTGTTGAGGTTACCCTCTACAAATTTAACGTGAGAAGCATCGGCGGGAAACTGACCAAAAGTAGGGTCTACTGCAACCCATTTACCAACGAACGCCTCATTCCAAGCATGATAATAGAATTTCCCATCCAAAAAAACGAGACCGAGAACCAACTTTGTGGGAATACCTGCCGCTCTGGCAAGTGCTGTAAAAAGTGTCGCGTGTTCATTGCAGTCCCCTTTTCGAGTCTCCAGCACATCAAGTGCATTAGGAAGGCTTATTGTTGGAGTCTTTTCCAAGTTTTTATAGAGCCAATCATTTATTTTTCTGACAGCTTCAAGAGAATCTGTTTCTTCGCCCAAAATGACACGTACCCTTTTCACTATTTCATCATTCTTACTCTGAATTAAGATGCTCTCCTGAGTATATGCCTTGAGTTCTTTACCGGTATATGGAATTTTATAAGTATTGATATTTGAAAGAGAACCTACCCTTATCTCGAGTAAACCATCCTTAATAAACTGTCGGTAATTATCTATTAGATCTAATCCATCAGTTGATTCGATGCCACCAATCCTTATACGCAAGAACTCAAGGTCCCGAGGATTCTCAATTGTCAGATTTGAAGATATAGCAGTTTTATCCACAATATCTAAACTCGAGACATTGTCTGTAATCAAATCTTCTCGGTTTTCTTTAATGGACACAATTCCCAGCGGTGAGACCTCTTTTATGACTTCTCCATTCGGGGTAATCCACGCTGTATACTCTGAACCTAAATAATTCATCTTGACCCTGTAAGTTTTAAATGTTCCTAAGGGGATTGAGACTTCTTCTTCGCCTTCAACGGTCAGTATTGCTTTTGAACTCCCAGGCTCCGCCCCAGTCAACACCGCGGTAGGATCAAAAAGCAAGACTTCGTAACTTTTCCCTAATTCAGGATTCTTTGATATTAACCAATCATACAGAACTGGATTAACCACTGGTTCTTTATCTATTGGGATCTTAAGTTCGCTGTTCCCTGAAATCGATGCTATTTTTATTTCAAGTTTATCGCCATTTCTTACACCTTTGACCTTAAGATCGACTGAACCCGCTTTCATGAAAAACTCAAATGCCTTCAGATTGAAACCGTCAAGCAAATATTTTGCATTTGTATCGACGTCCTGATCTTTGCCCAGAACTGTCATCTTAAGTTTCATTTGTTCTGAAGCTTCCCTGTCCCCCTTATTAGAAATGATTTTGGTTCGGGAATATCCTATCTTGTCCTTGTCTGAATAAATGCCCATCCACCTCTCTTTCGTAGTTTTTTCTGTACCAAAGCTGATGGAAAAACTAAAAATAGAAAATAGAACGAGGACCAATAAAGGAGATAACCTCATACTTGAATAATCTACACATGTTTCATACCACTCTCAAGTTGACTAATTTAAGGAGGGAGTGGCATACACTATGCTTAGAAACATTAAAACCCACTACAATTAGGCATTGACGTTGAACCCTTCTAGGGGTTATCAATGAAGTAGCACTATCATGCTAAGAGCCGAGAAACTTACTTTGAATAAATATTTTCATATTTGAAGATGCTTCATACTATGAATCCTGGATTTTATTACCTTGGAACCTTACTCAGATTGACACTCAGCCCGCTATTGGGTTCAATAAACAAGGAATGGCGGTAAACAATGTTCTCAGTAAGGTCTTGAAGCAAGATCGTATAACTCCTGAAGAAGGGCTCACACTTCTTCGTGAAACCGACCTGCTTGAATTAGGTGCCTTAGCAGATATAACTAGAAAGAGATTCCACGCCGATGGATATGTTACATTCGTAGCAGACACAAACCCTAATTATACAAATGTGTGTGACACAGAATGCCTTTTCTGCGCATTCTGGAGACCCCCGGGTGCCTCAGACGCCTATACCTTATCGATAGATGAGCTCATTACGCTCATGAAGACATCTTATCACAATGGAGCCACCACTGTACTTCTGCAAGGCGGTCATAACCCGGAATTAAAACTCGAATATTATGTTGAATTGACGAGGAGGGTAACCGAAGAGATTCCCGATCTTCATTTTCATGCATTTTCAGCGCCCGAAATTAGCGCGATAGCAAAATATTCAGAAATTACTACAAAAGAGGTATTGGAAAAACTATGGGGAGCAGGTCTCAGAACCATACCCGGAGGCGGGGCTGAGGTTTTAAGCAATAGAATTAGAAAAAGGATAAGTCCGTTGAAAATAAACGCTGATCGGTGGATAGAGGTAACCAAAGAGGCACATGTGATCGGTTTTAAGACCACTGCCACTATGATGTTTGGACATTTTGAAGAGGACGAAGATATCATCGAGCACCTTGAAAGAATAAGAGCCCTTCAGGATGAGACTTCTGGCTTTCTAGCATTTATTCCGTGGACATTTAAACCAAAAAACACATTTCTAGAACAAAAACTTCCCCATGAAATTAGTGGGGACAGATACTTACGTGTCCTTGCTTTATCCAGAATTTATCTCGACAATATTATCCACATTCAGGGCTCATGGTTTACTCAAGGCAAAAAGATGGGCTCGATTTCCGTTCATTACGGTGCAAACGATTTAGGGGGCACATTATACGATGAAAATGTTTTGGGCTGTGCTGAGAATAAACTTAGGTCGACTGTCGATGAACTTGCCCATATGATAAGTAGCGCCGGATTCAAACCCGCACAGAGAGATACATTCTATAGAATCATCAACTACTTTTAATCACTTTCTTTAAGCCATTAGGTTTTACTCATCAAATGATTGTACTTGTCCGCTCTTCTACATTTCTAGTTACTTTTATCGTTCTATTGTTAACATACTCCTGTGGGAGCCAACGAACATTCCAAAAAAAGCCTCCTTCACAAGCGCTAGGACAGTACGAGATCATTCAAATCCAGGATTTAAATACGACGTTACAATCTTATCCGCCTGACATACTATGGTCGATTCCCAATCAACTAGCTGAAAAATTAGAAGAAGAGAAGTTATTTATAGGGGTTAGCAGATCACCCGTAGATTTAAAAAAGGGCGTGCTAATTCTAGATGGCACGCTGAGGGATTTCACGCCAAAAGATTGGTATAAACAATTGGTTACAACAGGCAAAATAGTTGTTGACATACGGTTCGTGGATAAGGCCGACAACAATGTTATCGCAGACGCAACATTTGAGGGGACGGCCAAGTGGGGTCTATTAGGCGGGGGGATGATATTTGCCGATCATCGCTTGATCAGTGAGATTGTCGAATATATAAAGCTCAATTATGTTCACCAAGCGTTTCTTTCCTTCCAGAATCTCCCGATCTCTTCTTCATAAAGAATGGGGTCGAGCTGCCATTTCTTGATTTTGTTATAGATTAGCAAATTTTGCTTCCGAATTTGAATGGAATTAGGATCCCACTCAGAATCCAGTGGCACCTCCCTTAAAAAAATTTCCTGAGAAATACACTGTTCGGCCTCTGTTCGGTGTCCTCCAACCATGTGCGTTCTAACACAGGTCAGCGAATCAGCAAACACTATAGCCATCTTGCCTTCAAATCCTAACCTTTTAGCCGCACCGATGGCCAAAGCTTCATATACGTTCCAGAATACCTCATTCACCTCAACGTCCAGATCCTCAAGCCTCTCTAAAAGCGATAGCGGCAGGACCGGTTTATTATTAAATGTGACCCTGGGAATATCAGAGTATTCAAAATCTTTAGGTGAGAATTCTCCAATGTCACCACACAGCAGAAGAGAATTACGAATCTCCCCCCATAGCTTAGCCGCCAACTTTAGTTCTGTCTTTTTCATCCGCTGTTAATTGGTCTTCACGACCTTCACCAGCCAGGCGTTTTCTTTAAAATCAACAACGCACTCAATCGAACGGAAATATGTAAAAATATAATCAAAAAGCTCGTAGGCTGAGCTTGTATATATAGTCTTCATAACAAAATCGCTAATTTCGAAATCGTCGAGGTCTTTATTCTCACCAGACGATAACTCGAAATCTACACCGTCATCTTCAATTAATTCATCATTTTCTGCTATAAATGCCTTTAGATATCCCTGGTCGCCGTTCTTGCTTAATCCAAGCCGAAATGGCTTCATCTGACCTGCAGCCAAACTACGGGCCAGAAATTCATCGATTTCAGATATATGTATTCTTTGCTCTTTACCGTTCATTTGCATGTTTCAATTTCATACAGACCCTGAAAAACGAATTTCAAAATATATTAAGCCCAAAGAAATAAATGACCCTTCGATGAACTCAGGACTCGGGACTAGGGTGCCCCTTGTTGTCATTCCCTAATTCCTTAATAGGGAATCCATGCTTTTACCTCTGGATCCCCGACAACTGATTTCGGGGATGACATAACGACTAAAAAATTTAATCCAGCGGCAACCCGGTCATCCTGAATTTATTTCAGGATCTAATGGAAACAAGAGATGCTGAAACAAGTTCAGCATGACTGACTATGACATTCATCTTCTTAACGCAATTTTTGGAAGGCCGTTTAACTCCTTTTATCTGTCCTCATCTTTTTTCTCAGTCTTACCAACGCTTTGGTAGAGATCATAGTATAATTGGCTTGACCTTTTCCACGAGAAGTCTTCGTTCATGACTCTTTTAATAATCTCTTCCAACTCGACTTTATTATCATATACAGAAAGAGCCCTAATGAGAGCATCAAGAAAACTAACCTTAGAAAATTCGTAAAAAACAAAGCCATTCCCCTTTGTCTTTGAGGCAGTATAGTCTACCACCGTATCCGCCAGTCCGCCTGTCCCTCTTACGATAGGAATACTGCCATATCTCAAGGCAATCAGTTGCCCAAGTCCACACGGTTCATATCGGGAAGGCATGAGAAAAAAATCACAGCCTGCATATATTTTCCTCGCCAATTCGTCATTAAACCCTACGACAACCGACAAGCTGTTTCTGAATCTATTTCGTGCGGCTATAAGCATCCTTTCATACCTTTCTTCACCGTCTCCAAGTATTACTACCTGATATCCAAGGTCAAAAATTTGAGGCAGGGAATCAACGACAAGATCGGTCCCCTTCTGTTCGGTTAACCTCGAAACCATCCCTAGGAGTGGTTGATCATCCTTCGGCGTCAGACCGACTTCTTTTATTAGCTCGGTCTTATTTATAGACTTGCCGCTTATCTGTGACACACCATAATTTCTATAAAGGGCTCCATCCGTTTCAGGATTCCACTCGTCGTAATCGATGCCGTTCAAAATACCAATCACATTATTTGAGTTCTGAGATATAGACCTGAGAATACCATCCAATCCATATCCATACTGCGCTGTTTTTATCTCTTCAGCATAGGTTTGACTAACAGTGGTTACACAGTCCGAATATGTTATCCCACCCTTTAAAAGATTAACCTTGCCGTAAAACTCGATGCCATGAGGAGTATATAAAAACCAAGGCAACCCAAATTTGTCCAGAATGTCTTTATTAAATTGCCCTTGAAAGGCGAGGTTATGGATAGTCAAAATTATTTTAGAATCCCTGAAAAAAGGATCGTCCTTGAGATGCTTCCTCCATTTAAGACAGATGGGGACAAGGGAAGTCTGCCAATCGTGACAGTGAATGGTATCAGGCTTGAAATTAAGTGTTTTGGCTATTTCAAGTGCACCCAAGGAAAGGAAACCAAATCTCAAATCGTTATCATCGTAATCGCCTTCAGGTGTGGTGTAAATGTATTCGCGGTCATAAAGTGAATCATTTCTGAGTAAATAGACCGGCACCCCATCAATCCTTACTTCATGTATTTCTCCTTTGACAGGAAGCCAGTCAATACAAGTAATAATCTCTTCCCTCAAAAGATTAGAACTTAACTTTAGGCTCTCGATATTTTCTCTGGCATCTCGATAAAAGGGGATGACCACCCTAACGTCGCATCCCAAACTTATCAGCTTTCTTGGCAAAGCCCCTATAACATCAGCAAGGCCCCCCACCTTAGCGATAGGTTCCATTTCAGGTGAGATAAAAAGAATGTTCAAACCGTTTTACTCCTCAACTTCTATTTTCAGGGAAATACAGTCCATATAGTATAGTGTAGTCAGTAATAACACAAATTGACCTGATTTTCTATCGAATTTCCCTGCACAACGTTGAGGTAACTTATAATAATCATTCAATTATTACCGATCCTCTTATCATTCATCGCCAATTTTTCAATGACTGTCTTTGACTTACTGAATGTTGCTTCTCTATCAAAAAATCCATCCCTGCCAATCAAATCACTCGATAACCCCACAATTGAAGCACCCGCATTTAAAAAATCAGTGAAGTTCTCAACTGTTACCCCGCCGGTGGTCATTATTTCAATAAATGGGAGCGTTTCTTTTATCGCCTTTACGTATGAGGGGCCTCCAACGGCTTTGACTGGAAATATCTTTACCATGTCTGCACCGAGCTTCCATGCATTCACTATCTCTGATGAAGTGAGGGCGCCCGCTATAGCGACTATTTCTCTGGATTTAGAATAAGAAATTATTTTCCCATCGGTATGTGGAGAGACTATGAACTTTGCCCCAGATTGAATTGCTATTTCAGCCATTTCCCGGCTCAGAACCGTTCCCGCCCCAATAAGGCAGTCCTTTTTCTCCACTAAATCCGCTATAACATCTTCGGCATTGGGAAAGGAAAAGGTGATCTCAATAAGCTTTATGCCCCCATAGATACATGCCTCTGCCATCTCCCTGGCCTTTTTAGCATCCTGGGCTCGTATCACAGAAACTACCTTGTATTTCGTCAAAGCCTCGAGAACTTTCATATTTGATAAATTAACCGATACGGATTTCTCCTTCCAAGTGCAGGCAAAGAGAAAAGTTTCATCGAACTTAAGATGCTATCATTATCCCTCTTAGAAACAAGAAAGTTCAAATACATATATTCTTTATGATTTAAACATCAACTAAGCCAACTGTGTATCCTTATTTACGATAAAAATTTTTTTAGACTAGCATTTTTTATAATTTTAATTAAAATTTTACATAATTAGTTATATGCAACAACAAATCACGCTAGGGGAAGAAAAGGTAAATTCATTTATTAACCGATGTAAAAAACTCGGGATCAAGGTTACTCCGCAGAGGATTGCCATCTATAAAGAACTCGCGGACACCGACGAACATCCCAGCACCGAAACTATTTATAAGAAGATCTTGAAATATCACCCAAATATTTCCCTGACCACTGTTTATAGGACGCTTGAGACTTTTGAGAAACTGGGGTTAGTTTCCGTAGTAAACGTTCTTTACAATGCCGCCCGTTACGACGCCAATTTAGAACCCCACCATCACCTGGTATGCGTTGTGTGTAAAAAGGTGAAAGATTTTTATGATGATTCACTCACGAATTTAAACATTCCCCAAAAGGCCTTACTAGAATATAAGTTGCTCGGATATACAATCCAACTCAACGGAATCTGTTCTGATTGTGGAAACAGAAAATCCTGAACGTGAACTTTTTTGACAGAGCCTGACCATTCTTCCTGATTTAAAATTAGTCTCTAGAACACTCATGGAATGCCCCGGCGGCAAGCTGCAGGGCATGAGCGCGTAAAAAAACAGTCTCCCGAATCAAAAAGACGTAACGGGAGCAAGCCTGGATTCCCACTTATTCTCCGCCAGTTATATGCGGCGACTGGGGTTGTGGATATTCAGCCCAGCTGTCATGCCCGAGGACCTTAATCGGGCATCCATACGTTTTTCTGGATTCCCGCTTACGCTTGTACTCGAAGGCCTCTATCGGGTAATCCGCGGGAATGACGGCTCATGAGATTGCTTCAATTTGCCTCGCAAATTTCGCAATGACGGAGCTGAAGCTTACAATGCCATTGGCCTTCCAAAAATTGCGTTAGGAGGATGAATGTCATAGTCATGCTGAACTTGTTTCAGCATCTCTTGTTTCCATTAGATCCTGAAATAAATTCAGGATGACCGGGTTGTGGTCGAATTAAATTTTTTAGTCGTTATGTCATCCCCGAAATCAGTAGTCGGGGATCCATCCCCGCCACAAACGTGCGGGGACAGGCTCTGGATTCCCTATTAAGCCCGTGCTCGAACGTCTCTGTCGGGTAGCATTAGGGACAACAAGGGGCATCCTTGTCGTGAGCCCTGAGCTTGTCGAAGGGCCTGTCCTGAGCTTGTCGAAGGGCCTGTCCTGAGTTTATGGAAGGATCGAAGGGTTGCTTCTTTGTACCTGTGCTGAACCATGTCCTGACGATAGGTCAGGATCTATTCAGTATCAAGACAAAGAAGTTAAAAAGAAAAGTAAAATAAATGAAGAAAATACTTTTAAAAATTCTGTCCTCGAAATATCTGGCTTTTACAATTGCGAGGATCCCCGAGTCCTGAGTTTATCGAAGGATCGAAGTGGACCAAGCAATCACAATGAGATTCCTCGCTGCGCTCGGAATGACACTTTGCGTCAGATCGCTTCAGGAAGCCTGCACCGAATAAATCGAATGTGTTCGCTATTGGCGGTGGAAACCCTGTAACAGGATAACGCAAACTCTCAAGCTAAATCGAACAAATACACGAGTCGCGTCATTGCAAGTATATTCCCATAGTTATAATATAGATCAGTGAGATCGGAGCGTATGAATAAAATAAAGTTCGGCATCGTGGCACCTGCTGGAGAAGAACCGAAAAGGCTTCTTGATTTTATAGTGCGTGCAGAGGGGTCAGAATTTGACAGCTTCTGGGCTGGAGATCATATGGTCTTTATGAGGCCAGTCGCCTATGATGTGTTATCCACAATTACTGCCGCAGCTTTGACCACTAGAAAAATAAGTATGGGCTCTATTTCAGATGCACATAAATACCACCCCGCCGTGCTTGCTCAGCGTCTCGCAACAATAGATCGTTTAACAGATGGAAGGTTTATCCTGGGACTGGGGCTCGGAGAGGCAATGAATCTGGACCCTTTTGGTATAGCGTGGGACAAGCCACTATCACGCATGGTTGAGTCAATCAAACTCATTAGAATGCTCTGGGAGAGTCGAGAACCATTTGATTTTGAAGGAAGATTCTTTAAGTTCAAAAAAGCAGCGCTTGGTGCAAAACCAACTAATGGTCAGGTGCCAATATATGTTGCCGCTCATCTTCCAAAAAGCTTACGAGTCGCAGCCGAGATGGGCGACGGTTGGATAACCCTTCCCCAACCACCCCACCTGTTTTCCAAAAGGCGAAAACGGGTGGAGGAGTGGAGGATAAGTTCCGGGAAGAAACTAGATCATTTTGATAAATGCCTCTACATCTTTATTTCAATTGCAGATGATAAAGAGTCGGCATTTAAACCCCTTGAGAATTTAAAGCATACTATAATATGGTCGGAACTATATGAGGAAGCCTATGGAATAACACTACCTAAAAGATTCGAGGGCTTTAACTACATGAAGACGATTACAACCGATGAAAGGGATAGGCAAAAGATTGTCGATCTGGGAAAGCAATTCTCAAAGGAAGCGGTTTTTGATTTTACCCTTTCAGGCTCTGCAAGGGATTGTATAAGGAGAATCGAGGAATACATCGATGCCGGAGTTAACCATTTTCTAATCCACAACTTCAGCGCCGACCCTGATTGGAGTTATGAGGTGTTGACTAAGAAAGTGATTCCGTATTTTAGGTAATGTGGGTCTGGTTAAGATTGAAGAAATACAGAGATCGCCTGGTTGGGTTTAATAATAATTTAACTTATACTTTAC
>Ga0214472_10004103_pt1 | contig 15355 bp, 11 predicted proteins | sample RVTome_6_FD_207662 | JGI IMG/M metagenome (GOLD analysis project Ga0214472, IMG submission 207662) | Soil microbial communities from uranium-contaminated site in the Upper Colorado River Basin, Wyoming, United States - RVT140D175 | ecosystem: Environmental > Terrestrial > Soil > Contaminated >...
TCGTCCGACGGCGGCGATGCGGCGCCGATTGTCGAACAGCAGGCCTTGGGAGAAGTCCGCACGATTGACGGCGTCGAGATTTTCGAAGGCAAACCGGGCCAGCCCGAACCCGGCGGCGGCGTCGAGACGCTGGGACGGCTCGTGTTCGACGCCAACGGCAATCTTGTCGATACGCAGATCGAGAAGCCGCTCGACCTCAGCCCGCAGCCGCAACTGCAACAGACTCTGGACCAGGGAAACCAGGAACAGGCAGCCCCGGACCAGCAAACCGCGGCGCTCGGCGATCCCGCCAAGGCAGCCGATCAGGCCTACGATCTCGGTTACACCTATATCCAGGCCGGCGATTACCGCCATGCGGCGAACAGTTTTCGCCAGTTCGTGCGCGACTACCCGCGACACGCCAAGATTGCGGAAGCCAATTTCTGGCTCGGCGAAAGCCTGTTGGCGATGCGCGACTACGAGGGCGCAGCGAAGGTACTGCTAGCGACCCACAAGAGTTACCCCAATGCGCGGCTTGCGCCGCAAACACTCATGAAGCTCGGGGTTTCGCTGGTCGGGTTGAACCAGCGCGAACTCGCCTGCGCGACCTTCGCCGAAGTCGCAAAGAAATACCCGAAGGCTTCCGAATCGGTGCGCGTAAAAGTCGCCGCCGAACAGAAGGCGGCAAACTGCACGGCGGGCTGAATTGGCACCGTCGCCGAACCGCCTGTTTCACGGCATCCGCCCGAAGGGCATCGTCATGGCCGCCGTCTCCGGAGGCGGCGATTCGATGGCCTTGCTGTTGCTCGCCCGGGCATGGGCGCAAGATCATGGCCACGACCTGCACGCGGTGACGATCGACCACGGATTGCGTCCGGAGGCCGCCGCCGAGGCGGCGTTCGTCGCCAGCGTTTGCGCGCGGCTTGGCGTCGATCACACGACGCTTGGCTGGCACGACGGGAAACCGGAATCGGGCTTGCAGGAAGCCGCCCGCGAGATGCGCTACCGCAAGCTCGAGGCCTATGCGGCGGCGATCGGCAGCGACGCGATCCTGGTTGGCCATACCGCCGATGACCAGGCCGAGACCGTCGCCATGCGGCTTGCAAGAGCGACCGGCCAATCGCATGAGGGCGCCGCGATGACTCGCGGCGCGGCCGGGATGGACCGGCAGGTGCGCTTGCCGGGCGGCATCAATCTGTTTCGCCCGCTGCTCGGGCTCAGCCGTCGCCAATTGCGCAACTACCTCGGCGACGTCGGACAAACCTGGATCGAGGATCCGTCCAACCAGGACCGCAGCTACGAGCGTGTGCGCGTGCGCCAGGCTCTTGCCGGAGAGGGCACGCGGAAGCGGCGTCTGCTGCAGCTCGCCGAGGTTGCGGGGCGGTTGCGAGGATTGTTGGCCCGCGATGCGGCACGGCTACTGGACGACGCAGTGCAGGCGACAGAAGGCCCGGTGCTGGCGATGGATGTCGCACGGGCGCGGCAGGCTCCGCGCGCGGTGCTGGTGCTGGCGATTCAGGCATTGATTGCCGCCGTCGGCGGCGGACGGTGGATGCCTCCGGCATTAGCCGTCGGATCGATTGTCCGGCAGGTCGGCAAGCGCTTTCGAATGACGCTGGGCGGCGCGGTGATCGAAAGCGATGGCCAGAATATGCGTTTCCTGCGCGAAAGGCGCAATCTCGATCGCCGGTATCTGGCGCCCGGGGTCGTGACGATCTGGGACGGCCGGGTGGAGATCGAAAACCGCTCGCAACAGCATTTTCTGCTGGGATCGCCGGAGACGAAACCATCGCGCCGCGATTTCGCGAACCGGCGCGAAGCGGTGTCGCGGCACTCTCTGGCCGCGTTGGGCGCGGCGCCTGTCCTTTCGGACGGGCGTCGGCGATATTACGTCCTGGAGTGCTTCTACGAGGAGGCGGGCCGCATCGAAACCGGCGCGCCGCCGGAAGGCGTTCGCGTGCGCAGGGTGGTTCCGGCAATCCAGCATTTCTGCCCGGAGACGGACATGGCGCTCCACGATTGGGCGGCGCGACTGGATTTGCGCACGCGCCTGCGCCCGACACCGGAAGCGGGTCTAGGCGCGGATTTTTAGCCCGCGGCGAAACATGACGCTTACCACTATTTGCCGGCGCCGGGCTGCGGCGTCGTGCGCAGATAGGGCAAGACGCGCTTGAAGCCGCCGAAGCGCTTTTCGGCGTCCTCGTCGGAAACGGCGGCGGTGACAATGACGTCCTCACCCTGCTTCCAGTTCGCCGGCGTCGCCACCTGGTGCTTGGCGGTCAACTGGATGCTGTCGAGCGCGCGCAGAATCTCGTCGAAATTGCGCCCCGTCGTCATCGGGTAGGTCAATGTCAGCTTGACCTTCTTGTCCGGCCCGACGACGAAGACGGAACGCACCGTCTGGTTGTCGGCTGGCGTGCGCCCTTCCGAGGTGTCGCCGGCGCTTGCCGGCAGCATGTCGTAGAGCTTGGCGATCTTCAGTTGCGGATCGCCGATCAGCGGGTATTCAACCTTGTTGCCGGTCGCCTTCTCGATATCGGCCTTCCACTTGTTGTGGCTGTCGATGGGATCCACCGAAATGCCGATGATCTTGGCGCCGCGCTTGGCGAATTCGCCGACCATGCCGCCCATATAGCCGAGTTCGGTGGTGCAGACGGGCGTAAAATCCTTCGGATGGCTGAACAGCACCGCATAGCCGTCGCCGATCCATTCGTGAAACCTGATCGGGCCGTGGGTCGTTTCGGCCGTGAAATCCGGAGCGACATCGTTGATCCGAAGAGTCATCGCAATCTCCCGTATTTGCTTGGGCAATCGTGGCGGACGCCGGCTTCAAGGCGTCAAGAACGCGAATTCATAGTGCCAGTTGGCAAGGACGTGAAGCCAAAATCGGCCATTTTTTCGTGATTTGGGAGGACACGGTCGCCCGGATTCAAACAAAGGCAACAATTTCGCGCGATCATGAACGGCGAAAACGCCTTCGCGCTTGGCTTGCGTGGCTTTCAAACCTATGTATGACCCAACGGAAATCCGAAATCGCGTGCCGATTGGCCATTCGCGGCACAGGGGCGCTTCACAGGTAAAACGATGAATCCAAATCTGCGCAACCTGGCATTGTGGGCCATCATTGCCGTATTGCTGGTCGCGCTGTTCAACCTGTTTCAACGGCCGACACAGGGCGCCGGCGCGACAGACATTCCCTATTCGAAATTCCTGCAGGACGTCTCCAGCGGCAGCGTGCGCTCGGTCTCGATTTCGGGCCAGCAAATCACGGGCATCTACACCGACAAGGGCGGCAGGTTTGAAACCTATGCGCCATCCGATCCCAGCCTGATCACGAAACTGGAAGACAAGGGCGTGATCATCGAGGCGCGGCCGCCTTCGGACGGCTCGGCGCTCGGCTCCTTCCTGTTCACCTGGCTGCCGATGTTCGTAATTCTCGGCGTGTGGATATTCTTCATGCGCCAGATGCAGGGCAGCTCGGGCAAGGCGATGGGCTTTGGCAAGTCCAAGGCGAAGCTCTTGACCGAGGCGCATGGCCGCGTGACCTTCGAGGACGTGGCCGGAGTCGACGAAGCCAAGGTCGATCTGGAAGAGATCGTCGAATTCCTGCGCAATCCGCAAAAATTCCAGCGGCTCGGCGGCAAGATTCCGCGCGGCGTGCTGCTCGTCGGTCCGCCCGGAACCGGCAAGACGCTGCTGGCGCGTGCGATTGCCGGCGAGGCCAACGTGCCCTTCTTCACGATTTCGGGTTCCGATTTCGTCGAAATGTTCGTTGGCGTCGGCGCTTCGCGCGTCCGCGACATGTTCGAACAGGCGAAGAAAAACGCGCCGTGCATCATCTTCATCGACGAAATCGACGCGGTCGGCCGCCATCGCGGCGCCGGTCTTGGCGGCGGCAATGACGAGCGCGAGCAGACGCTGAACCAGCTGCTGGTCGAAATGGACGGCTTCGAGGCCAATGAGGGCATCATCCTGATTGCGGCGACCAACCGGCCGGACGTTCTCGACCCGGCATTGCTGCGTCCGGGCCGGTTCGACCGTCAGGTGGTCGTGCCCAATCCGGACGTCGTCGGTCGCGAGAAGATCCTGAAAGTGCATGTGCGCAAGGTGCCGATGGCGCCGAATGTCGAATTGAGGACGATCGCGCGCGGCACGCCCGGGTTTTCCGGCGCCGATCTCGCCAATCTCGTCAACGAGGCGGCGCTGCTTGCCGCCCGGCGCAACAAGCGCATGGTCACCATGGCGGAATTCGAGGACGCCAAGGACAAGGTGATGATGGGCGCCGAACGCCGCTCGACTGCGATGACGCAGGAGGAAAAGGAGCTGACGGCCTATCACGAAGCGGGACACGCGACCGTCGCGCTGAACGTTCCGAAGGCCGATCCCGTCCACAAGGCGACCATCATCCCGCGCGGGCGCTCGCTCGGCATGGTCATGCAATTGCCGGAAGGCGATCGCTATTCGCTGTCCTACAAGTGGATGATCTCGCGGCTTGCAATCATGATGGGCGGCCGTGTTGCCGAAGAGATCAAGTTCGGCAAGGACAACATTACGTCGGGCGCCGCTTCCGACATCGAGCAGGCAACGAAACTTGCCCGCGCCATGGTCACGCAATGGGGGTTTTCAGACGAACTCGGCCAGGTCGCCTATGGCGAGAACCAGCAGGAAGTGTTCCTCGGCCATTCGGTGACGCAGCAGAAAAACGTTTCCGAGTCGACCTCGCAAAAGATCGACCAGGAAGTGCGCCGGCTGATCGACGAGGCCTATACGGCCGCCACGAAAATCCTGACGAAGAAGAAGAAGGATTGGGAGACGCTGGCCGCGGGATTGCTCGAATACGAGACGCTTTCGGGCGACGAGATCAAGGCGCTGTTGGCCGGCCGCAAGCCGTCGCGCGATCTCGGCGACGATGCGCCGCCATCGCGCGGCTCGGCGGTTCCGGCTGCGGGCGCCGCCAAGAAGAAGCGTGGCGGCGAACCCGAGCCCGGCCCGATGGAGCCGCAGCCGCAAGGCTGATCGCCAGCTTCAGGAAGAACAATATCGCCGCGCCAGGAGCGCGGCGATTTGGTTTTCGTTTCCGAGTCGACCGGTCATCTGCCGAGACCCGGCTCGCTTTCTTTGGATTCGCGATACGGAGCCAAATCATTCGTGGATTTGCCTTAGTGCCCCGCTTCCGAAGTTCGTGTTACACCGCAGCACACTCCGATACGAACTTCGGAAGCAAAGGGGCACTGACAAGCATATGTTTCTAGTGCCGCTTATCGATTTGAAGTTCCTGAATGAGGTTGCTGCAGGTGGTGCAGGAACTTCAAATCGGCGGCACTAGATCGGTTCATCGTTTCACGGAGTCGACGAACCGATCTATCTGTTTGTTTCGTCGCAATTCCGGACGGAAAAGTGGCATCCACTTTTCCTGGGATTGCTTTAGCGCGCACGCACCCGCTGCAATGCGAACAACGCGTGCGCATCCAGTTCGTCGCGCAGGAATCGCTGCAGGGCGGGATCCTCGCTCGTCTGCAACAGGTCGACCAATGTCGACATCACCGCCACCAGCGTCTGGACGCGTCCCGGCATTTCTTTTGCTCCGGGCTCTCCGAACCGTCGAATCATCGGCTGCAGGATCGATTCCTCGATCCGGCTGCCTTGCGCATGGCCATCATGGGCAATCGGGCGCAGACGCCTGGCTTCGCGCAGCAGCGCAACGTGACCGGGCACCGAGCCTGCGGCATTCAAATATGCATCGACTGCAATGCTCACCGCCTCCTCGAGCGGCAAGTCGTCGGCGATCCCTGCAATGGCCCCGGCGCATTGATCCACCACCGTTTCCAGAGTGGTGTCGTAGGCGGCAAGCAGCAACGCCTTGCGGTCCTCGAAATATCGGTAAAGTGTTCCGATCGATACGCCGGTTTCTGTTGCCACCCTCGTCGTGGTAACCGCATCCGGTCCTTCGGCGGCAGCGAGAGCCTGGGTGGTCTTCAGGATTCCTTGACGCGTTGCTTTCGCCCGCCGTTGGCGAGGCTCGTAAGTCGAACTTCGAACGATCCGATCAACAAAGGTAGACACGAAAATGAATTTGTTTCGTTTTTATCGCGGTTTGTATGTATTAGCCAATGCAATCCAAAATCACGTCAAGGTCAATGCCATGCGACCCTGCGGCAAGGCGATTGCATTAGGCGTGCTGCTCTTTCCGGCGGTCGCGACCGCTGCCGATATCCCGGTGCCGCCGGGGCCCGATGCTCAGGAACGCCTGGTCACGGCCCTGATCGAAGCCAAGGCCGGCGACACGATCTGGCTTGGCATCGGCCGGTATGAATTGACCGAAGGGCTCTCGCTCGACGCCGACAAGGTTTCCGTTCGCGGCATCGGGCCGGACCAATCGATCCTGTCCTTTTCCGGCCAAACCGGAGGCGGCGAAGGTCTGCTGGTCACTTCCGACGACGTGGTGCTCGACGGCTTTGCGGTCGAGGAAAGCAAGGGCGACGGGATCAAGTCAAAGGGGTCGAACCGGATAACCTTCCGCAACCTGCGGGTCGAATGGACCGGTGGCCCGAGCGAAAAAAACGGAGCCTACGGCGTCTATCCGGTCGATTCGAAAAACGTGCTGATCGACGGTGTCACCGTGCGCGGCGCCGCCGACGCCGGCATCTATGTCGGCCAAAGCGAGTACATCGTCGTTCGCAACAGCCTCGCCGAATACAATGTCGCCGGCATCGAAATCGAGAATTCCTGGCATGCCGATGTCCATGACAATGTCACGCGCCATAATACCGGCGGCATTCTGGTCTTCGACCTGCCGAATCTGCCGCAGCAGGGCGGGCGCGACATCCGCGTTTTTGCCAATACGGTCGAAGACAACGACACCGACAATTTCGCGCCGAAAGGCAATACGGTCGCCATGGTGCCGCGCGGCCTGGGCGTCATGGTGATGGCCAACCGCAACATCCATGTCTTCGCAAACAAGCTGTCGGGCAACGCCACGGCGCATGTCCTGATCGCGGCCTATCCGGAAGATTTTGACGATAAGAACTATCTCTTCGTGCCGCGCGGCATCTATGTGCACGACAACCAGTACGGCGAAGGCGGCAACGACCCGAATGGCGAGGTTGGCGACACCATCGCCAAGGTCTCCGGAAAGCCGGTGCCGGACATTGTGTGGGACGGGGTGACCCGAATACCCGAATGGCTGACCTGGGTTTCGCCGGAAAACCGGATCTATGTATCGGAGGCGGCTGGCACGAGCTTCATCAACTTGAAGATGATATCGCAACTGTTGCTGCCGTGGTCGACCGCGCCGGATCGCGAGATTGCCGCTTATGCCGGCAGCGTGCCTGAGCCGGACCCGGTGAAACTTCCGCAGGACGAAGAATGAAACGCCACGTCGCCGGCATCGCCATCGCATCGATTTTAGTCGGCGCGACCGGTGTATCGGCTGGTGAACCGCTGCAAGCGATCCTTGCCGACACACCGGCGAATCTCATCAGCGAATACGGGCTTTTTCCCAAGGGTCCTCTTGGGGAACCCGCGGCGAACGTTGTCCGTTACGACCTGGTGACGCCGTTGTTTTCCGACCATGCGTTGAAATTCCGCGCGGTCTATGTGCCGACGGGCGAAAAGATCGCGTTCGAGCCGCACGAGGCCCTCCGCTTTCCGGTCGGCAGCGCGCTGATCAAGACGTTCGCATTTCCCGCCGACTTCAGGAAGCCTGGCGAGGCCATTCGCGTGATCGAAACGCGCCTGCTCCTGCGCCGCCCAGACGGATGGCAGGCGCTCGCCTATGTCTGGAACGAGGACCAGAGCGACGCCGAACTGAAGGTCGCCGGCAAGAAGGTGCCGGTCGAGTTCGTCGATCGCGAGGGCCGTCCGGTCAGCTTCACCTATTCGGTGCCGAACAGGAACCAGTGCAAGGCGTGCCACGACTTGAACGACGAAATCGTTCCGCTCGGGCCGAAAGCGCGAAATCTCAACCGTGAAACCGACCATGGCGGGAGAGCCTTCAACCAGCTTGAGGCGTGGGTCGATCGCGGCATTCTCGCGGATCTGGCGCCATTGGCAGTCGTCGAACGCGCCGCGAACTGGGCGGACAGGAGCGAACCGCTCGAAGCGCGAGCGCGAAGCTGGCTCGACGTCAATTGCGGCCATTGTCATCGCGATGGCGGGCCAGCTTCCAATTCCGGGCTGTTTCTCGACGCGGGCGAAGCCGATCCGGTTCGCCTTGGAATCGGCAAGCGTCCGGCCGCGGCCGGGCGCGGCGCCGGCGATCGCTTGTTCGACATCGTCGCGGGCGAGCCGGACCGTTCGATCCTGCTTTACCGGGTCGAGAGCACGGAGCCCGGCGTGATGATGCCGGAACTCGGGCGGCATCTGGCCGATCTAGACGCAACTGCCCTGATCCGGGCGTGGATCGCATCGCTCAGATAATTCACCATAGTTGCGAATTGATCTTGCCCGGGCGTGGATTGGCGAGGCATTTGTAACAGTGGCAAACACAATTTGAATGCCGACCGGCCCTCCTTGTGGCAATTGCTGGGACCTGCTCGGCAGGTTGGTGGCGGGACATCCATGGCACGCAAGCTTTTCGGTACCGATGGCATTCGGGGGACAGCCAACACGCTGCCCATGACCGCGGAAATCGCGATGAAAGTCGGCATGGCCGCGGGCGTCGCATTCCGCCGTGGCAATCATCGTCACCGCGCCGTCATCGGCAAGGATACCCGTCGCTCCGGCTACATGATCGAAAATGCGCTGGTCGCCGGTTTCACGGCCTCGGGAATGGACGTTTTCCAACTCGGTCCCGTACCGACGCCGGCCGTCGCCATGCTCACGCGATCGCTGCGGGCGGATATCGGCGTGATGATCTCGGCCTCGCACAATCCGTATGAGGACAACGGCATCAAGCTGTTCGGTCCGGACGGCTACAAGCTGTCCGACCAGATCGAGCAGCGCATCGAAATGCTGATCGACCGCGATCTCTCGCGCCAGCTGGCGTCGTCACGCGCGATCGGCCGCGCAACCCGTGTCGACGGTGTCCGCGACCGTTACATCGAGTTTGCAAAACGCACGCTGCCGCGCGATCTCAGCCTCGAAGGGCTGCGCGTTGTTGTCGACTGTGCCAACGGTGCCGCCTACAAGGTGGCTCCGGAGGCCTTGTGGGAACTGGGCGCCGAGGTCATCGCGATCGGCAACGAGCCGGACGGCTACAACATCAACCTCGATTGCGGCTCTACCGACACGGCGGCGCTGCGCCGGAAGGTGCACGAGACCCGGGCCGATATCGGCGTCGCCCTCGACGGCGATGCCGATCGCGTCATTGTCGTCGACGAAAATGCCGAGGTCATCGACGGTGACCAGATCATGGCCGTCATTTCCGAATACTGGCAGCAGACGGCGCGACTGGCGGGCGGCGGCGTCGTCGCCACGGTCATGTCCAATCTCGGCTTCGAGCGCTTCCTGAAGTCGCGCGGCCTGGTACTGGAGCGCACGCAGGTCGGCGACCGCTATGTCGTCGAACACATGCGCAGCAAGGGCTTCAATGTCGGCGGGGAGCAATCCGGCCATGTCGTCCTTTCGGATTTTTCGACGACCGGCGATGGGTTGGTTGCGGCCCTGCAGGTGCTGTCGGTGGTGCGCACCGCCAACCGGTCGGTGTCGGAAATCTGCCGAAAGTTCGATCCGGTGCCGCAGATTCTGAAGAACGTTCGCTATACCGGCGGCGCGCCATTGGAGCACAAGAATGTCGTCGCCGCGATCGATCACGGCCGCGACCGGCTTGGCAAGGAAGGCCGCCTGGTCATTCGTGCTTCCGGCACCGAGCCGATGATCCGGATCATGGCGCAGGGCGACGATGAAACGCTGATCGCCAGCGTTGTCGACGAAATCGCCGGAGCGGTCGCCAAGATCGCAGCCTGAGCCCGCTCGGCAGCCCCCGATTTTCAACGCATTGCGAACCGGCGCCAGGGAATTCCGCGCAAAGTTTTCGTTAACCGTATTTTTCAAGGTTAATCGACACGGTTAATCTCGGCTTAACCATTCCCGGCCAATATCCGTCCCAACCCGTTGAATGTCTGCCTGCGAAGCAGGGTGAGTTTGGGAAGGGAATCATCATGCGAATTCTGAGAAATCTCTCGGTTTCGGTGGTCGGATTGACAACTGCCGCCTTCGCGTTGCCCGGCATGGCGCTGTCGGCCGATATCATCGAACCGCCGGTCTACGAGGCGCCGGAAGTGGTTCCCACGCCGATCGGCGGCTGGTATCTGCGCGGCGATATCGGCATGAGCAACCAGCAACTGCATGGCGGCTTGTCGAATGCGTTGTTTTCGACCACCGACGCGCTTCAATTCCTGGATTCCGGGACGTTTTCCTCTGCGCCCACTTTCCGCGCCGGCATCGGCTATCAGTTCAACCCGTGGCTCCGCGCGGATGCGACAGTGGAATATCGCGGCAAGGCAAATTTCACCGCCTTGGACCGCTATTCATGCCCGGGGCCAGTAGCAGGCTGCGCCGACGCCGATCCGACTACCTTCGACGGCTCTAACGAGTACACCGCGAATAAGCGCGAATGGGTGATCATGGGCAACGCCTATGTCGACCTCGGCAATTGGCGCGGGATCACGCCATATGTCGGCGCTGGCCTCGGCGCCTCGCAGAACACGATTTCGAGCTTCCAGGATATCAACACGCCGAATGGCGGCGTCGCCTACGGCAATTCGGCCAGCGAATGGAATCTGGCATGGGCGCTGCATGCCGGCCTGGGGTTCCAGGTCAACGATCGCCTGACGCTCGATCTCGGATACAGCTATCTGCACCTCGGCGACGCGCGGTCCGGCGATATGATCACCTATACCGGCGTGAATACCATAAACAATCCGATGATCTTCGAGGATCTGACCTCGCACGATTTCAAGTTCGGCCTGCGTTACGCGCTGCACTAGGCGTCTGAATGACAAACAGGTGGGTCGCGCGGGGGACGCGCGCCTCCCGTGGGGATAGTTGGCAGGGCAAGGGGGACAGTTATTGTGATCCGCCGGTTAAGTCTGGTTCGATTGGTTTTGCTTGCGGCGACCGCGATTTCCCCGGCCGCGCTTGCAGCGGCGGCCGATCTCGACGACGAAATCCAGGCCGAAGCCGGCGTCACGCCGGTTGAATATGCCAGCGGCTGGTATTTGCGCGGCGATATCGGCACCTTTCATGGCGCCGGCAATGTCACCTATATCCTCGGCGGGGCGCAGGAGTTCAACGGTTCGGCGTTCTTCGAGGATGTGGCGGTCGGCGTCGGTGTCGGCTACATCTTCAATGACAGGCTCCGGGCAGATTTCACCATCAGCCATTTCGGCGGCCTCAGCCTCGGCGGCAGCTCGTCGCTCGGCAGCTGCGGCGCCGGGTTCACCGGCGAGTGCTTCTACAATACGAGCGCTTCGGTTAATTTCACCGACCTCTCGCTCAACGGCTACTGGAACCTCGGCAACTGGTCGACCATCAAGCCCTATGTGGGCGCGGGAATTGGCCTGGCGCTGGTGCGCTGGGACGATTACAACTCGCAGCCCTTCTGCGCGCTCGATCCTGGCGAGACTTGCGCCGGCGCCACGCATAGCGGCGGCCTGACGCAGGAAATCCTGGCCAGCGGTGGCGCCTTGACCAGCCATGGGCGTTCGACTGCGGCGAGCTTCTCCCTCATGGCCGGCGCCGACTACCGCCTGACCGAAAGCCTCACCATCGATGCCGGTTATCGCTATACGCGTCTGGTCGATGTGGGTCTCAACAGCGACTCGAGCGATCTGGCGAATATCGACGGCCTGAACGTCCATCAGGTCCGCCTCGGCTTGCGTTACGAAGTCTGGTAGTCGCGTCCTCCTCTGCGTAACCTGACCTCATGGCGGGAGCATCTCCCGCCATTTTTTTGGCGTTTGCGGTTTCGAAGGATGCGACCTTTGGCGCTCGCACGGCATCTTGACGCCAAACCCGCGACCACTTAATGGCGACGGCGGGCCACCCCTCCCCAACGAGGGGCAGCTATCTGGAAGGATAGACCGCCATGACGCAATTCGCGAAGCCGGACATTCGTCCGGCCAATCCCAATTTCTCTTCAGGTCCCTGTGCAAAACGCCCCGGATGGTCGCTCGAGGCGCTCCGCGATGCCGCGCTTGGTCGTTCGCATCGGGCAAAAATCGGCAAGGACAAGCTCGCCCGGGCCATCAGCCTGACGCGAAAAGTTCTCGAAATTCCCGACGACCATCGCATCGGCATCGTCCCGGCATCGGACACCGGGGCCGTCGAAATGGCGCTGTGGTCGCTGCTCGGCGCGCGCGGCGTCGACGTGCTGGCTTGGGAAAGCTTCGGCTCGGGCTGGGTCACCGACGTCGTCAAGCAGCTGAAACTGCAGGACATACGCACCTTCGAGGCGCCGTATGGTGAATTGCCGGACCTGTCGCGGATCGATTTTAGGCGCGACGTCGTCTTCACCTGGAACGGCACAACGTCAGGCGTGCGCGTACCGAACGGCGGTTTCATCGCCGCCGATCGCGATGGCTTGACGATCTGCGATGCGACCTCGGCCGCGTTCGCCCAGCGCCTCGATTTCGCCAAGCTCGATGTCGTAACCTTCTCCTGGCAGAAGGTGCTCGGCGGGGAAGCGGCGCACGGGATCCTGATCCTTTCGCCGCGTGCCGTCGAAAGGCTGGAGGCTTATTCGCCGACCTGGCCGCTGCCCAAGATTTTCCGGCTGACCTCCAAGGGAAAGCTCAACGAGGGCATCTTCAAGGGCGAGACGATCAATACGCCGTCGATGCTCTGCGTCGAAGACTATCTCGACGCGCTCGCCTGGGCCGAATCGGTCGGCGGACTAACCGGCCTGATCGCTCGCGCGGATGCCAATTTTGACGTCATTGAAAGATTTGTCGCGAAATCCGACTGGCTGCAATTCCTAGCGAAACAGCCCGAGACCCGATCCAACACATCCGTTTGCCTTTCGATCGCCGATCCGCAAATCGCCTCGCTTCCGGCAGACGTCCAGGCCGCTTTCGTCAAGGACATGACCGGTGCGCTCGAAAGGGAAGCCGTCGCCTACGACATCGCCGGCTATCGAGACGCGCCGCCGGGCCTCAGGATCTGGGCCGGCGCGACGGTGGAGGCCTCCGACCTGGAGGCGCTGATGCCGTGGCTCGAATGGGGCTTCCGCGAGGCAAAAGCCGGATTGAAGCGGGCCGCCTGACGCTGCGCCGTTCAAACTTCCAACGAACTGTTCCAGAAATTCGAAGGAGGCCGCAATGGCCGCGCAAAACGCACCGAAAGTGCTCGTCTCCGACGCCCTGTCGGAAACCGCCGTCGAAATCTTCCGCCGCAACGGCGTCGACGTCGACTATCAGCCGGACCTCGGCAAGGACAAGGAAAAGCTCGCCGAGATTATCGGCAATTACGAAGGCTTGGCAATCCGGTCGGCGACCAAAGTCACCGAGAAGCTCCTGGAAAAGGCAACGCGGCTCAAGGTCATCGGGCGGGCCGGCATCGGCGTCGACAATGTCGATATCCCCGCCGCGAGCCGCAAAGGCATCATTGTGATGAACACGCCGTTCGGCAATTCGATCACGACCGCCGAGCATGCGATCGCGATGATTTTTGCGGTGGCGCGCCAGTTGCCGCAGGCCGACACTTCGACCCAGGCCGGCAAATGGGAAAAGTCGAAATTCATGGGTATCGAGATCACCGGCAAGACGCTCGGTTTGATCGGTTGCGGCAATATCGGCTCGATCGTCGCCACGCGCGCGCACGGCCTGAAGATGAAGGTGCTCGCCTATGATCCGTTCCTCGGGCAGGAGCGGGCAGACGAACTTGGTGTGGAGAAGGTCGAACTCGACGATCTGTTGGCCCGCTCCGACTTCATTTCCCTGCATGTGCCGCTGACCGACAAGACCCGCGCGATTATCGACAACGCCGCAATCGCCAGGATGAAGGATGGCGTGCGCATCATCAATTGCGCGCGCGGCGGCCTGGTCGTCGAAGCCGATCTCGCCGAGGCGATCAAATCCGGCAAGGTGGCGGGCGCCGGTTTCGACGTGTTCGAAACCGAGCCGGCGACCGCGAGCCCGCTGTTCGGCCTGCCGAACGTGGTTTGCACGCCGCATCTCGGCGCTTCCACGTCGGAAGCGCAGGAAAACGTGGCCTTGCAGGTCGCCGAGCAGATGAGCGATTACCTGATGCACGGCGCCGTATCCAATGCGCTCAACATGCCGTCGATCTCGGCCGAGGAAGCGCCGGTGCTGACGCCGTTCGTGCGGCTTGCCGGCCTTCTCGGCGCGTTTGCCGGCCAGGTCACCGAGGAGCCGATCACCAGGATCGAATTGATCTATGATGGCGAAGTGGCATCGATGAACACCAAGGCGCTGACGGCGGCGGCGATCGCCGGCGTGATCCGGCCGCAGGTATCGGAAGTCAACATGGTGTCGGCGCCGCTGATGGCGCGCGAACGCGGCATCCAGGTTTCGGAGACGACGCAGGGCCAGTCGGGCGTCTTCGAATCCTATGTCAAGCTCACGGTTCATACCGACCGGCAGATCCGTTCGGTTGCGGGCACCGTGTTCTCCGACGGCAAGCCGCGCTTCATCCAGATCAAGGGCATCAATCTGGAGGCCGAGATCGGGCGCTACATGATCTATACGACCAACGACGACGTGCCGGGCATCATCGGCACGCTCGGCACGGTGTTCGGCGCGGCCGGTGTCAACATTGCCAATTTCCAGCTCGGCCGCGACATGCCGGGCGGCAGCGCGATCGCGCTGCTCTATCTCGACGCACCGGTCGATCCGAAAGTGCTGAAGACACTGTTGGCGAGCGGCAAGTTCAAGCAGGCCAAGCCGCTGGTGTTCGACGTGGGCTGATCAGGACTCGCTACGCCTATCGTTCGAGCCCGCGAAAACGGCGTCATGCCGTCCACGGATTTACTATTGGAATTTTGAGGTCGTCGAAATCCCGCAGATTGCGTGTTGCGATTGTCGCGCGCCGCGAAAGCGCGATACCGGCGATTTGAGTGTCTCGCGTTTCCTTGTTGATGCCGCTCAAGTGTCTCGTGGCAAAAAGTCTTGCAGCGTGCTCGGCGGCTTCGAGATCGAACGGCAAGACTCTGCCGCCAAGCATCGTCGAAGTAACTGCAAAAAAGCTTTGCAAGAGGGCATCCTTTCGGCGGCCTTCGGGGAGCAACAATATGCCCGCATTGATCTCGAGGACGTTGACCGAGGTGGTCCAAAGCGAAGAGGCCGGCTGGTTGTTGAGCCAGCCGCGAACCTCGGCGTCCTGATGTGGGCTCATCAGCGCCGAGATCACGTTCGAATCGAGTATGATCACTCGTCGAACTTCACAGGCCGTAAAGGCGTATCCGGAATATCGGGCA
>Ga0214472_10004104_pt1 | contig 15351 bp, 20 predicted proteins | sample RVTome_6_FD_207662 | JGI IMG/M metagenome (GOLD analysis project Ga0214472, IMG submission 207662) | Soil microbial communities from uranium-contaminated site in the Upper Colorado River Basin, Wyoming, United States - RVT140D175 | ecosystem: Environmental > Terrestrial > Soil > Contaminated >...
GACCTGGCCGGCAAGATCCTCCAGCCGATCGTCGACTTTGGTGCGGGGCACTACCAGTCGGAGATGTACGGCCAGCAGCTGGTCGCCGATGCGCCGACCGAGCTCCAGGCGATCACCGACCGGATCCGCAACGCCGGTCGCTACGAGGTGATCGTCACGCCCGAGGAGAAGCAGGCGCTCGATGACTCACCCGGGCTGGTCCGCGAGACCTTCGTGCGGGTGGCACGCGCCAGCGCGACCCGCTGGCTGGAGCTCGCCGACGAGCGGTTGCGCGAGGTCGGCATCCCCGCCTTCATGATGCTCGGCAACGACGACTTCATCGAGATGCAGGACGTCTTCACCGGCTCGGAGCGCGTCACCAACCCCGAGGATCGCGTGGTGGAGCTGCCGGGCGGCTACGAGATGATCTCGCTCGGCTACTCGAACCCCACGCCGTGGAGCTCCCCCCGTGAGCTGAGCGAGCCGGACCTGGCGACGCGGCTGGAGGCGATGGCGGTGCGGGTGCGGGACCCCGGGAAGAGCATCTTCAACTTCCACGTGCCCCCGCAGGGCACGCACCTGGACCAGGCGGCCCTGCTTGACGAGACCTTCACACCGATCGTCAGCGGTGGGCGCGTTCAAACGGGCAATGTCGGCAGCACGTCGGTCCGCGGCCTGATCGAGCACTACCAGCCGATGCTCAGCCTCCATGGGCACATCCACGAGTCGCCCGGCATGTCGCGCATTGGACGGACGATGGCCATCAATCCGGGAAGCGAGTACGTGGATGGCATCCTGAAGGGCGCGATCGTGACCCTCAGCCCGCGCAAGGGGGTCAAGGGCTGGCAGCTGGTGCAGGGCTGATCCGCGTCGTCGACTCACGGATCAGCAGGCCCGTCTTTACGACGATATTGACCGGGCGATCGGGTCCGGGTGGGCCGTCCAGTATGCGCCGGACCACCGCGATCGCCTGCGCGCCGAGCTCCGACGCCCGTGGATCGATGGTCGTCAGTGGCGGGTGCGCGTTGCGCGACAGGACGGTGTCACCCTCGCCGACGATTCCGAGCTCATCGGGCACTGAGATGCCCAGCTCCTCGGCGGCGCCCAGGACGCCGATCGCCTGGCGGTCGACCGCGGCGATGATCGCGTCGGGCGGCGCGGTGCGGGTGAGCAGGGTCACGGCGGCGTCGTAGCCGGCGCGCTCGCTGAGATCCTCGGCGCGAACCACCAACGGCTCGATGCCCGACGACTCCAGCCGAGCGCGGTAGCTGGCCTCGATGTCGGCGATGTACGAATAGCGCTCGTGGCCGAGCGAGATCAGTGCCGGCCGACGATAACCCTGCGCTGCGAGGTGGTCGAGCACCAGGAGGATCGCTGCGCCGGAGTCGTTGTCCACCCAGTGGGTGCGCAATCGGCCGAGGTAGCGCCCCACGGTGACGACGGGCACGTCGTAGCGGCGCAGGAGCGGCAGGACGTCGTTGGTGCTGCTGGGGTCGACCAGGATGGCCGCGTCCAGCCGCTGCATGTCTAGGAGCGATTCAAGGGGGAACTCACTCGACCGATGCGCGGGCAGCAGCACGAACGAGTAGCCGTCCTGGGTCGCCGCCGCGGAGAGCGAACCGAGCAGGGCCGGGAAGTACGGGTTCAGCAGGAGGTGCTCACCCTCCATCGGGAACTGGAGGCCGAGCGCCATCGTCCGCCCGGTGGCCAGGCCCCGAGCCGCGACTGTGGGCCGATAGGCGAGGTGCCGCGCGGCCTCCAGGACCGCCGACCGGGTCTGCGCCGCCACCGGTCGCTTCCCCGACAGGACGTGGGAGACGGTGGTGATGCTGACGCGCGCCTCCCTGGCGACGTCTGCGATGCGTGCGGGTCGCGGATTGGACGGGCTGCGCACCGGTGCCTCCGATTGCCTGGCGAATCAGCCCCGAGACAATAGCCGTTCGGGACGGGCCCGTCGTGCGTCGCCTCAGGCGGTCGTGTCCCAGCTGATGGTCCGCTCCGGGATGAATCTCAGCAGTACGTGCCCGCCCGACTGCATCGCCCGCCCGGCATCCGACAGCCGCTCGTCCGCGGTGAGGTATCGCTCGTGGATGCGGCGAACGGTGGCCATCACCTCGTCGCGCGGGCCGTCGATGATCTCGACTCGCCCACGCATCACCACCGCTCGCATGGCGAGGCCACTCGTCGCTTCGTCGATGGTCAGTGCTGCGTGTGGGTTGCGATGCAGGATCCGGAAGTTGGGGAAGGTGGGGCTTGTCTCCATCCAGACATCAGTGCCGTCCCACCAGAACCACATCGGCAGCACACGTGGCCGATCGTTCTCGCTGGTCGCGAGGCGGGCCAGGAGCGGGCGCGAGAGGAATCGGTCCACCGCCTCGGCGCTCATTGCTGGTCCGTCGGCGGTGCTCAGGTCCTTCGCGGGATCTGCGGTCACGTTCCTCTCACCACTGCCCGGTGTCGTCGAAGACCAGCAGTTGGGCATCGGTGGCAAACGGCGGGTCGAGGGTAAACCAGGTCGACGGCGGCATCGAGCAGGTAGCGACGCAGGATGTCGAGGTTGTCGCCGTAGTGGAGGACGTTGGTCTGCATCTCGGGGCGATAGGCATCGAGCCGGCAGGCCTCCTATCCTTCGCCTCCGGGTGGACGGTAGGTGATCGACGAGGCCTTTTGAAGGGCTGCGAGTGTCTCCTCAACCGTTAGCAGGACCGTCGTCTGGAGGGAGCTCAGGGCCCCGCCACCATTGATAGCAATCGCCGTGGCTGCCATCGAGACGTTATCTGGAGCCTCCCACAGGTTGTAGCCATCGTGATCACCGAAGGCGTACCAGAAGCCGTGCAGCTTGCCGCCGACCGATTCGATGTACTTCGTGGCTGCCGCCCGGCGGTCCTCGGGGTTCTTCATGAGCTTCGCCCAGGTAGCTGGCGTGTAGCTGAACCGTGTCAGGTAGAACGGCATCGGTCTTCCTCCTTCACTTTCATCCCCCTGATTGTCGACGCGTGCCGGAGCAAAGGTCAGGCCTCGGGCTTGCTGGCAGTCTCACACGTTCGGCCAGTCGATGACCAGGCTGGCGATCTCGGGTGGAAGCCTATCGGGCACGAGCGACGCACCATCGGCCGCGGCGTCCCGGCAGGCGCCGTAGAGCGAGCACAGCAGGTCTCGCCCGCCCGTCTTCCACGTCCGAATGGCCATCAATTGCAGGCGAAGCTGATACCAGACGTAGGTCATGGGATCTTCCACGCTCATCATCTCGAGCCCTCCTACTCCCTGGCGTGACGGAGGGATCTGGGCTGCCGCGAGCGGCCACGTCTCGAGCACCGGAAGGGTCGAGGGCTCGGCCTCTGCTACGAAGCCCTGCAGGGCCAGATTGCAGAAGTACTCCCTCAACCACAGTGGCTCAATCGCGAACCCGGCCTGCACGTGGTAGGTGTGCGCGAGCTCGTGGATCGAGAGAAGGTCCCGAAAGCCGTGCATGCTGGGGGGCTGGCCGTAACTGGCCACGAACTTCGCGCGCCAATCTTCGCGGAGGTGTTCGAAGGTCAAGGCAACGGCGTCGTCGAAGAGCGCTGAGTCGGTGGCGGCGAGGTACATCGTGCCCGCCTCGTTGACGTGGGGCAGGCCGTAGACGACATCTTCGGCTCGCTCTTCCCAGTCTTCTGGTCCTAGCACCTCGACGGTTATCGCCGGCTCGAAGGCAAGGAGATTGGACAGCCAGGTCCGGGCCACTTGGGTCCGCTTGGCAATACCGCGAGCAATCTCCTCATGGCCGGACGTCACAGTTACCGGAAAGTCGAAGCCGGTCAGTTTCTCAACCACCGCGGGAGAACACCGTATCGTCGCGGTTGGAGTTGAAAGGCGGGTCGAGACAGACCAGGTCGACGCACGTCTCGGGCAGGTAGCGACGCAGGATGTCGAGGTTGTCGCCGTGGGAGAGGAGGTTGGTGGCGAGGTCGGTCATCGGTCCCCCGCGAGGTTTGGCTCAGGTGGGCGCCGGAGCCTGGGGAGAGGGTAGCAGCGCGGGCAAGCGATCACGCGCTGGTAATCGGCCTTCCACAGTCGAGGCCCTGACGGCGCGAGACGCGCCGCGTCAGGCTCACCCGCCTGCGCCCGTCGGCGTACTGTCGAACCCGTTACCGAGGAGGACTTCTGATGCGCAGCGTGACCTATTCCATGGGTGTCTCGCTCGACGGCTACATCGTCGGGCCGGACGGCGGCTTCGACTGGACAGTGCCCGACGAGGAGGTCTTTCGCTTCTGGATCGACGAGATTCGAGAGGTCGGCGTCCACCTGCTGGGACGACGGCTGTACGAGACGATGCTGTACTGGGAGACCGCCGACCAGGATCGATCGCTCGACGACGCAGAGCTCGAGTGGGCCGCGCTCTGGAACCCGCTCCCAAAAGTGGTGTTCTCCACCACCCTGTCGGCGGTGCAGGGCAATGCCCGCCTGGCCTCCGGCGGCCTGGCGGAGGAGATCGACCGGTTACGAGCCGAGCCGGGGGAGGGCGACATCGCGATCGGCGGCGCGACGCTCGCCGCCGAGGCCGCCGCGCTGGGTCTGATCGACGAGTACCGGGCCATGGTCTACCCGGTGCTGGTCGGCGGTGGCATGCCGTTCTTTCCCCAGCGCGAGCGCCGGGTGGATCTTGAACTCGTCGAGACCCGCACCTTCAGCTCGAGAGTCGTCTACCTCCGCTACCGCGTGGCGCGCTAGCCGGCTCCGCCGCCGAGCCCGTAGCCGAGGTGGGCGTCGAGAGCACTCCCCCGCGACGGCTCGCTCTGCCCGAGGCGTTCTGATTAGCGGGACGCTTCCATGAATCGCTTCAAACCCTCAGCTGCGGACGTCGTGTTGCGGCTGAAGATCCTCCGTCGCAGCAGCGGCGCCAGCAGCGCGCCGAGCACGCCAGTGGCCTCTAGCCAGAACTCCGCTGTCGTGCCATCGCCCTTCGCCGCCACGACGTGCCCGCCGGTGACCCGCAGGCCCGGCGCCAAAGCCGACGTCCAGGTGAACGAGCGCCCATCCCCGTACTCGGTCACCGTCCAGTCCGAGGTTGCCTGCCGATCGGTGGTCTTGCAGCGCACCGTGCTGCCCATGGCCAGGGGGCCTGCTTCGAGTCGCTCGAGGCGCTCGAACTGGGACGCCCAGCGTGGCCAGTGCTCGACGTCGGCCAGCACCGTCCACACGGCGTCCGGCGACGCGGCAATGTCAATACTGCGGGTGACGCGAGACATCCGGTCCATGCTACCCCGGCGATTCGACCTCTCGTCTACATGTACTACGAGGAGCACTCGCCGCCGCACTTTCACGCGGACTACGCGGGTCGGGTGGCGGTGCTGGACATTGCATCCCTGGCCGTTCTGAAAGGCGACCTACCGGGAAGGGCACTCGGTCTGGGTGCCAGGTGTCCTCGGATGCTTTGGTCTGCATCGGTCTAGGACGTCAGTGGGTTCACACGGGGGAGTAGGTCGTCTCTCGGACGACCAGTCGAGCATGTTGCCCATCCGACCAGATCGGGCCGCGGTCCGAAGAGGACAACCGTTCGCTCCTGGCGGGGCCTGCCCGGCTGCAACCCGGGGTCGACGAGCTCGAACTGGGGCTCGACCTGATCCAGTGCCTGGACCGGCTGCGTGACGCAGGGGCGAGCTGACCCGCTTACACGGAACTGAAAGGTCGCGAGGTCCTGCCGGCTGGGCCGCTGCAACATGCCTGACGTAGGTTGCGCGCATGCGCTTGCGCTCGGCCTCGAGGACCGCAGGTCCATCGACGCGCCAGGGCGCCACACCATCGCTGACATCTCCATGACAGGAGCGAATCGCAATGCGTCTCTTTGACTCGACTGTCCCCAGGCGTGCAGCCATCGCCGGCGCCATGGTGCTGGCGCTCACGCTGTCGGCGGGGCCTATCGGTCCTCAATCGACCCGGGCGGTGGGGGAGACGCCGGGCCTGACCAGCCTGCTGGCAGCCTATGACGGCTCGGCCGCCGTTGTCCGCGGCATCGCCACTTTCGACGCGGCTCCCTCGCCGGTCCAGGTCGCCACCCTCCAGGCGCAGGGCCTGTTCGTGCAGCCGATGCGTCATCTGCCGCTGGCGCTGGTCGTCGGAGCCGTGCCCTCGATTGAGGCTGCCGTCGCGAGTGGGACCGCCCGTGACGTCTACCCCGACGAGCCGGTCGAGCTGTTCGATACCGCCTCGGCCGACGCGATGGGCGCTGCCGGACCACGCACCGCCGGCTTCACCGGGCAGGGAGTGACCGTGGGAGTCGTGGACAGCGGCTGCGATGCCAGTCATCCGGACCTGGCCGACCACGTCGTCCACAACGTCAAGCTGTACAGCGGCGAGTACGCCAACATCCGGCCCGACGGGTCGAACACCATCGTCATCGCCAACGAGACCGGGCCGTACCAGAACACCGACATCGGCGGCGGGCACGGCACGCACGTGGCCGGCATCATCGCCGCCGACAGCACTACCGCGCCCGACGGCACCCGGTACGGCGTGGCGCCCGACGCCGAGCTGGTGTGCTACTCCATCGGCGAGATCCTGTTCACCACCGCGGTGGTGACCGCCTACGACCACATGCTCGACCAGCCCGACCTGTGGGGCATCGACGTGGTCAACAACTCGTGGGGCAACTCGTTCCGCCAGTTTGATCCGCGCGACCCGATGGCGGTCGTCACCAGGGCCGTCGCCGATCTGGGCGTGGTCGTCGTGTTCGCGGCCGGCAACAGCGGGGCCGGGAATGCCGAGATGAGCCTGAACCCGTTCTCCGCCCCGCCATGGATCATCTCGGTCGCGGCGGGCTCGCTCGACCATCACCGCGGCAGCTTCAGCTCGAACGGGCTGACCTACGACAATTCGCAGCCGAGCCAGGTGGGCGCCGGAGGCCACTCGGTCTACACCGGCGATCGGATCGGTGTCTATCACCCCGACGTCACCGCACCGGGCGTGGGCATCAGCTCCACCTGCAGCACAGCGGGCACGGCGGTCACCGCCTGCCCGCCGTACACGAACACCACGGCCTCTGGCACGAGCATGGCCTCGCCGCACGTGGCGGGAGCCGTGGCGGTGCTCCTGCAAGCCAACCCCAACCTGACCGTTGACCAGGTGCGGCAGGCGCTGCAGGCTACCGCCACCCCGGTCGCGGCAGCCGATGGCACGCCGCTCCCCTTCTGGCAGGTCGGCTACGGATACGTCGACCTGGATGCGGCGGTCGCCCTGGTGCGCGGCAAGAACTGGGCCAAGAACCTGGCGAGGGCGCAGGCCCAGGCCGATGCCCGGGTCCTCGCGGCCGACGGATTCCGGGTCCTGGGCTCCGATATGTGGACCTACGACGCGCCGCGCCTGGCGGTGGGAGGGACCGACCAGCGGACGTTCGCGGCGGCGGTGCTCTCCACGACCCGGTTCCTGAAGGTCACGATCTCACATCCGTCCCTGGCGGTGTTGGGCCGCAACGGGATGAACTACACCGTCACTGTTCGGGACGCGGCGGGGCAGGTGCTGGGCGTCACAACCGAGGCGGCGACCGGCGCGGGAACGGCCGGCGTCTTCATCGACTTGGCATCGTTCCAGAACCCGGCGGTGACCTACGGAGCGTTCACGTTTGAGGTCCGCGGCGAGCTGGCCGTCTCCGATCCGGACACCCTCGACAGCGAGTCGCTGCTGGGGCGGATGGTGACCCTGCAGGTGGCGCAGCTGAAGGACGGCTGACCGCGGACGTCGGCGTCAGGTCAGACGATCGAGAACGAGTGCGATGACCGTCGCGGTGCCGATCCCGTTGAGCAGGACGTGTACCGCCATGCCGAGGTAGACGTTCCGCTTCCACCACACCGCGTACGCGAACGGCGCCACCCCAGCGATGCGTGACAGGAACTGCCAGGGGGAGAAGAAGTGGTACAGGGAGAAGAGCGTGACATTCAGCAGCGGCGCCCAGCGCCCGAAGTGGGACATCCGCGGCAGGAGGTAGCCGCGGAAGTAGAGCTCCTCGGTGATGGGACCGGCGATCACGTTGAGGGCTGCGTATCCGATGAGCGTGACCGTCCACGCGGACGCCGAATATTGGTTCACCGAGTCGACCGGCACCGGCTCGACGAACCACACAGGCAGCCATCCGAAGAGCCCATCCAGGATCGACTGCTCGATGAGGCTGAGCAGCCCGAAGCCGACAATGCCCGCAACCAGCAGCACCGGCACCAGCGTTGCCCAATCGAGCGCCCGCATCGGCATTCGATAGGTGATCGACGCGAGCCACCCTGCCTCGGGCCACTCGCGCTGACTGGCCCGCACGATGACCGCGAGCTCGAACGGGATGATCACCAGCACGATGGCCACAAGGAGCGAGGCGAGCGGCGGGTAGCCAGCAGCCTCGACGGGACCCGAGAGCAACACGAAGACGAGGGTCGCGAGGGCCCCTGGCGCCAGGTGGAGCACCACGAGGCGCAGCAACGGGATGGGCTGGGGCTCAGCGACCACGTTCACGGTCAGCCCTCCTGGGCAGGTGGGACGGGGTCCATCGGCTCAACCCGCTGTGCACGCCATTCGGGCGGCTGCCAAGGGTCGCCGACATAGAGGGTCTCGCGAATGACGAGGCCGTTTCTGAACTCCATGATGCCCACCGCATGGCTCGGCCTGCCGTCATAGCGGAGAGGGTAGCAGCGCGGGCAAGCGATCATCGGTTCGTAATCGGACAGTAAGGCTTTGCCGAGCAGCCTGCTCGGGTGCCCAAGGTTCGAGATGCCCTGCGGACGTTGCATCAGGCTGGCTGGCGCGAGGTTCGCCGACGAGGGAGTCGAAGTATCCTGCGGCAGGCAGGGCTCGACGAGGACCAGACATGAAATACGCCGTCGCCTATGAGCAGGCGCCCCGGAACTGGGCCGCGTACGTTCCGGATCTGCCCGGCTGCGTCGCCACCGGGCGAACGCGTGCTGACGTGCAGCGCCGGATCCGGGAGGCGATCAGCCTGCACCTGGAGGCGATGCGCGGCTGGGGCGAGGACGTGCCCGAGACGAGCGCGGCGGTCGAGGTGATCGAGGTCTAGAGGCGCGATGGGGATCACAGAGGTCACGGGCGTGATCGCGGTTGTGGTGTCGGTCCTGTACCTGGGCCTCCAGATCCGCGACAACACCAAGGTCCTGCGCAGCCAGGCGCACTACAACGCGCTGTCGCTGGCGCAACGGCCGATGGAGATGATGATCGAGAACGAGAGCCTGGCCAACGTCGTCAATCGGAGCTACGCAAACCCCGATGCCATGAGCGCCGATGACTGGGCCAGGTTCGGCAACTACGCGTTCATCGGCTTCAACGCGTGGGAGTACCTGTACTACCAGCATCGCGATAAGGCGATTCCGAAGGAGCTGTGGGTAGGCGCCGATGCCTATTTCAAGGAGCTGGTCGAGACGAAACCGGGGCTGACGCGCTTCTGGTCCGAGTTCCAGACGTCGTTCGACGAGCCCTTCCGCTCCTACGTCGCGGCTGAATTCGCACGCAAACCTGCTGCCGCCTGACTGAAGGCGGAAGCATAGGCGTCCGAGAACAGGTCTCCGCTTGTGGGTGGGGCGTAGGCTTGTGGACGAAGGGAGGTCAACTCATGACCGCATGGCTGTTACTGGTGGTCGGGATCGCGGCGGTCGCCCTTGGACTCTTCGTCGGCGTCGTGTCGTACGAGGTGACGCTGGCGGTCATCGTGATCGGCGCGATCGTGGCGGTGCTCGGCGCCTATCAGCTTGTCCGCGGGCGACGCACGGTCTAAGTCGTCGTCGGAGTGGTAGCCAACCTCATCGCGATGGTCCCCATCCGTATTCGCACCGCGGCTGTCCTGCTTGGCCTGTTCGGCATCGGCCTCATCGTTTACACGGTGATCCTGACGGTGCCGCTTCTGGCCAACCCCGACCCGATGATCGGCCTGGAGCTGATCGTCTCGGCGATCCTTGTCGTCGGTGCATTGGGTGCCGTTGGCGCAGGCCTCGGACTGATCCGTGCTGCGGCCTGGGCGCGACCGCTCGCCATCAGCGTGGCACTCCTCATGGTCGTTGTCGCCGCGGCCTTCATCGTGCCCAACCTCGGCTCGATCGGAGGGTACGGCCCTCCGTTGATTGACCCGCTGTTCTGGCTGCTGGGAGCCACGGGACTGGCGCTGCTGTCGCTGGTCGCGAAGCCGTATCGGTCTGAGGGCCAGCCTTCGATCTGAGTCTTGACGACCATGGGAGGCGCACGCCATGCTCCGCCCCATGAGCGGGACCGGGGGCAGCTCACGCTTATCGCTGGTGGTGCCGATCGTGGTGGCGCTCATCGGCCTCGCCAGCTCGACCGTGTGGGGACCGCCGATCTGTCGAGCGATCGGCGTGTGCACAGAGCCTGAGCCGACCAGGACGCCTGGGAACACCTTTCCGAGTTTCGAAATCCCGGGCCCGGCCAGCATCTTCCTGTCCCAGACCAGTGGACCCGCCGGAAGCCCGATCAAGGTGAGTGGAGAGGGCTTCGCCGCCGGCGAGGAGGTCGTGATTCGGTTCCACACGACCGAGGTCGGGCGAACGACAGCCAGTTCGAACGGGTCATTCAGCAGTGTCGAGGTGATCGTCCCGCTCGAGTACGAGGCCTTCGCGCCGAGGCAGTTCTCCGTCGTGGCGACAGGCCGATCGAGCATCAAGAGTGCGCAATCACCGTTCACGGTGAGCGGGTAGCGGCGGTCTACGCCGACATCAAGCTGACGTAGCGGAAAGACTCTTGCCAGCCGAGGTCGTCATTCGCCTCGCGCGACCCGATGAGTACGCAGAGGTTGGCGAGCTGACGGTGAATGCGTACCGCACGCTCGGCGACGCGGGCGACGAGTCCTACGAAGCCTCGCTGCGGGATGGGGCGCCCGGGCTCCAACCGGCGACGTGTTGGTAGCTGAGCTCGACGGCTCGATTGTTGGGACGGCGACCTATGTGCCAGCCGGTGGGGACCTGGCGGAGACCGAGGATTCGGCCGCCGCGACCATCCGCATGCTGGGCGTCGCGCCGCAGGCGCGCGGTCAGGGCATCGGTGAGTTGTTGGTTCGCGCGTGCATCGAACGGGCGAGAGCCCAGGGATACGCGCGGATCCGCCTGGACACCCGCACCTCGATGACGAGCGCGCAGCGTCTCTACGAGCGGCTTGGATTCGTTTGGATTCGTCAGGGATCCGCGATACGACTGGTCACCCACGCCGGCGATGAACCTCCTGGCCTACGTCCTCGACCTCTAGGAGCAAAATCAGGAATGGATGGCCAGGTTCACCGTGACGATGTCGCCCCTCGTGAGTCCTTCGGCATGGCGGACGGCGTCCTTGATCGGCACGATGTAGCCGCCGTCCTTCGGAAACAGCGAGGTCTCGAACTCGTTTTCGCCGATGCGGACGGTGACCGGGATCATGCCCCAGCCGTAGCTCACGACGGTGGAGACGGCGCGCAGCCCGGCGCACGCCTCCTCAGGGACGGTGACGAAGTGGTATGGCGAGGGGCCTCTCCAGTACCAGAGCTCGCCGCTGAACTCGAAGTCGAGGGTCTCGACATCGATGGCGAAGGGCGACTCCGGCGCGTTACGCATCCGAGCTTCCGGCGAGCGGCTCCAGGATGACGACCGCCGTCTCGCCCGGCCTTCGTGCGGACCACGATGCGAGGTTGTCCTCACCGTCGTACGCGCCCCACTTCGCCCACAGGCGCGGTCGCTCCTCCGGCGTCGCGGCGCGGCCGCGGACCGTGCGCCGACCGTCGGTCAGCTCGACCGTGGTGTCCGGGCTGGCCTGGAGGTTCAGCCACCATCCCGGCTCAGCCTCGCCCCACCCGTTCATGGCCATGGTGACGAGGTTCGGGCCGTCCTCGAAGTAGCCGAGGATGGCCTTGCGCGCCTGGCCGCTGCGGCGGCCGACCGTCGTCAACCGCAGCATGCCCCAGGTCTTCTCTGTGGGCGGACGGAGACCGAGCCTGCCACGGGTGAGACGGTAGATGGCCCGATGGATCGCCCACGCGCCCCGGATGACCCAGCGTGGCGGCAGGGACGCGGGCCGTGCGGGCTTGGCTGGAACCGGGCTGTCGTCGGCCATGTGAGCATCCTACCCCGGTGCCCGTCGATCGGCCGGGTGAAGCCGACCTCGGGCGCAAAGGCGCTCATCGGGCTCGACTATCATCGGTCCCCCTTGAATAGTGGTGAGCGAATGGCCTTTGACATGAGCCTGGTCCAGCGTGGCGCACGCCTGCGGCGATCCCCCTTCTACGAGGCCGAGCAGGCCTACGGCCCGCGGGGCTACACGGTCTACAACCACATGCTCTTCCCCATCAACTTCGACGATTTCGAGACCGAGTACTGGCACCTGCTGCGGCACGTCACGCTGTGGGACGTGGCGGTCGAGCGACAGCTCGAGGTTCAGGGGCGAGATGGCTTCCGCTTCGCCCAGCTGCTGACTCCACGCGACCTTACGAAGTGCGCGGTGGGCCAGGGCAAGTACGTGGTGATCACCGCGCCCGACGGCGGGATCGTCAACGACCCGGTCATGCTGCGGTTGGGGGAGAACCACTTCTGGTTTGCGCTCGCCAGCTCGGACGCGCGGCTGTACGCGATGGGCCTGGCGGCGGAGCTGGGATGGGACGTCCAGCTCGGCGAGCCCGATGTCTCTCCGCTCCAGATCCAGGGCCCTCGCTCCAAGGACGTGGTCCAGGCCCTCTTCGGCGACGAGATCCTGTCGCTCAGATACTACTGGTTCCGTGAGCTGGAGCTGGATGGCATCCCGGTGATCGTGACCCGCACCGGCTGGACCGCCGAGGTGGGCTACGAGATCTACCTCCGCGACGGCCAGCACGGCACCGCGCTCTGGGAACGGATCATGGAGGCGGGCCGCCCGTTCAACATCCGGCCCACGGGACCGGTCGATATCCGGCGCGTGGAGGGCGGCATCCTCAACTGGGGCGCCGACATGACGCTCGAGAACAACCCCTTCGAGGTGGGCCTCGAACGGCTCTGCAACCTCGACGGGGAATTCGACTTCATGGGCAAGGCGGCCCTGCGCCGAATCCGCGCGGAGGGCGTCCGTCAACGGCTGGTGGGCGTCGAGATCGGCGGGGAGAAGCTGGAGATGAACTTCACGAAGTGGCCGGTGCAAACCGCCGACGGGCCGGTTGGCAACGTGACCACCGCGCTCTGGTCACCGCGGCTGGAGAAGAACATCGGGTATGCCTGGCTGCCGATTGAGCTCGCCGGCCTCGGCACGTCGCTCATGGTCCTCACGCCAGCTGGCGAACGTCCTGCCACCGTGGTGCCCATGCCGTTCCTGGATCCGATGAAGGAGATCCCGAAGTCCTGAGCACGCCGGCCATGCTGGCGACCCTATAGCTTCCAGTAGTCGCCGCTGAGGCCCATCGCCGCCCAGTGGGCGAGCAGCGCCTCCTTGGCCGGCCTGGCGTAGTCGAGCGCGAGCTTGCTGCCATAGATCAGCCCGCTGAGGGCGTGGACCTGGTCCGGCGTCAGGGAGGCGCTCGCATCGGCCCCCGTGCACAGGTCGGAGGCGTCGCGGTGCTCGGCCGAGGCGAAGAAGACCATGGTGTTGGAGCAGGTGGTGACGATGTCGCCCCACCAGTCGGCGGGTCGGAGCGCGAGGTAGACGAGGGATTCGTTTGGGTCGACCCGGGTCGCGCGGCCGTCCCTGAGCTCGATCTGGATCGGCGCGCCACAGTGGTGGCAGAAGGAGTCGACCCTGGTGTCGTCGCCGAGCATCGCGTGGAAGGCAATCGCGTCCCAGGCGCAGTTCGCGAAGTAGGAGCGGCCACGGACCGTCGCCCGGAACGGGGTCGCGATGGCGGAGAACGGGAAGGCCATCAGGATCCGGGCGGTGCCGGGCACGAGCGCGATATGGCGGGCCGTCTCCAGGTCACGCAGGACGTCGGTGGCCTCGTCACGGCTGAGCGAGAAGGTGCCCATGACCTGCTCCACCACCGGCGGCGCGGCGTGCTCCAGGAAGTGTTCGAAGATGAACAGCCGCACGCGGGGTGCGAGCAACTCAGTGCTCATCTGCCGTCGAATTCAGCGTGTCGAGCAGGACATCCTCGGCGGAGCCGGCATCTGCCGAGCGGAGGTATTCGACGTTGGGCGTCCCTTCGATCGGCCGGGTGAAGCCGACCTCGAGGCCCTCGACCTCCTCGACCTCGACGCGAGCTGGGGTGAAGCTGCCGACCGGATAGCCGGCGGCCAATGCGGCGGCCAGCGGGTCCCAGAGGAAGTAGCTGCCATCAGTCATGAACACGTGCTCCGCGAACAGCTCGGCCATGACCTTTGCCGCCAGGCTAGTGGCCTCCTCCAGCACCCGCTGGGCGTACTCCGTGGTGACCGGCACCTGGTTCGTGCCGTCCAGGCTGATCAGCCGCACCATGGCCCCGGACGCGATCACCGCCTGGGCGGCCCGCGGGTCAACGTAGATGTTCCATTCCGCGACCTGGTTCTCGGTGGGTCCACCAAAGGCCACGTTGCCCGGCGCGAACAATGCGCCGCCCATCGCGTAGACCGACTCGATTCGTTCGACAAGGGTCGGCTCGGACATCAAAGCATCGGCGAGGTTGGTCAACGGCCCCAGGGTCAGGATGCGCACCTCGTCCACGGCCGCAGCGGTCTCTGAGATCAGCTCAACGGCGGTACCGTCGAATGGCTGGCGTGCCGTGGCCGGCAAGTCGAGGTCGGAGCCGGAATCGACACCCGCGCGCCACGCATCGGGAAAGGCATGGTCGCCGCCCAGCGGCGTCTCGCGCCCGCAGGCGACCGGGATCGTCGGAGCCTCGAGTCGCTCGAGCAGCCGCAGGACGACGTCCACCCCGCCCGCGCAATGTGCCTCTCCCGTGCCCGACACGGTGATGGCGGCAATCTCGACCGCCGGCGACTGGAGCAGGAATGCCAGCGCGACGATGTCATCGGGAGCGACATCGGTGTCGATCAGGAGCGAGCGGACGGGTCCGGTCGTAGGGACCGACGAACCCGATGGCTGGCCGGTGCACCCGGCCAGCACGACGATCGTCAGAGCGAACGCGTGCCTGGTCAGTCTCATCTGTCAATCGAGGTGTCCGGCAGGGGAGACGAGGAGCCAGATCCCGACCACCAGGCTCCAGAGGATCACGACGTAGAACGGTCCCGGCAGCCACTGGTTCGGTGACCACCCCGTGGCGAGGAGAAAGGCCCAGGAGGAGAGCGCGGCCAACCCCGTCAGTCCGGTGAATGCCCGAATCCAGCCCGGGGCCGAACCCGCTCCCGTCGCCAGCGTGATCAGCGCGATGCCGAGCAGCATGCCCCCCGCGCCGAAGTAGACGAGCATCCCCGCGCTGGTGAATGCGTAGGTGATGCCGGGCTCGATGGCCGGGCCGCCACCAAGCACCGAGGCCGGCAC
>Ga0214472_10004105_pt1 | contig 15350 bp, 13 predicted proteins | sample RVTome_6_FD_207662 | JGI IMG/M metagenome (GOLD analysis project Ga0214472, IMG submission 207662) | Soil microbial communities from uranium-contaminated site in the Upper Colorado River Basin, Wyoming, United States - RVT140D175 | ecosystem: Environmental > Terrestrial > Soil > Contaminated >...
AGGATCGACTTGCCCTTTTTGGACATTGCCGCACCCCGGAAAAAATCCAGGATACCGGTGACGCCGGAAAAATTATTAAAGGGCAGGGCATCGGCGGTCACCTGGCCGGTCAGATCGATTTCCCGGACGATGTTCATCGCCACCATCTTTCTGTTCTTGGCTATTTTCCTGGGATCATTGACATATTTTGAAGGATGAAATTCGACGGCCGAGTTGTGATCGAGCAGATCGTACAGATCCTGGTTGCCGATGGCATTACTGCAGATGATCCTGCCGTTGTTGAACCCTTTTTTCCGGTTAGTCACCACGCCCATGGCCATCAGTTTCATAATGGTATTGGTTACATATTGGGTATGGATGCCCAGGTCATTTTTTTCCATCAATGCCTGAATATTCGCCTCGGATGTTCCCCCGAGCGACATCTGCATGGTCGAGCCGTCCTCGACCAGCCGGGAAACATAGCGGGCAATTTTACCGGCGGTTTTGACATCGGGATAGGTGCCGATTTCTATCAGGTTCTCATCATGTTCCACAAAGTAGTCGATATCGTTGACATGGATTGAACTCCTGCCCAGCACTCTCGGCATCTTATTATTGACCTGGGCGATGACCAGGTCGGCCCCGGCTGCAGCCGAAGCGGTGACATCGACGGAAATACCGAGGCTCATCCAGCCGAAATCATCCGGTGGCGAGACCTGGATAAGGGCAACCTGAATTGGCAATAGTCTGGATTTGATCAGTTTGTGGACATCGGAGAGATTGATAGGGGTTATAAAACGCAGATCGCCTTTAAAGCTGTTCGAGTTGGCGGAGCCCAGATAAAAGGAGCGAATATTGAGGTTCTGGGATTTGGATTTTTCGGCGATTTTGGAGAGGGAGGTGCTTTCACCGCTGAACATTCTGACAATCTCCAGATCGGTGAAGGTACTGCTGGCATCGGCCAACCCCTTGACCAGCCGTTGCGGTTCCCCACAGGAAGAACTGATAAAAACTCGCTGTCCCGATTGTATCTTGGCAATGGCGTCTTCAACAGACATCTTGTTATTTTGATATTTATCCGCCCAATATCCTGACTCGCGCATAACATCACTCTCTTTGAAGATTCTTTGTAAACGTTCACCCGACAGGCGATGTAGGGGCTGGTTCCAAACCCGCCCTGCACCAAAGGGCGGGTTTGGAACCCGCCCCTACTGTCGGCCTGCCTTGCATAGTATTTGCTCTTGGGGTTTTAATCAAGCCTGTGCATTCCTGAGTTCGGCCAAAAACCATTTGCCTGAAACGTGTTTATTCTGATAGGCTGAAGTGAGAAAAACCGCATCATCGGAAAAAGGTAAAAGTTTGAAGACTCCTTTAGAAACAATATTGTTGTTCGGCCTGACCGCTGCCGAAACGACACTTGTCAAACAGCTGGTTTCTTCTTTTGAAATTGACATAGTGCCGCTCTCCATCGGTACCGTTCGAAGTTTCGTCCAGCGCTTTCCCGAAAAGAAAATCTGCCTGATCATCTTTCACGTTGACATAAAACGTTCCAGACAGGATCGGGTCATTCGGCTGATCCGGGATTTTGTCGGTCCTTTCGTCCCCTTCCTCATCCTTGTACCCGATCAAAAAAAAGGAAATATTAAAAAGTACCTTGCTGCCGGAGCGGACGACTTCATGGAGATTCCGCTCAATGAGAACAGGTTCGCCATTAGTTTTCTGATCCTGCTGGAGATGGGCCAGGCCTTAACCCGGCCACAGATAACAGAGTCGAAAGCAAACGGCGATGTCCCACGACGCGCCGGTGATACCCTTAATCGGCTGGTTGGGTATTTTCAAGAGGGATTGAGCTACTTTGCCCCGAAGTCTCTGATCAAAAAGATAAGAACCGAAAAAATTTCCGATAGATGGGAACAGGTGAGACTCCTTGGTTTAGGCGGTTTCGGTGTCGTCCGGCTGGTCAGGGAGATTGGTACGGGCCGACTGGCCGTGGCAAAAACGCCCCATTCGCCCCAAATGAACATCAGGGTGCTGCGCTCGGCCGCCATCCTGAAAAGGCTGGTTCACCATCCGAATATCGTGCAACTGTTGGAAGTCGTCAAGGATAGCGGCAGGTTTATTCTCATTCAGGAATATGTCGAAGGGCCGACTCTCCAGCAGCTACTGGAGCAAGGAATTTCATCCCTTGACAGGGAAGCCATTTTCCTGCAGCTCGTCTCAGTTATCTCCTATGCACATAAGCATAAAATCATGCACCGGGACATCAAGCCGGAAAACATCATGATAAGTAAGAGCGGACGGTTGAAGCTGCTTGATTTCGGAATCGCCCGCGACCTCTCCTGGCAGGCTCCGGACAGAGGCTCCGAAGGCACCGTCAATTTTATGCCGCCGGAGCAGTTCGAGGGCCGAAGCTGCATTGCCAGTGACGTCTGGGCTCTGGGCGTCATCCTCTACATCTTTGCCACCAATGCGGTACCTTATTTCCAACAAAATGACAAGTATCCTCAGGATATCGATATAACAGTCGAAAGCAGGGCTCCGCGTAAAATAAATCCCCAACTGGACCTCAATCTCGAGCGCATCATCATGCGCTGCCTGGAGAAAGATCTTGAAAAGCGTTACCAGGATGCTACGGAACTGCTGGAGGACCTGAGGACTGCTTTGCCGCTGTTTGGCCGGGGTGAATTGCTGCCGAAATAAATCTGAAATTTTTCTAAGAAATTAAAGTCCGTTCACCAGCCTTCGGGCATAAATCTCCGGCAATCCGGCTGCCAGAATCTTTTCTCCGGCCCGTTTAACATCATAGGCAACCCGGTAAAACTCGATAACCTTTTTGGTGGTATCATAAATAAGATAGGAAGCCCGCGGGTCGCCATCTCTTGGTTGGCCGACACTCCCGGTATTGAAAATCTGGCGGTTGAGTTCAGCGGCGGGAACCACCATGGAATGGCGGGGTGATCTGATATAGACGCAGAAGAAGTTTCTACGGGTTATGGCAATCGGCACATGGGTGTGCCCGACAAAGAGAATCTTGGCTTTTGAGCGGGCAAAGGAACTGGAGATATAGGTTTTTTCTGAGACATAATACCAGTTGCGCGGCCTGTACGGATTTGAATGGCAGAAAGAAATATCGCCCCATTTGATGAGATCTTCCATCTCTTTCAGAAACCACATGCTGGATTTAGTCAGGATTTCCCGAGTCCAGTTAATGACGCTGCGAGCATCCTGCTTCATGCTGTTGGGAATTCCGAGAACTGCAGCATCGTGGTTGCCAAGCAGACAGGGACAGTCGGGCAGGGACTGCAGCAACAGAATACATTCATTCGGATTTGCCCCATACCCTACCACATCGCCAAGACAGACATACCGGTCAGCCATTTGCTTAGAAGCATGCTCGAGTACCGCCTCTAACGCCTCCAGGTTGGAGTGGATATCAGAAAAAACAGCAACTCTCATTCGTTCCTCTTTTCGTGCCGGAAGGCGGATGGTTGCCCTCCGTCTATCATACGCTGTCTGCCTTTCCACAGATATAAGCTAGTTTACGGTGAATAGCAAATTTCCCTTTTCTTAAGCGCTCTTTTCCGCTATTTTTGTAAGCGAAACCTCTCCTTTAAACCAAGCCCGATAAACTGGACTCTTTTTGATACCTCCTTGTGGGGTATACGTTTCTTCATGAAATAATTTTCTCGCTCAATAAGCAAGGAAAGCATTTCCAAGTCACTTATAGGACCATGCTACCCATGTTGACAGCCACTGAACAGAAAAACCTGAAAAATCTCCTTGCCATGACAGGAGAACCCGATGATACCTTTAGCTACGACGAACTGTTGGGCTACATGTTCGGTCTGGCCATGACCCCCGATATTCTCGTTCCCAGCGAATGGATGCCGATCATCTTTGGCGGTGACCTGCCTGCATTCGATTCCACGGAACAGATGCAGACCATGACCGGCAACCTGATACAGGTTTACAATAGCCTCCTCGACGATTTCCATAATTACAAGCTCAACTTCCCATTCAACATTGAGAAACTGAAGGACAGTCAGTTCGAAGCACTCTATGAATGGATCTCCGGTTTCGAAGAAGCGATCTCTCTTCACGAAGAACTTTGGGACCCTGAGGAATATCCTGAATTAAGTGATAAGAAGAAGGAGGCGCTTTACCATAGTCTGATGACCATTCAGGGGTTGGTCGATCCCGTGGAGGTCATGGATTATTTCGAGGAACTGCCGGACGAACTGTTCCAGGAAGCCTTTTCAGGATTGGACTCGGATCTCAACGATAGGGAGCTTCAGATCCAGGTTTTCCTCATGGCATCTCTGCCGCTGGCAATCGAAACGTTCCAGGAGCATGCCCGTACAGTTGAGAAAAAGCTGCAGCGGCAATCTTCCGAAAAAGGTCTTTCTATCCCGATTCATTCCGTCAAGGTCGGACGCAACGACCCTTGCCCATGCGACAGCGGCAATAAGTTTAAAAAATGTTGCAGCGACAATGCCGGTGAAAAAAAGGTATCAAAAAAATCAAACGTTATTAAAGTTGATTTCCCGCAGCATGGAAAAAAGCAGACCGTGACCGCACCTTTTTATCAGCTGAAAGTTGAATTACAGGGTACAAAACCACCAATCTGGCGGAGAATTCAGGTTCCGGGAGACATCACCCTTGAACAGTTGCATGGGGTGATCCAGCTTTGCATGGGGTGGACCGACTGCCACCTGCATCAGTTTCTCATCGAACGGATCTGCTATTGCCTGCCTGGCGACGATGATTTCTGGCAAACCAGCAGGCCCAAAAACGAAGCCAAATATACCCTGCAGGATCTTGAGAAGAAAATACAGCCGGGATTCCAGTATATCTACGACTTTGGGGATGACTGGATGCACCAGATAACCGTGGAGAAAATCCTCCCCCCAGAAGATGGTAAAACCTCTCCGGTATTGATCGCCGGGCGACGTGCCTGCCCGCCGGAAGATATCGGAGGTGTCGACGGTTACATGCAACTTCTGGAGGTACTGAGCGACCCGGAAAATGAAGAATATAAAGAACTGGTCGATCGGCTGGATGTTGACTTTTTTGATCCGGCTCAGTTCGGCAAAGAGGATATTGCGGTGATCAACGCCAGCCTTAAGGAGCTCTTTCCACAGGTAAAATGATGAATTCCGCCAACCCCGAACTCCTGCTCGCCGATGAATTTGTCCGGGACACCGGCTGTAATATTTATCTGACGGGAAAAGCCGGCACCGGCAAAACGACTTTTCTGCACAATCTCAAGAAGAAAAGTCCAAAGCGGATGATCGTTACCGCTCCCACCGGCGTTGCCGCCATCAATGCAGGCGGGGTGACATTGCATTCCTTTTTCCAGATGCCGTTTGGTCCATTTGTACCGGGCAGTGAAACCACGTTCCGGCACAAGTTCAACAAGGAAAAGATCAATATCATCAAAAGCCTCGATCTTCTGGTGATCGATGAGATAAGCATGGTCCGGGCCGATCTGCTGGATGGCATCGATAGCGTCCTGCGCCGCTACCGTCGCAGCAATCTGCCCTTTGGCGGCGTGCAGCTGCTGTTGATCGGCGACCTGCATCAGCTCTCCCCGGTAGTCAAAGACGCCGACTGGCGCCTGTTAAACCAATTTTACGACTCGCCCTATTTTTTCAGCAGCAACTCCCTGCGTCAGACCGAACTGATCACCATCGAATTGCAGCATATCTATCGCCAGGAAGACAGCCACTTCATAGAGCTGCTTAACTGTGTCCGCGACAACAACCTTGACCAGGCAACGCTGGCGAGCCTGAACGTCCGCCATATCAAGGGCTTTGCAGAAGCCAACCACGACGGTGAAGGGTATATAACCCTCTGCACCCATAACAGCAGCGCCGATGCCATTAACGGTTCCAGGCTCCAGAAACTGACCCCGAAAATACACCGCTTCGATGCCGAGATTGAAGGTGAGTTTCCGGAACATTCTTTTCCCACTGCGGTGACACTCGAGGTTAAACCACAGGCCCAGGTAATGTTCGTTCGAAACGATTCGTCTCCTGAAAAGCGTTTCTTCAACGGTAAAATCGGCAAGATCACCCGTATTTCAGACGAGAAAATCTGGATAAAGTGCCCAGGTGATGTGGATGAAATCATGGTCGAACCGGCCACCTGGGAGAACATCGAATATACACTCGATCCCGATACGCTGGAGATTACCGAGAATAAAATCGGTGCCTTCGTGCAATATCCTTTAAAACTGGCCTGGGCTATCACCATCCACAAGAGCCAGGGGCTCACCTTCGACCGGGCCATCATCGATGCCCAGGCGGCTTTTGCCCACGGACAGGTGTATGTGGCACTCAGTCGCTGCCGGACCCTTGAAGGCATGGTCCTCAGTTCGCCGCTTTCGCCGAGGGTGGTGAAGACCGACAGCACCGTGCTCCGATTCGTCGAACAGGCCGGGGAAAATGTTCCGACCGCGGAAAAACTGGAGCTGGCCAAAATCCGCTATCAGCAGCGGCTGCTCCTTGAGTGCTTTGATTTTCAGCAACTGCAGGCTCTTTTCTCCCGGCTGCTTTCCATTGTGGACAGAAATCCTGAGCTGATCCGGATATTGGGTGCAGGTGATCTCCGGGAATTACAGCAAAAGACCGCAAAGGAAATCTGTACGGTCGGCACAAACTTCAGGCGGCAGTTGCAGGGACTGTTTGCGGAAGACGTTTTCCCGGTGGAGGATTCGCTGGTGCTCGAACGAATACAGAAAGCCTCCGTATATTTTCAGGAAAAAATCGACACGGGCCTTGGCCTGCACATTGGGCAGCTGCAGGTGGAAACCGATAACAAGGAAATCCGCAAAAAAGCAAAAAACCTCTGTAAGCTGCTGCAGGAAGAGACCGCCGTCAAACTGGCGGCGATACAATGTTGCGCGACCGGATTTAGCTCGGCTAAATATCTCCGGGCCATTTCAGCCGCCGAAATCGAGGCCACGCCGAAAACCGAGAGGGACAGGAAGAGGGAGAAGGGACAGGTGACGGCGCCTCTCTACTCCGAAGCCGATATCGATCATCCCGAGCTCTTTCAAACCCTGCGGGAATGGCGGGCGGAAAAGGCAAAAGAAGCGGGGGTCCCCCATTTTCATATCCTGCATCAGAAGACCCTGATCCAGATTGTCGTCAACCTGCCCGACACCATCGAGTCCCTGACGAAAATAAAGGGTATAGGCAAAAAACTGACGGAAAGGTACGGACAGGAGCTGGTTGCCATGGTTTCCGACTACCGCGAAAAAAACAATATCCTTGAAGTCGTACTCCCCGCCGTGATCGATGTGCAACCAAAAGAGCCAAAGAAACCAAATGGATCCGAACCATTAAAAATAGAAACAAAAAAGCTCAGTTTCGAACTGTTCGAGCAGGGGATGACACCGGCCCAGATAGCCACAAAGCGAGACCTGGTTCTCTCAACCATAGAAAGCCATCTGGCTCATTTTGTGGCAATGGGAGAGATGGCGGTCGACAGGCTGCTCACCCCGGAAAAGCTGCAGGTCATCGAAGAGAAACTTCAACAGATGCCGGACAGGAAACTCAGTGAAATTAAGCTGGAACTGGGCGGTGAATACAGTTACGGGGATATCAAATTTGTTCAGGCCCACCTGCAATATCAGGCGGCCAAGGACTGACCGCCCCTCCTTTCTCTAGCCGACGAATCGTATTTCCCGGCTCATTGTGCTGAGAGATTCGGTCCCATCCGCAGTTACTAAAACATCGTCCTCGATACGGACCCCGTTGCGTCCGGCAAGATAGATCCCCGGCTCGACGGTATAGGTCATTCCCGTCTCAAGGAGTTGTTCATTATCCCCACGCATATATGGATCCTCATGACATTCCATCCCGATACCGTGGCCGGTCCGGTGGGTGAAGAACTGTCCATAGCCCGCCTCTTCGATGACTTTTCTGGCAGCCCTATCCACGGCCGCACAGGATACTCCCGGTCCTCCCGCCGCCCGGCCTGCTGCATTTGCCTGCTGGACAATTTTGTGGATGTTCTCTGCCTCCGCATTAATTTCTCCCACCGCAAAGGTTCTCGTTAGATCGGAGATATACCCGGCAAAACTTGCTCCCCAGTCGATGACCAGGAGGTCTCCTGCGGCCAGTTGCCGCCTGGAAGGCTGTGCATGGGGATTGGCACCGTTCGGACCACTGGAGACAATGGGTGAAAAGGGCAGGGAAGTATCTGACCCTTGACGGATAAGCTGCAGGAAGAGTTCGCCGGCGATGTCTTTTTCGGTTACACCGATTTTCATCATCGGCAGGGTAGCCTCGAGTGCTGCTTCGGCGATCACTACCGCCTTACGCATACAGGCAATTTCTTCTGTGTCCTTGATGGACCTCAGAGCAGCAAAAATGGTCGAGCCGTCGGTAAAGTCGGCATCGGTACAGACTGTATGAAGATAATCATATTCCAGCAGGCGCAACTGATTGAATTCAACCCCGAACTTCCCCGCGGACAGATCGAGCTTTACCAGGGCGTTTCGAAAGGTATCGGACCATTCCGCCGGACTTTCCCCATAGGCATAGATCCTCGCAGGATAAGGCAGATGGTCGAGCTTTGCCTGCTCTAGTTCCGGCAGAATAATGGTCGGGTCATCGGTCAGGGTGAAAACCATAACTACCGGCCTTTCCATCAGGTGGAATTGCAAGCCTGTAAGGTAGGTTAGGCTTGGCCCCGCATTGACCGCAACTGCGGAAAAGCCTTTCTCATCCATGTACTTTTTTAACCTTTGCAGGCGGGTAGCAGACATTCCTTCTCCAACAGTAAAATTATACAATCTCTTTCGTCTTGCAGGCTTTATAATTCAATTTTAGCCCCCAATTTCTTCACGAATTTTGCCAGCCAGGCAGGATGAGCAGGCCAGGCAGGGGCAGTCACCAGATTGCCCTGCTCATGGGCATCGTTCATTTCAACTGCTACATATTTCCCTCCCGCAAGATTGACTTCCACAGAACATGCAGGATAGGCTGAACATTCACGGCCCTGCAATACATCTGCGGCGGAGAGCAGCTGAGCACCGTGACAGATCGAGGCAATCGGTTTTTCAGCTTTGGCAAAATATCTGACGATGGCAAGGACTTTTTCATTCAGTCGCAGATATTCGGGGGCACGTCCACCGGGGATCAGCAACCCTGCATACTCTTCCTGTTTTATTGTGTCAAAATCGGCATTGAGGGTGAAATTATGCCCCCGTTTTTCGCTGTAGGTCTGATCTCCTTCAAAGTCATGGATGGAGGTGCGGACAAAGTCTCCGGCTTTTTTGTCCGGACATATTGCGTCCACTTGATAGCCAAGCATCAGAAGTGCCTGAAAGGGTACCATTACCTCGTAATCTTCTACATAATCTCCAACGAGCATAAGAATTTTTTTCGTAGCCATGGAATTTCTCCTTTAACCGTTTGATGAAAGCTGATTTCCGCACTGAACAATAAATGCTGCAACTGCAGAGCAAGTACTCTTGATTCCCGAATAAAGGATAAGAACTTCTCAATTGCCGTCAATACTCCCTGAGCCGGATGTGCGGGGCCGTCGGGAATTTGCGCAGGCCATAAGCCATTCCCCAGCATTAAGCCGGGAATCATCACCTTTCACTAATCCCCATGACTTTACCAACGATTCTTGTATAATGCTGTCTTAACATAATGCGTTATTAATTTTCGATTACATCTGGACACATGAACGAACAACAAGCCAAAAACCCGCTGCATGGTATCACCCTGGAACAGATCATGAATCTTTTGGTCGCTGATTATGGCTGGGAAAAATTAGGCAAATATATCAAAATTCGCTGCTTCACCAGTAACCCCTCAATTCAGTCCAGCCTTAACTTTCTGCGCAAGACGCCCTGGGCAAGAGAGAAAGTCGAAAAACTTTACCTGTCCAGCCTGAAGCGCGCACAAAAACGCAGATAATTACCTTTTTCGGATCTTCCGGTTTAAGGATACTTTTTATTCAATCCAACTTAAGTCTTGATTGCTTCATTCCGTGCTGGGGTCAAGCCGGCAATGATGACAGAGGAGAGCAATGACGACAGATGAGACTCCTGCAGGCGGGCACAGGGACCCGCCCTACGGGATAATTTCACCATCATCAATTCACCGTAAGGGGAGCCTCCCCGTGGGCTCCCGTAAGTACTAATAATTCTATTGAACTTTGACTAAGATTTTTAGGAGGTTGAGCTATGAAAGAAGCTACTGATCTTACGACAAGAAAAGAAGAGATGCGGGAAAGGCGTCAGGAGTTGCCGAGGATTGCACCGATGGTGGATATCTTTGAAAACGACGATGAAATATTACTGCATGCAGACATGCCGGGTGTTACCAAGGATAATATCACGGTGAATGTAGATAACGGAAGGCTGGAAATTACGGCTACTCGCCGCTTGCAGACAAAAGGCTCCAGCAGCTGGCAGGATTTTGGAGATGTTGAGTATCGAAGTTCCTGGAGTAAGCGGGAAATCATCTCACCACGATTTCCCGCTTACTTTTGTACTAAATCATCTCAAGATACGAAAAACCAATCGATTCCATATTGTTGTCGAGTAAAAAATCCAGCTCGTCCGATTGAGACTCTGTAAGTTGGCAGAACTCCACACCAATGACCAGTTCAAATTGTGCTGAGGAATCCAGGGAATCTCCACCCGTTTCATGTGTTTTTCGCACTTTGAGCTTTTGGATATGGGAGCCTTTGGCATCAAGGATATCTAAATAAAATTCATTCGGGAAAGTATGGGGATAAAGACAGCCAAACGATAAGCCTTCGCTATTGATATCCAAGACCTGTCCGGTTCCTCTTTCTGTGATGGCCAGAAGGTTGATTATCTCATAACGTTGGCTCTTCCTTTGTTCTGAAAGATAAGGAGTTTCTAGTGCCTTCCGAATGCTTAGCTGATTCATGCTTTTCTCCGTAAAGATGTCGGTCTCAGGTATTTCATGCAGTTCTTTGTCGATATTCTGTAATTTCAAAGGGATTCCCTTCACAAACTCTCTGCCCTCCGGCAATGAATTATGTAATGAATTACGCTCCCCGGTGAAGATGTCGGGTTTGCAACTGAGCATATGGCTTCATGGCCATCCCGTTAAAAATGTTGCTTTAACACTCTTTTGCGTTGCAAAATGTATACCTAAATAATTATCGATATCTTTCGGGTAGTTAACAAAATGACAGCAAAATCTGACGCCGGAAAAATCCAAATATTTCTCACTTATCCTTGGAAAGCGCAAGTTTTGCACAGAGTTGGTGTTGCAGATTGTTGTGGAAGCGGATGGATATGAAAGGAAGAAGGGGCTAACATGTCACAAGGCTGTTATACATTCACGTACCAATGACAGGATGCTGTTTAGGAGCCGTTACGCGTTTACTTTTGGCCATGTTATTTTTTGACTACGGCTTTACTGGAGCAGGTATCGATTTCGTTGCTGTTAATCAGCTTTCCAGAAATCCTCTTTTGCGGCCCCGCATTTCGGGCAAACCCAGTCTGAGGGAACTTTTTCCCATGGGGTTCCGGGATCCACGCCATTCTCATAATCTCCTTCTTGTGGATCATAAATGTATCCACAGGGACATTCCCATCTTTGCATGGTTTTCTCCTCTATTTAGGAGCCGTTACGAAATAACCAAGCCATTTTTATCCATTTCGTTAGGGCTCCTTATGCCGTTCCGAGTTTACCTTTGGCCATGTTATTTTTTGACAACGGCTTAGTGAACGATTTTTAAAATTCCAACAAGAATAATAGGAACGATTGCCATCGTCAACAGCAATCGTTCCTATTGCGGAAATAGCCGTGCAATGAAACGGTAGTGTCTTGAACTTCTCAAATTGAGCCTTGAGCAGTTAAATTTTGGGGATTGGTTTGCAATTTTTAATGGTCACTCTTCCCTGGAGCAGATTTCCCTTTGAATATTCACTGAAAATACAAGAATTTGTTTTAGGATCGAAATTTTCAATCCACAGATTGTCGTCTTTCCAGGTGGCTCCAATATGGTATTGGCCTTGAGGCACCTGTAAAGTCATTACGCCGCCATAACGTTTGACAAAAACCTGCTGAAGGCTGAAATAATAGGCGCACCAACCCGATGCGAGAATAACCAGAGCAAGAATACTGCCGATTTTCCATTTGTCGTTTTTTGCACAGAGTGCGAAAATTGCTGCAGCAGTAATGATGACGGCTGTCCAGTATAAGTAAGTGATCATGATAGTGGCTCGTTATGATTAATAATTAAACTCAAAATTGCAGAGCGGTTGTGGAGTATCTTGCGAATTTTTCATCGGTGCCGGTTGTCTGAACGAAAATTCATCACAATTAAAAGAGCATAGCTAAAAAATAATGAACTCGTTTTTTCGAGGTAGATGCATCAAAATAGCGTATTTTCGTTTTTTTGACAATTTCTCTTGATAATTACAACGATTTTCTGCGAGAATAAATTTTATCTAATTATTTGTTTTACATAAGCTTCTGTGGATTCGACCGATGTTCGATTGGCAATCGAGGCTCGGTAACATTCTACAGAAAAGTTGTACCGAAGGTTGTCTCTGTTCAGGATACGGTTCTTATTACCGAGAAAAGATGGCAGTTTTTCCTTATCCGGTTTTTCATGATTCGTTTACCTGCTACGCGAGTACCGACTATACTTATTTTTTATACCTTTGGTAATCGAGATGTATAAGATTTTACAAGGAGGAGTGCAAAGATGGCGGAAGTAACGGCAAAAGACAAGGATGGAGCAGGTTTTAAAATTTTATATCAGATATTGGCGACAATGTGTGTTATCGCCCTCATTCCCATCGGCGGGCTCTGGTATATCAGTATTTACAAATCAAGACAGGACTGGACTACCAATATTCTCCAAAATTTGAGGAATAACACTGCAAGTCTTACCCGCAGTGTTGATGATTGGACCGCAATGAATTTACGGGTTTTGGAACAGAACGCTGTGACCCCTGCCATTCACGGCATGGAGAGTGAAGCCCAGAATCCGGTTTTGAAATCGATGACCGACACCTATGAATGGGTCTATCTGGCGTTTACTATGCTGCCCAATGGCCAGAATCTCGGGAGAAGTGATGGAAAACCTCTAACATACTATGGGGATCGAGAATATTTTCAACAGGTACTGAGTGGCAAACCGCTTGGCAAGCAGGTACTTCTTGGGAAAACATCCGGTAAGCCTGCGTTTATCCTGGCCAAGCCAATAAAGGGGCAGGACGCCAAGATTCTGGGTGCGATTGCTATCGCCATGTCGCTTGAAGATCTGTCGAATACCATCACCAAGACCAGAATCGGAGAAACTGGTTTTGCCGTGCTGCTCGATGAAAATAACCGCCTCATCGCTCACGGTAATGGAGAAGTATCATCGGAACTGCAGGATTTGAGTTCTCATCCTGTTCTTCGACAGCGGAACCTGATTGATCGTAACTCCTTTGTATTTGAAGAGGATGGTAAAAAGATTGTCGCCTATTCGCAAAAGACCCAACAGGGTTGGACACTCATTGTCCAGCAGGATTATATGGAGGCCTATGCTGCTGCCGATGAAGCGCAGCGGAATGCGATACTCCTGCTCCTGGTAACCATGGTATCGGTTATAGTTGTCGCATATCTACTGGCCCGGCGTCTCAGTACACCGATTCGTAATCTGACTGTTATTGCCGATGAAATAAGCCGGGGAAATTTAGGCGCCAAAATACGAGAGACTGAACGAAGTGACGAAATTGGTGCTCTTGCAAGGGCAATTGAGAGAATGGGTGTCAGTCTTCAGATGGCTTTCGACAGACTACGAAAGAAGAGGTAAGCGATTATGACTCAGGATTATATTCCGTTTCCGGAGATTGTTTCTGAATTAAGGAGATTATGCTCAGCAAGGTCTACCGGGACCATTTTTATTGCCACCAAGGCAAATCGTAGTGCTCAGATGATGCTGGATAAGGGAGAAATAGTTTTTGTCTATTTCTTTAACAAACGAGGGGAGGAAGCGTTGGAGCTGATGTCGACAATTCTTGCCGGCCGATATCGCTTTCAGGAAGGTGCGGTTACCCGCCGCACCCCCCTGCCGTCTACCGATGCTATCCTCAAGTCGTTGCTCAGCGGGCAGAAGATCGCCGGGCAGAAGATCGTCAATCAAGTAAGCGAGCAGCGACCGACCGGCCCTGGTCTCAGCCAAGAGCAAAAAAACGTTCTTGAATCCTGTTTAGCGGGATTTATAGGACCGATGGCTGGGATTCTTTGCGAGGATTATCTCGGTGATGCCGCCGACCTTAAGACGGCTGTCGATGCTCTGGTTGCAGAAATACCTTCCCCGGAGCAGGCGGAAAAATTCAGGGCAATGGTCATGGCAAAACTTGGCTGATCTTCGGTGCAGAATGTATGCAAATGCCGGTGAAACGTTGGATACATTCTGCAAAAGAAAATCAAGAAACAATACCGGCCGATTCGTCGGGTGGTAGGGGCGGGTTCTAAACCCGCCCTCCTGCTTCTAAGCCCATCCCTGCCGCCGATGGATGGCAATTCACTCCATTTTTCGGGGTATATTATACATAGATAAGCAAATTGAGTCCGGTTGTTCTTCCCCGTTGTACCACCTCACAAAATGGTGGGCCGTTCTGTCCCGACCATCACAATCCTGAAAGACACGCAGCTCTTTTCGTTTTGTCTGTATTCATCATTGCAGTTCTATGAAAATTTTACTTAAGTAGATATTATTGTAAAAATAATGGCAATGCACCAATGTGGCTTATTCTCAAGTGGTGCCTTAGCACCTTCGACAGGTTGATAAATACGATTCTAAAACAAAAAAGTAGCCTTTCATGATACGAGCGATTGTAGCACTTCTGGCAAGTCTTTTGACTGCGATTCAGGCAATTTTCATTTACACCAAAGGGCAGACCATCTGCTTCAATAGTGGTTGTGCGATTGTCGACAGTCTGACCACGGTTTCTCCGCTTTATTTCAATATTGCCGGGTTGATATTTTTTCAGATCCTTTTCTGGTGTCTGCTGTGGGGACGGGACGGTTCGGAGTACTGGCATAAATTTGCCAGGCTGTTGCTGTTGGCAGGTCTTGGCGCCGAGGCGGTGCTTGTTTTCTTTCAATATGCTATTGCCACGGTTTTCTGTTCGTACTGCCTGGTCATCCTTTCTTTCATTGTTTTGTTAAACATACTTTGTGGACCGCGGCAGATATTTCGGGGGATAGTCGTTTTTGCTGCCGTAACGGTTGCCTGTTTCAGCCTTCAATTCCGTGCAGCAGCAGGCTCGGGAGCATCATTGGATGGGGGAACCATGGCGGTGGTGACAGGAGAGCGGAAGGAGGCAAAACTCTATCTCTTTTTTTCTTCGACCTGTGCGTATT
>Ga0214472_10004106_pt1 | contig 15350 bp, 17 predicted proteins | sample RVTome_6_FD_207662 | JGI IMG/M metagenome (GOLD analysis project Ga0214472, IMG submission 207662) | Soil microbial communities from uranium-contaminated site in the Upper Colorado River Basin, Wyoming, United States - RVT140D175 | ecosystem: Environmental > Terrestrial > Soil > Contaminated >...
CTCCCTGCCCTGCGCGGAGAGCGCCTGCTGCAACTGCTCCTCGGTGATCAGTTTGGAGTTGACCAGCATCTGGCCAAGCCTACCCGCCATACAATAACTCCTTGTTTAATTGGACAGTTTAATCATCCGTTTAATATTATTCGTATTATGCGCCTGTGTCAAGAAATATTAAAGCATAAGCTATGCCGCAAGCGTTAATTATGATTAACTTTTTCAGGCGTAAAGCCTGTCCGTAAGTGCTCTTTTCATGGCATCGGCGGGAGGGGTTACCCCAAACCAGTGCTCGAATGCGAGCACCCCCTGGTACAAGAGCATGCCGAGCCCGTTCACCCCGGTGGCTCCGGCGGCGCGGGCCGCCTTTAGGGTCCGGGTCTCGGCAGGGTTGTATACTATATCGTAGACCACCTGGCCGGTCCGAAACGAGTCCTCGGGCATCGGCAGCGGGTCGGAACCTCGCATCCCGAGCGGCGTAGCGTTCACGACCAGGCCGGCGCCCCTTATGAAGTCCGGGTCCATGACGGAAGGGCGCGCAACCTGGCGGCCAAGAGCCGAGTTTATGTCCATGACCAGCCTGTCCAGCTTCGGCCCGTCCACATCGTACAGGTATATGCGCCTGACGCCCGCGCCGGCGAGCGCGAAGCATATCCCCCTTGCCGCGCCACCCGCGCCGCACAGGAACACCCTTTTGGACGCAGGGTCCAACCCCGCGTCCTCCCTTAGGGACATCACGAACCCGCGCCCGTCGGTATTATAACCCTTGAGGACACCGTCGTTATTGACAACCGTATTTACCGCGCCCATCCTGGCGGCCTCGCCGTCAACCTCGTCAAGGAACTCCATCACGCGCTCCTTGTGCGGGACTGTGATGTTGGCGCCGACAATGCCGAGGGCCTTCAGCGCCCTTACCGCCTCACCAAGCCTGCCGGGCTCTATGTGAAAAGGGATGTATGCGTTGTCCATGCCAAGCTCCGCGAACGCCGCGTTGTGCATGGCGGGGGAAAGTGTATGCTCGACCGGGTCGCCGAATATCGCGACGAACTTTGTCCTGCCTGAAATCTCCATTAAACCTTAAACCTCCAATAACCTTGAACCGCAGAGACGCGGAGACGCGGAGGAAACCAGAGAAAGAGAGAACAAAGAACTTTAAATTTCTTGTGTAAAAAACTTAAAAAGCGATTTGAGCTTTTGCGTTTGTTTTTCAACCTAAAAGCCGGTTTTAAGGATTTCTCTGTTATTGACTTCCTCTGCGACTCTGCGTCTCTGCGGTGAATATTTTCCAGCTTGTTATATTACCATACTTCGCACCGCGTCCACAAGCCCCCTTGCGGTGGGTTCCGCCATGATTACCTTCATGCCGGTCTCGCGCTCGATGTCGGCGGGCTCCATGTCGTCCAGGAATACGTCCTCCCCGTCCCTCGTGGCGACCGAAGGTATCACGGCCGCGCCGGCATTTCTCCCCTTCAGGGCATCCGCGATGTCCCTGCCGCAGAGAAGCCCGGCCACCGACACGTTATCCCCGAACAGCCGGTTCCTGACAGGCAGCACGCTTACCGTAAGCCCCGCTATGTTCTTGAGCGTCCCCGCAACCTCGTTCAAGTATGGCGCGAAAGACTTACCCGTAACCATGACAATACTGGTCTTCTGTTTAAACGATTTCGGGAGCCTGCGTCTTTCCTTCCCGAACTCGGTCGTGAAGTCGCGCACCAGGCCCACGCCGTTGTCAATCTGGTGGTAACCGTCGTACTCCCGGTCCGAGGGGAACTCCCTTTTCGCCTTGATATAGAACTCGTCTGATGGATAGACGAACGCTTCGCCGAATTTCTTGCGGTATTTTTTCCTAAGGGGCTCAAGAGAGTCCAGAAGTTTCTCCGCGCCCCTTTTTGTGAAGGGTTTAAGCGGGTGAAGTTTCTCCCTGTGGCGGGTCAGGCCGGCCGGGACTACCGCGAACGAGGCGACCATCGGGTATAGCGCGGCAAGGTCCTCGGTAGTCTTCACGAGCATGTCCCCGTCGTTCAGCCCCGGACAGACCACCGCCTGCGCGTGCAGCACGACCCCGCCGTCCGTCAGCCGCCTGATGGACTCCATGACAGGGGCCGCCTTTTTGTTGCACAGGAGCGCCCTCCTGGCCGTGTCGTCCGTCGTGTGCACGGATACATATAACGGGGAAAGGCCGTCCCTGATTATACGGGAGTAGTCGTCGTCTTTCAGCGTGGTCATGGTTATGTAGTTTCCGTACAGGAAACTGTGGCGGTAGTCCTCGTCCTTGACGTACAGGCTTCGCCTCAGGCCCTTCGGCATCTGCGATACGAAGCAGAACACGCACTTGTTGTTGCACCGCTGGAGCTTCATCGGCTCCGGGAATATGCCGAGGTCGTCGTCGTCGTCCTTTTCGAGCTCTATTTCGAGAAGTCCCTCCTCTTTTTTGAGCACAAGGATGTTTACGTCCTCGTCGAATATCAGGTAGCGGTACGCGAGGTAATCGGGTACCTTCTGCCCGTTTATGGACAGTATCTCGTCGCCGGGCTCAAGGCCTATCTCCGCGCCGGTCGAGTCCGGCTCCACATCTTTTATCTTCAGACCGTGCAATGCATGCTCCCGGTTGTTTGTTATTTAATTTCCGGCACATTTAACCGCGGCTCGATGTCGTGCGCCATCCTGAAACTTTGCGCCGCATCGTCCGCGCGTCCCAGTTTCATGAGCGCAAGCCCCCGGTTGTAGTGGGCCATCGCATCGCCGGGCTTAAGCACTACCATGCGGCCTAAGGCGTCCTCCGCCTCCCCGTAACGGCCGAGCATGTACAGCACCGTACCCTTGTTGCCGTACGCATATGCCATCACGGGGTCTTTTTCGATAGCCATGTCCAGCGCCGTCAGCGCCTCATCATACCGCCCGAGCCTGACAAGCGCCGTGCCCTTGTCATAGTACAGGCCCGCGTCCGCCGGGTCCATTGCTGCCGCCTTGTCGTAGACGGCAACCGCCTTCTCGTACTGCCCGTCGGCTGCAAGCGCGACACCCATGTCCTTGACAGCCTCGAAGTACCCCGGTACGAGCTTTGCCGCCCTGCCGTATGTGTGGTACGCGGTCATATACTTGCCAGCCTTCATGAGCGCGTCTCCCTCGTCGACGTATGAGCGAGCGAGCGCGTCTATGTCCACGTCTTTTGCATACGCGGGAAGTGCGAGTGCGAGTGCAAGCATCACCGAAACAAGCATCTTTTTCATAGAAGTCCTTTTCCTTCGTCCGTGTTTATTGTATCGCCTAAATCCTTATTGCGTCGATGAACTCCGGGTCGTCCACGTATGGCTCGAACACGATGGACTGCTTAGTCGTGTGGAGGTCCCAGGGGCTTTTTTCGCGCAGTGTGTTAAGCACCCGGAGCATCTCGTCCCTGTTACCCTGCAATGCGAACGTCATGGCGGCGCAGTAGTCGTCAGGGTCGTCCCTGACAATCCCGCTCAGTACCACGCCGGCTTTCTCGATGTCACCGCCAGTGCCCCTCTTCTGGAGGGCCAGCGCCATGCAGACCTTCGTATGACGGTTAGACGGGTTCAATTTGGACAAGCGCTCGAGTTCCTTTATTGCTGGCTCGTAGTTCCCGAGCCTTATGTTAGCATAACAGTAGCCGAGGTACGGGCTGGGGCTTTCGTCCTCGAATGACATCGCGGTCTTGAACTCGGGTATTGCCTGCTCGTACTTATCCATGCTGTACAATACCCAGCCCTTGAGGTCGTACGGCTCCGATAAACCGGGGAAGTCCTCGACCAGTTTGTCCGTCTCCGCTACCGCCTCGTCGCCTCTTCCAACGTATGTTAGAACTCTGGCCCTTGCGGTACGCGCCTCATAAAATCCGGGGTAAAGCTCCACCGCCTTGTCGTATCCCTTTAAAGCCTCATCGTATCTCCTGAGCCAGACCAGGTTGTCCGCCCTGCATTTGTGGTTCTCCGGGTCCATCGGTTCAAGGGCGACGATTCTGTCGCAGTCCTGCATTATTTCCTGGCCATGGCCGAGTATTCTTAAAACGCCGCCCTTATTGTCGAACGCCGCCCAGAAACCGGGGCTAAGTTCGAGCGCCGCGCTGAACTCCTCAAGCGCCTTATCGTACTGCTCCCTGTTTAAATAGATACAGCCTATGTTGTTGTGCGCCCTTTCTAGTTTAGGGTCGAGCTCCAGCGCCTTTCGGTACAGTGCAAGCGCTTCGTCCTTTTCTCCAAGCTGGTCGTATGGTATTCCCTTTTTATAATAACCTATGCCCTTCTTAGGATCTATCTCTATCGCCTTGTTGAACTCGACAATAGCCTCGTAGTACTTATGGTTGTCGGAAAGCCTCTGTCCCGCGTTTATGTGCTTGTCGTAGCTGTTGACGTGGGTGATGATAAAATAGGCCCCGAACATGGAGGCGACTATGACGCCAAGCCCGGCCAGAATGTATTTCAGTATCCTCGTATCCACAATACCTCCCGCTGACGATGATATGGAACATGTTTATTCATCGCACATACACACGTCACAAGTCAAGTAAAACATGCCGTTATCCTTAAGGGCGCAGGTCAAGACGCCCCTGCGTACATGCTCGCGGCGTTGCGGCTATCTTTGTGGTGGACTTTACCCTTTCTTATGGTATATTAGACCTATGGACAAAGAGGCGAAACAGGCAAGGATAAAGGCTATCGACGCGCTCGCGTCCGCTATAGGTTTCTGGGGGATCGACCCGCTTGAGACCAGGGTATTCGGCGCACTCTTCCTTAGCCACAGGCCACTCAACCACGGCGAGCTTGCGGAGGAACTGGGCGCCGACGACGAGGATATAGACAGAAAGCTCAAGCTGCTGGTCAGGCTGGGCGCCGTAAAGGTTATGGGAGGCAAACGTTCCGGCTGCCCCTATTACGAGGCCGAGGCAGACTTTTTCCAGATACTCCAGACCGTACTGAAGGAACGCCGCGAGCTTGAGATGGGCAAGGCGCTCGCGGCAATACACCGCCAGAAAGAGTACTTCGAGGAGCGGTCCGACGACGAGGGCGACCCGGAGCTCGAGTTCATGGCGAACAGGATGGAGAAGCTCGACAGCGTCATAGGCCTCGTGGACAAGACGATGTACGGCCTGGGAGCGCTCGCATCCTTCCGGAACATGTTCAGGAAATAGCCATCAGCGGCGCATCTATAATTGACCTCAAGGCCGGCCTGCACGCCGGCCATTTTCGTCCCGGGCACATTTTCCGGCGTGGCATATCCCGGCTTTTCTTGACAGACCGCGTATTTGTTAAATATAATAGAGAAACTCATCGGGAGGTATTCCTTGGAACCAAAGTTCATAAATGAGCTCGTGACGGGCGAACGGGTCGAGTCCATATTCGCGGTCGTGGACAAGCAGACAAGGACCACGCGCGCGGGGAAAGCGTTTTTGTCGCTGAAGCTGACAGACAAAACAGGCTCGATAGACGCTGTCGTATGGGACAACGCGGACTCTCTTGCGCTGAAGTTCGAGAAGGGCGACTTCATAGGTGTGCGCGCGGACGTCGGGAGCTACCAGGGTACAAACCAGCTTACGATACTCGCGCTCAAAAAGGTAGAAAAGACGCCCGAGTACACCGCGAGGTTCCTGCCCACTTCCGGCCGCGACGTGGAAACTATGGCCGCCGAACTTCATGAGGTTGCCGGGAGTGTCTCCCACCCAAAAATAAAGGAGCTTCTGGAGGGTTTCTTCAATGACGAGGAGTTCATGGCGCGGCTCAAGGCCGCGTCCGCGGCGAAGGGCATGCACCACGTGTTCGCTGGCGGGCTTTTGCAGCACACCCTCAAGGTAACGAGGCTCTGCGACCTGATATTCCGCGAGTACGAGGCTGCCGACCCGTCCATAGCAGGGATGATAAACCGCGACATCCTCATCGCGGGCGCAATTATACATGACATCGGCAAGATGGACGAGCTGTCCACCGAGCCGGGGTTCGACTACACATTCGAGGGACGGATGGTCGGCCACATATCGCTCGGGCTCATGACCCTGAAGGAGCGGTTAGACAGAATCGAGGGCTTCCCCAGGGAGGCCGCGGGGCTTCTTATGCACATACTTCTCGCCCACCACGGCGAGTACGAGTACGGCTCGCCTAAGAGGCCCAAGTGCATGGAGGCGTTCATACTGCACTACGCGGACAACCTGGACGCAAAGCTCCAGGGGCTTATGGAGTTCGCGGAAAAGGACACCCAGGAGGGCGAGTTCACCGGATTCCACAGGCTCTATGACAGGTTCTTCTACAAGGGCAGGCCCGACATGGAGACCGAAGGCGAGGGCGAAGGACAGGCTGGTTGAGGCATTCCAAAGGGAAGGGAGATGTCCATCTACAAGAACATCCCTAACGTCCTCACCATCGGGCGGATAGTCCTTATACCGTTCTTTTTGAACTTCCTCGTGTACGGGTACACGAAGTACGCTATAGCCACGTTCGTCGTCGCGGCGCTCTCGGATGCCGCGGACGGGGCAATCGCAAGGTACACCGACGCGCGGACGGAGCTGGGCGCGGCTCTCGACCCGATGGCCGACAAGATGCTCGCGGTCACGGCATTCGTGGCGCTAAGCATACAGGGATACTTGCCGCTCTGGCTTACGCTCTGCGTGGTATTCCGGGACGCGGTAATCGTGTCCGGGAGCATTGCGCTATACTTCATGGGCCACAGGGTGAAGGTCAGACCGTCCATAACAGGCAAGCTGTCCACCGTATTCCAGTCGTCCCTTATTGTCGCCGCACTTGCAGGCGTCCTGTACCGGACGGAGTTGGCCGTTGTAAGCTGGCTTATATGGTTTACGTTATTGTTTACCGTGGCCTCCGGCATCCAGTACGTGATGCGCGGAATCAGGATAGCGGCAGGCAGGGAGGACGCGGCAAAGCCCGCTTGAAATTTCTATCGGAGACAACATGTCAAAAGACGTCTGGAAGGTGAACCTTGGGGTATTCCTCGCGATGCTCTCGCTTTTCGTCATGGCATACGCGTTCGGCCACGCCCTCACCCCGTTCATCATAGCAATGCTTTTCGCATATATACTGAACCCCGCGGTGAACGCGCTCGTAAAGAGGAGGGTCCCAAGGGCCGCCGCCGTCGGCATATTCATGCTGGCGTTCTTTCTTCTGGTAGCATGCTGCATTGCGTTCGCGGCATACATACTGAACCGGGAGGTCCACCAGCTTATAGCCAACATGCCCGGCTACGCGGAAACGTTCGAGACCAGATACCTGCCTGAAATTAGCAGGCGCCTCGGGATGGCCGAACACATAGACATAAACGAGGTTGTGTCGAGGCTGAAGGACAGGCTGGTAGAGATATCCCCCGAGTCGTACCGGTCGGCGGGCGTCTACGCCCTGAAGCTCGTATCCGGCACCGTCGGTTTCTTCCTTGCGGTTTTGAACCTGCTCCTGATACCCGTCATCATGGCATACCTGATGCTGGACTTCGAAAAAATGAAGCTGGCAATACTTGAAAGTTTCCCCAAACCGCACAGGAAGTACATAGCCGGCAGGCTCGTAGAGGTCGAGGAAGTCCTGAAGCTTTTCGTAAAAGGACAGCTCATGGTCGCGGTATCGATGGGCGTCATGTACAGCCTGGGGCTTGCGTTCATAGGCGTCGATATGCCGGTGCTTGTCGGGATGAGCGCGGGGCTTCTAAACCTCGTCCCGTACCTGGGCGGCGCCGTGGGCATTGTCACCGCCGTAACGCTCGCCGCGCTAAGGTACCACGACATGCTCCACCCCGCGCTCGTCGTCTTGCTGTTCGCCCTTGTCCAGACGGTCGAGGGCTACGTCCTGACACCGAGGATAGTGGGAAACCGCCTCGGGCTGCACCCGGTCGTAGTCATACTCGCGCTGGTGGTCATGGGCCAGATCATGGGTTTCGTTGGCGTACTGCTCGCGCTTCCTGTCGCTGCGGTACTGAAGGTATTCATCGTGAGCTTCATGCGGGACTACCGTAGCTCCGAGGCGTTTAACGGCAAAACAGGAAAGACAGCATAGACCCGTGACAGTGGACGACCTCAAGAAACATTACAGGGAAAGAAAGCCAGAGATACAGGCAAGGCTTTCCGAGTTCAGGGAGCTCTATTTTAAGGGCGACCTTGAGATATTCAAGGAGCTCTGCTTCTGCATCCTTACCGCGAACACCTCGGCCAAGATGGGCATAACATGCATCGAGGCCGCGGGCGACGATATCCTGACCGCTGACCTGGAATCCCTGCGGGGAGTGTTGTGCGGCAGGTACAGGTTCTGGAAGATACGCCCGGCGTACATCATACACACGCGCGACTACCTGATGCGCGAGACCGGCTTCAGGATCAAGGACAGGATAGATTCCCTGACGGACTTCAACGAACGAAGGGACTTCTTCGCGGCTAACCCCGGCATAAAGGGCATCGGCTACAAGGAGGCGAGCCACTTCCTCCGTAACATTGGCTTCTCCGGATACGCGATACTCGACAAGCACATCGTTAACCTCCTTTTCGATATTGGCGTCCTTCCCGATCCAAAAAAACCCGCCAACAAGAAGCAGTACCTGGCAACCGAGGACAAGATGAGGGATTTCTCGAAGGATATAAAGATCGGCATGGACGAGCTGGACCTCGCGCTGTGGAGCTACAAGACCGGCGCCGTGCTGAAGTGAAATCTACACATTCCACCGATTATCGTTGCATTCCAGACTAATTTGCCGCATAATTGCCCTGAGCATTAACCAATGGGTAATACTAAATGAATTACAAGAACAGGTTTTCTTCGCTTTACCTGCTGTTAGCGGTTTTCCTTGCATTCTCCACCGTCACGAGGACCGTACTCCTCATAGCCGCGCTACCCAACCTCGAACCAGGCGTGATGATGCTGGCGAGGATATACGGCGTAGGGCTTTTCTTCGACTGCGTTACCTTCCTATACGCGGCAATACCGTTCGTGGCATACCTTGTGGTTGTCCCGGACAGGGCGTTCAACGGCAGGTTCCTGAGATACGTAATCTACCTGACATTCTTCGCTGCGACTTATGCCCTGTTGTTCGGCATCGCGGCCGAATACCTGTTCTTCGACGAGTTCGGCACCCGTTTCAACTTCATCGCGGTGGACTACCTGATATATACCACGGAGGTCGTCAGGAATATCCGTGAATCATACCCTGTGTACTGGATATTCGGCGGCATATTCGTGGTAAACATAGCAATATTCATTGCCCTGAAGAAATACATAGACCCCTCCTTCGGACTTTCGAGCACACTCAGGATGCGTGTGAAACAGGGCGCGGCGTTCGCGGCGCTCCCGCTTTTTTCGCTCGCATTCATCGACCAGTCCATCGCGGACATATCCCCGAACAACTTCGCGGTCGAGCTTGCGTCAAACGGGATATACAACTTCGTGGCCGCGTTCAGAAACAGCGAGCTGGATTACGGGAAGTTCTATGTTACCGGCGACGACAAGGAAGCGCTCATCAGGCTGAAGGGACTGCTGAAGGAGGACAACAGCCGGTTCGTGTCGGACGAGCCGGGCCGCATAGACAGGGTAATCACAAACCAGGGCCCGGAGAAGCGGCTGAACGTCGTCGTAATCGTTGAAGAAAGCCTGAGCGCGGAATATCTGGGCGCTTTCGGCTGCGACAAGGGGATAACGCCCAACCTCGACCGGCTCTCGGCCAACTCGCTTTTCTTCACCAACCTGTACGCAACCGGGACAAGGACCGTGCGCGGTCTCGAGGCAATAACCCTGTCAGTCCCGCCGCTCCCCGGCGAGTCCATCGTCAAGAGGCCGGACAACGGCAACTTCTTTTCATGGGGCTCGGTGATGAACTCGCGCGGTTACGACTGCAAATTCATTTATGCCGGCCACGGGTTCTTCGACAACATGAACAGCTTCTACTCCGCCAACGGGTTCAAGACGGTCGACCGTCTTGACTTCGGCAAGGACGAGGTAAGGTTCGAGAACGCATGGGGAGTGTGCGACGAGGACCTGTTCGACAAGGTCATAAAGGAAGGTGACAGGTCGTGGGACGCGAAGAAGCCGTTCTTCAGCGTTGTCATGACCACGTCCAACCACAGGCCGTACACATACCCGGAAGGCAGGGTTGACATACCGTCTCACACGGGCAGGGACGGAGCGGTGAAATATTCCGACTACGCCATCGGCTACCTTATCGGCAAGCTCGACAAAGAGCCGTGGGCAAAGGACACCGTGCTTGTGATTGTCGCGGACCACTGCGCCGGAAGCGCGCGCAAGGTAGCCCTCCCGATAAAGAGCTACCGCATCCCGATGTTCGTGTACTCGCCCGGAAATATCAATCCGGCCAGGTTCGACGGCATGATGAGCCAGCTCGACATCGCACCTACGGTGCTCGGGCTGCTGAACTTCAGCTACACGTCGGAATTTTTCGGCAGAGACATACTGAAGGCCGGAGAGACCAGACCGAGGTCGTTCATATCGACCTACCAGAGGCTCGGGTTCATTGAGGGAGACGGTCTGATAATCCTCGACCCGAAGAAACAGACCGGGGCGTTCGAGTGCAACTTCGACGACGGCAGCGTGGTACCGTCGGATGGGATGGGCGAAGAGCTGAAAGACGCGCTTGCATACTACCAGGGCTCGAACTACATATACAAGAACCGGCTCAACCGGCTGGATAGCGCAAAGTAACTGGCTGCCGCTCCACTTGGCCAGGCAAAACCCGACCCCCTACCCCCGCTCTATGTAGAGCTTCCCTGCCTGGAAGTTGATCCCGGTTATACGGCCGGCAAGTTCCACCGTATCCCCGAATATGCCCTTCATGACAAGCGTGCCGCCCTTCACCTCAAGCCGCGACACCGACTCCATGACCATCTCCTCGTAGCCGTCCGTTAATACATAAGCGTTAGTCTGGCACATGTTTTGTCCCTCCGTCCTTTCCCGCAAGCTTGGTTATCTGCTCCACCGCATCGGATATGTCCGTGGGCAGGTGGACGTGCATGCCCCTTTCGATAAGCCCCTTGAAAAGCTCTATCAGTATCGGGAAGTCGAGGCTCGCCTGGCTGTAGTACTCCGTCCTGGTGAATATGTCGGCGGGCGTGTCCCGGAGGAGAATCTCGCCGCCCTTGCCCATCACATAGACATAGTCAGCGAGCTGGCTCACCAGGTTCACGTCGTGCGTGGACATCACGACCGACATGCCCCATTTGGAACTCAGGCTGTTCAGCAGGCTTACAAGGTCCTTCCTCGACTTGGGGTCCAGGCCCTCGAACGGCTCGTCCAGCACGAGAAGCTCCGGACGCAGCACCAGGGCGCCCGCAAGCGCCACCTTGCGTTTCTCGCCGCCGGAGAGGTAATGGCAGACTTTCTTCTTCAGGTGTTCTATCCCAAGCACGGACAGGACTTCCGATACCAGTTTCTCGGTCTGGTCCGCCGGGTAGCCGTAGTTCCTGGGCGAGAAGGACACGTCGTCCTCCACGGTCGGGGCTATTATCTGCTCCTCCACGTTCTGGAGCACCACCCCCACCCTTTCCCTTATATCGTCGAACTCTTTGGCCGGGTCCTTGCCGAACACCCTTATCTGGCCTTCGTTCGGGACCAGAAGGCCGAGTATATGCGACAGGAGCGTGGTCTTGCCGCTACCGTTCGGGCCCAGTATCACCACCCGCTCGCCTTTCCTTACGACGAAGTCGAGGCCGCACATGTGCACCTCGGTGCTGTCCGGGTACACGTGCTTCACGCAGCTTATCCTGATTATATCTTCCAAGCCCTTGCGGCCTCCATGAACACGAGATAAAAAGCCAGTACCGCCACTGGATAAAACCCGGCGGCTACGCCTTTATATGCCGCCGCCGACAGCATTAAAAGGAAGGACCCCGTAGCAGCCAGATACGGCATGTCAACCATCCCGAACCCCTTGAACCTGACCGGAGGCGCGAGCATGCCGCTGTACCCCCGGACGCTCATCACGTCGTAAAGCCGCTGGCTCTTGTCGTAGGAGCGTATGAACAGCATGCCTATCCCCGCGCCCATGTTCCCCGCGTTCGCGAACATCCTGCCAGGCCGGAAACCTCCGCGAAGCCGAAGCGCGTCTATGAAGTGGTCGAGCATCTCAAGCATTATGAAGAACGAGCGGTACGTCATGAACATGCCGTCCGCCACCACGCGCGGGAGTATCCTGCCGAGCGAGCCCGCGACCTCGGTGTACGGTGTGGTGGATATCAGGAGCACCATCGATGACGCGGCGGTAAGCGCTTTGAGTATTATTACCGCGGGCATCACCCAGCCGGTACTCGCGTAGCTCACCGCGAAGAGTACCGCGAACAGGCTCGGGAACAAGGATATCAGGACGACCTTGACGACCGGCAGTCCCGCCGCGCGTACGGTTATCAGGATGAGCGCATAAAGAGCTGCAAGCCCGGCAAGGTCACGCGACACCACTACGCTCGCGATAACGGACGCGGTCGCCAGAAGCTTTGAGGCGACCGATGCCCTGTGCATCATGCTTGTGCCGGACGTTGCCCAGTAGTCTACTTTTGAGATATCCATGTCAAGGGCTTTACCTTATAAGCTCTGGTTTCACTTTGCTTATGAATTTCACGGCGATACCCGTAATGACCGCCTCTATCATCCAGCCGAAGAAACCCAGGCTGAAAGCGGCTGCCGCGAAGAACCTGAAGTTGAAGCCGTCCCGGACCCCCAACGTCCGGGTAAGCGTCCCGATAGCCGGGGACTGCAATACCTCGTGCATCTCCCCTATGGACGCGGACGAGAAATCGACGTTTGCCAGGAATACAACGCCGAGCATGATGCACGTGGAGATAAAAAGCGCCATGACCGTGGAGATGCCAGCCGCCAGCCCCGGAGACACTACCCTGTTCATCATCCTGAAGAAAGAATAGCCCATCACCGCTTCCAACGCCAGGACGGATGAGTTAATACCCGCCACGGTAATGCCTCCGTGACCCACCAGCGCCATAACCACGTTGACTATCAATGCCGCGATGACCGCCATCCAGGGACCTAATATTATCCCGGTGATGACCGAAAGGTTAAGGTGGTACGGGGCTATCTCGATGTTCATGCTTACCAGCATCATCGCGGACATCATGCCCAGAAGCGGCACCTTCCTCTTCAGGTCCACACCCCTGACCATCCACAGCGCGAGCAAGACCAGAAAGGCCGCAAGCGCCAGGCCGGAAACCCAGAGCCAGACGGGCAGGATTCCGTCCGGTATGTGCAGGTGCGACATCTGTCAGCGGCCCCCTATCCTCGTTACCCTGAACTTCGTGTCCGAGTCGAAGAACTGGTTTATGACCCAGCTGACCACGGAAACCACCAGCGAGCCGAAGAATGCGGCCCAGAACCCGGTCACCGAAAACCCGTCTATCGCCCACGCTACGAACTGTAGCATCAGCGCGTTTATCACAAGTATGAAGAGCCCCAGTGTAAGCACGGTAATCGGCAGCGTGAAAAGCACCAGCGCCGGCCTGACTATGGAGTTCACCACTCCAAGTAGCGCACCGGCCGCAAGCCCGGACCAGAAGTCTTTTATATCCACGCCGTGGACCATGAATGCGGCAACAAACAGCGAAAGCGATATGATGAGCCACTTCGCGAATATGCCGAGCGCCTTGTTGACCAACGTATTCCCTCCCGCCTTACACTTTAGCCTGGGCGGCCTTTTCCCTGTCGGCCTTGTTTATCATGAAGTACGCGATGACAAGCACGAAAACTATCCCGGTGTTGATACCAAGCTCCGCTAACAGGTAATAGCTCTCGCCGTGCCCGACCATGGACATCTGGGCTTCGAGCATCAGTATCCTCCTGAGGCTCGATATTATGCCTATGGAAATAAACGGGTTCAGCGAGAACTCCTGGCGCCTCAGGTATCTTATAACCGTCCAGAGGAGTTCCATGATTATCAGGACGAAAAGTACGTCGTTTATCACCAGCAGTATGGAAGTTATGGATATCTCCGCGAAGTTGGAGACGGTGAACACCAGCATTAAAAGCGCGGAGACCAGAAGGGTGACAGCTACCAATACGTGGATGATGTCGTCCGCGAATATCAGCGCACGCCTCGACTTGCAGACAAAACTGCTGACACCGCCCCTTTCCTCGTGCTGTTTAGCCATATCTCCTCCATGACATTATAAACGGTGTTCAAGCACGCAGCCTGCTAAACTTTAAAAATATCACGATTGTCCGTGCATGACAACTAAAACATACCACATGCGCATAATTATGGCGGGACGGCGGACGAAATACGCGGCGGGAACCCGCAACCGTCCCGGTTTCCCTTGACTAAATGCCTGTTTTGAAATATATTTAAGGTTCAGTCGTTCAACATATTCCAGGACTGTCAAACCATCACCAACAGGGGCTCTATAATGTACGAACTAATGATAAGGACAAAATTCGCGGCCGCCCACCAGCTCAGGAACTACAATGGCCGCTGCGAGAACCTGCACGGCCACAACTGGAGGGTGGACGTATTCGTCCAGGCGGAGAACCTGAACGAGATCGGGCTCGCAGTGGACTTCAAGGAACTGAAAGACGCGACGGACGGTCTGCTCGAGCAGGTCGAGCACGCGTTCATCAACGAGGTATTCCCGTTCACCGAGATAAACCCGTCGTCCGAAAACATCGCGAAATGGCTGTACGAAGGGCTTTCCAAAAAAATGAACGACGACAACATAAGCGTGTCGATGGTCCAGGTATGGGAGTCCGACACCGCCTCAGCAAGTTACTTCGAGTAACCATGACAAAAGACGAACTCATCGATATCGCGGCCAAGGCGGCGGACATGCTCTCCGGCTCCCCGCTGGCGGGCTACGACGTATACGTCAGAAGCTCCAGGTCCACGTCCGTGGAGGTCAAGTCACAGGAGCTGGACGCATACGAGGAGGCCGAGACCTGGGGCATAGGCGTCCGGGCGATGCTGGGCGGCGGCAGGATGGGCTTTTCATACTCCACCGGCTCCGAGGATGCGGTAAAGCATGCCGTGGATGCTGCAATCGTGTGCGCTAAAAGCTCCGAGCCGGACGAGTACAACATGTTCCCGCCTCCTCCCGTTCCCCCCTACCCGCCCGCGGAGGAATACGACGGCAGGGTTGCCTCCATCACGGAGCAGGACAAGATCGACCGCGCCATGGCCATCGAGAAGGCCGCCCTGGGGTTTGACCCGCGCATCAAAAGGGTTAGGAAATCGTCCGCGTCGTTCACAGAGGCAAGCTGGGCGCTCGCAACCTCGACCGGCATCAGGGCGGCGTCGAGCGGGACGTACCTTGGATGCGGCATAATGGTCGTGGCCGAAGACGAGTCCGGCTCCCAGATGGGTTACGACTTCGACTACAGGCGGAGGGAAGGCGAGATAGATTACGCGTCCGTAGGCAG
>Ga0214472_10004107_pt1 | contig 15347 bp, 9 predicted proteins | sample RVTome_6_FD_207662 | JGI IMG/M metagenome (GOLD analysis project Ga0214472, IMG submission 207662) | Soil microbial communities from uranium-contaminated site in the Upper Colorado River Basin, Wyoming, United States - RVT140D175 | ecosystem: Environmental > Terrestrial > Soil > Contaminated >...
GTACGCTCAAGCATGGCGACAGTTTTGCCGTGTTTGACCGTTTTGGCGATATCCAATCCATTGGGCAGGGAGAACAAGGCCTATATCACGAAGACACCCGCTACCTATCTCACCTGGAATTACGCTTGCAGGACGGCCGCCGTCCGGTGTTTTTAAACTCAACCATCACCAAAGATAACAGCCTGCTCACCATCGACCTCACCATGCCCGAGATCCATGTCAACGGCCGTCTTGCAGTTCCTCAGGATACGGTGCATCTGTTTCGCACCAAATTATTATGGAATGATGTATGTCATGAGCACTTGAGCCTGGTCAATTACGGCACGACATCTGCTGATCTGGCATTTGTCTATGAATTTGATGCCGACTTCGCGGATATCTTTGAAGTCAGGGGAGCGCAACGCAATAAGACGGGACAACGATTGCAAACCGATATTACGGATCACACCATCGTGCTCGGTTATAGAGGATTGGACGATATTACCCGCCATACTTATTTGATGTTCAAGCATGATGAAGCCACATTAAGCAGCAACAGAATCAGCTTTAACGTGACATTGTCACCGCACGAAGAAAAAGATTTTTACCTCTCGGTCAGCTGCAATACCCTGAGCCGTCCACATACGATCGACACCTACAATGATGTATTGCAGGCCGCTGTCTGCGAACTCGAAGAAGGTCAGCGCGGCGATTGTCATGTCCACACGTCAAACGAGCAATTCAACGATTGGCTGAATTGTTCGGCAGCCGATTTGCATTTATTGATCAGCGACACTGCGCAAGGGCTTTATCCATACGCGGGGGTACCATGGTTTAGTACGCCTTTCGGGCGCGACGGGATTATTACCGCACTGCAATATCTGTGGGTCAATCCCGGTATCAGCCGTGGTGTTCTGGGCTACCTGGCGGCTACCCAGGCAACGGAGGTTAATCCTGAAAGTGATGCCGAACCGGGCAAAATATTGCATGAAACCCGCAAGGGTGAAATGGCAAACCTTGGTGAAGTGCCGTTCGCGCGCTACTACGGCACAGTGGATGCCACGCCGATGTTTGTTGGTCTTGCCGGCGCTTATTACAGGCATACCGGAGACCGGGCCTTTATCGCCTCCATCTGGTCTAATATCGAAGCTGCCTTGCACTGGATCGAAGAATATGGCGATAAAGACAATGATGGTTTCGTCGAATATGCGCGCATGGGATCGAAAGGCCTGATGCAACAAGGCTGGAAAGACTCCAACGATTCCATATTCCACCGGGACGGCAGTGCTGCCGAAGGACCCATCGCCTTATGCGAAGTGCAGGGTTATGTCTATGATGCGTGGACATCTGCCGCCATGCTCGCGGACATGCGCGGCGACCATGTCCGGGCAAAAAAACTATTGCAAAAGGCCAACAAGATAAAAGGCCGTTTCAATGAGGCCTTCTGGTGCGAGGATATCAACACCTATGCCATTGCCCTCGATGGCAACAAGCGTCCCTGTTGCATACGCTCATCGAATGCCGGACATGCGTTATTCAGCGGCATCGCATTGCCCGAATATGCGCGGCGGGTGGCGGATACATTGATATCCGAAGCGTCATTTTCCGGTTGGGGCGTGCGCACGATAGCCGAAACGGAGGCACGCTTTAATCCGATGTCATATCACAACGGTGCGGTATGGCCGCATGACAATGCCATTATCACGATGGGACTCGCACGCTATGGTTTTCACAAAGAGGCCATCAAGATCCTGACCGGCCTTTTCGATGCCAGCCTGTTTCTGGATCTGCACCGCATGCCGGAATTATTTTGCGGTTTTGCGCGCCGTCCCGGCGGCGGACCGACCTTATATCCGGTCGCTTGCGCCCCGCAGGCCTGGGCCAGCACCGTAGTATATTCCTGTCTGCAGGCGTGCCTTGGACTATCCATTACCTGCACGCCTCAACCACGCATCGGTTTTCACAACCCCTGCATGCCGCCGTTTCTGAATCAGATCGAAATCACCAATCTCACTGCAGGGGAAGCATCAGTGGATTTGTTAATCCGCCGTCATAAAAACGATGTTGGGATTATCGTGTTGCGCAGGGAGGGGGATGTGGAGGTTACCGTCGTTAAATAGAGCCTGTTTCATTGTGCTGCGCTCGCTAATTTTGAGATAGATTCATATAATTTATTTAGTTAACGCGCTGCTTGGTTAACAACCTCATGCTGACCACAATCAACAACAGCATGAGCGGTGAAATAATGCCGCCGCCTCCACCGCCACTGCCTATGGTCACGCTCACTGTCGTTTGTACAGAGTCACTGTTATTCGAACTGTCCGGATCCATTTCACTAGCCGTGACACTGGCGGTATTCGGTATTTTACCGCCGCTATTCGCAGTCACGGTAATCGTCACATCGACCGTCGCGCCAGCGGCCAGCGTACCGAGATTACAGGTCACCGTGCCGGATAATTGCGAACAGCTCCCTTGATCCGGAATTGCCGCAACGAATGACACACTGCCCGGCAGTGGATCAGTCATGACGACGTTCGTAGCCGGATCACTGCCGTCATTCGTAACGATGATCAGATAGGTGATGTTATCTCCGATCGAAACTGAACCCGACAGGTCCCGCTTGACGATCGAGAGATCACCGGGCTGCACTTCGATGCGCGCCACGAACACATCGGCATCCGTAGGAGAACCAGAATCAATATTGGGTTGGAATGGAGTAGTTGTAGACAGGGCTACGGCCGAGAGATTCGCAGATACTGTCTGCCCGGCGATATAGGCCTTGCCCGAACTATCGACTGTGACATCCAATACTTCATCGTTTTCACTGCCGCCGACATAGCTCGAATACGTCAATGCATTGCCGGTACTACTGATTTTTGCAACGAATCCATCCTTACCGTTACCTCCGATGGCAGCCTGGAAGGGATTTTGTGTCGGAAAATCCGTCGATGCAGTAATGCCGGCCACATAGGCATTACCGCTGCCATCGACCGCGATGCCCCAGCCTTCATCATCGGCCGATCCGCCAAGATAGGTCGAATAGACCCTGGCACTCCCGGCGGCGTTGATCTTGGTGACAAAGACGTCCTTGCCACCGGCATTGGACGACTGCAACGGTGATTCAGTCGGGAAATCTGTGGAACTTGTGGTACCTATGACATAGGCATTGCCGCTGCCATCGACCGTGATTGCGCCTACAATCGCGTCCACATTTTCATCACCGCTGCCACCCAGATAAGTGGAATACTCCAGTGTATTTCCAGCAGCATTTATCTTGGCCGCAAAGGCATCGGCACCACTACCAATCGTGGGCTGCAGTGGGTTCTTGATATTAAACGCCGTCCGCGTCATGCCTGTCACATAGGCATTGCCTGAACCATCGACGACAATATCGCGGCCGGCATCCAGGTCGGCTCCTCCAAGGAAGGTCGAATAAACAATATTCGTGCCGGTTGTATCGAGCTTAGTTACAAAGGCGTCGGAAATTCCGACTCTCGATGCCTGTATCGGATTCAAAAGTGGAAAATTAGACGATGCGGTTTCACCTGTGACATAGGCATTGCCACTGCCATCGACCGCGATACCGCGCCCGGTATCGGTCGATGAACCACCCAGATACGTTGAATAGACAAGGCCATTACCAAGAGCATTTAGCCGTGTAGCAAATGCATCCGTACCACTTGGATCGGATTCTTCATAGGCGCCTACGGTCGTTGGAAAATTCGATGATGCTGTCGAACCGGTTATAAAGACATTTTTAGAGCTGTCATCGAGAGCAATGTCCCTGCCCTGATCGATTCCCGTGCCGCCCAAAAAAGTCGAATAGACCAACGAACCTGTGGAATCGAATTTAGACACAAACACGTCATCGCCACCCGCATTTGCAGGTTGATACGGACCCTGTTTCGGAAAATCACCCGATGCAGTCTGACCTGCTACATAAAAGCTGCCTGCGCTATCAACCACGATGCCATAACCAATGTCTGTGGTAAAACCACCCAGATAACTGGCATAGCTGACCACAGGATCGATTATCAAATCATGATGATGGTCATATTGGGCCAGCCTGAAACTGATATGGAATTGTTTTTTATTGCTCTCCTGGGCACCTGTTTCATTAATGACATAAGTACCCGCAATCTTTTTGCGTTTACCGTCTATATCCTGATAAATAATCGGCGCATGCTGAATGATCTCGTTACCTTCCATCTCAAGATGTAGATTTCCGCTTTCATCGAGTCTCGCATCATCAATTCCTGAAAAACCCAACCGGATCGCGTTTGGGTCAGCGCCGGGTGTTACGATGAAATCATATTCAAGGGTGCGAGAATGGCCGTAATACACCAAATCGATGCCCGGATAGATGTCCTCGTACCGGATCTGTTGATAGTGAGGGATATCACGCTGCCATTGCGTGACATCACTACCGATAAAATAATTGCTTTTTCCCGGCAGGAGATTAAGTGCGGTGACAGGTGAATCCGTATTGGCGTTAAGCCATTTCATCGTGACGGTATTCAGATCATCCTGAATCTTGTCCCCAGCATCATCCAGCCTGTGTGACTTTCTCAGTACCAGAGTGGCTTCCGATTGCGTCAAATAGAGTGCAAACCCCGGCCCACGGGATAAATATTTAACTTTTTCATTGAATAGGCCAGCGTTTGGCTCGAAGGCAAGCGGTGTTTGCTTGAGGATATTTGTGAATCGCAGCGGTGATGTCTGCTTAAGATCAGGACCAGCTTTTATTTCCTGTAAACCCGGACTTGACGTAACAGCATATGCAGTTGCCATGCTTAAGAATAGACAAGCCAGACCAGCGGGTTTTATCAAGGCCTTGATGTATCTCATGCTATTTCCACACTAAAAAACGTATTCGCCAGAATCAATTATGGCCATCCGTATATCTTCTAATCCTTATCGGCTTGTGGCAGGTTCTGCCGAGCTTCTCTCAACTGTGGTAACTGCGTGTTTATTCTATCATTTTTTGGCCGGCAATGACAGATCAAGCGGCTGAAATGCTCAAAAAAACACTATTTCTGCCGATATATATTTGTAGAAACGACTATTTCGAAGAAAATAGCGAGACAATAATATGAACATAATAAATGCCCTCAGTACAGGTATCCTCGGTATCCAGCGTGGCCTCGCTCAAGCCCAACAAAGTGCCAGCACCATCGCCAGCACTGATAGCATGACCTCCGATCATGCCGTTGATCTCGCAGAACCCATGGTCAACCTGATGCAAGCCCGCAACCAGGTCGAGGCCTCGGCCCGTGTAGTTGAGACCATTGATGAAATGCTTGGCACGGTCATCGACGTAATGGCATAAGTATCAGTATATCCGGCGAGTCATACGCATCGCGAATACGAAAAATATCAGCGTGGGAAGAATAGCGCTGATAACCGGATTCACCTCATAAACCAGGCCGACATAATTGAATATCTGGTTAAAGATGTAAAAACCTATCCCCACCAGGGTTCCGACCATAATCCTCTGTCCCACCCCAACCGAACGCAATGACCCAAAAATAAAGGGAATCGACAGAAATACCATCACGCCGGTGGAAAACGGCAAAATTATCTTGGACCATAACACCATTTCGTAACCGGCGGCATTCAGATCGTTTTCATGCAGGTAATTGACGTATTTATACAGGCCCCATGCCGACAGGCTCTTCGGTTTGATGGTGATGACATCAAGCACTTCATGATTCATCAGAAATGCCGTCACCATCGTGGATAATTGCGTCGTCGTGATCTGATTTGCGGTGATATCGCTACGGTCAACATCTTCCAGCACCCATTCATTATCCTGATAGGTAGCGCTTCTGGCGCTGGTTGCCACGCGTAAACGCCGTTGCTCATCAAATTCGTAGATATTGATCCTGCTCAACTCGCCACCGGGTAATATGGCCCTGACATTGATAAAGCGCCTGCCATCACGCGTCCAAAATCCGTTTTTGGTCTTGAATGCAGTTTGTTGAGCAAGCGCTTTGGAGCGTAATTCCTGGGCATATTGTTCACTTTTCGGGGCGATCACTTCGCCAAGTACCCCGGCCAGAATCATCAATATCAATCCGGCCTCCATTACCGAAATAACGATCTGTATCAAAGAAACACCGGCGGCCCGTATGACAAGCAATTCATTGTTGCTGGCCAAAACACCAAGCCCGATCATGCTCCCCAGTAAGGCCGATACCGGGAAAAGCTCATAAGCCAGGCGCGGCAGCGATAACAGGACATATTCACCTGCCTGTATAAGTTGATAACTGCCCGTGCCAACCATTTCCAATTCACCGACGAAACTTACAAAGGTGAACAAGGCGAGCAACACGCATAACACCAGCAAGGTACCGCCGATCACAGCCGTCCCGATATATTGATTAAGAATCCTCAAAGTGCCGACGTCCTGCCAACCATGGCCTTGAGGATCCAAATAAGGCCGTATTGATTTACCAATAACATCCATACCCCTGACAACAACAATAGATGCACCCACCACATACCCACCAGCTCGCTCACCTTACCGTCTTCAACCCAGGTATTTCCTATGCCCAGCAAATTGTTGTAAATGACGTAGATCATAATGGCAACGAACAGTTTGGCATACCTGCCCTGACGAGGCGTCGTCCGGCTCAGAGGTACCGCCAACAATGCCAACAAAACAACCGAAAGCGGCATGGAAACTCTCCACTGTAATTCGGCGATATCCCTGGAATCATCCGAACTTATAAGCGAGGCCGTTGCCCGTGCCCTGTGTTTACGGTACGACTGAACAATCTCCTGTTCCTCGATACGCATCGCATGCTGACCATAATTAATAATCTTAAAATCAGGACTCCCCGGTATACCTTCATAACGATAACCATCAACCAGAACAATAAAACGGTCACCTGTCTTTTGATCAACGATTTGGTGTGCGCTTTTTGAAGACAGGATTACCTGTTGGCCGGCACGTTCGGTCTGTATAAATACATCCTGCATATTCGAACGGCTGTTTGAAAATTCCGACGTATAGAATACGCCCTCGGCATTACCTGTTTCGGTAAAACGCCCGGGGATTATTCCTCCAAACTCGGTTGAAGACTTCTCGACGTCCTGAATACGATAACTTTGTTCCTCGGCCCAGGGCGCCAGATAAAAAGAAGTAATTGCCACTATCAGAGCGATAAACAATGAAAATATCGAAACTGTCCCATATATTTTGCGTACACTGACGCCGCATGCAGCCATCGCCACCATTTCGTTGTCTTTATATAGGCGGCTAAATGCAAGCAGGATAGATAGAAATAAGGCCAGAGGTAAAATAATCACCATTGAGCCGAGTGTTTTAAGGGTAAGCAACCTCAAGATTACTTCGCTCGACAAATCACCTGCACTGGCGTCCGCCAAATAACCTATAAAGCGGTTGCTGATAAAAATAAGCAGCAGCACCACCATAACGGCCATCAATGTATAGATAATTTCCTTCAAAATGTAGCGGTTGATAATCAAGGCATTACACTAACAATTTGATCGCAAGTGGAATTAGGCAAGTTTTCATGTAGAATCTCTGCTTTTATTGCGGTATCCGGATTATCATCATACTTCAGGAACAAAGTGAACTAAATATAAATATATTCGGAATTTATAGCCACGAATAATCACTATCCATTTTTCAGGAGACACCATGGAATTCACCATAAAAAGCGGGAACATTGCCAAACAACGATCGGCCTGCATAGTAGTCGGAGTGCATGAATTAAGGCACCTGAGTCCTGCAGCCCGACAACTCGATACATTATCGAGAGGATATCTGACAACTGTTCTCAAACGTAATGATTTTCGCGGCACGGCAGGCCAAACACTATTGTTGCATCAAGTACCAAGAACCGTCAGTGAACGCATCTTGCTCGTCGGATGCGGCCGAGAAAAAGACTTGAATGATACCACCTATCAAAAAATCATCGCCAGAATCGCTATTGTGTTGAATGAAGCCGGTATTAAGGAAGCAGTGTCATGTCTTGCAGAGCTCGACGTCAAAGGACGTAACCTGCACTGGAAACTACGCCAATCCGTCGAGGTGATTCATGATGTGTTATATCGTTTTAATCAGCTCAAAAGCAAGAAGAATGATCAACCTGTAGTCTTCAACAAACTCACACATAATGTGGCCGGCACCAAAGATGCGGCAATCGGCAAAAAAGCAATTGCAGAAGGCCGGGCCATCGCCAAAGGTGTAGAACTTGCCAAGAATCTTGGCAACTTACCAAGCAATATCTGTACCCCATCCTACCTTGCAAATGAGGCGAAGACGTTAGCCAAAAAATATCGCAGTATTAAAGTGCAAGTACTTGAAGAAGCCACCATGAAGAAATTGAAAATGGGTTCCCTGCTATCGGTTGCGCGCGGCAGCCACGAACTGGCAAAACTGATTATTCTTCATTATCAAGGCGGTAAAAAAACAGATAAACCTGTTGCATTGGTTGGCAAAGGCATCACCTTTGACACCGGCGGCATCTCCATCAAACCCGCCCAGGCCATGGATGAGATGAAGTATGACATGTGTGGCGCGGCAAGCGTGTTGGGTACATTAACAACGATCGCCAGCCTGCGATTACCGATCAATGTTGTTGGCGTGATCCCTTCGGCTGAAAATATGCCTGACGGCAATGCCAGCAAACCGGGTGACATCGTGACCAGTATGTCAGGGCAAACTATTGAAATCCTGAATACAGACGCAGAAGGGCGTTTGATTCTGTGTGATGCGCTTACCTACAGTGAGCGATTCAAACCGGATGTTGTCATCGATATCGCCACATTAACAGGGGCATGTGTGATTGCCCTTGGCAAACATGCCAGTGGCCTCTTAAGCAACTATGATCCGCTGACCCAGAATTTGCTCGAAGCCGGCAAACAAAGTTGTGACCGGGCCTGGGAGCTTCCGTTATGGGAAGACTACCAGGAACAACTCAAAAGCAATTTCGCCGACATGGCCAATGTCGGCGGGCGCGAAGCCGGCACGATCACCGCGGCCTGTTTTCTGGCGCGCTTCACCAGAAAATTTCATTGGGCACACCTCGACATCGCGGGCACCGCATGGAAGACCGGGCATCACAAGGGGGCCACAGGCCGCCCGGTACCACTACTCACCCAATATTTGATCAACCGGAGCAAATAAATATTCACCAATTCACAACTATCATGCGACTTAAAAACTTAGAGAAACCTCTGAATAATTCGTCATGCCCACCTCCGCGAGGGCAGGCTGCGGCAGGCATCCAGGTATTTAAAAATCATGGATTCCCGCGAAGTTCACCCCCGGAGGGTGCGGGAATGACGAGAATGTAATTAATCAGACCTTCCTTTACTCTTTTATCTTTTACCTGTTATCTGACTCATGACCCATATCGACTTCTATATCCTGTCCGACAGTTCACCGCAGTGCCGGGAAAAACTGGCATGCCGGCTGACAGAGAAAGTCTATCACATGGGGCATGATGTCTACCTGCATACAGAATCCTCCTCACATGCATCACTGGTGGATGACTTGCTATGGACCTACAAGCAACGATCTTTTCTACCCCACGCATTATTTGAAGATGCTGCCAGTGACGTGCCGCCGATCCTCATCGGCCATGAAACAGAGCCCACCGCTCAAACACATTTGTTGATCAACCTGTCTTCGCAAGTACCCAAGTTTTTCAGCCGCTTCGACCGTGTCGCTGAAATCATCGACCAGAACGATAATAATAAAAAAAGCGGCCGCGAAAGGTTCAGCTTCTATCGTGATCGCGGCTATACCCTGAAATCACATCAACTCTAACCCCCATTCACATCTCCCCATACCTCTAGATCAATCCAGCCATATCATTTACAGTTACGTTACAATAGCGGCCGCGCAAGCGAAGAATAATATTTAGCTCGAAAGACTATGGATAAAACATACACCCCTGAGGCCATCGAACAACACTGGTACAACACCTGGGAAGAGAACGGTTATTTTTCCGCCTTGGGCCGCGGGAAACCCTATTGCATCATGATCCCGCCGCCCAACGTCACGGGCACACTGCATATGGGACATGCCTTCCAGGATACCCTCATGGATGCACTGACACGTTATCACCGCATGCAGGGTCATAACACCCACTGGCAGGCGGGCACCGATCATGCGGGCATCGCCACACAAATGGTGGTGGAACGTCAACTGGCGGCACAGGGCAAATCACGCCACGACCTGGGTCGTGAGGCCTTCATCGAACAGGTGTGGCAATGGCAGAAACAGTCCGGAGGCTCGATTACCCGTCAACTGCGCCGCATGGGTTGTTCGCTGGATTGGTCACGTGAACGTTTCACCATGGACGAAGGCCTGTCAAATGCTGTCAAAGAGGTATTCATACAACTCTATGAAGAAGGGCTGATCTATCGCGGCAAACGCCTGGTGAACTGGGACCCGGTATTGCACACGGCAGTCTCTGATCTTGAGGTGATCTCTGCCGAAGAAGATGGACATCTCTGGCATATTCGCTACCCCCTGTCAGATGCCTCGGGCCATCTGGTTGTTGCAACGACACGCCCTGAAACCATGCTGGGTGATGCGGCGGTGGCGGTCAACCCCGAAGACCCGCGTTACCAAGGCTACATCGGTAAAGAGATCGATCTGCCCTTGACCGATCGCCGCATCCCGATCATTGCGGATGCCTATGTCGATCCAGAGTTCGGCACCGGCTGTGTCAAGATCACGCCCGCCCATGATTTCAATGACTACGCTGTCGGCGAACGCCACAACCTGCCCAGGATAAATATCTTTACTGTCGATGCGCGCATCAATGAATCGGCCCCTGAGCAATATTTCGGACTGGATCGCTTCGAGGCGCGTAAAGGTGTCGTGGCCGATCTCGAATCGCGCGGATTACTGGAGAAGATCGAGAATCACAAACTGATGGTGCCGCGTGGCGACCGTTCGCATGCGGTCATCGAGCCATTCCTGACAGATCAGTGGTATGTCAAGGTGGCGCCACTGGCAGGGCCTGCTATCAAGGCCGTTGAAGATGGCGACATAAGATTTGTACCTGATAACTGGAAGAACACCTATTTTGAATGGATGCGCAACATCCAGGACTGGTGTATCTCGCGCCAGATCTGGTGGGGACATCGCATCCCGGCCTGGTATGATGAACAGGGCAATATCTATGTGGCCCGCACAGAGGAAGAGGTCCGCACCAAACACAAACTATCTCCCAAAGTCACACTGACCCAGGACGAAGACGTGCTGGACACCTGGTTCTCATCGGCCTTGTGGCCATTCTCCACGCTCGGCTGGCCGCAACAGACAGCGGAACTGAAGACATTCTATCCCACCAGCGTACTGGTCACCGGTTTCGACATCATCTTTTTCTGGGTGGCACGCATGATCATGATGGGACTCAAGTTCATGAAGGATGTCCCGTTCCACGAGGTCTATATCCACGGCCTGGTGCGCGATGCCCATGGACAGAAGATGTCCAAATCAAAAGGCAATGTGCTCGACCCGATCGATCTTATCGATGGTATCGATCTCGAAAGCCTGGTAACGAAACGCACCACCGGCCTGATGCAACCGGAGATGGCCAAACAAATCGCAAAGACCACGCGCAAGGATTTTCCCGATGGCATACCGGCCTTCGGTACCGATGCCCTGCGTTTCACCTTTGCCGCGCTGGCCTCGACCGGCCGCGATATCAAATTTGATCTGAACCGCATCACCGGTTACCGCAACTTCTGCAACAAACTATGGAATGCCTCGCGTTATGTGCTGATGAACACCGAGGAACAAGATGATCCAATGCGCGGCGTGATGTCAAGACGCGGGGCAAGTGGACGCACGGCGTCAACACGTGGAGCATCGGAGTATCACTTAAGTCTCCCCGACCGCTGGATCGTTTCACGTCTTCAGATTATCACGCAACAGGTGACTGACCACATCCACAACTATCGTTTCGATCTCGCCGCACAGGTCATTTATGAATTCACGTGGAATGAATTCTGCGACTGGTATCTGGAATTGTCCAAACCGATCCTGAACTCATCGGAAAGTTCCGCGGCAGAACAACGCGGCACACGCCGCACCCTGGTCCAGACGCTGGAGACCATTCTGCGCCTCGCCCACCCGATTATCCCGTTTATCACCGAAGAGATCTGGCAACGTGTCGCGCCTTTGGCCGGCAAGCAAGGCGAGACCATCATGTTGCAACCCTATCCAATCCCAAACTCCGAGGCGATTGATCACGACGCCATCGTCGAACAGGAGTGGGTCATGGGCTTTATATTGGGTGTGCGCAAGATCCGCAGCGGCATGAATATCTCGCCGAACAAACCGCTGCCAGTGTTATTGCAGAACGGTGATGACACAGATCATGCGCGTTTGGAAGGTAATCGTGATTTCCTGATCACCTTGGCCAAACTCCAGTCGATCACCTGGTTGACAGAAGCCGAGCACGCCCCCGAATCAGCGACATCACTGATCGGCAATATGAAGCTGCTCATCCCCATGGCAGGATTGATAGACAAGGACGCCGAACTCGCACGCTTAAGCAAAGAGATCGACAGGATCAGCGCGGATCTCACCCGCTGCAGGAACAAGCTGACCAATCCCGATTATGTCGAACGCGCCCCCAGCCATGTCGTCGCCAGGGAACAACAACGCGCCAGTGAAATGGCATCATCCCTGGAAAAATTGCATGAACAATTGTGCCGTATCCAGGCAATGTAATCTGATACCTGCGGGATAACAGGAGGAGCGTGCCCATGAAAAAGAACTTCTCACTTTTCGTTCTGATATTATTGATCGACATGCCATTGTATGCGGATGAACAGGACGAAATGACCCCGGGTATTGCCCGGGCGCAATTCACCACCGTCGTTGTTGATCGCGAACCGGTCGATGATATTACCGAGCTGCCAAACAATATCACAAAGATCCACTTTTTCAGCGATCAACGCGGCATGAAAGACCAGCCGCTGACGCATCGCTGGGAATACAACGGCAAGGTCATGGCTGAAATCAAGTTTGAAATCGGCGGGCCGCGCTGGCGGGTCAAATCAAGTAAAAATCTTTTACCCAATCAGCTGGGCAAATGGAAGGTGTCAATCGTTGACTGGGCCGGTGAGGTAATCGCCGAGAAAACGTTTACCTATATTGAAGCAAAATAGATATCTTAAGTAAGCTCTGAAGGATGCAATAACCGCAGGGCGTTGCGCCCTTGCTGCTATTAATATTCGGCCAGCGAATAGCTGGTGCTGCGTCCACCCGCTGTGTCCTTGACCAGTATTCCACGTTTAACAAGATCATCAATATCACGGGACGCTGTGTCCTGAGAACATTTTCCGAGCTTTGCCCATTTTGATGAACTTAGTTTGCCCTCGAAACCATCCAGCAACTGATTAAGTATTTTTTTCTGGCGATCATTGAATTGTTCATCACGATACATTTCCCAAAAACGTGCCTTCTTCAGTACTACCGTCAGTATTGATTCGGCATGATCGAAGGCGCGATCGAGACAATTCAAGAACCATTCCAGCCAATCAGAGATATCGAGATTACCTTTTTGAGTCGTCTCGAGAATGTCGTAATATGTTTTGTGTTCGATGCGGATTTGCGCGGACATGCTGTAAAAACGTTGCGGGCTGTTTTCTGAGCGTGCAAGCACCATGTCTGCTATGGCACGGGCAATCCGGCCGTTGCCATCGTCGAATGGATGGATGGTAACAAACCACAGATGGGAAATTCCTGCTTTCAACACTGCATCCATCGAGTCATGATCATTGAACCACGACAAAAACGCCTGCATTTCGCGATTGAGCCTTTTTGCGGCTGGCGCCTCATAATGAACCTTCTCCCGACCTATAGGCCCGGAAACAACCTGCATCAGCCCGGTGCTGTCATCACGCCAGGCACCAACACGGATACTCGCCATACCGCTGCGTCCCGTCGGGAATAACGCGGCATGCCAGTCAAACAGCCTTTTGGCTGTGAGCTTCGCATCAAATTTTTGGGTTGCGTCCAGCATCATCTCGACCACACCCTCAACATGACGATCAACAGGCCCCAATGCACCTGCATCCATGCCAAGTCGACGGGCTATTGATGAGCGTACCTGTGCCTTATCAAGGATTTCACCTTCGATCTCACTGGATTTGATCACTTCTTCGGTGAGAGTTTGAAGCACGGCCTCGTCACGTAGAGTGAAGCCAAGCCCTTCCATTCGCCCAATCAGACGCCCTTGATGATGACGCACAGCGGCAAGACACCCAGCCAGGCGTTGCTGATCCCAGCGAAACTCCGGCCAGTTTTTTAGCTGATGAATATATTTTACTGCCATAATCTCCGCACTTTATGCGGAGATTATCCGTTATATTCTCCGCAAACGCAAGCCTAATCTCCGCACATTATACGGAGAATATGGTGGTTATTCTCCGCACATTTTTTTATAGAACCTATCTCAAGATTAGCGAGCGCAGGCGAGACAAGGCAATAATGAACGAGAAACCGGAGTTTATATGCTAATAAATGAGGATTTTGACTTCATTATTAACGAAGTATCGCCAAGCGCAGCAATCTTGGGATAGGTTCTAATGTTCCCGGGTTTCGAGGAACTGTATATCCGGCCATCTTTCGATGGTCAGGTCGAGGTTAATGCGGGTCGGGGCGATGTAGGTCAGCTCACCGGCGCTATCCAGGGCCAAATGATCAAGGGCCTTTCTGCGGAATTCTTCCAGTTTTTTATCATCATGACAACGCACCCAGCGTGCCGTTGCGACCTGGACGTTTTCAAACCTGCAATCCACGTTGTACTCATGCTTGAGACGATGAGCCACCACGTCGAATTGCAAAACACCCACCGCACCAAGAATGATGTCATTGTTGCTCAATGGCCGGAATACCTGGGTGGCGCCTTCCTCTGAAAGTTGATCCACACCCTTTTGCAGGGCTTTTACACGTAATGGATCACGCAGCACGATGCGCCGGAACAATTCAGGCGCGAAGTTCGGGATGCCGGTAAATTTCAGATCTTCGCCCTGCGTAAAGGTATCACCGATCTTGATGGTGCCGTGATTATGCAAACCGATGATGTCACCGGGATAGGCCTCTTCAGTACGTTCGCGTTCATTGGCCATGAAGGTGATGGCATTGGCAACCTGCACATCGCGGCCAATTCGTTCATGGTGCAGCTTCATGCCTCTTGTATACCGCCCGGAACAAACCCTTAAAAAAGCCACGCGGTCACGATGGGCCGGGTCCATATTGGCCTGTATCTTGAAAACAAAGCCGCTGAATTTTTCTTCATCCGGAAGTACCGTGCGCGTTATGGTTTCACGCGGCTGGGGTGGCGGGGCAAAATCGGCAAAGG
>Ga0214472_10004108_pt1 | contig 15346 bp, 11 predicted proteins | sample RVTome_6_FD_207662 | JGI IMG/M metagenome (GOLD analysis project Ga0214472, IMG submission 207662) | Soil microbial communities from uranium-contaminated site in the Upper Colorado River Basin, Wyoming, United States - RVT140D175 | ecosystem: Environmental > Terrestrial > Soil > Contaminated >...
CCCAGATGATCTCGAGCCCGCGCGCCTCGGCGGCATCGATGAGATCCCTGGTGATCTCGGTTTGGCCGTAGACCGTGACGTGCTTGCCGGTCAATCGCGGCAGGTCGATGCGAATCAGGCGCTCGCCGTCGGTCAGATTGACGCCGTCGTGCACCAGGCCCTCGGCGCGCAGGCGCGCGTCGAGGTCGAGGCGCTCGAGCAGATCGGTGGTGGTCTGCTCAAGCACGCCGGCGCGCACGCGCCCGAGCACGTGCTCGGCGGAGTGCCGCTCGACGATGACGACGCTCAAGCTCGCCTGCCGCAGCAGATGTCCGAGTAGCAAGCCCGCCGGGCCCGATCCGACGATCGCGACCTGGCATTTCAAGATCCGAGCGCCCTCTCGAGGTCGCCGAGAACCTGATAGCACGGCAATACTTGGCGGATCGACGAGCTCGGCTCGCGGCCTTCCCTGATGGCGGCGAAAAACTCCCGGTCCTGGAGCTCGATGCCGTTCATCGACACATCGACCTTGGAGACGTCGATCGGCTCGTCGCGGCCGGTCACGAGATCGTCGTAGCGCGCGATATAGGTGCCGTTGTCGCAGATGTAGCGAAAAAACGTCCCGAGAGGCCCGTCGTTATTAAAGGAGAGCGATAGCGTGCAGAGCTTGCCGTTCTCGGTCTTGAGCTGGATCGACATGTCCATCGCTATCCTGAGCTCCGGGTGCAGGGGCCCCTGCACGGCGTTGGCCTCGACGACCCGCTCGCCGGTCTGATACTGGAACAGGTCCACGGTGTGCGCGGCGTGATGCCAGAGCAGATGATCGGTCCAGGACCGCGGCTCGCCCTTGGCGTTGATGTTGCTGCGGCGGAAGAAATAGGTCTGCACGTCCATCTGCTGAATCGCAAGCTCGCCCGCCCGGACTTTCTTGTGAATCCACTGATGCGACGGATTGAAGCGGCGCGTGTGGCCGGCCATGCAGACGAGGCCCGTCTCTCGTTGCGCGTCGGCGACTCTCTTCGCGTCGGCCAGGCTGTCGGCGACGGGGATCTCGACCTCGACGTGCTTGCCGGCGCGCATGCATTCGATCGCCTGGCTCGCGTGCATCTGCGTCGGCGTGCAGAGGATCGCCGCCTCGATACCGGGCAGCGCCAGCGCCGCGGATAGATCCGTCAACGCATGCGGGACGCCGTAGTCGGCGGCGATCTGCTCTGTCGGCTCGAGACGCCGGCCGACGAGCGCCTCGACCTCGACGCCGTCGATGCTCTCGATGCCGTCGAGATGCTTCAGGCCGAAAGCGCCGGCACCGGCGACGACGACTTTCATTTCGAGGCTTCCAGCACGATGTGACCGACGGCCGTGTTCGACGCCGGCACGTGATAGTGGCGATGCAGCTCCTTGACCTCGTCGCCGAGCGCGCCGCGCATGATCAGCCACATGACCATCTCGATGCCCTCGGAGCCGGCCTCGCGGATGTACTCGACGTGAGGGATTGCGGCCAGCTCCTCGGGGCTGTCGGCAAGCCGGTCGAGAAAGCGCTTGTCCCAGGCCTGGTTGATGAGCCCCGAGCGCGGCCCCTGAATCTGATGGCTCATGCCGCCCGTGCCCCAAACCTGCACGTCGAGATCCTCGTCGAAGGACTGGATCGCGTTGCGGATCGCCTTGCCGAGCAGATAGCAACGGCGCCCGTTCGGCGCCGGGTAAACCACGACGTTGACCGCGAACGGGATGACCCGGCATGGCCAGGCCTCGGGTCTTCCGAACATCAGCGACAGCGGCACCGTCAAGCCGTGATCGACGTCCATCTCGTTGATGATGGTCAGATCGAAGTCCTGCTCGATGACGGATTGGGCGATGTGCCACGCCAGATCCGGCGCGCCCTTGACGAGGGGCACCGGCCGCGGGCCGTAGCCCTCGTCCGCCGGCTTGAACTCCTCGGCGCAGCCGATCGCAAATGTCGGAATGATGCGCAGATCGAAGGCCGAGGCGTGATCGTTGTAGATGAGAAAGATCACGTCCGGCGGTTTCTCCGCGAGCCAGCGCTTGGTGAACTCGTAGCCCTGGAACACCGGTTTCCAATAAGGGTCATCGGTGCTATTGGTGTCGATCGCCCGGCCGATCAGCGGGATGTGCGACGTCGAGACGCCTGCGGTGATTCTCGCCACGCCTATTTTTCTCCAACGTAGCGGTTGCCGTCCGGCGAGCGCCCGCCCTCGAGCATCATCTTCTTGTACTCGTCCTCGGGCATGCCGGTCATCTGAGCCGCCGCGTGCACGAAGGTCTTGCCGTCGGTGGAGAACAGCTTGGCGAGGAAATAGATGTTGCCGCCGAGCTCGACGAGCCGTTTGTAGTCCCTCGCGAGCACACCCTGCTTCTGCTCTTCGGCCATCTTCCACTCGTCAACGTAGGCGCGCTCGTTCGCCTTGAAGCGCTCGCGGTTTGCGGCCTTCATGAGCGACATGCAGAACTGGTTCAAGTGGTAGCCGCGGCGGGCCATGTCGGAATCGAACACCGTCGTTCCGGGAATATCGGCGTAGGGCTTCGACAGCGCCATCAGCGCTTCTCCTCGGACCAGTACAGGCGCATAGGGTTGTCCACGAGAAGCTTGCGCTGCAAGTCCGCGCTTACCGCAATCCTGGGGATGAAATCGACGAGCTTGCCGTCGTCCGGCATGTGCGACCTCATGTTCGGATGCGGCCAGTCGGTGCCCCAGAGCACTCGATCCGGAAACTCCTCGACGACGCGGCGCGCAAACGGCACGACATCGTCATAGCCCGGCGGGCCCGTGCGCGACAGGCGCTCCGGGCAGGACACCTTCGACCAGAAGTTCTGATGCTCGCGCATGAGCCGCAGGAACAGACCGAACTCGGGCCCGTCCACGCGCTTGCCGACGTCGGGCCGGCCCATGTGATCGACGACCACGGTCGCCGGCAGCGCGGCGAAGAAATCGTAGAGCGCCGGCAACTCCTGCGACTCGAAGTAGATGACGACGTGCCAGCCGAGCCGCGCGACGCGTTGCGCGATCTCCTCGAGCGGCTCGCGCGGCAGCGCATCGACGAGCCTCTTGACGAAATTGAAGCGCACGCCGCGCACGCCGGCGATGTGGAGCACCTCGAGCTCGGTGTCGCCGACGTCGGGCTTCACGGTGGCGACACCGCGCATCGTGCCGCGCGAATGCGTCAGCGCATCGACGAGCGCGCGGTTGTCGGCGCCGTGGCAGGTCGCCTGCACGACGACGTTGCGGGCAAAGCCGAGGCGCTCGCGCAGCGCCATGAGCTGCTGTCGCGAGGCGTCGCAAGGCGTGTATTTTCTCTCGGCCGCGTAGGGAAAACGCTCGGCGGGCCCGAAGACGTGGCAATGCGCGTCGACGGCTCCGGCGGGCGGCTTGAAGGCCGGGATCGACGGGCTCGCGTCCCAGTCGAGCCAGCCCGGAGTTTTCTGCAAGACTTCCGCCGCCGGAATCACAGGCCTCTCGCCTTCAGCAGCCGATCGAGGCGCGGATACACGCGCCGGGCGTTACCCTCGAATATCTTCGCCCGGTCCTCGTCGGAGATATCCAATGCATTGACGTATCGCGCCGTGTCGTCGAAGTAGTGCCGCGTTTCCGGATCGATGCCGCGAACCGCACCGACCATCTCCGAGCCGAAGAGGATATTGTCGACGTCGATGACGCGGAATAATAGATCGATGCCCGGCTGATGGTAGACGCAGGTGTCGAAGAGCACGTTCTTCATGACGTGCTCGGCGAGCGGCGGGCGCTCGAGCATGTCGGCGAGCCCGCGATAGCGGCCCCAGTGATAGGGCACGGCGCCGCCGCCGTGCGGGATGACGAGCTTCAAGTCCGGGAAATCCCTGAAGAGATCGCCCTGGAGGAGCTGCATGAAGGCATTGGTGTCCGCGGCGATGTAATAGGATCCGGTGGCGTGAATCGCCGGGTTGCAGGACGCCGACACGTGGATCATCGCCGGCACTTCGAGCTCGACGAGCTTTTCGTAGAGCGGATACCAGTAGCCGTCGATCAGCGACGGCGCCGTCCAGCGGCCCCCCGAAGGATCGGGATTGAGGTTGCAACCGACGAAGCCGAGTTCCTCGACGCAGCGCGTGAGCTCGGCGACCGAGTCGGCCAGCGAGGCGTCCGGCCGCTGCGGCAGCATGCACACGCCGGCGAAGTTATCCGGGAAGAGCCCGGTAACGCGATGCACGAGATCGTTGCAGGCGCGCGCCCAGTCGCACACGGTTTCCCTGTCCCCGACGTGGTGCTCCATCGTCGAGGCGCGCGGCGAAAACAGGGTCAGGTCGCCGCCGCGCTCCTCGATCAGCCGCAGCTGGTTGCTTGCGATGATCTCGCGTATCTCGTCGTCGGAGGCGCCGTGCGGCACGGGGCGCGGCAGCGACGGGCTCTTCAGCCTCTTAAGCTGCGCTTCCCTGAATTCGAGATGCGCCTTCGGCGCGAGCGTCTGATGGCCGTGGCAGTCGATAATCATGGGTTGGCTATTCTAGACGGAATGAACACCCGCCCCTGCATGAGCTTGCGCGCGGTGCGCAGCAGCGCCGAGCGCTTCACGACGATCGAGCCGCCGGAGCCTTCGAGCTCCATCTCGACGGTGAAGAACCCCGACGGATGCTCGACGTCGAGCCGCTGCGCGCCCGTTCGCGGCGGCAGGCCCGCGACGGCGGCCGCGACCGACCCCGGCAGCATGCAGGCGGTGGCGACGCTGACGGCGCCGAGCACGCCGATGGCTTCGTGAACGCGATGCGGGATGAACGTGCGGGTCGAGATCACGCCGCCCGCGGCCGGCGGCGACACCAGGGTCATCTTCGGCACCGTCTTGGCGCTCACGTCGCCGAGATTCATTTTCGGGCCGAGCGCCAGCCGGATTCGCTCGACGCGCCGCTTCACCTCGGCGTCGCTTTCGATCTCGGCCGGCGATTCCGCGCCGCTGAGCCCGAAGTCCGCGGCTCTGAGCACGACCACGGGCATGCCGTTGTCGATGCAGGTCGCCTCGACGCCGTCGATCGCATCGACGACGTTACCTGTCGGCAGCAGCGCGCCGCAGCTCGAGCCCGCGACGTCGCGAAAGTCCAATGGAATCGGCGCGGCCGTGCCCGGCACGCCGTCGATGCGCGCGTCGCCGGCGTATTCGACCTCGCCCCGCGGCGTTTGCACGTGCACCACGGCCATGCCGCCGGTGTTGACCATGTGGATGCGCACCGGCGTCACCGCCCCGGCGACGGCGACGAAACCGTGCTCGATAGCCCACGGCCCGACGCCGGCGAGAATGTTGCCGCAGTTCTGCGTGCTCGACACCTCGGCACGGTCGACGCCGACCTGCAGGAACAAATAATCGACGTCGGCCTCGGCAAGAGACGCGCGTGAGATCACCGCGACTTTGCTCGTCAGCGGGTGAGCGCCGCCGAGCCCGTCAATCTGACGGACGTCGGGCGAGCCCATGACCGCGAGCAGCACCCGCTCGCGCGTAGCGGTGTCGGCGGGCAGATCGCGGGCGTCGAAATAGGCGCCTTTCGAGGTGCCGCCGCGCATCAGCGTCACCGGAATCGCGGTCAACACGGGCGCTAATCCAGATCCGCCTGGTCGACGTACTTGAGGCCTTTGGCCGCGAGCCGCTCGCGCATCGCGTAGATGTCGAGCCCGAGCTCGCCGGCCTCGAGCCGCGCGCGAGTCGCGGCCTCTTTCTGCTCGCGTTCCTTCGCCTGCGCCAGAACCTGCTCCGCCGAGCGGCGTCGAATCACGCAAACGCCGTCGTCGTCGGCGATGACCACGTCGCCGGGATGAATCATCGCGCCGGCGCAGACGACCGGCGTGTTCACGCTGCCGATCGTCTCCTTGACCGTTCCCTGCGCATAGACGCATCTGGACCAGACCGGAAAGCCGATCTCCTCCAGTGCCTGAATGTCGCGCACGCCGGCGTCGATGATGAGCCCCTTGACGCCGCGCGCCATCAGCGAGCATGCGAGCAGCTCGCCGAAATAGCCGGCATCGGAGTAGGACGTCGGCGCGACGACGAGCACGTCGCCGGCTTTGCACTGCTCCACGGCAACGTGAATCATCCAGTTGTCGCAGGGCGGCACGCTCACCGTGACCGCCGAGCCCGCGATCCGGGCGTGCGGATAGATCGGCCGAATACGCGGCGCCAGCAGGCCGATGCGGCCCTGCGCCTCGTGCACTGTCGCGACGCCGTAGCTTTCGAGAGCCGCGACGGTTTCCGCCGCGGCTCTGCGGATGTTCTGCACAACGATCCCCATCAGGGCTCCCCTGTCTCAAGGCTCACGCCGAAGTATACGTGACCCAAACTCAACTCTCGCCCGAGTCTCACTTCGATATAATCGATGACCTTGATCTCCACGACCCTACTCCGGCACAGATCTCCAAAATGACGCTGCACGTCGCCTTAAACCATAAGACGCTCTACGATTACGATCGCCGCGTCGAGATGGGTCCGCAAATGATCAGATTGCGCCCCGCCGCTCACAGCCGCACGCCGATCTTGAGCTATGCGCTCAAGATCGAGCCGGAAGGCTATTTTCTGAACTGGCAGCAGGATCCCCACGGCAATTTCATGGCGCGCGTGGTTTACCCCGAGCCCGTCGACCGATTCCACGTCGAGGTCGACCTCGTCGCCGACATGCTCGTCTTCAATCCGTTCGATTTTTTCCTCGAGCCGGACGTCGAGCATTACCCGTTCAGCTACGAGCCGGCGCTTGAGCCGGATCTCAAACCGTTTCTGCACGTTGACCCGGTCGGCCCGCTGCTCGAAGGCTGGCTCGAGAAATTGAATCTCGGCGGCAATCCGCGGACCGTGGATTTCCTCGTCGAGCTGAATCGCAAGCTTCAAGAGCAGATCCGTTACGTGATTCGCATGGAGCCGGGCGTGCAGGCACCGGAGGAAACCCTTTCCCTCGGCTCGGGGTCGTGCCGCGACAGCGGCTGGCTGCTGGTGCAAATCCTGCGGCACCTCGGCATCGCGAGCCGCTTTACCTCGGGCTACCTCATCCAGCTCGTCCCCGACGTCAAATCCCTCGACGGCCCGTCGGGGCCGGAGCGGGATTTCACCGACCTGCACGCCTGGGCGGAAGCTTACTTGCCCGGCGCCGGCTGGGTCGGGCTCGACCCGACCTCAGGATTGCTCGCCGGCGAGGGCCATATCCCGCTCGCCTGCGCGCCGCAACCGACGAACGCCGCGCCGATCACGGGACAGCTCGGCGACTGCGAGACGACCTTCCGGCACGAGATGCGCGTCACCCGCATCGCGGAATCCCCGCGCGTGACCAAACCGTATTCCGAAGAGCAGTGGCAAGCCATCAACGCCTTCGGCAAGCAGATCGACGCCGAGCTCAAAGCGCGCGACGTGCGCTTGACCATCGGCGGTGAGCCGACCTTCGTCGCCGTCGACGATCCCGACGCCGCGGAGTGGAACACCGCGGCCACGGGGCCCAGCAAGCGCCGCCTCGCGGCCGGCCTCATCGACCGGCTCAAGACGCGGTTCGCCCCCGATGGCCTGCTGCATTTCGGGCAAGGCAAGTGGTATCCGGGAGAGCCGCTGCCCCGCTGGGCTTTCTCGCTCTACTGGCGGCGCGACGGCAAGCCCCTCTGGTCGGAAAACGGCTGCACTGCCGATGAGGCCAAGGATTACTCGCCGACGCTCGAGCAGGCGCAGATGCTCTTGCGCGGCGTCGCCGAGCGGCTCGAGGTCGACCCGGGCAACGTCGCCGCCGTCTACGAGGATCCCTGGCATTTCATCAGCCAGGAACGCAAGCTTCCGGAGAATCTCGAAGCGGCGACCAATCGGCTCGACGATCCGATGGCGCGCGCGCGGCTCGCCAAGGTGTTCGAGCGGGGGCTCGACAAAGCGGCCGGCTTCGTTTTGCCGCTGCAGCGCTGGAATGCCGCCGACACCGCGCGCCGCTGGATCAGTGAGGCGTGGGCGACACGATCCGGGAGATTGTTTCTCACTCCCGGCGACTCGCCTGTCGGCTTCCGCCTGCCTCTGCCTTCATTGACCTATCTCGCGCCGCTCGAGTATCCCTACGTCATCGCCGGGGATCCGACGGCACAGTATCCGGATCTGCCCAATCCGGACCCGCGACGCCAGCCGTTCCGGAGCGGCCAGCGGCTTCCCGCCGGCGCCGCCGCCTGGCAGCAGATCGTGCCGCAATCCAGCGGCGGCCCGCGCCGCGGTCACGCGCGCGCGGCGCTCGCGGCCGAGCCGCGCGACGGCCGTGTGTGCGTGTTCCTGCCCCCTGTCGTCGAGCTCGAGGACTACCTCGATCTCGTCGCCGCGATCGAGGACACCTGCGCGGAGCTCGACTTGAGCGTGCACCTCGAGGGCTACGAGCCGCCCAAGGACTCCCGGCTCAACGTCATCAAGGTCACGCCCGACCCCGGCGTAATCGAAGTCAACATTCACCCTGCGCAAGGGTGGGATGAGATGGTGAGCATCACCGAAGGCCTGTACGAGGATGCTCACTTCAGCCGGCTCACGACGGAGAAGTTCATGCTCGACGGCCGTCACACCGGCACAGGCGGCGGCAATCACGTCGTGCTCGGCGGCAGCAAGCCGACCGACAGCCCGTTCCTGCGCCGTCCCGACCTGCTGCGCAGCCTCGTCACCTATTGGCAGCATCATCCGGCGCTTTCGTATCTGTTTTCGGGCCTCTTCATCGGGCCGACGAGCCAGGCGCCGCGCATCGACGAGGCCCGCCACGACTCGCTCTACGAGCTCGAGCTTGCGTTTCAGCAGGTGAAGACCGCATCGAGCCCGCCGCCGCCGTGGCTCGTCGACCGTTTGTTCCGAAACCTCTTGATCGATGTCACCGGCAACACGCATCGCGCAGAAATCTGCATCGACAAGCTGTATTCGCCCGACGGTCCCGCGGGCCGGCTGGGGCTGGTCGAGTTTCGCGCTTTCGAGATGCCGCCTCATCCACGCATGAGTCTCGCCCAGCAGCTGCTACTGTTGTCCCTGGTCGCCCGGTTCTGGCAGTCGCCCTACGAAGGCGATCTGGTTCGCTGGGGCACTCGGCTTCATGACCGGTTCATGCTGCCGCACTTCGTCTGGGAGGATCTTCTCGACGTCTGCGAGGACATGAGCCGCGCGGGATACGCGCTCGACCCGGAATGGTTCGCGCCGCATTTCGAATTCCGCTTTCCGCGCTACGGCGGCATCAGTTTCGGCTCGATCGAGGTCGAGCTGCGACAGGCGCTCGAGCCCTGGCACGTGCTCGGAGAAGAAGGCGCGATGAGCGGCACGGTGCGCTATGTCGATTCCTCCGTCGAGCGCTTGCAGATCAAGGTCACCGGGCTCAACGGCGATCGCTATGTGATCGCGTGCAACGGTTACGCGGTGCCCTTGGTTACGACGAGCCGCACCGACGAGCTCGTCGGCGGCGTTCGTTACCGCGCCTGGCAGCCGGCCGCCAGTCTGCACCCGACGATTCCGGTCGACGTGCCGCTGATCGTCGACCTCTACGACCGCTGGTCCGGACGCGCCGTCGCCGGCTGCAGCTATCACGTGGCGCATCCGGGCGGGCGCCATTTCGAGCGCTTTCCCGTCAACGCCTATGAGGCGGAGAGCCGCCGTCTGGCGCGATTCTTTGCCTTCGGCCACAGCGTTGGGCCGAAAGCGGCCCCGGCCGAGGCCCGCCGGCCGGAGTTCCCCTGCACCCTGGATTTGCGTTGGTCTCACTGATCAATGCGTGAACCGGCACTGGTAAACTGCGCTCGACCGGTAAGCTTGATCTGATTATGTCAACTCCCCACAGCGCTACGGGCCGCGGCATGGCGTTCGGCAATCGACTCCTCGACGCCTACCACCCGGCGCCCGGCAGCTTCGATGAGCTGCTCGACGGCGAAGGCTCGATCCGACCGTCCTGGCAACCGGTGTTCGACGCGCTCTCGGGCCTCAACGAGACGGAACGCAATCGGCTGCAGGAAACCGCGCAGCGAATGTTGCGCGAGAACGGTGTGACCTTCGTCGCCCAGGACGATGCCGGCACCAGCCGGCCCTGGCAGCTCGATCTGTTCCCGATGTTGATCTCGCCGGCCGAGTGGCAGCTGCTCGAGGCCGGATTGAGTCAGCGCGCGCGTGTGCTCAACGCCGTGCTCACGGACATCTACGGGTCGCAGCACGCGCTCAAGGAAGGCATACTGCCGCCGAGCGTGGTGTTCGGAAACCTCAGGTTCCTTCCGGCCTGCAGTCACATAGAGGCAAAGGAAGGGATACACCTGCACTTTCTCGCCTTCGACGTCGCGCGTTCACCCGACGGCCGCTGGTGGGTGCTGAGCGATCGCTCCGAAGCGCCGTCCGGCGCGGGCTATGCGCTCGAGAACCGCGTCGTTTCGTCGCGCTGCCTGCCGGATTTGTTCGCCGGCCAGAACGTCCGCCGCCAGGCGAGCTTCTTTCGCGCGTTCAACGAGCACTTTCTCGGGCTTGCGGGCAAAGACGAGCCGTTGGCCGTGTTTCTCACCCGCGGCCCGGGGAAGCTGACCTACTTCGATCACGCCTATCTCGCCCGCTATCTCGGCTACAACATCGTCGAAGGCTCCGACCTCACGGTGCGCGACAGCCGCGTGTACCTGAAAACCGTCGACGGCCTGCAACAGGTCGACTTGATTCTGCGCACGGTGCGCTCGGAGATGTCCGATCCGCTGGAGCTCAGGTCGGATTCCATGATCGGAGTGCCGGGGCTGCTTCAGGCGGCGCGCGCGGGCAGCGTGACGATCGCCAACTCGCTCGGCAGCGGTGTCGTCGAGAGCGCGGCGTTCCTGAGCTTCCTGCCGGGCTTGAGCCGCTTCTTTCTCGGCGAGGAGATCACGATCCCGAGCGTGGCCACGTGGTGGTGCGGCCAGGAGGCGGAGCGCAATTACGTCGTCGAGCATCTCGACGAGCTGCTCATCAGGCGTATCTCCTCGACGCGCAGCTTGCTGAGCAAAGGCCAGGACGGCCGCATCGGCCAATACATGCGCACGGTCGCGCGCGAGCGGCTCGTCGAGCTGCTGCAACGCAGCGGGCACGACTACGTCGGCCAGGAACCGCTGCCGCTTTCGACCGCCCCGGTCTGGAGGGATTCGAATTCGCTGAAGCCCGCGCCGGTGGTGCTTCGGATGTACGTCGCGGCGACGAGCTCGGGCTATTGCGTCATGCCCGGCGGGCTTACCCGCGTGTCGGTGGAATCCGATCCGCACGCCGCCTGGCTGTCGGCCAGCGACGTCACCAAGGATACCTGGGTGCTGTCGGACGAGCCGGTGGAAACCTTCAGCCTGCTGGCGCAGCGCCAGGAGGAAGGCCGGCTGAAGCGCGGCCATCGCAATCTGCCCTCGCGCGCGGCCGATCATCTCTACTGGCTGGGCCGCTATACCGAGCGGGCCGAGGCCGCGGTGCGGCTGTTTCGCAGTCTCGTGATCCGGCTGCACGGCGAGACCGGCGGGCACCGGCATCTGGTTTCTCACGAGCGCCTGGTTTCGCTGCTGGTGGCGCAAAAGCACATGTCCGCGCGGCGCGGCAAGCGCGCGATGCAGGGCGGCCGCAGCGCCGTCGAGCGCGAGCTTTGGGCCATTCTCTTCGACCCGGAGTCGCGCGACGGGCTCGCGAACGTGCTCAGCAACGTCCGCAGAACCGCGGACGTCGTCCGCGAGCGGCTGTCGTTCGACGCGTTCCGCATCTTGACGGATCTCACGACGATTCCGCGCCCTTCGAGTCACGCGCGCGCGCAGGAAACCGAGGAGGCACTGCGCTTGTTGAATCGGCTGGTGCAGTACCTCGCGGCGTTCAGCGGCATGATCATGGAGAACATGACGCGCGGCTACGGCTGGCGCTTCCTCGACATGGGGCGGCGGATCGAGCGCGTGCGCACCATGGTGCAGCTCGTGCAGCATCTGACCGTCACCGGCAACCCGGAGCAGGACGGCGCGCTGGACCTGCTGCTCGAGCTCGCCGACAGCACGATGACCTACCGCGGACGCTACCACTCCGCGCCGCAGCTCGCCCGCGTGCTGGATCTGCTGCTCGCCGACGACTCCAACCCGAGGGCGGCCTCGTTCCAGGTGGTGACGCTCGATCAGCATCTCGGCGTGCTGCCGCACACCGGCAACGACGGCATGATGACCGCCGACCAGCGTATCGTCACGCGCCTGACCGGCGATCTCAAGCTCGCCGACATGTTCAAGATCAGCGTGACGACGAACCCGTCGGGCGCGCGGTTCCAGCTCACGCGCCTGACGCGGCGCGTGGATCAGGCCGTCACCGATCTATCCGACGAGATTTCCCGCTATTTCTTCAGTCACTCCTCGGCCACCCGGATCTCCGGCAGCCGCCAAGCGGACTAGCAGGTGCGGCGTGCTGTATGACGTGCGGCATCAGACGACTTTCAGCTATGAGCAGACCGTGTCCGTCGCTCAGCACGTCCTGCACTTGATGCCGCGCGAGAGCGCCCGCCAGCGCCGGGTGGCGTTTCTGCTGAACGTCGACCCGGAGCCGACGCAACAATCCGCGGGCCGCGACTATTTCGGCAACAGCATCCACTACCTGACGCTGCAAGCGCCGCACGACAAGCTATCGGTGGAATCGCGCTCGCGCGTCGACGTGCAGGCGCCAGAGATTCCGCTCGACCTCCGGCAGAGCTTGCCGTGGGAGCAGCTCGCCTCGCCGATGAGCTCCTCGAGCGCGGAGGCACTCGACGCGCAACAATTCGCGTTCGATTCGCCCTACGTCGCCGTCGACAGGGACATTCGAGCCTTTGCGACGCAGTCGTTCCCCGCCGGCCGGCCGATATTGGACGCGGCGATGGACCTGACGTCGAGGATCTTCAACGAGTTCGAGTACCAGGGCGGCGTGTCGGACATCTCCACGCCCGTGCGCCAGGTCTTGCGAATGCGCAAAGGCGTATGCCAGGACTTCGCGCATCTGCAAATCGCCTGCCTCAGAAGCTTAGGGCTCGCGGCGCGCTACGTGAGCGGCTACCTGCTCACGCACCCGCCCGAAGGGCAGCCTAGGCTCGTCGGCGCCGACGCCTCGCATGCCTGGTTGTCGCTGTGGTCGGGCCCGGCCGGCTGGGTCGACTTCGATCCGACCAACGACTTGATCCCCGGCACCAAGCACATTACGGTCGGCTGGGGACGCGACTACGGCGACGTGAGCCCGATCAACGGCTTCATCATCGGTGGCGGCGCGCACGAGGTTACCGTCGGCGTCGACGTCACTCCGGTCGTCTGACGAGTCAAGCGGCGTAGCGCGCGAGGAAGAAGGTGGCGGTGATTTGCGTGCTCAAGGCGTTGAGCTTCACCTGAACGTCGTCGAGGAACTCGTGCAGCCCCGTGCCGATGACGTCCTCCGGCGTGCGGGCCGCGAGCGCCTCCAGGGCATCGAGCGCGGCCCGCGGGAACTCGACGTGACGCAGCTCCTCGTTCGCCAGCAGATGGCCCAGCGCGGCCTTGAACTCCCGCACGCAGTGCGTGATCGAGCGCGGAAAACGCGGATTGAAGAGGATGAAGCCCGCGACCGTCGTCGGCGTCATCTGATGCGGGAAGACACGCCGGTAGCCGTGATAGGCGGCTGCGTAACGCAGCAACGCATTCCATTGCGCGACGTCGATCGGCGTGCCGACGTCCCGCCAGCTCGGCAGCAACGAGTGGTACTTGATATCGAGCAGGCGCGTCGTCTGATTGCAGAGCTCGATGTAGGTCCCGAGCCGGTAGAACGACCACACTTGGTCGCGATACAGCGTGCCGTTGGCGATGCCGTAGTGGAGCTGGCAGCCTTCCTTGATCTGCGCGCAGACGCGCGACAGCTCCGTCAGTCGCAGATTTCGGCTGTTGAGCCCTCGCACCCAGTTGTAGAAGACGTTGAGCTGCACCCAGGTCTCGAGGCTGATCAAATGCCGAATGCTGCGCGCGTTCTCGCGGGCGGCGTGCACGATTCGACGGATCGAGTTGGGATTGCGCTCGTCGATGATGTAAAAACGCACGACGTTGCCGGCCTCGACGCGGCGGTAGCGCTCCAGGAATCGCTCCTCGTCGCAGTTCAGCCGCAACACCGGCAGCCAGTCGTTCTCGCCCTGGGCGTCTCTGGCGAAGGTTTCGTTGATGTCGAGAATGCGGGCGAGATTCTCGGCGCGCTCGACGTAACGCGCCATCCAAAAGCTGTCCTCGGCGAATCGTGCGAGCAGGCTACTCAAGTACCCAGGTATCCTTGGTCCCGCCGCCTTGAGAAGAATTGACGACCAGTGAGCCGCGGCGCAGCGCCACCCGGGTCAAGCCTCCGGGCAATACCCAGCTCTCCCGGCCCGTGATGATATAGGGGCGAAGATCGACGTGACGGGGCTCGATGCCGCTGTCGATCAGCGTCGGGCACACCGACAGGCCGACGACCGGCTGGCTGATGTAATTCTCGGGTTGTTCTTTGATTCGCGCGCGGCATTCCTCGATCTCGCTCTTCGAGGCTTTCGGTCCGACGACGACACCGTAGCCGCCCGACTCCCCCACCGGTTTGACGACGAGCTCCTCGAGATGCTCGAGCGTGAACGCGAGCCCGTCGGGCTCACGGCAAAGGTGGGTCTCGACGTTCTCAAGAATCGGGTCCTCGCTCAAGTAGTAACGGATGATGCGCGGCATGTACGCGTACAGCGCCTTGTCGTCCGCAACGCCGGTGCCGACGGCGTTGGCCAATGCGACCTTGCCCGCCCGATAGATCGAGAATATTCCGCGGACGCCGAGAAGACTTTCGGCATTGAACCGATCCGGATCCAGGAAATCGTCGTCGATGCGCCGATAGATGACGTCGACGCGGATCAAGCCGCCGGTGGTCTTCATGTAGACGTGCCCGGCGTCGACGATGAGATCTCTGCCCTCGACCAGCGGCACGCCCATTTCGCGCGCCAGGAATACGTGCTCGAAGTAGGCCGAGTTGAACACGCCCGGGGAGAGCAGCACGATGTTCGGCTGCTCGATCCCGGCGGGCGCGATCTCGGCAAGCGCCGAGCGCAGCTTCATGCCGTAGTTGGAAACCTGCCTCAAGCCGATGCGATCCGCCAGGTCCGGAAAAGCCCGCAGCATCAGTTTGCGATTCTCGACGACGTAAGACACGCCGGACGGCGTGCGGGCGTTGTCCTCGAGAACGCGGAATACGCCTTCGGCGTCGCGCACGAGGTCGATGCCGCAGATGTTCACATAGGCTTTGAACGGCAGATCCAGGCCGACCATCTCCGCCCGATAGTTGGCGTTGCCGACGACGAGCTCGCGTGGAATGACGCCGTCGTTCAGGATGCGTTGCTCGTGGTAGACGTCGTGCAGGAACTCGTTGAGCGCGGCGACCCGCTGCTTGCAGCCGGACTCGATATGGGCCCAGTCGCCGGC
>Ga0214472_10004109_pt1 | contig 15344 bp, 16 predicted proteins | sample RVTome_6_FD_207662 | JGI IMG/M metagenome (GOLD analysis project Ga0214472, IMG submission 207662) | Soil microbial communities from uranium-contaminated site in the Upper Colorado River Basin, Wyoming, United States - RVT140D175 | ecosystem: Environmental > Terrestrial > Soil > Contaminated >...
CTGCCGCTCGGACTTCGGCTACGCCTTCAGCCGCTTCGTCCGAACGGAGATCGAATCGCTGGACCGCAAGACGACGGTGCTCATCCTGGGCGATGCGCGCAACAATTACAACGACCCCCAGGCGTGGGCGATCCGCCAGATCCGGGAGCGGGTCAAAGGCATCATCTGGCTGAACCCGGAGGGGCAGTGGGGCTGGGGCATCGGCGACAGCGTCATGCCGCTGTACTCGCCCGCGTGCGACATCGTCAAGGAATGCCGCACCGTGGGACAGCTGGTTCAGGTGGTGGACCAACTCGTCCACTCCTGGTGGCGCCGCGGGCGGTAGCGCCGTGCCGGTGTGTCTCGTCATCGCCCTCCTCGCCGCCGCGCTCCTGGCGGCGCCGGTTGGCGCCCAGGAATGCGTCACCGTCGAGAATTTCTCCAAGGGCAGGGTGGGCGAATTCCCGTCGGACTGGAAGCTGCGCAAGGACGCCGGGCGTGGGGTCTACTCGGTCCAGGAGCGGGACGGCCTGCGCTTCCTCCGCGCGCTTGCCAAGGGACTCGGCATCCAGGCCGCCAAGCCGTACGAGTGGGACCCCAAGGCGTACCCGATACTCGCCTGGTCGTGGCGCCCGGTCCTGTTCCCGGCGGGGTCGGACGAACGACAGTCCAAGACCAACGACAGCGCCGTTTCCGTCTACGCCGTCTTCCCCCACACAGCCTGGTCGGTAAAATCGCTCAAGTACATTTGGAGCGCGGTCGTGCCGGTGGGAACGCGGCTTTCCTCGAGCGCGGGGCTGACCCGGGCGCTCGTGATCCGGAACGGCACCGACCGGAAGGGCGGCTGGACGGAGGAGCGCGTGAACATCCTCGAGGACTACAAGAAGTTCTTCGACGAGCCCGAGACGCCGAAAGCCTCCGGGATCGCCGTCCTCACCGACTCCGACGACACGAAGTCGACCGCCCAGGGTGACTACGCCAATTTCCGCCTCTGCAAGTCCTGAGCGGAGCGCCCGTGGCTCTACCTGAGCGGGATCCCTTCGAGATTCTCTTCGAGCGGGGGGTCACCGACGGCCTTCCGGTCGTTCCGCCCACGCCCGAGCGCGTCGCCGCGATGGTCGCGGGCTCGGGGCGGGATCCGGGTGAGCTGATCGCGCTCGTGCCGCCCAATTTCGGCCGCGCCACGGTCGAAAAGATCGCGATCAACGCGGTCATGGCCGGCTGCCGCCCCGAGTACCTGCCGGTGGTGATCGCGGGGGTCCTGGCCATGTGCGACGACGCCTTCGATCTCCACGGCGTCTCGGCCACGACCAACTTTCACTCGCCGCTCTTCGTCATCAACGGCCCCGCCCGCAAGGCGCTCGACATCAACTGCGCCGCGGGGGTCTTCGGGCCCGGCTGGCGCGCCAACGCGACGATCGGCCGGGCGCTCAGACTCATCGTCGCCAACCTGGGCGGTGCCTCGGCCCGGACCATGAGCATGTCCACCATGGCACACCCGGGGCGCTACACCTACTGCATCGGCGAGCACGAAGAGGCGAGCCCCTGGGACTCGCTGGCCGTCGAGCACGGCTTTGCCCCGGAAGAGAGCACGGTGGCGGCCTTCGCGGCCGAGGCGCCCCACGGCGTCTATGACCACCGGAGCCTCAGGGCCGAGGACCTTCTCATCACCATCTCGCGATCGCTGGAAGTCATTTCGCACCACAAGTCCACCCACCACGGCGACACCCTCGTCGTCCTGTCGCCCGAGCACGCGAGCACGATCGCCGGCGACGGTTGGAGCAAGGCGGACATGCGCGAGTTTCTCTGGCACCGGCTGCGCAAGCCCGTCAGCGAGCTGATTCCAGGGCTGGACGGCGGCGACGGGCTGCCGGCTCACGTCATGGCCAAGTTCCCGCATCCCGAGACCGACGCCACGCTGATCCCGAAGTTCCGCGAGCCGGGCAACCTCAAGTTCGTGGTGGCGGGCGGCACCGCGGGCCGCTTTACCGCGGTCATCCCCGGCTGGACCTTTCCGAAGATGTCAAGCCTGGTCATTAAGAAGGTACAATCGCCCCGGGAGGATTTATGACGACCGAAGAGTTCCTGGATCCGACCGACTCCGTCGCGGTGCCGCGCAAGACGGCCGCGCGCCTGGCCACGCTCGACGGCAAGGTGATCACGCTCCTCGACATCTCCAAGGCCAAGGGCGACCACCTGCTCGACCGCGTGGAGGAGCTCCTCCGCGAGCGCGCCAAGCCGAAGGCCATCGTGAGGAAGAAGAAGCCGACCTTCGCGCGGCCCGCGCCGGAGGACCTGCGCGCGGAGATTCTCAAGACGAGCGACGCCGTCATCGAGGCGCTCGCCGACTGAGGGTCCTGCACAACGTGCAGTGTGCACGACGGCGTGTGGTTCGAAGATCAGGGATTGCCGGCGGCGACGGTGATCTCGACCGAGTTCGCCAGGGCCGCGCGCGCCCAGGCATCCGCCCTTGGCGCCGACAGCTACAGAACCATCATGGTGCAGCACCCGATCCAGCCGCTCACCCGCGACGAGGTCAGGGTGCTCGCCGACAAGGTCTTCGACGACATCGTTGCCTGCCTCACGCGGAGGTGACTGGCGCGGGCGGGACTTGCGTCTTGGGCGGGGCGAACGCCCCCTTGGGCTACATCACTTACGCGATCTCCCCACGGTCGAGCAACACCGTGAGCCTCTGAGGGCTCTCGGCAGCAACGATCGAGAGAAATTCTCGGACAGGGGTCAACTCTCGCGCGAGAGAGAAGTGCATATCGAGTTCAGCGTTTCGAAAGGCTTGGGTGAAGCCTCGTTGCCTGAGCGCAAAGACCCTTTCGAACAGCTTCTCTTTCACCAACCGCTCTGCCCGGCTTGCCGAAAGAACGCGAAACTTTGATGCCGAGATCCTCCGGCGAATGTCGCCCAAGAGTGCGGCATATTCTGGTGTCAGGAGTCGAGCAACAATGGCTTCTTCGAGATCCCTCTTCGGAAACTTGGCTGCGGTAGCAATGAACCAGGTGAACGCGTGCGGAATCAGCTCGCTGACAGCGCGGGATGTGAAGCCTAGGCAGCTAAGGACGAGGAAGACATACGGCAGCGCTTCTTCCCGCTGACGCGTCAGCGCCTGATGGATCTTGTATGTGGCCAGAGCGAAACAGTCAGCCGGATCGAGGCCGACTCGCTCCTGAGCCTGGACGAAGGCGGTGCCGTGAAACTTTATGTTGATCCGGAAGATCGGTCTTCCACCTCCGTTCAGAACTCGATAGTCGGTGTCCGTTCGCCCAAGTCTGTGATCCTCGATAGTCAGACGACCCTTTGTTAGCTCTTCCTTCTCCCGTTGAAAACGCTCTTCAGTCAAGGCTCCGAGTAGAAGTTGAGCTAGCCGCAAGCGGATTCCTTCAGGAGTTGCCCGCGACCCTTTGCCGGCGCCGACGACCGCAGCGAGGCGTCCTTCTTCGAGCTTTCGGACGCAACGAGTAAGAGTTGTCGGCGAGATCGCAGCGCGTTCGGCCATCTCGGCAAGATCAGCCCCATGTCGAACTTGGCGCGCCGCTTCCCACCGGAAGAGAGGATGAGTCTTCGGAATGTGAGGGCCGACTTCTTCCAGCACCGCGAGAAATCTGTTGAGGGGTCTCAAGTGCGGTGGGTGTCCTGCTGTTGCCCCTTGAGGATGCCGTCCAAGCCTAACGTGTCTTGTCGAAGCGGAACCTGGATCCCTCTAGGTAGTCTTTGATGACCTCGATTGCCACCCAACGCCTGCCCAAGAGTTCGGCCGCGTGTCCTGTCACGTTGGAGCCAGCAAACGGATCGAGGACAAGGTCGCGAGTGTCAGTACAGAGGCGAATGAAGAAATCTGGGAGAGCCCGCGGGAAACGAGCCGGATGCACAGGGTAGTCTCTTTCAGCACATTTCCGAAGGTATCCGCCGTTCGAGTCATTGTTTCCGAATTCCAGGAGGTTTGGCGGGATGGCGCCACCCTGATCCTTGTTGAACTTCGAGGTTATTGAATGACCGCTCGGACGCGCCTTAGCCCGGTACCCGCGCTTTAGGAGGCGCACCATATCGGCGCTGTATTCCCTCAGCACGTTCCGATTATTAGCCTTGGGCCATGATGTCTTGCTGAGCCACCAGACGAGATTGACCGCAGCCTTTACACGAATCCTTCGGACGTTTACCCATTCTGCCGGGGCGGGAAGAGCGCCAGGGTTATACCAGTAGAAGTCTTGCGCAAAGTGAAAGCCAACCTTTTCACAGAGGCCAAGCAGTAAGTGATGCTGATAGAGGCTTCGTGTTGGAGTGCCCTTGTTCCAGACGCCTCCTATGTCGATGACCAAGCTCCCGTCATCACGCAGGACTCGTTGGAACTGATCACCGAACCCAAGGAACCAATCGACGTATCGATCGATACCCACAGCTTCGTACGGTTTCTTCTTCTGAAACGTGAGCGGGAAGGGAGGCGAGGTGACGATCAGCGAAACCGAGGCGTCCGGTATCCCTCGCATGACGTCTAGGGCGTCGCCGAGGTATGCAGCCCCGAGCCGTGTTGAGTAGAACGGCTTGATGCGAGGAAGCCTAATCATGCGCTTACTACGAGGCTATAGCTCAACATCTAGTGAGTTGTCAAGCGTATCCATCTAGATATGGTGTCTGGGGTATGGGTCTGGCCAGCCCAGGGAGGACTGAGCAATCCACTAACTCGGAAGGCTCCAGACGCGGCCGATGGGGGGCTCCTCGGTCAGCGTGAAGTGGGGCAGGGCGAAGTCGGGTGCCAAGTCCTGGAAGACAACCCGCACGCGCTTGCCGATGGCGACCTTGGCCTCGGCCTCGGGCTTCCCGTCCGGCGTCACGAGGTTGGCGATGATTCTGAGCGCTTCGTCCGCCGTGGGCTTGCCGCGCTGCTCGTCAAGCTCCACCAGCACCACCGCGTAGGGCGTCCACTCCTTGAAGCCCGGCTGGATGGCATGGTGCACCACCTCGTAGGAGTAGATGTGGCCCTTGCCGCTGACCTCCTTCCACTCCCAACCGAGGGCGGCGCACCATGGGCAGCCGTGGCTCGGCGGGTAGCGCAGAAGTCCGCAGGTCTTGCAGGCGCGCAGCATCAGCTTGTGACCGCGAGCCAGCTTGAAGTGCTCGCGCCACTCCGAGTCGTTCTCCGGGATCACAAGGTTCATGCCGCGGTATTCGACGTTGGCCATTTCTATCGCTCCTAACGGTGAAGGATCAGGGCGGAGCCGGTCGGCGGCATCGCCCATCCGAGGTTCATGGTGATCCTGGCGTCCTTGACTTGGCGGCACTTGCCCGGCGAGTAGTCGTAGGAGTGCTTGCCCTCGGCCCAGCCTGGGCAGTAGTCGTCCACGCGCCCGCGCAACTGGCGGACGTTCTCGATGACCATGCTCATGCCGTGGGTGTAGCCCTCGCAGAGGTGGCCGCCCGAGGTGTTGTTCGGCCGCTTGCCGCCCAGCTCGATGATGCCGCTCGACACGTACTGTCCGCCCTCGCCCTTCTTGCAGAAGCCGTACTCCTCGAGCTGGAGCATGGTCGTGAAGGTGAAGGCGTCGTAGGAGCCCGTGATGTCCACGTCCTCGGGCTTGATGCCGGCCTGGCCGAACACGATGTCCTTGGCGTAGTAGCCGGCGACGCGGGAGATGGGGCCGGCAGCCCAGTGGAAATCGGTGCGCGCCTTGTTGACCCGGCCGGCCACGCCCATGACGTAGGCGGGCTTCTGCTTGAGGTCGCGCGCGCGCTCGGCCGAGGTGACGATGATGCAGGTCGCGTTGTCCGTCTCGACGCAACAGTCGAGGAGATGGAGCGGCTTGGTGATCCAGCGCGAGCCGAGGACGTCCGCAGCAGTCACCCGATCCTTCAAGAGGGCTTTGGGGTTCTGAGAGGCGTGCGTGCTGTGCGCCACGCGCACGCGCGCCACCTGCTCGGAGGTCGTGCCGTATTCGTACATGTGCCGCATGAACGTGGGCGCGAAGCTCTGCCCGGCGCTGCGCATCCCGAAGGGCATCTGCGCCAGGTCGAGCCCGCGCACGGGCTGGGCCGCCCGAACGCCCGTGCCGCCGATGCGGAAATCGGAATAGCCGTTCATGGAGCGGAAGATCGCCACCGTGTTGCACATGCCCGATTCGATCGCGCCCATCGCCAGGCCCACCAGCGCCTCGGTCGAGGAGCCGCCGCCGAACACGTCCATGTAGAAGTTGAGGCGGATGCCGAGGTCGGGGGCGACCCAGTTGGCCGGCGTCGAGTCGCCGCTCTGGTAGGACATCATGCCGTCCACGTCCGAGGCCTTGAGCCCCGCGTCGGCCATCGCGTTCTTCACGGCCTCGACCGCCATGGCTCGCGTGCTCCGGCCCGAATGCTTGCTGTACTCCGTCTCGCCCACGCCCACGATGCAGTACTTGTCCTTGAGCCCAGCCATCACGCCTCCTTGAGAGAGAGTTCGAGCCGACGCGGCGGCCGGGCCCAGGCGAGGAGCCCCAGCGCCACGAGGTTCAGTCCCGCGCTGGCGACCCAGGCCGGGCCGTAGCTGCCGGTGCGGTCATAGATGAAGCCGGCCCCCAGCGGACCCCACGCCGCCATGGAGCCCGACATCGCGAAGAGCAGGCCGACGAGACTGCCTGCCCGCTCGCGGCCGAAGAAGTCCGCCACGATCGCCGGAAAGAGCGATGCGACAGCGCCGTAAGAGAACCCGAACGCGATAGACGCGGCATAGAGGCCGGGCAGGGCGCCGGCCACCGCGAACCCGAGAAAGGCCAAAATCTGAAGGACGAGCCCGATGCCGATCGCCGACCGGCGGCCGATGCGGTCGGAGAGGCTGCCCATGACAAGTCGGCCGACGATGCCCGCCATGCCGAGCGCGCTCACGAGCGTCGCCGCCACGAGCGGGTCGACACCCAGCCCACGGGCCAGGGGCACCAGATGGACTAGTGGCGCGAAGATCGGGATCCACGTGGCCGCGAAGAGGGCGAAGAGTACCCAGAAGGCCCGTGTCCTCATGGCCTCTCGCATCGTGTAGTCGCTGCCGCGCGCGGAAGGGGCGCCCGTGTGCGCGCTGGGTGGGTCGCCATCGGGCCTGAAGCCGAGTCCCTCGGGATCGCGCTTCATGAGCGGGGCTAGGAGGTTGAGCGTCAGGAGGATGGCCGCGCCGAAGATGACGTACGCCCAGCGCCAGCCGACGCCCGACACGAGGAGCTGGGCGATCGGCGGAAAGCAGAAGGCGCCGAAGCTGCCGCCCGCCGCGGTCAGGCCCGTGGTGAGTCCCCGCCGTCTGACGAACCAGCGCGCCACCGTCGCGGTGCATGGGACGTTAGCCGTGGACATGCCGAGGGCGGCCACGACGCCGTAGAAGACGTAGGGATGCCAGATTGCGCTGGTCGCGCTCATGGCGATCCAGCCCGCGCCGAGGAAGACGCCGCCGATGGCGATCACGGCGCGCGGCCCCCAGCGGTCGGTCAGGTGACCCGAGACGACGGCCATGCCGCTGTAGCCGAAGGCGTAGAGCGCGAAGGCGCCGGAGAGCGCGCCGCGGCTCCAGCCGAACTCCTCGAGCAGCGCCGAGAAGAAGACGCCGAAGGAGAATTGGGCGCCGTAGGCCATGAAGAGGACGGAGAAGGCCGTCCCCACGACTACCCAGCCGTAGAAGGGGGCGGGCCTCACTCAGTGTGGCGCCCGGCGCCGGACTTTTCGTTGCGCCGCGGCTGGCCGTTGGTCCGCGACTGGCCGTTGGGCCGCGGCAGGAGATCGCGCAGGAACTTGCCGGTGTACGACCCGACGCTCTGGGCGACCTGCTCGGGCGTGCCCTCGGCGACGATCTCGCCGCCGGCCGCGCCGCCCTCGGGCCCGAGGTCGATGACCCAATCGGCCGTCTTGACGACGTCGAGGTGGTGTTCCACCACGAGGACCGTGTTGCCCGCGTCCACGAGGCGGTTGAGCACCACGAGGAGCTTCTTCACGTCGTCCAGGTGCAGGCCGGTCGTCGGCTCGTCGAGAATGTAGAGCATGTCCGAGGCGAGCCGGGCGGAGAGTTCCGCCGCGATCTTCAGGCGCTGGGCCTCTCCGCCCGACAGCGTCGTCGCCGGCTGGCCGAGGCGGAGATAGCCCAGTCCCACCTCCTGCAGCACCTTCAGACGCCGCGCCAGGACGGGCTGCGCCGCGAAGATCTCGACGGCCTCGTCCACGGTCTGCCTCAGCACCTGGCTGATATTGCGGCTCTTGTAGGTGACCTGCAGCACGTCCGGACGGTAGCGCCGTCCTTCGCACTCCTGGCAGGTGACGTAGACGTCCTCGAAGAAGTACATCTCGAGCTTCTGCAGGCCGTCGCCCTGGCAGACCTCGCAGCGCCCGCCGGGGACGTTGAAGGAGAAGGCGCCCGCTGCGAGGCCCAGCGCCTTGGCCCGCGGCAGCCCGGCGAAGAGCTTGCGGATCTCGTCGAAGGCCTTGACGTAGGTGACGGGGTTCGAGCGCGGTGTACGGCCGATGGGCTCCTGGTCGATCAGGTGGATGCCCTTGACGAACTCCAGCCCGCGGACGTCGTCGTGGTCTCCGGGACGCGCCGGTTCGATCTTGAAGTGGCGCGCCAGCACGCGGTAGAGCGTGTCGTGGACGAGCGTGGACTTGCCCGAGCCCGAGACGCCCGTGACGCAGGTCAGCGTGTGGAGCGGAATGCGAACGGTCAGATTTTTCAAGTTGTGCTCGCGCGCACCGCGGATCACGAGGGTACGGTGTCCCTCACGCCGCGACAGCGGCAGCGGGATGCTCTCGCGGCCGGTGAGGTACGCGGCGGTGAGCGAGCGCGGGTCCTTGGCGAACTCGGCCTGGGTGCCGGCGAAGACGACCGCGCCGCCCCGCTCGCCCGACCCCGGGCCCATCTCGACCAGGTAGTCGGCGGACTCGATGAAGGACCGGTCGTGCTCGACGATGACGACCGTGTTGCCCGCCTGCGCCAGCTCGCGGCAGAGCTCGGCCAGTCGCTCGGTGTCGCGCGCGTGGAGCCCGATCGAGGGCTCGTCCAGGACGTACAGTGTGCCCACCAGCTGCGCGCCAAGCTGGTTGGCGAGGTTGATGCGCTGGGCCTCGCCGCCCGAGAGCGTGCGCGTCTGGCGCCCGAGGGTGAGGTAGCCGAGCCCGACGCGCTGGAGGAACGAGAGTTTGGCGCGCAGCAGCTTGAGCGCCTCGTGCCCCACCGCCCCCTCCCACGGCGAGAAGCTGAGGGACTCCAGGAAGGTGTTGAGGTCTTCGACGGTCTTGGCGTTCCAGTCGGCGATGGTGGCGCCTCCGACCGTGACCGTCAGCGCCTCAGGGCGGAGCCGCGCTCCGCCGCAGCGCGGACACGGCCACTGGCTGCGGTAGCGGGAGAGGAAGACGCGGACATGGAGCTTGTAGCGGTAGCCCTCGACCTCCTCGAAGAAGCCCTGGATGCCCGGGAAGTCGTCGCCGCCCTGGTAGATCCAGTCGCGGTCCTTCTGGGCGAGTTGGCCGTAAGGGCGCGCGATGTCCACGCCCCTCTTCTTGGCAGCCTTGAGAAGCTGCTTCTGGTGCTGCCGCCCCGAGGGGTGGGACCAGGGCGCGACGGCGCCCTCGCCGAGGCTGCGCGAGGGGTCGGGCACGACCAGCGCTTCGTCGTAGCGCAGGATGTTGCCGAAGCCCTTGCACTCGGGGCAGGCACCGAGCGGATGGTTGAACGAGAAGAGGAGGGGTTGGGGTCGCGCGAGGGGCTCCTCGCAGCGCGGACAGCGGAACTCGCGGCTCACCGCCAGGGGGCCATGCCCCACAATCTCCACGGCGGCGCGGCCATCGCCCTCGCCGAGGGCGGTCTCGAGCGACTCGGTGACGCGGCGCGTGCTCTCGAGCGAGAGCGTCACGCGGTCGAGCACGACCTGGACGGGCTGGCCGTCGAGGGAAGGCAGGGTGAAGCCCGGCGCCTGAGCATCCGCCAGGTCGAGCAGCGTCTCGCCCACCCTGATGCGGGCGAAGCCCCGCTGCACGAGCGCGGCCACGAATGCCTTCGGGTCGGGTCGGGGCGCGGCCGGCAGGGGGAAGCAGACCAGGGCGCGCGCGCCCGGGTGGTCACGGATCAGCTCGTCCGCAACGCGCTCGGCCGAGTCGCTCCTCGCCTCGCTGCCGCAGTTGGGGCAGTGGACGCGGCCGACCTTGGCGAAGAGCAGGCGGAGGTAGTCGTGGAGCTCGGTCGCCGTGCCGACGGTCGAGCGCGCCGTCCGCACCGGGTTCTTCTGCTCCAGCGCGATCGCCGGGCGAATGTGCTCGATCCGGTCCACGTCGGGCCGGTCGAGCCGCTCGAGGAACATGCGGGCGTAGGCCGACAGCGATTCGATATAGCGCCACTGTCCCTCGGCGAAGATCGTGTCGAAGGCCAGGGAGGACTTGCCCGAGCCCGATACTCCGGTCACGACCGTCACCCGGTCGTGCGGGATGGCGAGCGTGACGTTCTTCAGGTTGTTCTGCCTGGCTCCCTCGATCCGGAGCCAGAGGGGCTGCGCCATCCGATAGGTCCTCCTGAGATGGGAAGTCTACCTGAGGCGGCACCGGCGCGGCAACTCGGCGGCCCTTGACAACCCGACGGCGGGCGTGTAGCCTCAATTTCCTAATGAGAATCATTCCTAAGAGCTCCGATGCGGCCCTCCGCGCCCGCGGGCTCCGGCTCACGGGCCCGCGGCGGGTGATCCTCGAGCTGCTGCGCGGTACCGAGTCGCACCCGACGGCCGAGTGGGTGTACCGCCTCGTGCGCCGCCGGCTGCCCAGCGTCAGCCTCGGCACGGTCTACCGCAACCTGCGTCTCCTCGTCGCCGAGGGCTTGGTGGCCGAGATCCCGGGCCCGCACGCCCGCTTCGACGCCAACATGGACGCGCACCACCATTTCACGTGCGTTCGCTGCGGTCGGATCGTGGACGTCGACGGCCCGCTGGCCGAGCCCCAGGCCGAGGCGCTCCGCGTGCGGATTGCCGCGCGCACCGGCCTCGCCATCACGCACCACCGCATCGAGTTCTTCGGCCGCTGTCCCCAGTGCCGGTCCGCGAAGGCCCGGCCGCGCCGGCCGCGATGTTCACCGTAGGTCTTTCCCAACAGTCTGATTTCATTAATAAGGAGACACACCATGGCAGGCAAGAGTCTCAAGGGCACCAAGAGCCACGAGAACCTCAAGGAAGCGTTCGCCGGCGAGTCGCAGGCGAACCGCCGGTACCTCTACTTCGCCCGCGTGGCGGACATCGAGGGCTTTCCGGACATGGCCGGCCTCTTCAAGGACACGGCCGACGCCGAGACCGGCCACGCGTTCGGGCACATGGATTTCCTGAAGGAGATCGGTGACCCGGCGACGGGAGAGCCGTTCGGCAAGACCGAGGCGAACCTCAAGTCGGCCGTCGCGGGCGAGACGTACGAGTACACACAGATGTACCCCGGCATGGCCAAGACCGCGCGCGACGAGAGTTTCGCCGAGCTGGCCGAGTGGTTCGAGACGCTGGCCAAGGCAGAGAAGTCGCACGCGGGCCGCTTCGCCAAAGGGCTGAAGCAGGTCGCGGGCAAGGACCCGGCCGAGGCCATCTAGTCTTCTCCGAGAGGCTCATATGACGCTGGACATACGGCAGGCAGAGTTCTGGAAGCCCGACGCGGTCGATCAGGAGCTGCGCCGCGTCTACGATATCTGCAGCGGCTGCCGGCGCTGCCTGCCGCTCTGCCCGTCGTTCAAGGTCATGTTCGACCGGCTCGACACGGAGGCGGTGGACGGCGACGTCGAGAAGCTGGCGGCCAAGGACGTCAAGGAGGTCGTGGATCTCTGCTTCCAGTGCAAGCTTTGCTACAACCACTGCCCCTACACGCCACCGCACCGCTGGCAGGTAGACTTTCCGCGGCTCATGCTCCGCTCGCGCTCGGCGGAGGCCAAGCAGAAGGGTGTGACCCTCCAGGACCGGTTCCTCGGCAACACCGAGCTGGTCGGACGCCTCGGGAGCTTGACGGCGCCGCTGTCCAACTGGGCGTCCTCCCTGCCGCCGCAGCGGGCTCTCATGCAGGCGGTCGTCGGCATCCACAAGGACCGGCAGCTGCCGCCCTTCCACCGCGAGACCTTCTCGGCCTGGTTCGACCGGCGGCAAGCGCCCTCCTTTCAGCCTCAGGCGCGGGTGGCGCTCTTCGCCACGTGCTCCGTCGAGTTCAATGACCCGGCGACGGGCAAGGCCGCCGTCGCCGTGCTCGAGCGAAACGGGGTGGAGGTGTCGCTGCCGGCGCAGCGCTGCTGCGGCATGCCGTACCTCGATGGCGGGGCGGTGAAGGAGGCGAAGGGCCTGATCGCCGACAACGTCAGGTCGCTTGCGGAGGCCGTCAGGCAGGGGCGGGAGATCGTGGTGCCTGGGCCGACCTGCTCGTACATGCTCAAGCAGGAGTACCCGTGGCTCGACGGCTCGGAGGACGCCAACCTGGTTGCCGGCCACACGCGCGACCTCTTCGAGTACCTCGCGGGGCTCCACACGGCCGGAATGCTCGACACCCGGTTCCCGAATCCTCCGAGGAAGATCGCCTACCAGCTGCCCTGTCATCTGAAGGCCCAGAACATGGGCACGAAGTCGGCCGACGTGCTGCGCCTGACGGGCGCGGAGGTCGAGACCATAGAGAAATGCTCCGCGGTCGATGGCACGTGGGGGATGAAGAAGGAATACTTCCAGCTGTCCATGCAGTTGGCCGAGCCGCTCTTCAACCGCGTACGCGACGCCGGCGCGGACTGTGTCGCGACGGACTGTCCGCTGGCGGCGCTCCAGATCAAGCAGGGCACCGGCATCGAGGTCCGCCACCCGATCAGCATTCTCGCCGAAGCCTACGGGATAGAGGCCGAGATATGAATATGGCGAACGAGAAGATTGCGTTGAAGGACGTCCTGAAGTTCTTCGAGTACGAGAAGGTGCGCGCCGACATGCTCGGGCGGGTGATCGATCTCAAGCGCGTCCGGCGGGTGCCGGTGGGCCAGCACCTCTCCTTCGTCTTCGAGAACCGCGACACCGTGCTCTTCCAGATCCAGGAGATGTGCCGCGTCGAGCGGATCACGGACGACGCCCGCGTCCAGGACGAGATCGACGTCTACAACGCCCTCCTGCCGGGCCCGGGCGTGCTCAGCGCCACGCTCTTCATCGAGATCACCGACAAGGCACAGATCCAGGCTGTGCTCGACCGGTTCATTGGTATCGACGCGGGGGGTATCGACGTCGGGCCGACGGTCTGGATCCAGGTGGGCAAGGACTTCGTCGTCCCGGGTGAGTTCGAGGCGGGGCACTCCGACGAGGAGAAGGGCAAGCTCTCAGCCGTCCACTTCGTCCGCTTCGCGTTCCCGCCCGAGGCTGTCCGTGCCTTCGCAAGCTCGCCCGTCCATCTGGTCGTGGACCACCCCGCCGAGCACGCTCGCGTCGAGCTCGCGGACGGGACGAAGGCGCAGCTGCTCCAGGACCTTCGCGGGTGACAGACCAGGGCCGGACGGGGCACCACGCCCCGCCCGGCCCGTGAATCTCGCCGTTTCTCGCCGCCTAGGCGCTCGTCTTCATGACCTCGAAGAGAACATAGAAGACCAACGTCAGGATGAAGCCGAACCACAGCGTGCCCTTGATGGTGCCGAGCGGCTTGGTCGTGGGCTTGCCGGGGGCGATGGCGAGGCAGTTCCACTCGACGAGCGCGATGATGATCACCGAGATCAGCCAGAATGCCGCGCCGGAGCCGGGTATCGGCATGGGCAGGTGGCTGGCCGCGCCCATCATGAAAAGCATGGGGATCGAGAACACGGTGTTCGTGCGAGAGGCGAGCCCCGCGCGGGCGCCCGCGGGAGCCGCGGCCGGGTTGGCCGGCTTGCCGGCCGCCGTATCGAGCGCGTTCTGGATGACGAGCTTCTGCTTGGGCCAGATCACGAACCACACGTTGGCCCACATGACGGTGCCGAGAAGGCCGCCCAGCAGGATGACCCAGGTAGCAGGGTCGCCGACGCCCCGCTTGCCGATCCAGTAGTGCAGGAGATAGATCAGGCCCGACAGGAAGGTGATCATCGCGCCCCAACGGAACCACCAGAGGGCGCGCGGCAGAAGCTTCTGCTGGGCGCCGCTGCGCACGGGGGCGTCGGTTTCGGCAAAGAACGGGGTTTGGACGAAATTGAAGTAGTAGAGCAGGCCGATCCAGGTGATGCCGGACAGGAAGTGGATCCACCGCAGCAGGAACAGCAAGCCTGATTCGGTCAACAGTGCCATGGAACCCTCCTTCGAGAGGACTGCGGGTCAGACGCTGCCGTCACGTGTCGTCTTCGTCGTCGAGGTTCTCCTCCTCCTCCTCCTCGTCGTCGTCATCGAGCTCGTCCTCGTCGTCGAGCTCGTCGTCGTCCAGGTCGTCGTCCTCGTCCTCGTCCTCGAAGTCCTCGTCGAAGTCCTCGTCGTCCTCGTCGTCCTCTTCCTTTTCGGCTTCAGCATCGTCCTGCGCGTACACGGGATTCTCCTCGTCTTCGACCCATGGCCGATCGCCGAGCCACGCCATGAAAGGCTCCTCCGGACAGTCCCCACCTTGACTTGCGAGACGGGAGTCGTTACTGTTGGACGTCGTTCGGCGGGATTATAGCAAAGCGTTTTTCGTGTCAACGCGATTTTCGGCGGCGTAGCTCAGGTGGCAGAGCAGGGGTCTCATAAGATTCGGGGCAGCGCGAAGCCCCCCGGGAGATTCAATGTTTCCCGGGGGTTTTTCTTTCTCCGCGTTGTGTGTCTTGGCTGAACTGAGGCCCAATGGGGTAGGGTTGGCCGGGCTTGGGCATGACTGCGGGCATGTCAGGCGTCGTCGTCCGGTTCCTCTGGCTGGCGGCTGCTGATCTGTTCAAACCAGCCGTCCTTTGCCGCACACCAGGGGCACGGCCCGTGATGGTCGCCGTAGCCGCGCACCACCCCGCGGCGGACCTGATCCACGAGCGTGACGCCGAGCTCGTCGGCAAGCCGACCGCAGATCGCCCGGGCGCGCGCCCCGTCCTCGGCGGATCGGCGCCGGCAGGCGGCATCGAAGGTCACGATGAGCCGCTCGCGGTACTCTCGGGCCTGCGCGAGCAGGCGCTCCGTGGCCTCCCGGGTGGCGGGCTGGAGCAGTTCGGCCATGAGGGCGCCCCCGCGATGGCAGCTCTCACAGCCGCATCGGTGCGGATCGTAGGAGAGGTCGTAGTCGAACCGATGGCCGGCCCGGATAGCAGCGGTCAGGCGGGCCGCGAGCCCGAGAAGGGCGCTCACGGGGCCGCCATGGGGGGATCGTCCGGGAACGGGCCGCGGTAGTGGTAGTCCTCCAGCAGCCGCTTGCGCCACCAGGCCTTGTTCTTCTCGTCGCCGGCGGCCACGGCCCGGCGGTAGTGCTCCATGTAC
>Ga0214472_10004110_pt1 | contig 15341 bp, 11 predicted proteins | sample RVTome_6_FD_207662 | JGI IMG/M metagenome (GOLD analysis project Ga0214472, IMG submission 207662) | Soil microbial communities from uranium-contaminated site in the Upper Colorado River Basin, Wyoming, United States - RVT140D175 | ecosystem: Environmental > Terrestrial > Soil > Contaminated >...
CTGGACGTCCAGGTAGACATCGTCCCGAGGCTCTTCGAGGTCGTGGGACCGGGCGTGGGGATCCACACCGTGGAGGGCCTCCCCCTCGTGGGGCTGCGCCCGCTCCGGCTTTCCTGGTCTTCGCGGGCGCTGAAGCGCTCGATGGACGTCATCCTCTCGCTGGGCGGTCTCGTGCTGCTTGCTCCGCTTTTCGCGCTCCTGGCAGCGCTGATCAAGCTCGATTCGCCCGGCCCGATCCTCTTCCGTCAGGTGCGGATGGGAGCGGAGGACCGCGATTTCCAGATCTACAAGTTCAGGACGATGGTGTCCAACGCCGAGGACCTCAAATCCGAGCTCGCGCACCTCAACAAGCACGCGATCGAGGGCCGAGACTCCCGGATGTTCAAGGCGAAGTCCGACCCCCGGGAGACCCGCGTCGGGTGTTTCCTTCGTCGTTACTCGCTCGACGAGCTTCCCCAGCTCGTCAACGTGCTCAAGGGCGAGATGTCCCTCGTCGGGCCTCGACCGCTCGTCCTCGCCGAAGACGAGCACGTTCTCCGCTGGGCTCGCAGACGCCTCGAGCTGCGTCCTGGCATGACGGGCCTCTGGCAGGTCCTCGGCGCGAGCGACATTCCTTTCGACGAGATGACGAAGCTCGACTACCTCTACGTGACCAGCTGGTCCTTGTCGCGGGATCTCGGCCTGATCTTCCGGACCATTCCGGCGGTGTTCAGACCTCGTCAGGCCCATTAGCGGCCGAGTCGCGACGTGCTCACGATGATCTATTCCGAGCGGGCCACGAACGGCATGCGCGTACTCGAGCGGCTCGCGGCACAATCGACGGTCGCCCTCCTCGCCTGCCTCCTCTCGCTCGCCACGGCGTGGCTGCTCCTCGATTACAGAGGCGAGTCTCTGGTCTACGCGGGGCTCGTCCTCGGGGTGCTCGCCCTTGTTGCCGCGCACAATCGAGGCGTGGCGGCGGCGGTTGCGGTCATCGCCGTGCTGAACGGGATCCCCTTCCTCGACGTCGAGCGGTTCGTCAGTCCGGGGGTCTTTCGTCCCTCCGACCTGATCATCCTCTGCCTCCTCGGCGTGCTGCTGGTGGGCGGCTTGAGCGGCTTGGGCCTGTTGTCCCGAGAGCTGAAGCTTGTCTGGGCCTGGGCGTTCTTGCTCATCGCCTGGTGGCTCTTCACGCTGCTTCGAACGGTCTTGTTCGAGGAGGTTCCGTTCCTTCAGGCGGCTCTCTACGGCCGAGACTTCCTCTATTTCGCGCTGCTCGTCCCGATCTTCGCCACGACGGTGCGCCAGCAGCGAGAGCTCATCGGATTCGTGACGGTCATCTGCATCGGCGCGGCGTGGCATGCCCTCGGGACCCTCGCGATCGTCGGTCTCGGGGTGAGTTCGGGCTGGCTCGTCCACCCGGTCCTGACGACCGACTACGAGGGGCTCGTGAGGATCTACGCCTACATGACGGAGACGGCCATTTTCGCCGTGCCGGTCGGCGTGGGCCTCGCCCTGCTCGCCACGCGCCCCGGGGTCCGCCTGGCCGGCGCCGCGCTGTTCGGAATCGCGGCGGCCGGCGTGCTGGCCCAGTTCGGCCGGATGCTCTACTACTCACTCGCACTCGGGTTGATGGCTGCTCTGTTCGTCTGGGCGATCCGTCCGTCTGTGCGCGCGATCGCCGTCCGTAAGGCGGCAGCCGTGCTCGCACCCATCTTCGCCGTGGGCATCGCGATCGCCCTGGTCACCGGCGGCATCAAGGTGGACTCGAACCCGAGCTCGGCGGCCGCCGCCGTGTCGCAGCGCGCGTTCTCCGGGCTCGAGGAGATCGCGGAAGGAAGCGGGACGGTCAGCTACCGCGAGAACATCACCGGCCAGATGCAGGAGATTCTGGGCGACAATTGGGCGCAGGGGCTGGGCTTTCTTCACCCCGCCGCGCGCCCCCAGCCGCAATTGCCCGACGGCTCGATCCGTAACAACGACGTCGGGATCTTCAACTCGCTCATGACCATGGGGCTGATCGGAACCGTCCTCCTGTACGCGCCGCTCCTCGCCGTGCTCTGGGCCCTCGTCCGCAGGAGCTGGCAAGGGCGTGTGTTCGCGGTCGAATGGCTTGCCTTCGCGAGCGTTGCCTGGATCGTCGCCGTCCTGGTCGGCTCGATCACCCTTGTGACGCTGTTCTCGGTCCCGGGGCTCGCGCTCGCCGGGTGCATAGTCGCCTGCGCGTTGCGGCTGCTCGACTCGGGCCCCACCGCCCTCGCGACCGACCCGGAGGGATAGCCGGGAGACATGGGCCTGTCGGTGGTCGTCGTGACGTTCAACTCGGCCGCGTGCGTCGCGACGTGCCTGAGCTCCGTGCGGCGATTCCTGCCGAGGGCCGAGATCGTCGGGGTGGACAATGCCTCCGAGGACGACACGGTGGACGTGCTGAGCTCTTTTCCCGACGTGCAGCTCGTTCGGTCCGCGGAGAACCTCGGCTTCGGGCGCGCCTGTAACCTCGGAGCCGAGGCGGCGGCGGGCACGCACGTGCTCTTTCTCAACCCGGATGTTGTTCTTACGGGCGCCGATGAGGAGCAGCTGGGCCGCCTGATCGCGCGCGACCCCTTCGGGCTCGCCGCTCCCCAGCTCGTGAGCGGGGAGGGCGCGAGGAAGACGTCTGAGGGTGGGCGGGCCGAGTCGCACTGGCTGCGGGACTACGCGGCCCATACGTGGCTCACGCTCTGGCCCCGCGAGCTGCCGCTACCGGGCGGGGGGCAGACGAACGGCAACGTCGACTGGGTCTCGGGGGCGCTCCTCATCGCCCGTACGAGCGAGTTTCGCCGGCTCGGGGGTTTCGATCCCCGCTTCTTCCTCTACTACGAGGACCGAGACCTCTGCGCGAGGTACCGGCGCGAGGGGCTTCCGATCACGACGACGACGGCGATCGCCGGTCGGCACGAGCGGGGCACCTCGAGCGGCGAAGGCCGACTGGTCGTCGAGCCGCTCGCCTGGTCACTCCTCGGCTGGCTCGAATACGTGTCGGTTCACGACAGCGAGAACGCGGCGCGAAGGGCAGCACGAACGACGCTGACGACGCTGCGGGTGCTAGAGGCGTCCCTGAGGGTCACGCGCCACGGCACGCCCCGCGGCGGCCGGGTCGACCGGAGGAGCCGTGAGCTGGGCGAGCTGCTCGCCTCGCTTCGCCGGAAGGTAGACGGTGGAGACTCGCCGGAGTACTACCCCAACGCGCGGCGAATCCTCGCGGACGCTTTCCCGGCAAGCGTTGCCCGCAGCTGACCGCAGGGGCTGCTCATGAGGCTTGCGGTCGTCCTCTGGAACGGCAATCTCGGCGGCGCGGAATCCTTCTCGGTCGGTCTGAGCCGCGCGCTTCGGCAGGAGGGCGTCGACGTGCGGGTTCTCTTCGTGTGCTATTCCGCGCCGCTTGCAGACCGGCTGGCGCGAGGCGGCATCCCTTGGGAGAGCCTCAACCTGCCGCGCGGGCGTCACGTTGCTTTCCATCCGCGGCTCTTCGCGCGTTCGACCGCGCTGCTTGAGGCCGACGCGGCGCTTCTCGTCTCACCGGGCTTCCTCCCGGGGGCCCTCCGGGCAGGCAGGTACCGCGGGGCGATCGTCTCGGTCAACCACGACACGATCGTGCAGAGGCTCCCCCCGGCAGAGCGCGTGGTCCGATTCGTGGACAGGCTGAGCGGCTTTTGGGCGAGCAACGCCGAGGTGGCCGTCTCCGACTTCCTCCTCGAACGCCTGCGCGCCCAGCCGCACGCGCGCCGGCTGGTCAGGATCCATAACGGCGTGGACATGAAGAGCTTCCACCCCGGGTTCCTCGAGGAGGGGACAGCGTTCACCGTTGGGTGGGCAGGCAGGCTCGTCCCTGGGAAGGGCGTGGGTGAGCTGCTGCATGCGTTCGCAGCGTTGCCAGGAGCTCCCAGGCTTCGTATCGCGGGCGACGGCCCCGAAAGGAAGACCCTCGAGGGGCGCGCTCGCTCCCTCGGGATCGCGAGCAGCGTTTCGTTCGAAGGTTGGGTTCCGAGCATGCCGGAGTTCTGGCGCGGCTGTCACGTGGCCGCGATGCCGTCGAACGAGCTGGCCGAATCCTTCGGGATGGCAGCCGCGGAAGCGATGGCGAGCGGCTTGCCGGTGGTCGCGACCCGGCGGGGCGCGTTGCCCGAGCTCGTCGACGACGGAAGCTGGGGATTCCTGGTCCCGCCCGGCGACAGCGCGTCACTCGGGACTGCGCTCCGGCGCTATCTCGAAAATCCGGGGCTGCGCCACGAGCACGGCCTCCGCGCCAGGGGCGCGTGCGAGAAGCGGTTCGACCTCAAGCGCTGTGCCGCCTCGTACCTCGACCTCATCGACTCGATCCTGCGAGGCAGGAAGACATGAGGCTGCTGGCAACAGTCACGCTGAGGTCGAACCAGTTTCGCTCCCATTTTCTCCCGATCGTCGCGATCCCGGAAGTGGAGGAGGTTGTCCTGGTTGCCGACCGACCGCCTCCTCCGGACGTACCGAAGATCAGGGCTGTCATCCCCTCGCCCACCGAAAAGCGGCTGCTCGGCCGCGCGGGCAGCAAGCTCGTTCGCTGTGCCCGGATCGCGGCGCAGATGCACCCGGACTGGATCCTCAGCTACAACATCATGCCCCATGGCGTAAACGCCCACGTCGCGGCGCGACTGGCCGGAACGCGCACCATGTTCCACCTGATCGGCGGGCAGGACGAGTGGCGCGGTGGCGGCTGGCGGTCGGACAACGCGGTCCTGGGCAGGCTTCCTCGACCCGTGCGGCCCGTCGAGCGTGCGCTGCTGCGGGTGATCCGGAAAGCCACCGTCGTTTGCACCATGGGTCAGGCCGCCCGGGACGACCTCCTCGATGCTGGACTTCGGCCGGAGCAGGTCGTCGTCGTCCCGCCGTCCGTCAACCTCGATCGCTTCATGCCTGCCCCCGCCGACGCCCCGCGAGCCTATGACGTGGTCACCGTCGGTGACCTCATTCCGAGGAAGCGCCCGTGGGACTTCGTCCGCATGATCGCGGAGCTTCGGCGCCTGCGGCCCCAGCTTCGCGTCGCGGTCGTAGGGGACGGTCCTCTCCGGGGCGAGATCGAGGACCTTGCGCGCGCCCTCGGAGTCGCGGACTCCGTCGACTTCCTCGGCTCCCGCGGTGACGTCGCCTCGATCTACCGGTCAGCGCGGGTCTTCGCGCTGTGCAGCCGCCACGAGGGGCTCTCCGTTGCCATGATCGAGGCGATGGCCTGCGGGCTTCCCAGCGTGGTCACCGACGTAGGCGATCTTTCCGACCTCGTCCATGAAGGACGAAACGGTCACCTGCTTCAAGTCGGTGACGTCCAGGGTCTCGCTTCGCGGGCAGAGGAGCTCCTCTCCGACGAGGGGCGTTATGCCCGGGCTTCCGCCGCGGCCCATGAGGATGCCGCTGGTTACGCCTCGGTCGCGCGCGTCTCGGAGCTCTATCGAAGGCTCTTCCTGGGTGAGCCGGCGGATGTCGAACGCCCCTCCTAGAGCCCTCATCCTCGTCGAGAACCTTCCGGTACCCTCGGACCGGCGAGTCTGGCAGGAGAGCCTCGCGCTCCGTGCCGAGGGCTACGACGTCGTGGTCGTCTGTCCACGCGGAGAAACGCGTGACCGCGAGCCCCACGTCTCGCTGGACGGCGTCGAGATCCACCGTTATCCGCTCCGGCCGGCGACCGGAGGCCCGCTCGGGTACGCGCGGGAATACGCGACGGCCGTCTGGCGCTCACTCCGTCTGGCGGCCCCGCTGGGTCGCTTCGACGTCGTCCAGGCCTGTAACCCGCCCGATCTGCTCTTCCTCGTCGCGCTCTTGTTCAAGGTGCGCGGAGCGCGGTTCGTCTTCGACCACCACGATCTCGTGCCGGAGCTCTACCTCTCACGCTTCGAGCGCGGGAAGGATCTCGTCTACCGCGTGCTCGTTCTGCTCGAGCGCCTCACGTATCGCTTCGCCGACGTCGTCCTGGTGACGAACGAGAGCTACCGCCGAATTGCGCTCGACCGCGGCGCCAAAGCGCCCGACCGCGTGTTCGTCGTACGCAACGCGCCGGCTCCCGGGCGACTGCGGCTCTCGAGCCCGGACGAGTCGCTCAAGCAGGGGAGGCAGCACCTCCTCTGCTACCTGGGCATCATGGGCCCGCAGGACGGGGTCGACTACGCGCTCCGCGCACTCGCGAAGCTCCGCGAGACGGAGCGAGACGACTGGCATGCGGCCTTCATCGGGTCGGGGGACTCCCACGCCGCCATGGTCACGCTCTGCCGGCGGCTTGGACTCGAGGCCCACGTGACCTTTACCGGCTGGCTGGGCGACGAGGACATTGCGCGGTACCTGTCGACCGCCGACGTCTGTCTCGCGCCCGATCCCCTCAATCCGCTGAACGACGTCTCGACGATGAACAAGATCCTCGAGTACATGGCCTTCGGACGCCCAATCGTCACTTTTGATCTTCGGGAAGCCAGAGTCTCGGCCGGGGAGGCCGCGCTGTACGCGCCCCCGAACGACGAGGAGGCGTTCGCAGGGCTCGTTGCGCGGCTCCTGGACGACCCGGATGAGCGGGAGCGTAGGGGAAAACTCGGTCGCAAGCGGCTCGAGGAGACCCTCTCCTGGGAGCGTTCGGAAGAGGCGCTCCTCGCGGGCTACGCGGCCGCGCTCTCGCGTTAGCCGGCCTTCTCCTTGAGCCGTTAGCCCCAAACGGGGGAGTCAAATCTAGCGATTAGCTCCTTGTACACGCGCGTCCGATCTAGGTCGTTGCCGCCGCCAACCGATCTGGATCGGAGTCCTTCTGAGCCGCAACGCCGCCGCCGAGGCTCGTCCGCGCGCCCGCTCGCTCCTCGCCCTCCTCCTCGCTTCTGCGCTGGCTTTAGCCGCAGCCGGCGAAGCGCGCGCGAGCATCGTCTGGGCCGGCGACTTCGAGACGGGGGACCTGAGTCAGTGGGGAGGCGTCCAGGCCGTTCCCGGCGGGGCCGAGGTAACCGCAGCTCCGCTTCGCTCCGGCTCGTTCGCGGCTCGCTTCGTGGTTCGGCCGGCCGACGACCCGATCGGTTCGTCCGGTGAGCGAGCCGAAGTCCTCGCGGGCACCGGCGAAGGTCTCGGAACGGAGTCGTGGTGGTCGTGGAGCACGTACTTCGGCGACGACTTCGTTCCCATCGCGAATTCCAGCTGGAACATCTTCACCCAGTGGCACCACAGTGGCCTCAGCGGCCAGTCCAACGCTCACTTCGAGGTGAACACGAACACCGCGCCCTGGACGCTCCAGCTCCGCACGTTCGGCGGAGAGCTGGACACGAACCAGGCCGTCTTCCCCCTGGGCTCCTTCGAGCGGAATCGCTGGTTCGATTTCGTGTTTCACGTCCGCTGGGCACCGGACGCCACGGGCTTCGTAGAGCTATGGCTGAACGGGGAGCAGGTCGTCCCGCTCACGAACACGCCGACGCTCTACTTCGGCCAGGGGGTGTACCTGAAGCAGGGTTTCTACCGGGCGGAGAGCAACGTGACGAGCGTCCTCTACCACGACGGGATGCGACGCGGCCAGAGCTACGCCGACGTCGCCGACGCCGGCTCGGTCCCGTTCGTCCCGCCTTTGCCTCCCGCGCCTCCTGACGAAGAGCCGAGCGCCGATCCGACCCCGTCCACCCCACCGCCGGCGGCTGTGGTGTTCCTCGAGCGTCCCAAGCTCCTGCGTGGCAAGCGTGTGCGGGTCCGGGCTCGCGCGCTTTCCTTCGTCGGCACGACCGTCTCGGTGCGGGGCCCGCGGGGTCGCCTGCTCGCGCGGAAGCGGCTTCTTCCCGGAGACCAGGGTCTTGTCGGCACGATGCTGCGGATCCGCCGCTGGCGCGGACAGCGCTTCGTCCGCGTGACGGTGCGCGTCGACGGAGGCCAGGCTCGGCCCGCGACGATCATGCTGCCCGTACCGAAGCGGGCCTTCGCCCGCGCGATCGTCTAGACCCGCGGAGAGAGCAAGCCCGTGCGATGCTAGGGGGCGTGCTTCGGGGGGCCCTGACACGCCTGCGCCGCGCCTGGTTCTGGGCCCGTCACGACCGGGATGCCGAACGGTACGTCGTTCGGCTGGCCGGAGTCCGGATGAGCCTCCCGCCGCGGTATCTCGACCACTTCGTCTTCAGCGACTACGAGCCGTTGTCGAGACGCATGCTCGCTCGGTATCTGGAGCCGGGGATGCACGTCGTGGACGTCGGCGCCCACATCGGCTGGTACTCGGTGCTCGCCGGGAGAGCGATCGGGTCGACAGGCCTGGTCGATGCGGTTGAGCCGTGGCCCGAGAACGTGGAGTTCCTCCGTGCCAACATCGCGCTCAACGACCTCGAGAACGTCCGCGTCCATACGGTTGCGGCGGGAACCGCCTCCGGGAAACGCGCCTTCAACATCACGGAGGCCAGCGACTCGCACGGCTTCTTCGCTCATCCTCTGGCGGCCACGACGCAACAAATCGACGTCGAGGTCGTTCCTCTCGACGACCTCGTCGAGGCCCCCGCGGAGTTGGCCAAGATCGACGTCGAGGGCGCCGAGCTCGACGTCCTCGAGGGCATGCGCGGCCTGATCGAGGCCAGTGAGCGGTTATCGCTCCTCGTCGAATGGAATCCGAGCTGTCAGAGGAGTGCCGGCCGGGATCCCCTCGAGCTCCCGGGTCGTCTCCGGGAGTTGGGCTTCGACGAGCTCACGGTCTTCGACGATCGCGCCGGCCGGGTGCTCGACCTGGACGAAGCATCTCGGATCGCAAGCCGCCCGGACGTTCCCGACCTCTGGTACACGAACATCTGGGCGCGGCGGGGCTAGTCCCTAGTCGTCGGTCGCTCGCGAGAGCGCCCGCGCGAATGCGGCGAGGAGCTCTTCGGCGTGGCGGTCGCGGGTGAACCTTGCCTGTGCCCAGGCGCGTCCGTTCTCACCGAGTTCCCGGCGGAGAGCGTCGTCGCGGTGCAGCCTCTCGATCTGGCGCGCGAGAGCTTCGTGGTCGCCGGGGGGATACAGCAGCCCGGCTCGTCCGCCTTCGACGAGCTCCACCGTGCCGCCGCTGCTCGTGCCTATGACCGGCTTCCCGCGTTTCATCGCCTCGACCGTCACGCGCCCGAAAGCCTCGCTTCGCGAGCACATGAGCACGATGTCCGCCGCGGCCACATAGGGCGCCGGGTCCTGTGCGAAGCCGACGACCTCCACGCGCTCTTCGAGGTCGAGCTCGTGGACGAGCGCGGTCAGCCTCTGCCAGTTGAGTGCGCCCGCGCGGCTTCCGACAAGGCGAAGTCGGACGTCGATCCCCTTGCCGGCGAGAATGGACGTCGCCCGAACAGCCTCGATCTGGCCTTTGTAGGTCGCGATCATCCCCACGAGCACGAGCTCCAGCTCGGCCCGTCGTACGGCCGGACGGGCAGGCTCTACCGGCACGTCGACCGCGTTGTAGATCACGCAGGTCTCCGAGTTCCGTCCTTCGCGCTCGTACTTCCCCTGCACGGCGTGCGAGTTGACGATGACGAGCCTCGAGAGGCGGGTGACAAGGCCGAGGCTCGCCCGCTCGCCGAGAACGAACTGAAGACCGTGGTCCTCGACGCCGAACTCGTGTACGTACCAGACGTGCGCTAAATTCGCAGTGCGGGCCGCGAACGCGCCCAGCGGGGACATGAGGGTGTTCGTCACGACGAGGTCGGGCTTCGCCCGGCGCAGGAAGGAGCTCAGGCGCATCACCCCGACGGGCGTCCGGACGACCGCGCGCGCCGTTTCCCGGATCCGGCGCGGGATGGACCGAGGGCTCGGCCAGGCCCACCAGACGTTGGGCAGGACGACGATGGAGGCACCGGCGGCCTCGAGCGAGTCTGCCAGGCGACCGCGCGAGGGGAGCACGACCGTCACCTCGACGCCCCGCTCGACCAGACCGGCTGCGCCTTCGACGAGGGCTTGCCCCGCGCCGCCGAGCGAGTCGCCGCCCACGTGCGAGATCCAGACGATCCGCAAGCGCCTTCTCAGCCTACGTTGCCGCTCGCCGGACGAGGCTTTTCAGGAGCGTACGGTCGCGTCCGTCGAGCGCGAACGTCCAGGCGGCGGCGGCGTACGCGAGGAGGACGAGCGTCGTCAGCACGAGCGCCAGGGGATCGCGGAACTCGCTTTCGCGCAGGAGCTGCGCGGACGCGCCGAGGAGCGCGACGGCGAAGAGCGCCTGCCTCCCGGTCCGGCTCACGAGGTTCAGCGCCTCCCGCGAGAACCTGCGCAGCCGGGCGACGAGGATCCAGAGCGCTCCGGTCTCGAGGACGGCCCTCGCCGCGAAGCTGCTCGCGGCTCCGGTCAGCCCGAACTCTCGTGTCAACAGGACGACGAGCGCGACGTTGACCGGGAGCTCGACGAGGTAGAGCTTGGCCACGATGTCCGGGCGGCCGATTCCCTCGAGCAGGGCGCCGGAAAGCGGAGCGAGGAGAGCGACGGCGAAGCCGCAGACGAGGATGCGGAGCGGCGTCGTGGCGCGGTCGGCGAAGTCGTCGCCGATCCAGACACGGAGGAGCTCATGTCCCCAGGCATAGATCACGAAGACGACAGGAAGGAGCGTCAGCACCAGGTAGCGGTGGGAGCGTACGAACAGGGTCTGGATCCTGTCCCACTCTTCCCGCGCCTCGAGAGCGCTGAACGCCGGAAACAAGGTCTGCGTCAAGCTGAACGGGAAGACGAACAGGCGCGTGAGGAAGCTGAACGGGATCGCGTACAGAGGCAGCGTGGCAACTCCGAGCATGACGCCGATCGCCCACTGGTCGAAGTACACGAGCAACGGGCCGATGACACCCGCCACGGTCACCCAGGAGCCGAAGCGCAGCATCTCCTTGGCGCTCGAGCGGTACTCGATCGTCGGAAAGACCCGTCCGCTGAACGGCGCCCGCAACGGAACAACGCGGCCCGTGAGCCAGCCGAGCGCCAAGAGGCCGACAATGCGCAGCACGAAGAGCGCCCAGACGACGAGCACGAACGACTCGTCGACGAGGATTCCCGCGAGGTAGGCGGAGTACGTCCAGACCGCCGTCAGGAGCCGGTAGGCGTTGATCCAGACGAAGCGCTGTCCCGCCTCGAGGACCCCGACGAACGAGCGACTGGCGAGCTCGAGCGGGATCGCGAGGGCGAAGAGGTGGAGAGTGAAGACCGCGAGATCGGCGTTCTCCGGCTGCACGTTGAGCGAGCGGGTGATGGCTCCGGCGGCGAGCCACACGCCGACCGTCCCGACGCCGCCGAGGAGCAGTTGCGTGGCCACCGCGGTCCACACCCAGCGGACCGCATCCTCTCGCCGGCCCAACGCGAGATCTCGGGAGACGTACTTGGCGGTGGCGCGGGAAAGGCCGAAGTCGAGCCAGCCCATGTGGGCGAGGACGATCCACGTGATTGCGAGTAGGCCGTAAAGCTCTCGCCCGAAGGCATCGAGCATGAACGGGACGAGCACGACCGCGACGGCGAGCAGGACCAGCCCGGTGCCCAGGTTGAGGAGGCTGTTCTGAGCGATCCGCCTCCCCTGTAGAGTCTCGAGCATCCTCGAGATCAGCGTACTGAACGCTGGCTGTTGCGCCCTGGACGCTCGAGGTGGTCGCCCGTGCGCATAGCCCTCGTGTATCAGTACTTCGGCCTGGGGGGAAGCCTGGAGCGCGAGCGCGTCCTGCTCGCCAGGGCGCTGCTAAAGCTCGGCGTCGAGGTCCACTGCTACTCCGATCCACAGGGGCGCGCGGCGGTTGAGGGCGTCCTCTTTCACGACGTGGTCCCTGCCTTCCGCTCGCACGGCCGACTCGGGAGCGCTCTCGAGTACGGCAGCTTTGCCCGGCGCGCAACAGGCCTTCTCCGCCGTGACCGCGCGCGCTTCGACGTCATAGACGTCTCCGGGACGACTGCATGGGAGCACGACGTTCTGCGGGCTCACGCGGTGCTGCGCGCGGTCGTGCGCCGCTGGCCCTCCCTTGGGGGCGCAACGTTCCGGGCGGCCCGGCTGCGCTCGTCGCTCTCTCCTGTCACACGTCCGCGCATCGGCGTCGCCGAGGTGATCGAGCAGCTCCAGTACCGGAAGGGCAGGTTCCACCGCGCGCTTGCGGTCACGGAAGAGGTCCGTCGGGACCTCCGCGAGGTGCACGGTGTCCCTGACGATCTGATCGAAGTCGTCCCGTATCCGATCGATATCGAGGGATTCGCCGGCACGGACCATGGCGAGCTCCGCTCCCGCCTCGGGGTTCCGGACGGCAGCACCATCCTGCTCTTCATCGGACACGACTTCGAGCGCAAAGGGCTCGGCGAAGCGATCGAGGTGCTGACGGGCCTCCCTGGCGACGTCCATCTCGCCGTGGTCGGCGCCGGAGACCCGGCGCGCTTCGCGCAGCGGGCAGCGGGGCTGGGAGTGCAGGGGCGGGTGCACTTCCTCGGCGGGACCGCGGCTCCCGAGCGTCTCCTGCCCGGTGCCGACGTGTTCCTGCTGCCCACGAGGGAAGACGTTTGGGGGGTCGTGTTGATCGAAGCGATGGCTGCCGGCGTCCCGGTCGTGACGACGACCGGTGCCGGTGCCGCGGAGGTCGTCCGATCGGCGGGTGCAGGCTTCGTCGTGCCCCCCAACTCGGGCTCCCAGTTGCGCGAAGCTCTCACCGGGCTCGTCCGCGACCCGTCCAAACGCCGGGAGCTCGGCGCACGCGGCCCCCGTGCGGCGGCTCGTTTCGGGACGGATGTGTTCGCCCGTTCCGTCCTCGCTGCGTACGAGCAGGTGCTCGCTCGGCGGAGTAGCCGCTGATGTGCGGTCTCGCCGGGATCGCAACCGCCCGCGGTGTGCCCCCGCCGCCGCCCGAACGGCTCGAGCGAGCTGTTCGGGCGCTCCGTCACAGGGGGCCCGACGGCGAGTCCCTCTACGTCGGCGACGGCATCGCCTTCGCCCACACCCGGCTCAGCATCATCGATCTGGAGCGGGGCTCGCAGCCCATGACCAATGAGGACGGCTCGATTGTCGTGGTCTACAACGGGGAGATCTGGAACCACGACGCGCTGCGTGCCCGGCTCCAGTCGGCCGGCCACCGGTTCAAGTCGCGCGCCGACACGGAGGTGCTCGTGCACGGGTACGAGGAGTGGGGCGAGGACCTCCTGCCCCGCTTGAACGGCATGTTCAGCTTCGCCCTCTGGGACGGGCGGGCGGGCCGGCTGCTCCTGGCGCGCGACCGCCTGGGCAAGAAGCCGCTCTACGTCGCCGAGACCGGTGAGGGAGTCGTCTTTGGATCCGACGCGCGCGCAGTCCTGCTCGTTGGCGACCTCCGACCCGAGGTCGACCGCGAGCGCGTCGCCGAGTTCCTGTTCCAGCGGTATGTCGGGGCCCCTCGGACTCTCCTCCGGAACGTGGAGAAGCTGCCGCCCGGCTCACTCCTCGCGTACGACGGCATTTCCTTGGAGCGGCGCGTCTACTGGCGTCTCGAGGAAGGCGAGACGCAGTCGACTTCGCCAACGGAGCTGCGTGAGCTCCTGCGGGAAGCGGTGCGCAGGCGGCTGATGAGCGACGTTCCGCTCGGGCTCCTGCTCAGCGGCGGCGTCGACTCGAGCGCTGTCCTCGGCCTGATGCGCGAAGCCGGTGCCGAGTCCGTCGCGACTTTCACGATCGGCTTCGAAGACCCGCTCTACGACGAACGCCCGCTGGCGCGGCTCGCCGTCGAGCGCTACGGCACGGACCATCACGAGCGCCTCGTGGACGGGACCGAGTTCGCCGAGGCGCTGCCGCGCCTTGCCTGGTACCGAGACGAGCCGATCGCCGAGCCCGCCGAGGTTCCGCTGCTGCTCCTCGCCGAGCTCGCCGGGAGCCACGTCAAGGTCGTCCTCTCGGGCGACGGCGGCGACGAGGTCTTCGGGGGCTACCCGAAGTACCGGGCGGAAAGGCTGCTGCGCCGCGGAGCCAGGTCCGCCGGTTTCGTGCTCTCGACTGCGGCCGTGCTCCTCGCCCGGCGACCCTCGTACCGTTACCTGCACCGCGCGGCGGCCACCATGCGGATTACCGATCCGCTACTGCGCTGGGCGTCGTGGTTCAGGTCGTTCTCGCCGGCCGAGCTCCTTGCTCTCCTCGCGCCAAACCTCCGCGCGTCCGCCGCTCCAGCCCGGCTCGTGGAGCCGCTCGGGCAGCTGCTGGAACCCTATTCGTCGCTCGATCCGGGGCGAAGGATGCTGGTCGGCGATCTGCTCACCTACCTCCCGGACAACATGCTCCTGCGCGGGGACAAGGTCTTGATGGCAGCCTCCGTCGAGGGCCGCATGCCGCTGGTCGACTATGAGATCGTGGAGCGCGTCGCGCGAATCCCCGTGGAAGCGAGAGCAGGGCTACGTTCGGCCAAGGCAGTTCTGCGGAAGGCGGTTGCCGATCTCGTTCCGGGCGAGATTCTGCGACACCCGAAGCGGGGTTTTCCGGTCCCGGTGGCCCGCTTCCTGACGGAGGACCGATCGCACGCGCTGGAGCGGCTGGTTCTCTCGGAGCGGTGCCTCGCGCGGGGAATCTTCGATCCCGATGCGCTCCGCGGGCTCGTGCGGGAGGGCTCGGCGTCGGAACGAGCCCTTCAGGTGTTCACTCTCGCCTCTCTCGAGCTCTGGCTTCGCGTGAACGTGGACCAGGTCCGCCTCGAACCGCCGTCGAGCCTCGAGGAGCTCTTCGACGAAGGCGACTGGGTCGAGGCAGTCCCGGCCTGATCCGGCGCCCTACGTCTCGGGCGGTTACCGGCGCAGGCGCGCCCGGATTCCGAGGCGCCCTCGTTGCTCCCGTGCGCGGGCGGCCAGATCCGCCCTGGCGCGATCGAGCGACCCGAGGAGGCCTTCCCGGAGACGCAATGGCAGCTCGGCCGGATCGAGCCGCAGCGGCACGTCGGTCCCGAAAAGCACGCGCCGCAGCAAGACCTCGTAGATGCTGCGACGGGTGAGCGCGAGCCACGGCTTCGCGAGCACGTGGTGGAGGAGAAGAGGCTCCGTTCCGTCAGCGTAGCGGCAGTGCAGAGCCCGGCGATCGACGAGCTCGAGACCTGCGAAGGGCGGGTGCGGAGCAAGCCGATGCTCGAGGACGACGAGATCGTCCGGCCGCGCCTCCGACGCCAGGACGGCGTTCAGGACGTCCTGGTCGTAGTAGTAGAAGGGTTCCTCGACCGAACCGCGGCCGTGCTGCGACCGCGCGATGTCGAGCGCCGCGGTGCCCGCGATGACGAGCGGCAAAAGGCGGCGACCGAGCTCTTCCCCCACCACCACGACGCCCGCGTTCACATACGGCTGTTTTCGCATCGGCGGAAGCCCCAGCAGACCGCTCCACTCTGCGTAGAAGCGCTCCGTGACGGGATCCGCGAATACGACGAGCTTCCCATCCCGCGCAAGCTCGATCACCCTGGTCA
>Ga0214472_10004111_pt1 | contig 15340 bp, 15 predicted proteins | sample RVTome_6_FD_207662 | JGI IMG/M metagenome (GOLD analysis project Ga0214472, IMG submission 207662) | Soil microbial communities from uranium-contaminated site in the Upper Colorado River Basin, Wyoming, United States - RVT140D175 | ecosystem: Environmental > Terrestrial > Soil > Contaminated >...
CGTCGCGCTGCAGAAGAAGGCGGGGATTCCGGAAGCGACGCCGGAAGGGTCGCTGGAGAGGGCGAAGCGGATCACGAACGGATGGTTTGAGGCGGCACCGGAAGTGGTGGTGAGCCACGCCGCCCACGAAGAGGACCGCGACCTGATCGCCTCTCCATTGATCTCGGGTGTTCCCGGCTTTTCGGGAACACCCGAGACCATGAGGGTCGATCGGTACAGGGATGTGCTCTTTGCGAAGCGGCGCGTTGAACGAGTGAAGGACGGAAAGGCCCCGGCGCTGGCGACCAGGGCGCCGAAGGGTGGGACCAGGATTCTCGTCGACCAGGCCGCCTGTCCTTTCCGCGCCTTCGCACGACACAGACTGGGTGCGGAGCGCCTGGAAGAGCCGGTCGAGGGGTTGGACGCAAGAGACCGCGGCTCGCTCCTGCACGCCCTGATGAAGGAGCTGTGGACCGAGCTGAAGGGAAGCGAAGGCCTGGATGGGGACCTGTCCGGACCGATCGAGCGCGCGGCCAGCGCCGCGGTCAAGGAGCTCGAGCTGGAAGAGCCTTTCGCTTCGCTGGAAAGGATGCGCCTCGCCAGGCTCGCGCGCGACTGGCTGGCTGTTGAACGCGAGCGATCTCCTTTCCAGGTCGTCGCGCTGGAAGAAAAGAGGAAGCTCCGCGTCGCGGGCCTGGAGCTGAACGGCCGCATCGACCGCATGGATCGCCTCGCCTCCGGCGGGCACGCGGTGATCGACTACAAGACCGGGCGCACGACGCCGCAGGAGTGGCTGGGCGAACGCCCCGACGATCCGCAGGTGCCTTTGTACGCGCTGAACTCGGACGAGGTCTCGGCCGCGGCGTTCGCGAAGCTGAAGACGGGCGAGATGCGCTACATGGGCTTCTCGCGCGCGAAGGACGCGATCCCCAGGGTGCAGACGGCGAAGAACTGGGAGTCGCTCGTCGCCGGCTGGAGGAAAGAACTGGAGGCGCTCGGCGCGGGCTTTGCGTCCGGGGAGGCGCGCGTCGATCCGAAGAAGCACCTCGAGACCTGCCGGTACTGCGACCTGCAGCCCTTGTGCCGCGTGTACGAGCGGGTGAACGCGCTCGAGGAGGAGGGGGAGGAGGAGTGAGGCTAGGCGGTGACTTCTACGTACTCGACACGGCTGCTCGGCTCCGGGACCGGCAGGCCGTCGGCGCGCAGGCCCTCGATGTGGAACTCGATGGCCCCCTGGATCTCGCGCTCGAGTTCCTCGACGGTGCCCCCGGTCGCCACGCAGCCGGGAAGGTCCGGGACGTAGGCCGAGAGGTTGCCTTCGCCCTTCTCAATGACAATCGCGTAGCACATGGCACTCATTATGGCTGAGTCCCGCCCGATTGCGGACCAGAAAGAGCGCGACCGCGCCCTCGACGTCACGCGCTCCTTCATCGTCCAGGCGCCCGCGGGCTCGGGGAAGACGGCGCTCCTCGTCGCGCGCTACCTGAAGCTCCTCGCGGCGGTGGAGAAGCCCGAGGAGATCGTCGCCATCACGTTCACGAAGAAGGCCGCCGCCGAGATGCGCGAGCGCGTGCTGGAGGAGGTCTCTGCGGAGCTCGCGCCGCGGCTTCGCATCCAGACGATCGACGCTTTGTGCGCGTCGCTTACCTCGCGGATGCCGGTGCTCGCGAAGTTCGGCGCGCAGCCGCGGATCGCCGAGGACCCGGCGCTCCTTTACCGCGAGGCCGCCGCGCGCACGCTCGCAGACGTCACGCCGCCCGTGGCGCGGCTCCTGGCGCACCTGGACAACAACGTGGGATCGGCCACGTGGCTACTCGCCGCGATGCTCGAGCGCCGCGACCAGTGGCTGCGCTCGACCGGGCGCGCGCCCACGCGCCAGGAGCTCGAGATGGCGCTGCGCGTGGAGCGCGGGCGGCTGCTCGAGCAGGCGCGGCGGCTGCATCCCGAGGCTTCGCCCCAGCTCGCGCGCGAGATGCTGAGGAAGGACGGCTCCTGGCGCGCGGGGGCGCCCGAGGACCTGCGCGCGGTTGCGGGGCTGGAGGAGATGCTCGGGATGCTCCTCATCATGCCGCCGGAGTCGTTCTCCTCCACCCAGTGGGAGGCGCTGGAGGCGATCCTCCAGCTCTTGAACCCCGCGGTGGCGCAGCTGCGCGTGCTCTTTGCCGAGCGCGGGGAGGTGGACTTCACCGAGGTCGCGCACGGGGCGCTCGCCGCGCTGGGTTCGCCCGAGGAGCCCACGGACCTCCTCCTTGCCATGGACGCGCGCGTGCGGCACCTGCTGGTGGACGAGTTCCAGGACACGTCCAACTCGCAGTGGGAGCTCCTGGAGCGCCTGACCGCCGGTTGGCAGGTGGACGACGGGCGCACGGTGTTCGTCGTCGGCGATCCGATGCAGTCGATCTACCGGTTCCGCGACGCGCAGGTGGGGCTTTTCCTGCGTGCGCGGCGCGAAGGGCTGCCGAACGTGCGCCTCGAGCCTTTGACGCTCTCGACCAACTTCCGCTCTCAGGGAGCGATCGTCTCGTGGGTGAACCGGGTGTTTCCCCAGGTGCTGCCCGGCGTCGAAGACGAGGCCTCCGGCGCGGTGCCGTATGCGCCTTCGGCCGCCTTTCACGAGGCGGACGTGGAAGGGGAGCCTTCGCTCGAGCTCTTTCCCGACCGGGAAGGCGAGGCGCGGCGCGTGGTCGAGCTGTTGATGCAGGCGCGCGGGCGCACCGCGATCCTCGTTCGCAACCGCAGCCACCTGGATGAGATCGTGCCCGCGCTGAAAGGCGCCGGCATCCGCTTTCGCGCGGTGGAGATCGAGCAGCTCGGCGAGCGCCAGGTGGTGCAGGACCTCTTTGCGCTCACGCGGGCCCTGACCCATCTCGGCGACCGCGTGGCGTGGCTCTCGATTCTCAGGGCGCCGTGGTGCGGCGCCACGCCCGAGGAGCTTTGCTTCTTCTTCGAGGGCCACGCCGAGACCGTTTGGGAGCGGATCCAGGGCGAAGCGCGCTTTTCCCGGCTGGTCGCCGTGTTGCGTTCCGCGCTCGAGAACCGGCTGCGCGGCACGCTGCGCGATTGCGTGGAGGGCGTCTGGCTCGCTTTGGGGGGGCCGGCGTGCGTCGAGAACGCGACCGATCTCGAGGACGCCGTGATCTTCTTCGACGAGCTGGAGCGCCTGGAAGTCGCGGGCGGCCTCGAGGACTTCGGGGCCTTGGCGCGGAGCCTGTCCCAGCTCTTCGCTTTGCCCGACGTCGAGGCCGGCCCCGAGGCTGTAGAGATCATGACCATCCACAAGGCGAAGGGGCTGGAGTTCGACACCGTCATCGTGCCCGGTCTGGACCGTCCGCCGCGCTCCACGCGGCGGCCGCTGTTCGCGTGGCGCTCGCTTCCGGGCGGGCAGCTCTTGCTTGCGCCGATCGACGAGACCGGGGGCGAGGCCGAGCCTCTCTATAAGTACGTTCGTTTGTTGGATCGGGAAGCGGAGGACATCGAGGCGGGGCGGCTTTTTTACGTCGCCGCGACGCGGGCCGAGTCGCGGCTGTTCCTGCTGGGGTGCGTGAAGGTGACTGAGGATGGCGTTGTGCGGCTGCCTTCGAAGCGCTCGCTGCTCGGGCTGGCGTGGGGGGCGTTGGGGGAAACGGTGAAGTTGCCTGCGGCGGTGGCGCAGGAGGCGGCAGGGAGGAAGCCGTTGCCGGCGGGGGAGTTGAGGAGGTTGCCTTCAGATTTCGAGATGCCTCGGGTTCCGATGGGGGTGGAGTGGAGGGCGGTTGACGAGGGGAGGGAGGAGGAGCAGATAGAGTTCTCGTGGGCGGGGGAGACGGCGAGGCACGTGGGGACCGTCGTTCATCGGTGGCTGCAGAGGATGGCGGAGGATGAGTTGAGGGGGTGGACGAAGCAGAGGATAGAGAGCCTAGCGCCGCGGTTCAGGGAGGACCTGGGGGGGCGGGGGGTGCAGACATCGGATATCGAGATGGCCGCGGGGCTTGTGAAGGCGGCGTTGGTGAATACGATCGAGGATGAGAGGGGCAGGTGGATACTCGGGCCGCATGCGCAGGCGTGGACCGAGTTCCGGTTTCGCACGAGCAGTGGAAAGCGGCTGGTCGTGGATCGGCGCATTCGCGAGAAGTCAGGCAAGAGCTGGGTGATCGATTACAAGACAAGCCGCCATGAGGGGGCAGACCTGGCGGGATTCCTCGATCGCGAGAAGGAGCGGTACGCGCCGCAGCTCAACCAGTACTCGGAGCACCTGGAAGGCGCTCGAATGGCACTTTATCTGCCGTTAGTGCATGGCTGGCGGGAATGGGCCGGCGGCGAGGCGGATTAGAACCGGTCTAGCGGCGCAGATCCGTAAACTGCTTTGCCAGCTTCAGGCCCTGCCCCTGATAGTGCGAACGGCTCTGCCCGCCGTACAACCGTTCCGGGCGAGCGGCCATCCGCTCGTATCGAAGCCATCCAACAGTCTGACCGTGTTCAAGCAGGAAAGGGACCTCGTGCGAGCGTACCTCCAGAACTCCTCTGCTTCCTCCGGCGCGACCGGTTCCCGGATCCCAGCCGAAACCGGGATCGAAGAAGCCGGCATAGTGGACGCGGAACTCTCCGGCGCGAGTGTCATAGGGCAACATCTCGGCCGCGTAGTCCGGAGGGACGGCGATGGCCTCCCGGGTCACGAGAATATAGAACTCGTCGGGATCCAACACGAGCGATGAAGTCTTGTGGAAACGAATCGGCTCCCAGAACTCCAGGGGGTCGTAGTCTCGTCTTTCCAGGTCGATTCGCCTGGAATGCTTCTTTGCACGGTATCCAATGAGATCGTCGTCGACGCCTGCGCCTTCCAGATCCACGGTAAAGGGCAGGACGCCGGTCTTGGATGACCTGCTCCTGGCTGTCGAATCGCCGAGCTCCACGACCTGACCACCGTCCAGCAGCTGTTTCCACTCGCCGGCTGTTATCTGTTTCGGGGCCTCACCCCTGGTACGCCGGAAACGAAGTTGATTCAGGCGGGTGCCGGTCTTCACGACCACGCTGAAGCTTCTCGGGGCGACTTCCAGGTAGAGCTCACCTTTGTAGCCTTCTTCCACCTGATCGAAAACGGTGGCCCCGTCGGCGATCAGGCGAGTCAGGATATCCAGGCGGCCGGTCGAGCTTTTCGGGTTCGCGAATGCGGCCACTTCGCTTCGCAGATGAATGCTTTCCAGGAGCGGGATCACGTATATCCGCCCTTTTTCCAGAACTGCGCCTTTGCCTAAATCTATCCTGAAGCCGTAATAGCGCTCATCCAGCTGCTTCATCTTCTCGAGCACTCTTACCCCTTTGCCCGGAAGAAAGCTCGTGTCGATCGGGAACGCATGCTGGCCAAGTCGAAGATCGATGCTGGCGGGTTGAACCTGGTCATCCTCGATTGGCTGGAGGAGCGGCTTGATCTCGCCCCCGTCGAGCATCTCCCTGATCTTCTGACTTGGAAGTATGCCGGTGTAGTCACCGGGCCTTTCCGTATTCGTTCCGGGTGCCGCCGCACGATAGATGCCCAATGCCATTCCCCGTAAGCTCCGCGTGGTGGACAAATTGTAACCGCCGGACTGGCGCGGCGGCATGGATCGGTGAGGCCTGAGCCCGCGGGAGATCCGGGACGGCATGCGCATTTCCAAACAGGGCGCGGTACGCCCGCCGCCGCAGCGGCGGATCGGCTTCCAAGCCGGCGACGAGTGAGGTAAATTCGCCCGCCTGTTCAGTCGATCTCACCGGAAAGGAGCGCCCGCCATGACGTAGTTGTCCTTCACCGGAGACACGTCATGTCACGCACTTACCGCCGTCGCGGCGAGCGTGATGCAGGCACGCCACCGCCACAGCGCCAAATGGTCCTGGTGGTGAGCGTTGCGCCAGGCGTCCGATGCATCGAGAACCGCAGACAATGCACGCGGCCGCCTTGAACCGGTTCCGCCGGAAATCAATAAAATACGCGGCATCTTGAATTCGACGGCATCCGGCGAAGCAGGCGAGGGGGACGAGCTTTTCGGGCTGTTCGAGGTCTCGGCGAAGTTTCTCGCGAGATCCGGCGACCCGGCGGCGTTTCTCGACTGGTTTGCGCGAGCGGGGCCGGCGCTCGCCCCGGAATTCGCGCGCGGGATCGATCCGCGCACGGGCCCGCCGGGGCTCGCGTTCCGCGCCATGGGCGTCGCGATCTACAACGCGATGCCGCTGCCGGACGCGGACTTCAAGGCGCGGCGGATTCCCGAGCCGGGAAGAAACGAGTCGTGCCTGTGCGGCTCGGGCCGCAAGTACAAGCACTGCTGCCTGCGGCTGCGGGGAACGCTCGATCTGAGCGACTACAACCTGTTGCGGCACATGCTCGACACGCTGCCCAGGAAGCGCTTCGCCGGTCTGCCCGCGAGCCGCGTCGATCCGCTGGCGGTTTGCGATGCGGCGCGGCAGTGGCATGAGGAAGGCGAGGACGAGCGAGCGGTGGCGCTGCTGGAGCCCTGGTTCGCGGGCGAGGGCGCGCTCGCGGGGAAGCTCGAGCCGCTGTTCGACCAGTTGATGGATTGCTGCCTCGCCCTGGGCAGGGACCGAAAGCGCGAGCGGCTCGTCGCGGCGGCCCTCGCGCGCGGCGATCGCGATCTGCGCGCCGCGGCGCTCGAGCGCCGCAGCACGATGCTCGCGGACCGCGGCGATTTCGACGGCGCGTGGGCGAGCTTTCGCGAAGCGCAGCGCGAGCAGCCCGAGGATCCGAACCTGGCAACGCTCGAGCTGACGCTGCTTGTTTCGCGCGGCGAGGCGGAGCGGGCGCGCGAGCGCTCGCGCTTCTGGATCGCGAGCCTGGAGCGAAGGCGCGATCCCGCGCTCGCGGAGCTGATCGCCTACATGAAAAGGGTCCAGGCCGATCCCTTCGCGGCGATGTCCGAAGTGGCGAAAAAGCAGTTTCCCGGGCTGGAGCGCCTGGCGGCGCTGTTCGCCGCGGCGCCCGCGCCGCAGGCGCAGTACGCGGTGGTCGATCGCGCGGAAGCGGGCGTCGTGCTCGAGCCGCGCGATGCGCTCGCCCGGACGCAGGCGCGCTGGCGGAAGGCGTTTCCGCAGGCGAAGCCCGGCCTGACCGCCACGCAGCACGGCGACGCCGGCATGTGGGATGAACCCCGTCTCTGGCTCGAATTCCTCGAGCGCAACGTGGCCGCGTGGCAGAGCCTGGACGTGCTCGACGATCTGGCGATGGCGGTGGAGGCGCTGCCGGTCATCGGCGCGGGGGCGACGATCGTCGATCCGCTGCTCGAACGCGGGGTCGCGCTCATCGAAGCCAACCTCGCCGCCGCGGGCGCGGGAAATGGCACGCTGCAATGGGGCTGGCTGAAAAACCGGCCGGCGCTGCGCATGCTCGCGCACCTGGCGTACCGCGCGGCGCACGCGAACGGCTGCTGGCGTTGAACCCCTCGGACAACCACTTCGTGCGCGAGCCGCTGTCGCGCGCGTATCTGGCGCGCGGGCAGGCGGACAGGGCGATCGCGCTCACCGAGCGCTTTCCGGAGGACTTGTGCGGCCCGGCGCTGAACCGCATCCTTGCGCTGGTGCGGCTCGAGCGGCGCGGCGAAGCGCTCGTGGCGCTGCGCGATGCGGCGAAGCCTCACCGCGTCGCGATCGAGATGCTGCTCGCGGATGCGCCGAAGCGGCCCAGGACCGGCGCCGCTTTCGGCATCACCCTGGGCGGAAAGGAAGAGGCCTGGGAGTACCGCGTGGCGCACCGCGCGCTGTGGGAGCGGGACGGCGCGCTCGCCTGGCTGCGCGCCGCATGGAGCGAGGTGCGGCGATCGGGCCGCCGGTAGGATGCGCCGCGGGTCGCGCGCCGGCGCCAGGGCCGGCGCGCACCGGCCGCGCTGGCATATGCCTTGATATATACCCGCGGGCGGCCTAGAATCCGCCATTGCCCGCCGGAGGACCGCCCATGGACCGTCCCGCCACCGCCAAACTGTTCCGCAACGGCCGCAGCCAGGCCGTGCGCCTGCCCGCGAGGTTCCGTTTCGAAGGCGCCGACGAGGTGTTTGTCACCAAAGTCGGCGACAAGGTCGTGCTTTCGGCCAAGCCGTCGTCCTGGGATGACTTCTTCGACGCGAAGCCGCAGGGCGCGGGAGGCTACCTCGGGCGCCGCAATCACCGGCCGCCGCAGAAGCGCAGGCTGTTCGGGTGAAACGCTACATGCTCGACACCGACATCTCGAGCTACGTCATTCGCGAGCGCCCGGAGCCGGTGCGCACGCGGTTCCGGGAACTGGACAGCGGACAGTTGTGCATCTCCGTGGTCTCCGAGGCGGAACTGCTCTATGGGGTGAAGGCGAAGGGCTCGCCGCGCGCGTTGGCGTCCATGGTCGCGGATTTCCTGCGCCGGCTGAATGTGCTCGACTGGTCGCGCGCCGCCGCTCAGCACTACGCCGACATCCGGGCGAAGCTGGAGTCGGCGGGAACGCCGATCGGCAACATGGACCTCATGATCGCGGCCCACGCGCGCAGCGCCGGGGCGGTGCTGGTGACGAACAACGAGAAGAACTTTCGCCGCGTCGAGGGATTGAAGGTCGAGAACTGGGCGTGACGAGTCGCCGGTCAAGCGACCGCCGCAAGCCGGTCGCGAAGCTGCTCGGGAGGAAAACGGTCGCGCAACTGCTGGTCGAAGACCGCAAGTGATGGTCTACCTCGACGCCAGCGCCCCATGGACAAGGAAACCCGGATCTCGGCCATGCTGGCCCCGCCCGCCGGTTCCGCCGCCCGCATCGTCTAAGGTCACAATTTGTGACCTTAAAGCTCTAAGCTCCTGTTCCGTAAAATGAAACATGAAATCGGCGGGGAAGCGCCGCAGGTTGCGCTTGACCGCCTGAACGAGCGCCTTGGTAGCGACCCCGTAGAGTGCCGCGAGGTCCGAGTCCAGCAATACCTTCTGTCCCCGAACGGTGCGGATGCGCGACGCCAGTGATTGCGTGGTCGGTGGCATAGGAGCGGTTCCCAATGAACGCTCCCGCATGCCGTTCGTTGACGCACCAAGTGCGTCCCGATGGGGGCCGCGACCTCGTCTACGATATCGGCACCCATGTCCCTGAAACGCCCCAAAGGCCCCGCCGGCACGCTGGTGGTCCTTGAGCACAGCTCCCGGATCCTCAAGGGCAACCCGCTCGGCGATCCGCACGTGCGCAAGGTCGGGGTGTGGCTGCCGCCGCAGTACGACGACCTGGGGAAGAAGCGTTTCCCGGTGCTCTACGACCTCGTCGGCTTCACCGGCTCGGGGCTCGCGCATGCCAATTGGAAGCCCTTCGGCGACAACGTTCCGGAGCGCGCCGCACGCCTCATCCGCGAGCAGAAGATGGGGCCCGCGATCATCGTCTTCCCGGACTGCTTCACCGCTTTGGGCGGCAACCAGTACGTCAACTCCTCCGCGATCGGCGACTACGCCGACTACTTGACGCGCGAGATCATTCCCTTCGTCGACCGGGAATTCCGCACGTTGGCGTCGCGGGAGCACCGCGGCTGCTTCGGCAAATCGTCCGGCGGCTACGGCGCGATCATCCACGGCATGAAGTACGCGAAGTACTGGGGCGCCGTCGCCGACCATTCCGGCGACGCCTACTTCGACTTCGTCTACTGGCACGACTGGCCGAACACTTTGAATGAGCTCGCCAAATACCGTGCGCCCAAGCGCAAGGCCGGCACCTACGACGCGCGCCGCGAGGCGCGGCGCAAAGGTTTGAGTAAGGGCCTGGACGACGGGCGCATCAAGCGCTTTCTCGCGCACGTGTGGAAGAAGGAGAAGCTCTCCGGGAAGGAAACCCACTGCATCATGAATTTGTGCATGGCGGCGACTTATGACCCCGACCCGCGCGCGCCGCCCGGCTTTCGCATCCCGTTCAACGCCGAAACGGGGGAGGCGATCGAGGAGCGCTGGCGCAATTGGCGCCGCCACGACCCGATCAATCTCGTTTCGAGATATCGGGCAAATTTGAGGTCGCTACGCGGGATCTACATCGACTGCGGTTGGAGGGACCAGTACCACATCCACTACGGCTCGCGCCTCCTGTCGCAGCGCCTTGCCGAGGCGGGCGTCCGGCACCGCTACGAGGAATTCGACGACGACCACTCCGACATCGACTACCGGATGGACGTCAGCCTGCCGTTCTTGTACAAGTCGCTGGCGCGCTGAACGAACGCCGCTTGACTCAGGACTTGACCGACACTTGACCCACGAGTAGCAGCCTGAGCCCGCGCGAGATCCGGGACGGCCTGCGCATTTCCAAGCAGGGCGCGATGGACTTGACCTGGTCCGCCGCGGGCGTTCGGCTTCAACGGCGTTCGGGAAGGGGCGACGAGCTTGACGGCGTTTCTACGAAACTGTAGAGTTTTCTGCGAGGTAAGGACATGGACAAGGAAACCCAGATTTCGGCGCCCGTCTCCCGTGCGACCCGGGAGCTGCTCGAGCGGCGCGTGCGCGCGACCGGCGTGAAGAAGGGCCACCTCGTCGAGCAGGCGCTGCAGCATTACCTGGTCGCCCTGGAGCAGCTGCCCGCCGACGTGATCGTCCGGCCGAAGCTCGTCGTGACGCGCAAGTCGGGCGACGCGATCCTCGAGAAGACCCGCACCGCCAGGCCCACGAAAGCCCTGCGCCGCCTGATGCGCGATGCAGATTAGGGCGCTGCGCGAGGCGGACGAGCGCTCGCGCTTCCGCTCCGGCGACCCGGACCTCGACCGCTTCCTGCAGCGCTTCGCCGGACAGAACCAGTTCCGGCACTACGTCGGCGTCACCTATGTCGCGCTCGAGGAGGACAGCGTTCTCGGGTTCGCGACCGTCGCGCCCGGCCACCTCGAGATCGAGGGGCTGCCGGCCGCGGAGCGAAACAGGCTGCCGCGCTACCCGCTCCCGGTGCTGCGGCTCGCGCGGCTGGCGGTGGACCTCTCGGTCCAGGGTCAGGGGCTCGGCGGCCGGCTGCTGCGGTTCGTCCTCCAGCTCGCCGGGCGCATGGCCGACGACTACGGTTGCGTCGGCGTCGTCGTCGATGCGAAGCCCGGCGCGGTCGAGTTCTATGGGCGCTACGGCTTCGCCCCGGTCGAGGCGGTCCTCGGCGTCTCCGAGGCGCGGCCGCAGCCCAGGCCGATGTTCCTCGCCATGCACGCCATCAAGGCGGCGTCGCGGCGTCCGTGATTCTCCGGAGCAGAGGCAACGCACGCCCCCTTCCCGCCCGGGACCAGCTCACCATCTGCTTCGCGCACGTCGCCTACCGCCTGGGCGAGCGCTTCGCGCTGCGTAACGCCGGGCTCGACTGGTTCGAGGTGCGCAGCGCGGACGAGCTGCAGGCACGCATCGCCGAAGCCGATGTACTCCTTTGCTCCGGCCTGTGGCGCAACGACCTGATTGCCCGGGCGCCGCGGCTTTGCTTCATCCAGTCGATCAGCGCCGGCACCGACCAGTATTCGCGCGAGGCCCTGGGCGGCGCCGGCATTCGCGTCGCGAGCGCGCAGGGCGCCAACGAGCGCGCGGTCGCCGAGCACGCGCTCGCGCTGATCCTCGCTTTGGCGCGCAAGCTGCCCGAGGCGCGCGACAACCAGTTTGCGAAGAAGTGGCGCGGCATGATCGGCGAGATCGCACGGCGCGAGGACGAGCTCGGCGGCAAGACCCTGCTGATCGTCGGCCTGGGCCGCATCGGTTCCCGCCTGGCGCGGCTCGCCAGGGCCTTCGACATGAAGATTGTTGGTATACGTCGCGACGTGTCCAGGGGCGCCGGGGCGGCCGACCGCGTGGTCGGCGAGGAGGGCCTGCTCGCGGTGCTGGGGGAAGCCGACTTCGTCGCGCTCACCTGCCCGCTCACGCCCGCGACCGAGAACCTGATCGACGCGCGGGCGTTCGCGGCGATGAAGCCCTCGGCCTACCTCGTCAACGTCGCGCGCGGCAGGGTGGTGAACGAGCCGGCGCTTGTCGCGGCGCTTGGGCGGGGCGGCATCGCCGGCGCGGCGCTGGACTGCGTGTGGCAGGAGCCGCTGCCGGCGGATTCTAAGCTGTGGAGCTTGCCCAACGTGCTGATCACGCCGCACACCGCCGGCGAAACGCGCCGCTACGAGGACAACGTGATCGACCTGCTGCTGGAGAATCTGGCGCGGTTGTGGCGCGGGGAAGAGGAGTTGAAGAACCAGTTCGTGTGAGCGCGGTATCTAAATCGACTGTGGCTGGCGCGACCAGTATCACATCCAGTACGGCTCGCGCATCCTGTCGCGGCGGCTCGCGGAAGCCGGCATCCGGCATCGCTACGAGGAGTTCGACGACGACCGCTCGGACATAGACTACCGCATGGATGCGAGTCTACCGTTCCTGTACAGATCACTTGCGCGCTGAGAGCAGATCGCGGATGCGCCGAGTCGGCGCGGCGGCTTTCTCCGAAGGGATCATGGCGTTCCTCCCGCTTTGTCGCGCTGCGCCGTAATCATGCGCTTACCGGCGCCTTCCGCATACTCTTTCGACATGACGCAGGCAAGGCGAGGCTGCTACAATGCGCCCTCGCAGTTAGTCCCAACCCAAAGCTGGCCGCGGCCGGCTTTCTTGTTTCTGGAACCAACCAAGTGATCGTCGCCTCCGGCATCGCCATGCAGTTCGGGGCCAAGCCCCTCTTCTCCAACGTCTCCGTGAAGTTCGGCGGCGGGAACCGCTATGGCCTGATCGGCGCCAACGGCTGCGGCAAGTCGACGTTCATGAAGATCCTGGGCGGCGAGCTCGAGCCTGCCGCCGGCACCGTCGCCATCGACGCCAACGAACGCGTGGGCAGACTCCGCCAGGACCAGTTCGCCTTCGAGGCCGAGCGCGTGCTGGACGTGGTGATGATGGGTCACGCCGAGATGTGGAACGCGATGAAGGAACGCGACGCGATCTACGCCAATCCGGACGCGGACGAAAAGGAGTTCCTGCGCGCGGCGGATCTGGAGCACAAGTACGCGGAGTACGGCGGCTACACGGCCGAGGCGCGCGCGGGCGAGCTGCTGCTAGGCCTCGGGGTGCCTACGGAGCAGCACCACGGGCCGATGAGCGCCGTGGCGCCGGGATGGAAGCTGCGCGTGCTCCTCGCGCAGGCGCTCTTCGGCGACCCGGACATCCTGCTCCTCGACGAGCCGACCAACAACCTCGACATCCACAGCATCCGCTGGCTGGAAGACGTGCTCAACCGCCGCACGAGCACCATGGTCATCATCTCGCACGACCGGCACTTCCTTTCCAGCGTGTGCACGCACATGGCGGACGTCGACTACGGCGGCATCCGCGTGTACCCGGGCAGCTACGACGACTACATGGAAGCGTCGACGCTCGCGAAGCAGCAGCTCGAGAAGGACAACGCCAAAGCCAGGGACCGCATCGCCGACCTGGAAGACTTCGTGCGGCGCTTCCGCGCGCACAAGGCAAAAGCGCGCCAGGCGACCTCGCGCAGGAAGATGATCGAGAAGCTGAAGGTCGAAGACGTGAAGCCCTCCAGCCGGCAGTACCCGTTCATCAGGTTCCTCGTGGACCCGAAGGAGAAGCTGCACCGCCTCGCGCTCGAAGCGAAGGGCCTCGCGAAGGGCTACGAGAAGGGCAAGCCGTTATTCAAAAGCCTCAACCTCACCATCGAGGCCGGCGAGAAGGTGGCGATCATCGGCCCGAACGGCATCGGCAAGACCACGCTCCTCCGATGCCTCGCACAAAACCTCGAAGCCGACGCCGGCACGCTGAAGTGGGCCGAGAAGGCACGAACCGGCTACTGGCCCCAGGACCCGGCGGACGAATTCAAGGGCGACGAGACGCTCGCCGACTGGCTGGGCCGCTGGCGCCGCAAGGACAAAGAGCAGGACGAGCAGATCGTGCGCGCAACGCTCGGGCAGCTCCTCTTTTCGGGCGACGACCAGAAGAAATCCCTCCAGGTCATCTCCGGCGGCGAGCAGCAGCGCATGATCATCGGGAAGCTCGTGCTCGCGATGCCGAACGTCATGCTGCTCGACGAGCCCACCAATCACCTCGACATGGAATCCATCGAGTCGCTCAACACGGCGCTCGACAAGTACCCCGGGACGCTCGTCTTCGTGTCGCACGACCGCGAGTTCGTGTCCTCGCTCGCCACGCGCGTCCTCGAGCTCAAGCCCGGCGGCGAAGTGATCGACTTCCGCGGCAGCTACGAGGACTACCTCGCGGGCACGAGCGCGGAGTTGGAAGCCGCCTAGGGTCTGCCTCCGGACACGATTGGCAGCTTCCTCACCCGATAGCGCGCGTCCTCCACGAGCACGAGCGCGCCACCCTCCAGATTGACGTGGGAGGCGTCATGCCCGGGAGCTACGCAGGAATTCGACTGTGTTGGGCGAGATCCCCGCGTCGGCGAGGAACCGCATTACCGCCCCGCGGGTATCGGGTGGACCTGGTCCTCGGCGATTGCGGCGGCGTAGGCGAGCGCCTGGCGGACGTCCTCTTCCTCGAGATCCGGGTGCTCCGCGAGAATCTGCGCGTTCGTCATCCCCATTGTAGCGGCCTACCTGCCACCCTGCGCAAATCGCGCCGCCGCTGACCCCTGCGGCCGGGAATACCGTGCTACATTCGCGGCCGCAGGATCTCAAGTAGTGGATACCCGTCCCTTCCACCGCCAAAAGCGGCTCCCTAGTGGCAGTCGACTCCCTCTCTTGATCATCGTGCCCGAAGCGGGGCTCGGACAGCCTCGCGCTTGCGTTGCATCTTCAGGAATGGAGTAGACATGGCTACCGGTACCGTGAAGTGGTTCAACGACGCCAAGGGCTTCGGATTCATCACGCCGGATGACGGCGGCAAGGATCTGTTCGCCCATCACAGCGCGATCCAGGCGGCGGGCTTCAAGTCGCTGAAAGAGGGCCAGAAGGTCTCTTTCGACGTGACGCAGGGACAGAAGGGTCCGGCCGCGGCCAACATCAAGCCGCTGTAATCGCCAGAGCGTCCGCCGTGCCGGACGCCTCCGACCTCGAAGCGGTGATGCGCTACCACGAGCGCACCAAGCACCGCTTCAACCGCTTCGCCGCCGGGCCCGGCGAGCTCGACTGGGCGAACCAGCCCGATCCGTTCCGGCGCTACGCGGGCGCGGCGCTCACGCGGCTGCCGGTCCTCGGGCCCGGCGAGGAGCCGCTCTCGCCCGCGTACGAGAGCCTGTATGTCCGCGGCGCCGTGCCGGCCGCGCCGCTGACGCTGCGCACGCTTTCGCGCCTGCTCGAATACGCGCTCGCGCTCTCGGCGTGGAAGCAGGCGGGCGGCACGCGCTGGGCGCTGCGCGCGAACCCCTCGAGCGGCAATCTCCATCCCACCGAAGGCTACGTCCTCATCGGCGGCATCGCCGGGCTCGGCGCATCGCCGGGGCTGTTCCATTACGCGCCGCGCGAGCACGGCCTCG
>Ga0214472_10004113_pt1 | contig 15339 bp, 13 predicted proteins | sample RVTome_6_FD_207662 | JGI IMG/M metagenome (GOLD analysis project Ga0214472, IMG submission 207662) | Soil microbial communities from uranium-contaminated site in the Upper Colorado River Basin, Wyoming, United States - RVT140D175 | ecosystem: Environmental > Terrestrial > Soil > Contaminated >...
TGAGCTGGGACGGTCCGGTTCCCAGAGAGCAGGACAAGCGATTGTTCAGGTGACAGGCTCCAAGCCTCGCCGAAGCGTACGCCAAAATACTGCGCAATAAAGTCCCAGAATGAAGTGTACCAGGCCGTACTCTCGCCCATCGCTTCGTCCGGCCGTGATGAGATGTACCAGCCTTTCATGACCTCCTTGAGGAACCCCGCGTTCAGCAAACGCTCGCGGTGCGTTCGGGTGAGGTCGGTTGAGCGGATTGCAACGGTGCCACCTAACTGCAGCGCCTCGAGCGCTTCAAGCGAAGCGGCAAGTTTTTCCGGAGCAATCGCCATTTGTGTTCAATTCCCAGCTTGTTGTGTTGCACAGAACTTAGCTTTTTCTGCTGTGCAACATTTAGCTTATTGTGTCGATCATTATTTAGCTTATTGTGCGAATAAATCGTTACTCCCAGCCAGGTTCACTCGGAAAAGCGTGCCTTTATCAGCAGGTTAGACTGGAGCTCACCTGGATATCCGCGCGCGTCTTTCGCGGGACGTGAGCCAGGCGGAGAGACAGCTCTGCCAGTTCGGGGGCTGGGATCAACGCAGCGCCATTGGCAGATCCCCCGTGCCGCATGCCCGAACTCAACCGTTAAACTTTTCGATCATTATGCCAGCACTGCTACGCTGTCGCAGCTTCTGCTCGTTCGATGCGAAGTACACCGGCTCGAACTTTATCCCGTTTAGTAGGGCAGTTTCTGCTTGCGCCGGCATCGAGGTCACTCGAGACTGCACGTCTCATTGCGACCTCTTATCATGCTCCAGACCATCCCCCTTGCCAATGATGAGCCGGCGCTAGCAGGCGCCCCCATGATCTGCGCCGCACAAAAGGTGCTGGCGTTTCTGGCCCAGCACGAAACCATCGGGCTGACGAAGGGCAAGGCGTTCCAGCGCAGTTTCGTCCACCGCGCAGCGGCAGAGTTCGCCTGGCCGGGCTTGGAAGAAGACAAGCTCTTTCTCGTCAACAAGGTGCTGAACGAATACGATTTCCCGCCGCTCGAGGCGCTGCACTTCGTGCTCCTAAAGCTGAAACTCATCCGGCACGAAAAGCTGATCTGTAGGCTGACAAAAGCGGGCAGGGCGATGGTGGGGGCGCCCGGCGATCTCTTTAACAGCATCGCGCCCTTCTACCTGTTCCAGGTCGATCACGCCGCGTCGTCGCGGCTACCTGAACCGCCACTCGAAAACTGGAGCCTTTACCTCAACCTGCTGCACGTCGAAGCGGCGCGCGGCGTGACCTGCGGCATCTTGCGGGAAGCGCTCTTCGGTAAGCCGGATCCGGCAGATTTATACGACGGGGTTCCCGGCATAATTTGGAACCAGGTCTTGCGCCCGCTATGCTGGGTCGGCCTTCTGGAGGACGTCACGACCGGCGAGCACCCGCATTTCGAAGACAGGCGTTATGTCACGACGCCGCTCTGGGCGAAGGCCTTTGAGTACACACCAGCGGGTGCCCAGGTATCGGTCATGGCAGCTCACCGGTTTCGGCGGGATCATCCTGTTTAGGAGCAGACACCTATTGCGCCGCTCCGGTGCTGAGCGTCTTCGCGGCTCAGTCTGGCGGGAGGATGTTCGATTGGAAAGCCGGTTGAAAAATTTCAGGAGATCGCGATTGGGTCGATGCTTCGAATCTGGATTCACGATAGGAAAAAAGAGGCGAAAATCATCCTACGAAACTCCCTACAAATATCCCTACAAATCAAAAATTTCTCGCCTTTAAAACCTTGTAAAATAAAAGTTTTAAATTTTCGATGGAGCGCTTCGCCCGCTCCAGAAGAACCCTCTAAAAACAACGACTTACCGGGTTTTCTGGGGCGACGCCGTTGGTCCGAGTAACTTCGGAGTAACTTCCAGTGCTTGCCAATATGGCACCAGCACTTACCCTTTCTTCGATGCCCACCAAAGACCACATCCTCGCAGAGATTCGCCGCCTCGCAGCCCAGAGTGGTAAGGCGCCGGGGCAGAATGTCTTCGAGAAGGAAACAGGTATCCGTCAGGCGGAATGGCGCGGTGTGTACCGTTTCGCCACTTGACCTGAGATCACGGCTAACAGGTATTGCCGCTGTGCGGATTCCAGGGCGGCCCATGTCTCGGGTTCGGCCATCGACGGGTTCGTGACCGCCTCGCCGGCGGCAAGCCCCGCAAGGGCTGCATCGACGAGCTGTTCCGCGGTGAGGTACGCGGAGTCCGGAAAGACAGAATCGCTCATCCCTTGGGAGGTGAAGAATTCCGTCCGGATGGGGCCCGGCATAACGAGCTGAATTCGGATGCCGCTGTCAGCGTATTCCATCTGCAGCGAGCGTGTGAAGTTGAGCACGTAGGCTTTCGAACCGCTGTAAGCCGCCGCGCCTGCCGAGGGGGCGTGGGCGAGAATTGATCCAATATTGACCAGCACCCCGGCGTCTCTCGTCCGAAAGCCGGTGAGAGCGGCGAGAGAGAGGCGCGTCAAGGCGGTAACGTTCAGCCGGATCAGGCGGTCCAGCTTGTCGGCCGTGCTTCCCGCGGTTGGACCAAGTCCGCCGATACCGGCGTTGTTGATGAGCATCCCAACATTGTCTGTGGCCAGGCGCGCCTCGAGCCGCGCAAGGTCCGAGGCCTCTTCCAGATCGGCGACGAGGGTCTCGGCCCGCACGCCGTGACGCGAAGAAAGGTCTGCGGCGACCTGGTCGAGGCGGTCCTGGCGCCGCGCGACGAGGAGCAGCGCGCGCCCTCGCGCTGCGAGACGGTCGGCGTACTTCGCGCCGATGCCCGAGGACGCTCCAGTGATGACGGCAAGGCCGCCGGGTTCATTTGCGCTCATGCCGTTTCCTCCCGTTTGATCTGCCGGTCTGCATGTCAGTCATGGGTACGGGGGGAGGGGCGATTCTCCGCAATCCACCGCTGCTCGTCCGGTGTGCCTTCGCGGGGCGGAAACATGCCTTGGATCGACCAGAGCGCAAACGGCGTCTCGTCGATGTGGAGCTCCCAATCGAAACCGCGGTCCTTCGTCCACGGCGCGATCAGTTCGTTCACCTTCACAATGAATCGCTTGCTGACGTCATCAGACGGGAAGGCTCGCGCGATGTGGTCGATCCAGATGCGTACGAAATTGCCAGTCGGCTTGCCGCCGATGAAGAAGGAGTCTTCCGCCACCTCCTGGAAGATCACGCCGACGAAGAACTTTGGCATGACGCGGCCATAGATACCCGTCACCTTCTCGGAGATGGCCTGCTTGTCCTCGCGCGTGAACGCGCCCACCGGATGATAGATTTTCCACAATGGCATGGTTCGCTCCTCGCGCTTTTGATGATGCCGGTGCTTGCCCTTCTGCCCAATTGGAGCGGCGTGACAAAGCATCGTGCCTCCATTGGCCATACGCGGTGAGCTATGGTCAAGCAATTTAGTTATGCCAAGTGTGAAAAACGAACTTATAATAGGTGTGAGAAATGCTATCGCAAATCTAGACCAAAAAAGGAAGTGTGCACGGGTGAGCTGCTCTTGATACCCAAACTGAGATTCAAAGGAGTGTGAAAAGAAATGAAGTCGAGACGGGCGCGCGAACATGGGAGCGTGTGCTGTCGTCTCCTGATGCCCGGCGCAGGAAGACGGCGTTGACATTGACGCCGGCGTGATGACGACCACTTAAAACATCCGTAAATGCTGCTAAATGCGAACTGTAGATCATTGGCAGCCAGCTTTTCCTTTGCCCAGCGGCAGCTATCGCATCGTCATCTGCTCCGGCGTACCGAGGATCTCCGTCGATGTCGCCGGAGGCGTGCGATCCTATCGTCAGCAACCTTGTTTCTGTGGGCGTCCCGGGTGCTCAATCTCACTTTGCGGCGCCACGGCCAATAGGCCGTCACGCGTGTCTAGTCCTGGCCGGCGCAATGTGACCTTGATCAAAATGCAAACCGAGTGCAGAAAAAGCATTGACTGGAACGCGGCCGATGGCGGCCCGTGATCTCTTTCGGCGTCATGCCGAACCCAACTGGAGGATGCGACCATGAGAACCCGGATCACTGAAATGTTCGGCGTCGAACATCCGATCATTCAAGGCGGTATGCACTGCGTGGGCTATGCGGAGATGGCGGCGGCGGTGTCGAACGCTGGTGGCTTGGGCATTATCACGGGTCTGACGCAAGGCACGCCCGAGAATCTGGCGAAGGAGATCGCCCGCTGCCGGGAAATGACGGACAAACCATTCGGCGTGAATCTGACGTTCCTGCCAGCGGTGACACCGCCGGACTATCCGGGCTTCGTGCAGGCGATCGTCGACAGCGGCGTGAAGGCGGTGGAGACCGCAGGCAATAATCCGCAGAAGTGGCTGCCAATCCTGAAGGCGGCCGGGATCAAGGTGATACACAAGTGCACTTCGGTGCGTCACGCGCTCAAGGCTGAGGCCATCGGCTGCGATGCGGTCAGCGTGGATGGGTTCGAGTGCGGAGGCCATCCGGGCGAAGACGACGTACCAAACTTCATCCTCCTGCCGCGGGCCGCCGAGGAGTTGAAGATTCCCTTCGTAGCCTCGGGCGGGATGGCGGACGGGCGCTCGCTGGTCGCTGCGCTCAGCCTCGGTGCCGAGGGCATGAACATGGGCACACGCTTCATCGCCACAGAAGACGCCCCCGTTCATCCAAACGTGAAGGCGGCGCTTGTCGCCGCCAGCGAACTTGATACCCGGCTGGTCATGCGGCCGCTTCGCAATACCGAGCGGGTCCTGGCCAACGCCGGCGTCGAACGCCTGATCGCCAAGGAAAAGGCGCTGGGCGCAGCGATCAAGTTCGAGGACATCGCCCCGGAAGTCGCCGGGGTCTATCCCCGCATTCTGAGGGATGGCGAGATGGACGCCGGGGCATGGAGTTGCGGCATGGTTGCGGGTCTGATCCATGACGTCCCGACGGTGAAAGTGCTCATCGACCGGATCATGGCGGAAGCGGAAGCGATCATTCGCGGGCGCCTCACCGGAGCCCTGGACGGCCGTCTCGAGACAGGCGCCGCCACGCGCCTGTCTCGGCCCGGGTGATCCGGTTCACGCAGGTCAGAGCTCTCCGGTCGCCCGCAGCCAAGCATGACGCCTTTTTGCCTCCATTCTTTCCGCCATGGGGGGCAGACGATAACGCCTTCTCGGCCTGCTGTCCGGCGACAGGCTTCAAGGCCGGACTGCCTATGGCGGCCTCAGCGCGGCGCTCTGCTACGAGGCCGCGAAACACAGCCCCGCCTGATTTGTGATGGTAAGTTCTCTTTCCTTTCGGCCCTGTCGGCAATTTACAAAAGAAGTTCGGCCGAGCCGAGAGCTCCGGTTCGTTCAGGGCGACGCGGGTGGGCGGGTGGTACGGCGCTTGGTGCCCGGCGGCGGGTCCGGCCGGCGTACGTCTCGTTGGTCCGGACGCGAGAGCGCCATGGCGCGAAACAACCGGTGCCAAGGGTGCGCTCAGTTTTCCCTAAAACTGGTCCCGGATTGGAAAATTTGGCCGAACTGCTATATGAGTTCATATTTGGCATTCGATCCAGCGCAATGCTGGCGCGTGAGGCAATTCGACGGAGATGGGCGATGCAGTGGAGTGAACTTGAGAGCGAGGCCTGTTCGGCAGCGCGGACCTTGTCGGTGATCGGTGACCGCTGGACGCTCCTGATCCTGCGCGACTGTTTCTTGCGAGTCCGCCGATTCGACGATTTTCATGAGCGGCTCGGAATCGGCAGGCCGATCCTTGCCGATCGCCTGGGTAAACTGGTCGACGCCTTCGTCCTGACAAAGGTGGCCTATCAAACCAATCCGACCCGATACGAATACCGGCTGACGCCCAAGGGGCTCGACCTCTACCCCGTTATCATGGCCATCGTTCACTGGGGCGACGTCCATATGGCGGGCAAGAAAGGCCGCCCGGTGCTGCATCACCATGTGGCTTGCAACCATCAGTTCGATCCCGTGATGGTGTGTTCGGAATGCGGGGAGGCGCTGGATCCGCGCGATGTCCGCACTTCACCGGGCCCCGGCGCACGACATGCGCGTCACCTGCCGATCAATACGGCGCCCACTGCCGTCCGCGGGCCGGCAAAGGGTGCCGGAGCGGAGGCTAAGCCGGCCGCAACGGCGAGGCGCAACGCCAGGCCGAAGTCCAGGGCGGCGGCGATCGCAAGACCGGAATTGCGTGAACCATGACGGCGCGCCCAGGCGGCAGCGTCTAGAATATCTCGAAGAGACCGGCCGCCCCCATGCCGCCGCCGACGCACATGGTGACGACGCCGTACTTCGCCTTGCGGCGCTTGCCCTCGTACATCAGGTGGGCGGTGCAGCGGGCGCCGGTCATGCCATAAGGGTGGCCGATCGAAATCGAGCCGCCCGAGACATTGTACTTCGCCGGGTCGATGCCCAGCTTGTCGCGGCAGTAGAGCACCTGGCTGGCGAAGGCCTCGTTCAACTCCCAGATGTCGATATCGTCGATGGTCAGGCCGTTACGTTCGAGCAGCTTGGGGATCGCGAACACCGGGCCGATGCCCATTTCCTCGGGGCCGCAACCGGCCACGGCCATGCCGCGATAGGCGCCTAGGGCCTCCAGCCCGCGCTTTTCGGCCTCCTTCCGCTCCATCAGGACGATGGCCGCGGCCCCGTCCGACAGCTGGCTGGCATTGCCGGCGGTGACGAATTTGCCCTCCTGGACGTAGCGGCCGCCCTTGAAGACCGGGTTCAGCTTCTGGAGGTCGGCCAGGGTGGTCTGCGGGCGATTGCCCTCGTCGCCTGAGAGGGTGATCTCCTTGTCGGCCGTCTCGCCGGTGTCCTTGTTGACGAGCACCTTCATGACCGTGGTGACGGGCACGATCTCGTTGGCGAAGCGACCTTCGGACTGGGCCTGGGCAGTACGCTGCTGGGACTGGAGCGAATAGCCGTCCTGGGCGTCGCGGCTCACGCCATAGCGCAAGGCCACAACCTCGGCGGTCTCGATCATCGACGTCCAGAACTCCGGCACCTGGCTTCTTAGCTCGGGATCGACGCTCATGAACCCGTTCGCCTTGTCGTTCTGCACCAGGCTGATCGACTCGAGACCGCCGCCGATCGCGACCTTCGCGCCGTCGTTGATGATATACTTGGCGGCGGTGGCCACCCCCATCAGACCCGAGCTGCACTGGCGATCAATGGTCATGCCCGGCACCGTGTTGGGCAGGCCGGCGCGCAGGGCCGCCTGGCGGGCGATGTTATTGCCGGTCGTGCCCTGCTGCAGCGCGCAGCCCATGACCAGGTCGTCGATCTCGCCGGGCTCGATCCCGGCCTGGGTTACCGCGGCGCGAATTGCGTGGGCACCGAGGGTCGCGCCGAAAGTGTTGTTGAAGGCGCCGCGATAGGCCTTGCCGATAGGCGTCCGCTTGGCGGCGATGATTACGGCTTCACGCATGTGTCCGGCTCCCTGAACGTTTGGTCGAATCTTCGCGATACGGTTCGCTTCGTCTCCGCTTCGTTGTTATATAGATAGGAAAAAAGAACTGACGCAAGATGAATTGTCGTGCAGGTACCGCTACGTTACGCTGAAAATCAGGTGTGGAACGAGAGATTCGGCTCGCTTCGCTTCATCGATCGTTGCTTGACGAGTGCGATAACCGAACTTACAAGAACGACGCTGGTGAACAGCGAGAAAAGATCGTGGCGGTCGAACCGCGAGGGCACCCGGTTCTTCGTCCGGCGGGCGCCGGCGGTGGCAAGCTCCCGGTCTGCCGAGGGGTGAGGAAACATGAGCGAAACCATGGATGTTCCGGCGGATCTCGACACGGGATTTGCGCCGCAGGCTGTCGACATCAGCTACCGCGCCGATGGCAGCCTCATCCTGCAGTCGCCGCTCCCCCTCGGTGACTTCTGCAGGCATATCTGCGAATACCTTCAGAAGTGGGCCGAAGACGCGCCGACCCGAACGTTTCTGGCCGAGCGGGGCTCCGACGGTGCGTGGCGGCGCCTCTGCTACGAGGACGCGTGGCGGCGCGTCCGTGCGATCGGACAATCGCTTGTGGTTCGAAGGCTGGGACAAGGCCAGCCGATCGCGATCCTCACCGGCAACTCGATCGAGCATGCCCTCATCACCTTCGCAGGGATGCTTGCGGGCGTGCCCGTGGCCCCGATCTCGCCCGCCTACGGCGTGCACCCGGAGGGGGTCGTGCGCCTCAACGAAATCGCCGATGCCCTCAAGCCGGCGATGGTATTCGTCCAGTCCACAAAGGGCCTGGACCGGGTGAGATCCATCCCCGGCTTTGCGAACGCGGAATGGGTGAGCGTCGAGGATGATCCCACCACCACAAGTTTCGCTTCCCTTGAGGCCCACCAGCCGGGACGCGAAATCGACGAGGCCTACGCCCAAGCTGGCGGTGACGACATTGGCAAGATCCTGTTCACCTCGGGGTCGACCGGCTCGCCGAAGGGCGTGCCGCAGACACAGAGGATGCTCTGCGCCGCCATCCACGGCGCAAGTCTGCTGGTCCAGACGGATGAACCCCCTGTGCTGCTGGACTGGATGCCGTGGCATCACACAATGGGAGGCAACAACACACTTCATGGCACGGTCCGGGACGGGGGCACCCTGTACATCGACGATGGCCGGCCCGCGCCTCAGTTGATCGGGCGGACCATCCGAAACCTGAAGGAGATTGCTGTCACTTCGGCGCAGAACGTGCCGGCCGGTCTCCAAATGCTCGTCGAGGCGATGGAGACCGACGACGCGCTGAGGATCAGTTTCTTCAAGCGTATCCTCAGGCTCTCGTATGCGGGAGCGGCGCTTCCCCACGATACCTGGCGGCGGCTGCAGTCGCTCTCCATGGCGACACGGGGGCGACCCCTGGCGGTGATGTCGGGATATGGCGCCACCGAGACGGCGCCTGGCATCTGCACGACCCATTGGGCCTGCGAAGGGCGCGGAGAGATCGGGCTTCCAATCCCGGGCGTCGAGTTGAAGCTGGTTCCTGTCGGCGACCGCTACGAGGCGCGCGTCCGCGGCCCGAACGTCATGCCGGGCTACTTCCGGCGACCGGACCTTACCGAGACAGCCTTCGACGAGGAAGGCTTCTACAAGGTGGGCGATGCTGTGACTTTCGTGGATCCTCTCGAGCCCCGCAAGGGGCTGCGTTTCGCGGGCCGCCTGAGCGAGAATTTCAAGCTCGCCAACGGCTCCTGGGTGATATGCAGTGAGGTGCGGTCCGCGTTGCTCGCTTGCGCGCCGACGATCGCGGAAGCGGTCCTCGCCGGGCATGACCGCAACGACATCCGCCTGTTGGTCTGGGTCTCGCCGGCCACGAAAACGGAGCTTGCTCTGAACGGTGCAGTCGGCGCGGATCTGGACGAACAGATAACCGCACGGGTCGCCGATGAACTGCGGGCCTTCAATACGCAGAACGCAACCGCGACCCGGCGCATTGGGGCGTTTGCGGTCCTCAGCCAGGCGCCGTCTCTCGGGGCCGGCGAGGTCACCGACAAGGGCAACGTCAATCCGCGCGCGCTCCTGGCGAGCCACGCCGCCTTGGTTGATGAGCTGTATTCGCCCAGCCCGTCTGGGCGTGTCGTCCTTCTTTAAGTGCTGAGCACGGCGCTTCAAGTCTCAACAAGTCTCAAAAGGAACTGCGCTATTAGCCTCTCGGATCTTGATCCAGCAGGCAGGCCAGATGAGCTGATGTCCGCGTTCCTACGCGACGGCGTTGTGATCAGACGCCATGAGGTTCGAACAGGAGACATGACTGGCGGACAAGCCCTGGCGATGAGATCGCAGGCGTTGACCGTCATCCCTGAGAGCCAGCTGGACGAAGTGCTCCAAACAGTTCGATATAATCAAGCGTCCGATTTGGGCTGCGGTCTTACCGAGGTACCTTCATGACCCCTTTGCGCGAATGTCCCGATCCCACGCTTGCCCGTGTCCTGGATCCGATCCTCGACGCTGCTGTGACGCAGGGGAGGATCGCCGGTGCGGTGCTGTTGGTCGCCAGGGCAGGGGCACTGACTTACGTGCGCGCTGCCGGCATGGCAGACATTGAAAGCGCCCGGCCGATGTCCACGGACACAATCTTCCGGGCGGCGTCTCTTACAAAACCCATGATGACTGCGGCCTTCCTTTCGCTGGTCGAGGACGGCGTGATGGACCTCGACGACCCCGTCACCCGTTACCTTCCCGAGTTTACGCCGAAGCTCGATGGCACGGCGCCGCCGATCACGTTGCGCCAACTTCTAACGCATACCTCGGGTCTTTCTTACGGGTTCCTGCAGCCTCCTGACGGGCCATACATCCAATTGGGCGTCTCGGACGGCATCGATCAGCCCGGACTCAGCTTCGAGGACGAACTGTCTCGGATCGTTGAAGCGGGCCTATTCTTCCCGCCCGGTGGAGCCTGGCTGTACGCGGTCGGGCTTGATGTTCTCGGCGCAGCCATCGAACAAGCGACGGGCAAGACCTTGCCCCAGGTGATCGACGAGCGCCTCACGTCCAAGCTTGGCATGAGGGACAGCGGCTTCGCCGTGGTCGACCGCGCCAGGCTCGCCACGCCCTATGTCGATGGTCCTCCGCCGACTCCCATGGGCGAGACACACGTGGTGCCCTTTGCGGACCTGTCGGGGATCCGCTTTGCACCGGATCGTGTCTTCGACCCGACTTCGTTCCCTTCGGGTGGCGGAGGCATGGCCTGCACCGCTCCCGACTTCTTGACCTTCCTCGAGGCGATCCGCAGCGGCGGCGGGTCCGTTGTAAGTCCTCAGACAACCGAGGCGATGATGACCAACCAAACGGGCGCACATCCCATCCTGGTGAAGGGGCCGGGCTGGGGGTTCGGCTTTGGCGGCTCGGTCCATCTGGATCCCGCTGCCTCTGGTCAGCCGCTTCCGCCCGGACTTTGGTCATGGGGCGGCGTGTACGGCCACAGCTGGGCCGTCGATCGCACCCGGGAATTGACCTTCGTCCTGATGACCAACACGACGTTGGAAGGCATGAGCGGCCCGCTTTCAGAGGAAGTGATGGCGGCTGTCCTGGCGTAGCTTCGGCTTTTCCCTCTTTGCCGGCGACGCGGCCAGAGTTGCCAGAAAACGCCGTTGATTCCGCGCCGATCCTCGACGCGTGGCACGCCGCGCGGCTTGTTCGGGAGCGAAGGTTCGATGACGGACCATTCGAAATCAGTTAGCTCACAGCGATGTCGAGACATGGCGAGTCCTCCTTTCCGAGAAGGAATCTTTGTTCACGACAAAGCGGAATCCCCTTTATGAGTTTGTAGCCTGGGCTGGCTCCGCTTTCGCGCGGACAATTTCTTCTTCGACCTCGCGGAGCCGATCCTTGCCGAAGAAGAGCTCTGCCCCCACCAGGAAGGACGGGCTGCCGAAGACGCCGGCTTCCACGGCCGCCTCGGTATTGGCCATGAGCCTTGCCTTCACGGGGCCGGTCTGTGCCAGACGCAAGATCTCGTCCTTAGGCAGACCCGCTTCGACCAGGGAGGCGGCGTAGACGTCCGGATCGTCCATCTTGCGGCCGCGGCTCCACATGTCCGCGAAGATATGGTCCACGAATGCCTCGAACACGCCGGCCTCCTGGGCAGCGATGGCGCCCCGCATCAGCTGGAGCGTGTTCACCGGGAAATGCGGGTTCTGCCGGAAGTCGGAAAGGCCATGCTTGTGGACGAAGCGCTCCATCTCAAGCCGTTCGTAGGCCGGCTTGTTCCGGATGGCCGCGAAGGCCGTCGCGGGCGACTGGTTGCCAGTGAGCTTGAAAATTCCGCCCAGCAGGATCGGCTCGTAGGTAAATTTCACGCCCGTGCGCGCTTCGATTTGCGGAATTACCCGGTGGCACAGATAGGCGTTGGGGCTGCCGAAATCGAAAAAGAATCTGACCTGCATGAAATGCCTCCATTGCTCTGGTGTTCGGCGTGATCTTAGTCGAAAATAGAACTGACTGGCAAGCCGTGGACACTCCTCTCCTTCGAGCTTGCTGATGTGAAGAGTGGCGGTATTGGTGGATAGAGCACGATCTGGAGGTCAGGTCCGTCAGAAAGATATCTCAAAAAGGATCAGAAGGAGAGTTCTAAAATAAAACGGTAGGTGATAGACAGCTCAAATTCATGCGGTATTGCTTGCCGGAGGAAAACCATGGACCTCAACTTTAGCGCCGACGACGAAGCCTTCCGCCAGGAGGTGCGTGCGTTCCTCGCCAGTGCGCTCGCGCCCGACCTCGCCGAGCGTGTCCGATTGGGAAAACGCCTCAGCAAAGCAGAAACAGAGGCTTGGCAGGCGGCGCTGAGCGCGCGCGGTTGGCTGGCCCCGCATTGGCCGAAGGAGTATGGCGGCCAGGAGTGGTCAGTGACCCAGCGATTCATCTGGGACTACGAAACGTCGCTCGCCAATGCGCCGCCGACCATCGCCTTCGGCCTCAAGATGCTGGCGCCTGTCCTCATCAAGTTCGGGACCGAAGAACAGAAGCGCTACTGGCTGCCGCGGATGCTGAACGGCAGCGATTGGTGGTGCCAGGGATACTCCGAGCCCGGCGCAGGCTCGGATCTGGCCGCCATCAAGACGACCGCGGTTCGCGACGGCGACGAGTACGTCATCAATGGTCAAAAGACGTGGACGAGCTTCGGCCAGCACGCGAACATGATTTTCTGCCTCGTTCGCACTGCCAACACCGGCAAGCGGCAGGAGGGGATATCATTCATCCTGGTCGACATGAATCAGCCGGGCGTCGAAGTCCGGCCGATCATCACCCTCGACGGCGCCCATGAGGTGAATGAGGTCTTCTTCACCGACGTCCGAACACCGGTGGGAAATCTTATCGGCGAAGAGAACCTGGGCTGGACCTACGCCAAGTTCCTGTTGACCTACGAGCGTACCGGCATGGCCATGGTGGGGGCCTCCGTGTCCGCGCTGGAGCTGTTGAAGGAGATTGCGCGGACCGAGACCAAAGGCGGCCGTCCCCTGGCCGAGGACCCGTACTTTGCCGCACGGGTCGCGAGGGCGGAGATCGAGCTCGAGAACCTCAAGACCACCACACTTCGGGTGGTCGACGCCGCTGCCGCCGGCGGAGCGCCCGGCGCCGAGAGCTCGATGCTCAAGGTGAAGGGCACTGAGGTCCACCAGGAGATACTCGGCCTCATGCGGCGCGCGCTGGGCCCCTACGCCTTGCCGTTTCAGCCCGGCGTCCTGGCGCCGGGCTCGAACGCCGAGCCGGTGGGGCCGGCTTATGCCCCCGGCGTCACTCCGGCTTATCTCAATGGACGCAAGCTGACGATCTACGGCGGGTCCAATGAGGTGCAGCGCAACATCATCACCAAGGCCATACTCAGGCTCTGAGCGGGACGACAGACATGGACTTCAATCCGAGCCCTGAACAACAGATGCTGGCGGACTCGTTGCGCCGCTTCATCGCCGAGCGCTATCCGCTTGAGGTGCGCCGCCAACTGGCCGAGAGCGCTCCCGGCTATAGCACGGAGGCCTGGCTCCAATTCGCCAGTCTCGGTGTCCTTGGAGCCCTCGTCGATCCCGAGGCGGGGGGCTACGGTGGTTCCCCGGCCGACATCGCTGTCGTCTTCGAGGAACTGGGACGCGGCGCTGTGGCGGGTCCGTTCCTGGCCAGCCTCATGTCGTCGCGCATTCTCGCGCGCATCAGCGATGGGCGATGCGAGATCCTCCTCGAACGCATCATTGCGGGCGAAATGATCGTCGCGTTCGCACACCAGGAGGCGAAGAGCCGCTACGATCCCAGCCGCGTCGAGACGCGGGCCATGCTCGCCGGCGACGGTTGGCGTCTGACCGGGGCCAAGGCGGTGGTTTCGCACGGCGACGCGGCTGACCAAATCATCGTCTCCGCCCGCACCTCGGGTGCGGCGGGGGACGAGGGCGGAATCTCGCTTTTCCTCATTCCCGCAGATGCGACAGGTCTCTCCGTCCGCGGCTATCCGGGCGTCGACGGCGCGCGCAGCGCCGAGGTCGTCCTGCAGGACGTCTGGATCGGCTCCGATCACCTTCTCGGTCCGCAGGGCGGCGGCTTTGAACTCATCGAGGCCGCGACCGGGGCAGGGATGCTCGCGCTCTGCGCCGAGGCCCTCGGCGCGCTCGATGTCGTCAAGGACTCGACGGCGGAGTTCCTTCGTACACGTGTCCAGTTCGGGCATCCGATCGGCAGCTTCCAGGCGCTGCAGCATCGGATGGCGACGCTGCTGATCGAGATCGAGCAGGCTCGGTCGGCAGTCACCAACGCCGTCGCAGGCTTCGCGGAGCCGCGGGCCGTGCGCGAGCGTGCGCTCTCGGCGGCGAAGTACACCTTGGGACGCGTGGGCGCCCTGGTCGCCGAGGAAGCCATCCAGCTCCACGGCGGCATCGGCATGACTTGGGAACTCCCGCTGTCCCATTACACCAAGCGGCTGATCATGCTGGATCACCAGCTCGGCGACGTCGACTATCATATCGAACGCTTCATCGCACTCGGCCGGGCCGCCTGAGGCGGCGTCATGCTGCTCCGCGGCCTTTCTCGACTGATTGATGGTTGACGAGTAGGAAAAAAGAACTCACAAAGATAGGCCGATGCGGTTTCATGCGCGGTGCATCGGCAATGACTTGATGACCTTCCGACCGCACACAACCAACAGGACTTCAGATGCCCGGTTCATCCACCTTTGAGACGCGTCCGAAACCGCGCAATGCCACCGCGGTGGTGATTGGCGCGGGTGACTTCATCGGCGCAGAAATTGCCAAGAAGTTCGCCGCCGAGGGCTACATCGTGTTCGCTGGTCGCCGCCAGGCGGAGAAGCTCGAGCCGCTGAAAAACGAGATCGAGGCGGCGGGCGGACGGATCGTCGCCAAGGGTCTCGACGCACGTGATGAAGAGCAGATGGTCGCCTTCTACGAAGAGGCCGAGCGGACAGCGCCGATCGAGGTCTCGGTGTTCAATATCGGCGCGAACGTCAATTTCCCACTCGTGGAGACCACCTCGCGGGTGTTCCGCAAGGTTTGGGAAATGGCCTGCTTTGCAGGTTTTCTAAGCGGCCGCGAAGCGGCCAAGCACATGTTGCCGCGCGGCGCAGGCTCCATCTTCTTCACCGGCGCGACCGCTGGGCTCCGCGGGGGCGTCGGCTATGCCGCCTTCGCCAGCGCCAAGTTCGGCCTGCGCGCTGTGGCCCAGGCGGCCGCACGGGAACTCGGGCCTGAGGGCATCCATGTGGCTCACCTGATCATCGACTCGGGCGTCGATACCGCCTGGGTGCGCGAGCGGATCACGCAGGCGGCCGGCGACGGTCCCGTCCCTGACCGGGTCCTCATGCGCCCGGCCGCGGTTGCCGAGGCTTACTGGGCGCTCCACCAGCAACCGACTGACGCCTGGAGCTTCGAACATGAGATTCG
>Ga0214472_10004115_pt1 | contig 15336 bp, 16 predicted proteins | sample RVTome_6_FD_207662 | JGI IMG/M metagenome (GOLD analysis project Ga0214472, IMG submission 207662) | Soil microbial communities from uranium-contaminated site in the Upper Colorado River Basin, Wyoming, United States - RVT140D175 | ecosystem: Environmental > Terrestrial > Soil > Contaminated >...
CCAGGTTGGAGAGGATGAGCGGGTCTCCGGGCGCCAGCTCCTGTTCGAGGCGGCGCCCCAGGGCGGCCACCTTGTTCTGGATGGTCTCGGCGTCGTAGAGGAGCTGCGGCTTCGCCTCGATCATTCGTCAGGCTCCTCGAACAGCTCGGCCACCCAGACGGGGCCCTGGTTCGCGATCCGGCAGCTCTCGTCGATCGTCACGCCCGGAACCCACACGATGCGTCCCTGGACGCAGAGCAGGGGCAGGCGGGAGCGCTCCCGGCGCGGGATGCGGCCGTCGATGAGGACTTCCTTGAGACGGCGGCTGTGAATGCAACCGAGGGGGCGGATGCGGTCCCCGGGCCGCCTCGAGCGGAGCGTCACCTGCCTCCCGGGCGGGAGGTCCAGATCGAGGGCCGCGCGCGTCGGTGATCCCCGGAACATCCAGGGAGCCACCTCTTGTCGGGTCAGACTCAGGCTTCGACCGATCTCGGGGAGACGGATCGTCCCCGGAGGCTCGAGTGTATATGCGAAGCGGGAGGCCGCCGGTGGAGTGCTCGACAGCGGGCGTCGAACTAGCGCCAGGCTTCCTTGCTCCGACTCCCAGCGCCAACCGCCTCCGGCATCGCAGCCGACGCGCGCACCGGTGGCCAGCGACCGGGAGACCGCTCGGCGAAGCTCGGCGAGCGCGGCCTCTCCCGGTGGATAGCGCGCCCCGCGCTCGCGGTGGAGGATGCCCAGGGCGTAGGGCCAGAGCTCGCGCGGCAGGGCGTTCAGGGCCTCGAGGTGGGGTCGCTGGGGGCTTTCGGGGCCGCCTCCAAGCCTCGCCCGGACCGCCGCCTCGATGTGCGAGCGCGCCGCCGTTGCCGCCGCGCCCAGAGCCAAGGCTCGCTCGCGCAACCGCCGGTCGCTATCCTCGAGCCTGGGGAGAAGCACGTGCCGAAGCCGGTTGCGAGGACGGGTCGTGTCGCGGTTGGTCGGGTCGTTCACCGGTGCCGGCGAGACCGAGGCGGCGATCGTCGCGAGGTCGCGGCGGCTCCAGGCGAGGAGGGGGCGCGCCAGGCGCTCGCGCACCTCGGCGATGCCACCGAGTCCGGGTAGGCCGCTTCCCTGCAGGATGCGCAGGAGGACGCTCTCGACCTGGTCGTCCCGGTGGTGGGCGGTCGCAATATAGCGGGCGTCGACCTCGGCACGGACGCGCTCGAGAAAGGCGTAGCGGGCACTCCGGGCCGCCTCCTCGTAGCCTCTTCGTGGGTGTCGCGCCTCCTCGCCCAGTCGCTCCGTCAGTCGCTCCGCGGTGAGCGGCACCTCGAGGGTGGCGGCGATCTCGGCGGCGCGCTTGGCGCGCTCGGCGGAGTGCGGATCCGCCGCGTGGTCGAGGTGTGCCGCGTGGATCAGAATGTGGCGCGCGCCGGCCCAGCTTCGCAGCACCCGGAGCAAGGCCGTGGAGTCCGGCCCGCCGGAGAAGGCGACCAGCAGCCGCTCTCCCGGAGAGAGGGGAGCGCGCTCGGTGAAGAACCGGTCGAGGGTTTCGGCCAGGCGCCCGATGAGCCAAGCGCCCGTGGCTGCCGGAGCCGAGGACATCGACCCGAGCATACGGAAAACGGAACTGGTGGCGGTGAAGGGACTTGAACCCCTGACCTAGCGGTTATGAGCCGCTCGCTCTAACCACCTGAGCTACACCGCCGGTGGGGGGAGTCGATGGCACGACTCCGCGCGCCCGGCGCCGCCCCCGAGGAGGTCCGATGCCGGGCGACGGATTATAGCGACTCGATCCTAGGAGATGGGGGCCGCCGTTTCGGCGAGCGGACTGCCCGGCGAGGTCCCGAAGGTCGACGGGTGCGTCTGGCATTGCCGGAAGCCGCCGAAGAAGGCCTCGACGGATCGCGCCATCGCGCCATCGCGCAGGCTATAGACCACTCGCTGGCCCTGCCTGCGATCCGCCACCAGTTCGGCTTCCTTGAGAACCGAGAGGTGGCGCGAGATGGTGGGCTGCGAGAGGTGGAACTCGCCGACGATCTCTCCGACCGTGCGGTCGCCGTCCTCGAGGAGGTTCAGGATCCCTCGGCGGGTCTCGTCAGAGAGCGCCTTGAAGAACTTGCTGAGGTGTCGTCCCTTCTGGGCTTGGCCGTTCGAGTCCATGTCGCAGATGCCTCCCGGGGATCGGTTCGCGGTCTTGCGTATCGCCTTCCGATCGTTGGGTAAGGCAACAGCCGTGCCATCTCGAGTGGATCCGCCACAGCCCCGGCTGGGGCGTCGTTCGAGCCTATCGACCCGTGAGCATCCATCGAAGGATCAGGGGCTTGGAGTCGAATTCCACACCGCGTCAGCGGAGAAATCGACACCCGTGGGCCCGCGGCCGAGGTCTCGCGAAACCGCCAGGGGTCCCAAAATTTGGCCCCCAGGCGACAAACGCCGACCACAATGCGCCATTTTTATGGCGAGCCTGCGATCAGCCCTGCGCCGCGTCGAACCTGGCGCCGACGGCACTCCAGTTGACCGCGTTCCACCAGCTCTTGACGTAGTCCGGCCGGCGGTTCTGGTAGTGAAGGTAGTAAGCGTGTTCCCAGACGTCGAGGCCCAGGATCGGCGTCTTACCGTCCATCCAGGGGCTGTCCTGATTGGCCGTGCTGAACACCTCGAGGCCGCCGCTGCTCTGCGCCAGCCAGGCCCAGCCGGAACCGAACCGGGTGGCCGCCGCGGCCGCGAACTTCTCCTGGAACGCCTCGAAACCGCCGAAGGCGGCGCCGATGGCATCGCCCAGCGCACCGCCCGGCGAGCCGCCCATGGCCCCTGCATCCGAGGGACCCATGCTGGTCCAGAAAAGGCTGTGGTTGGCATGTCCGCCGCCGTTGTTGCGGACCGCGGTGCGAATCGAATCAGGAACCTGGGAGATGCCGCGTAGCAGATCCTCCAGGCTCTTCGCGGCGAGATCGTCGTGTCCCTCGAGGGCTTTGTTGAGGTTGGCGACGTAGGCGGCGTGGTGCTTGCCGTGATGGATCTCCATCGTACGGCTGTCGATATGTGGTTCGAGCGCGTCGTGCGCGTAGGGAAGATTCGGCAGTTCGTGCATCCGTGCTTCGCTCCTTTCGTATCCTGGGGAGGCGGTCCCGGTTGGATCGCCGAGCCCAGGTCTTGACCGAGTGATTGTTACACAGCGACCTGACCGCGCCAACGAACGGCCGGCGCGCGCTCCGTGGGTCCGAAACCACCTGACGCGTTGACTCGGTCGATCCGTGGCCCATAGTATGTTGCGTCCTGGCGTCGGGGAGGTTAGCTCAGTGGGAGAGCACCTGCCTTACACGCAGGGGGTCGCGGGTTCGAATCCCTCACCTCCCACCACTCGCCATACGCCGGGCGCGCGGGGTCGTAGTTCAGTTGGTTAGAACGCCGGCCTGTCAAGCCGGAGGCCGCGGGTTCAAGTCCCGTCGACCCCGCCATTCGACGCTCTCTCTCGACACAGACCTTCCGGATCCCGGATGCTGTTCACCGAGCTCCGCTTCCTGGTTTTCTTCGCACTCGTCTTCGCCCTCTACTGGGCGCTGCGCGGAAACACGGTTCGCAAGCTCTTCCTCCTGGCGGCGAGCTACCTGTTCTACGCCGGCTGGGACTGGCGCTTTCTCGGCCTCATCCTCGCCTCGACCCTGATCGATTACTCGGCGGGCCTGGCCCTGGGCCGGGCGGCGCTCTCGGCCGCGAAGCGCAGGGCCTGGCTGATCGCCAGCTTGATCGCCAACCTCGGCATCCTGGGACTCTTCAAGTACTACGACTTCTTCGTCTCCTCGGCGGTGGAGCTGACGGCCTGGCTCGGCCTGCCGCTCTCGGCGCGCACGTTGTCGCTCACCCTGCCGGTGGGGATCAGCTTCTACACGTTCCAAACCCTGAGCTACACGCTGGACGTCTACCGCAACAAGCTCGCCCCGGTCTCGAGCTTCCTGGACTTCGCTCTCTTCGTGGCCTTCTTTCCGCAGTTGGTCGCTGGGCCGATCGTTCGCGCCTCGACGTTCCTCCCGCAGCTCGGCGAGAGCCGGCTCTTCCGGGACGTTCTGGTCCGGCAGCAGCTCACCCTCTTCCTCGTGGGCTACTTCAAAAAGGCCTGTGTGGCGGACAACCTCGCGGTTGCCGTGGATCCGGTCTTCGCCGCCCCGGCGGGGTGGTCCGCAAGCGCGCTGTGGATCGCCATGCTGCTCTATGGGATCCAGATCTACTGCGACTTCTCGGGCTACAGCGACATGGCGATCGCGGTGGCCGGGCTGCTGGGCTACCAGCTACCTCTGAACTTCTATTTCCCGTACCTGGCCACCACGGTGACCGAGTTCTGGCGACGGTGGCATATCAGCTTGTCGACCTGGTTTCGCGACTACCTCTACCTCCCACTTGGCGGCAACCGCGGCTCGGCGGCGCGGACCTACCTGAACCTCGCCACGGTTTTCGTGCTCTGTGGGCTATGGCACGGCGCGAGCTGGAACTTCGTGGTCTGGGGGGTGATCCACGGCGCCCTTCTGGTCGGTGAGCGGGTGACCGGCTGGCGCAACCGAGTCGGCCTCGAGCTGCCGGGGTGGGCGCTCACGCAGCTCTGTGCCATGCTCGCCTGGATCCCGTTCCGCACCGCCGACCTGGCGACCGCCGGCGCCTACTGGGCCGGGCTCGTGGGCTCGGCGCGGGCCCCCGTCGATCACTTCCCCGAAGAGCTCGGCTGGCTCCTTCTCGCCCTCCTGGGACTGCACCTCGCGACCCGCTTCGGAAAGCTGACCGATCGGTTCGCGGCTCTGTCGCCGGCACTCTTCGCGCCGGCCTTCGGTGTGGTGGTGGCACTGGTGCTGCCGTTCGCGGCGGCGGACTATCAGCCGTTCATCTATTTTCAGTTCTGATCGCCGCGCTTCGCGGTCCGGCCGTCCTCGAGGGGCCGGCTACCGGCTCTCGAGCCAGTCGGCGAACTGGTCGGCCAGCGCTGCGGAGAACTCGTTGGCTCCGCGCTGGTTGAGGTGTCCCTTGTCGTAGTGGCGGTCGGCGCGGAACAGGTGCGGGTAGCGGCGCGGGTCGTCGACGTTCAGGAGGTTGGGGAGGAGACCGGAGTCGACCAGGGACTCGAAGCGGAAGCCGGCCCCGTACTGCGGCTCGACGAGGAAGACGGGTTGGATGCCCGCTGCCTCCAGGCGGGCGATCTGCGCGGCCAAGGGCTCCGGGTTGTCGTGCTCGAACTGCCGGGCGCGGTGCTTTCTCCGGTTGCGTTGGCGACCTCGCTCGACGCGCTCGGAGAACTTGTCCAGCCGGTCGAGAAAGCGATCGCGCCTTCCCACGTTGGGCTCGTAGACGCCGAGCGGCACAAAGCCGCGCTCGCGTGCTACGAGCTGCATCATCTCGGAGACCTCATCCGAGTCGAAGCCGGTCCAGTGCCGCCAGGCGTCCAGGGCCATCCCGTACGAGACGAGCCAGCGCAGAAAGTAGCCGGCATGCTCTCTGAGGGCGCGCAGCCGATCGCCGGTCGTGAAGCTCGTCTCGCGCAGCGCGGCGCGAAGCACCCAGAAGGTGTGGCGAGGGGTGTGCCAGTCGACGCCCCGGCGAGTGTCCCGTTCCTGCTCCTCGACCCGCGCCCCGAAGCTGCCCACCTGCAGGAAGACGTAATCGAGATCCAGGCCGTCGGTGGCGAGCAGGCGCTCGAGTGTCCGGTTGGTCTCCCAGGACCCCATGCCCGGGCCGCCTAGGTTGTAGCTGGTGAGCTCCAACCCGCGCTCCGCGAGCCGCTCGTCGAACGCCTGAGGCACCAGACCCCGGTAGATCCTGCTGTTGCCGATGAAGACGGCGTCGATCTCTCCCCCCCGGCGCTCGAGGTCGCTCAGCTTGGCGGTCACCTCGAACCAGGGCGGCGGAATCAGGCGACGAATCGCCGTGCCGGTGGCGAGGAAGGCGATCAGCGCGGCAAGGGCGAGCACCCAGGCTCGCCAGCGGGAAGGGGTCGATGCGGGGGAGTCCATGGAACAGGGGTGGTGCGTGTGCGGGCGGTAAAGTACCACGGCAGAGCGGGATGCGACGGACCGGGTTCAAGCGCCTGTGAGACAAGGGCAGCGCTCCCAGCCGTCGTCGGGGCTGTGGACCGCCCCAAGGTACCGGCCTTTGTTCGCGGACTACGGCAATCCGGCGCTTCTACTGGACGTTGACGGTGATGAGCACCCTCGGGTTCGGTGACATCACCTTCACCAGCGACCTCGGCCGGGCCTCGGTGGGGGCAAGGTGGGTACCGCCGCCGCGCGGGCGCTCCGGCGTCGAGTCTGTCTTCTCGGTTCTCCGGGGCCGCGAGCTGATCCTGCTCGGAGAGGGGTTCGAGTTCATGGCTCTCGAGATCCCCCGTTCCCTCGTGGGCAAGTCTCTCGCTGAGGCCGGCGTGCGCACCCGCACCGGCTTGAACGTCGTCGCCCTCCAGTCGGATGGCGCGACGGAGCCGGGCCCGCCCCCGGACATGCCGCTCCCGTCCCGCGGCCGACTCCTCGCCGTGGGGACCCGGGAACAGCGAGAGCGGTTCGCGACCTCCTTCGCGGGTTGAGCTACCGCATAGTCCGGGCCAGCAGAGCGACTTGCAACGCGGCCCACGGTTCACTAAGCTCCCAGGCTGTTCCCCCGCGGATGCCCGAGGCTTCGCGCCGGGCAACCCAGACACAACCCACTTCGAGGTCACAAGTCGATGCGCGACAAGGTCAAGCTCGTCTCCAGCGCCGGTACCGGCTACTTCTACACGACCACCAAGAACAAGCGCCTCACGACGGGCAAGCTCAAGTTCAAGAAGTACGATCCGAAGGTACGCAAGCACGTCGAGTTCGTCGAAGAGAAGCTCCGCTAGTCCGACCTCCCCCCGATCTCTCCTTCGGCTCTTGCCTCCGGCGGAGCCTGTGCTACCATCCGCGCGTCTGTCGCGGTCAGCGTTTCGCTGGCGCATGTCGCTTGCCCGGCCTGGCGCCTCCTCCTCTCGACCGAAAGGAGGAGGAACAGGATGTCCATTCATGGAACGGCAGATCTCCTGCGGCTCTGCGCGGCCGGAAGGGATCCCGGGGTCTGGGAAGAGTTCGTTCGTCGGTTCGGCTTCCGGCTCGAAGCGGGCGTGCGTCGCGCCCTACGGCGCGTGGGAGCCCGCCTGCGCAGCGACGAGCTCGAGGACTACATCCAGGACGTCTACTGCCGGCTGCTCGAGCATGAGGCGCGTAGCCTGCGCCTGTGCCGCGGTGCCGAGGAGGGCTCGGTCGGCGCCTACCTGGGCCGCGTCGCGGAGACGGTGGTCATCGACCGGATCCGCGCCTCCGGCGCGGTCAAGCGCGGCCGGGATCGGCTGGTCAACGCGCCGGCCGACTCGGAGTGCGACCCGATCCACCGCGTGGCCGACCTCGGACCGTCTCCGGAGGAGCGCCTGCTGGCCCGGGAGCGGCGACTTCTCTTCCTCGTCGGCTGCCGGAAGGCGGCGGGACCACGGCATCCGAAGCGAGACTTCCACGTCCTGCGGTTGGCGTTTCTCGAGGGGTTGAGCAGCCGCGAGATCTGCCGGCGGATGGGCAAGGGGCTCACTCCGGCCAGCGTGGATTCGGTCGTCCACCGGGCGCGACGCCGCTTGGAGAGTGACGGTCTCGCGATCCCTCGGCGGCCCCACGCCGGCGCCGGAGCCTCGGAGTAGACTTGCGGGGTCGAGAGTTCCGCTCGTGCCTTCTCGAAGCCGATGCTCGCGGCCTTCACCGATCCCCGTTGCGACCTCCACCGCGCGCCGTTCGGGTATCCGGAGCGTCCGGAGCGCCTCGCGCGGGTGCTCGACGGCGTCGAGCAGGCGGAGATCGAGATCCGGCGGCCGGGCGCCCACGCCGGCGCCGTGGCGGTCGTCGATGCGGTGCACGGGCGCGCCTACGTGGACCGCCTGGCTCGATCCGCGGCCCGCGGCGACGGACTGATCGACTCGAGCGACAACCCGCTCGGTCCCGGGACCCTGGAGGCAGCCTGGGGAGCCGTCGAAGCGGTCCTCCACGCCTCCGATTGGGTGGCGGAGGGACCGGACCGTGCGGCCTTCGCCGCGGTACGTCCGCCGGGGCATCACGCGGAGCGCAGCATGGCGATGGGGTTCTGCTACTTCAACAACGTCGCCCTCGCCGCAGCCCATCTGCGCTCAGCGCGCGGCGCGCAGCGGTTGGCGATCTTCGATTTCGACGTCCATCACGGCAACGGAACGCAGCACCTGTTCGAAGAGGATCCCGGCCTGCTGTACGCCAGCATCCATCAGTACCCTTTCTACCCGGGGACCGGAGCGGCGAGTGAACGGGGGATCGGCGCCGGTGAGGGGACGACGCTGAACGTGCCGCTGGCGGCGGGATGCGGAGACGAGAGGTACCGCGAAGCCGTAGAGGAGGTGGCGCTGCGAGCCATTCGCGGCTTCACGCCGGACATCCTTCTCGTGTCGGTGGGGTTTGACGCCTGGCGGGCCGATCCGCTCGGTGGAATGCGGGTGAGCCGCCACGGCTTCGAGGGCTGGGGGCGCGCGATCGGGAAGCTCGCCCGGGAGGTCTGCGAGGGGCGCCTCGTTTCGGTGCTCGAGGGAGGCTACGACCTCACCGCACTGGGCGAGCTCACGGCCGCCTACCTCTCCGGACTCGCCGACGGCCTGGGCTAGGCGCCCCCCAGGGAGGCGCGTTGCTCGGGGACCTCCAGGGACTGCCGCCGGGCCAGCAGGTCGAGGGCCTGGAGGAACGCTTCGAGCCCTCGCGCGATCTGCTTGTCGCCCCTGGCCAGCACCTGATGCCGAGCTTCGAAGCCGAACGCGGCATTGAAGATCTCGGCGTGCAGGTAGCGGCGCGCTGACTCCCGGATCTCGGGATTGGCGAAGGCGGCCTCGATCTCGTCGGCGGTGGACACTCCCTGCTCGACCAGCCACTCCCGGAAGCCGGCCAGGATCTGGTCGTCCGGCTGCCAATGGCGGTCCGGGATGGCGTTCTTGGCGGCGTACACGACGCCATAGTCGAAGAAGGAGCTGCGGGCGAGAAGCGTCTGCAGCGACTCTGGAAGCTCGTCCAACTCGACGGAGATGTCCGGAGTGATGCCGCCGCCGCCGTAGACCTCGCGGCCGAGGTCGGTTCGATAGACCGGAGCGCCTTCGAAGCGGCTCGCCGGTCCGACCTCGACCGTCTGGTCGGAGTGGCTCTGATAGTCGTAGTAGGAACTGTAGTCGCGCTGGATGAGCCGCCCTGATGGCGTGTAGTACTTGGCGGTCGTGATGGCGATCCCGGAGCCGTAGGAGAGCGTGTAGACGGTCTGCACCAACCCCTTGCCCCAGGTCGGCATGCCTACGATGATGCCGACGTCGTGGTCCTGGATCGCGCCGGCCAGGATCTCGGCTGCCGAAGCCGTGCCGGCGTTGACCAGCACGACGACGGGAATTCCGAGATCGGGACGATTGTCCGAGGCGCTGAAGCTCTGGAACGAGTCGCGAGTGCGGCCGCGGGTTTCGACGATCGCCGAGCCGGCGGGCAGGAACTTGTCCGCCACGTCGACCGCTTGGTCGAGCAGGCCGCCGCCGTTGTTGCGCAGGTCGAGGAGCAGCCGCTCCATTCCCTCGGCCTTGAGCTTGTCGATCGCCGTCGCCATCTCCTGCGCGGTGCCGCGGTTGAAGTCGGAGAGCGCGACGTAGCCGGTGCCGGGCTCGATCATGTAGGCGTAGCGCACGGTGTTCTGCGGGATCTCGGCGCGAGTGATCGTCAGCTCGAGGGGCTCGTCAAAGCCGGTTCGGATGATCTGAATCGTGACGCTGGTGCCTTTGGGGCCCTTGAGGCGGCGAACCGCCTCGTCGATGTTCATGCTCTGCGTGGGCTCGCCCTCGATCGAATGAATGACGTCACCGGCCCGGATCCCCATGTTCGAAGCGGGGGTACCCTCGATCGGGGTCACGACGGTGAGCAGTCCGTTGCGCAGGCCGACCAGGATTCCCAACCCATGGAAGCTCGAGCGCTGGCGGTCGCGCATCGAGTCGTAGGCTTCCGGGGCCAGGAAGCTGGTGTGCGGGTCGAGGGTCCTCAGCATCCCGTGGATCGACGAGTAGGCGAGCTCCTCGTAGTTCACCTTGCTCGCGGCGTGCTCGTGCACCACGGTCAGCAGCTCGCTGTAGGTGCGCAGTAGCTCGCGCGCTTCGTCGTTCAGAGCGAGCACCTGATCGCCCATCAGGCCCCCAAACAGGAGGCAGAGGGTGAAGGCTACAATCGCGAGGATCCGCCAGCGGGGTCTCATGACCGCCGGAGCTTACCATCGGCCTGCTTGACTTTCGCCGGGCCGGTCGGGATCATCGGGGCCTCGCCGACGCGCGAGGGAGTCGCCACTTGGGTCCACTCGGCTTCCCTGAGCTCCTGTTCATCCTCGTCCTTGCCCTGCTGATCTTCGGCCCCCGGAAGATCCCGGAGATCGGGCGCACGCTCGGCAAGGCGATGGGGGAGTTCAGGCGCGCCACCACCGACTTCAAGCGAACGCTGAACGTCGAGGCCGCCCTCGAGGAGGAGCGGCCGCCTCGCCCCGCTCCCCGCGCCGCCCCGAGCTCCACGGAGAAGCCCTCGCCGGCCGCACCCGTGCCGCAGGCGGAGGCGGCGGCGACTCCGCAGACCCCGAGCGGGGACGAGCCGGAGTCTCCGGACGGGTCGGAGCCGCGGGAGTGACGCCGGAGGCGGCGTCCCCTGCGTCGCCTGCGCGGTCGGCCCCGGAGCGCGGCGAGCGGTTCGAAGACCTGGCCAAGATGAGCCTCTTCGATCACCTCGAGGAGTTGCGCCGGCGCATCCTGTGGTCGCTGGCCGCCGTCTTCGTGTCCTTCATCGGTTGCTGGGTCTTTGTCGACCCACTGGCCGCGTTCCTGTCGCGCCCGATCTACCGCTGGCTCCCGGAAGGCACGCGGTTGACCTTCCTGGGGCTGTCGGACCCGTTCATCCTCTACGTCAAGATCGCTGCTCTGGCCGGGCTCTTCGTGGCTTCTCCCGTGGTGCTCTATCAGGTGTGGCGGTTCGTGGCGCCCGGCCTCTACCAGAGGGAGCGGCGCTGGGTGGCGCCGTTCGTGATCCTCGGCACGCTTTTCTTCTTCGCCGGCGGCTCCTTCGCCTACTACGTTGCCTTTCCCTTCGCCGTCGAGTTTCTGCTCGGCGTCGGCCAGGCCTTCCAACCGATGATCACGGTGGATCGCTACTTCCGTTTCCTGCTCTACGTGATCCTCGGCCTGGGAGTGATGTTCGAGCTGCCGATCGTCATCTTTCTCCTGGCGCAGATCGGGGTGGTGACCCCGCGCTTCCTGATCCAGCACTTCCGCTGGGCGGTGCTGCTGATCTTCGTGGCCGCCGCTTTCATCACCCCGACGCCGGACGTGGTCAATCTCTGCATCTTCGCGGTACCAACCATCGGGCTCTACCTGCTCGGAGTCGGCGCCGCGGCACTCGCCGGCCGGGGCAAGAAGAACGGCACCGAGGCTAATGGTTAGGATCGAGCGATGAGACAAGCGACCGTGGGCTCGCTGGTTGCCGGGGCTTCCGTCCTCGCGCTCGCCTTCGGGCAGGCCTCTGTCGCGGAGCCGGAGCCGTTGCCTGCCGACGCGTTTCTGCAGCGGATCGCGAGGCACTGCGGCCAGGCGTTCGCCGGCCGGATCGTGGTCGATGAGCCGGCGACCCAGGACGATCCGTTCGCCGGCAAGGCGCTGGTGATGCACGTGCGCGAGTGCTCGCCGGGCGAGATCAAGATTCCTTTCCACGTGGGTGGGGATCGTTCGCGTACCTGGGTGCTGACCCGCACGGCCGAAGGCCTTCGTCTGAAGCACGACCACCGGCACGAGGACGGGACCGACGACGCGGTGACGATGTACGGGGGGGATACGAACGCGCTTGGCTCCGCGCGGCGTCAGGAGTTCCCGGTCGATCGATTCTCCGTCGTGATGTTCGAGCGCGAGGGGTTGACGGCTTCGATCGTCAACACCTGGGCGATGGAGATCGAGCCCGAGGCGCGCTTCCTGTATGAACTCTCCCGGCCGACCGGCCGCTTGTTCCAGGTCGAGTTCGACCTCACCGCCCCGGTCGACCCTCCCGCCGCCCCTTGGGGACACGAGTAGGCGGCGGCCAAGCCTCCGGCGGGCGTTACCGATGCTCGAACCCGAAGGGTGCCAGGATCTCCTCCCAGGCACCCCGGGCCTTCAGGATGCGCTCCACCATTTCGCGGGCGGCGCCGCGGCCGCCGGCGGTGCTGAGTACCCGGTGCACCACCGCCCGCACCTCCGCCACGGCATCCGAGGGGCAGAAGGTCAGTCCGCAGCGACCCAGCACGGCAAGGTCGGCGAGATCGTCGCCCACGTAGGCCACGCGGTTGGCCGTGCAGCTCTTCTCCTCGAGGAACTCGGCGAAGCGCACTCCCTTGTCGCGGATGCCGGTCATCGCGGCGTCGAGGTGGAGCTCCTTCGCGCGGTGGCGGATCGCCCCCGTCTCTCGCGCCGTGAGGAGGCCCACTTTGATGCCCGCGCGTTGCGCCAGCTTGAGCCCCATGCCGTCCTTGACGTTGAAGCGGAGGGTCTGGCGCCCGCGGTGGTCGTAGTAGAGGCCACCGTCCGTCAACACGCCATCGACGTCGCAGAGGATCCACTCGATCGCCCGCGCCCGCATCGCGAACTCGCTGGCATCCATCGCCGCCATGGCTAGAACAGCTCCAGCCGCCAGAGGTCGTGAATGTGCAACACCCCCTCGAGTCGCCGGTCGGGATCGGCGACGAACAGGGAGGTGATCCGACGGTCTTCCATGAGTTGAAGGGCGGTCGGGGCGAGCTCGTCGCGAGAGATGGTACGGGGTGAGCGGGTCATGCACTCGCCGGCGCTCTTGCGCAGCAGTCCCTCGTCCTTTTCGAGCAGCCGGCGCAGGTCGCCGTCCGAGATGCAGCCCAGGAGCTCGCCCTCCTCGGAGGTCACGGCGGTGATCCCCAGGCCCTTCTTCGACATCTCGTAGATCGCGTCACGCATGGAGGCCGCCGCAGTGACCCGCGGGGTGGCGGCTCCGCCGTGCATCAGCTCTCCGACCCGCAGCAGGCGCTTACCGAGCCGTCCACCGGGGTGGAGGCGCCGGAAGTCGTCGTGGGTGAATCCCTTGGCCTCGGAGACCGCCATCGCCAGGGCGTCCCCCATTGCCAGCGTCGCTGTGGTCGAGGCGGTGGGCGCCAGGTTGAGCGGGCAGGCCTCCTTGTCGATCGGCACCGGCACGTGGATGTCCGCGTGGCGAGCGAGCGGGCTGTCGGCGTTCCCGGTCAGCACGATCAGTTGCACGCCCAGTCGCTTGACCGTCTCGACGAGACGCAAGAGCTCGTCGGTGGTGCCCGAGTAGGAGGCGGCCAGGACGACGTCCTCGGCCATGATCACGCCGAGATCACCGTGGATCGCCTCCGCAGGGTGGAGGAAGAGTGCCGGTGTACCTGTGGAGCTGAGCGTGGCGGCGACCTTCTTGAGGATCAGGCCGCTCTTGCCCATGCCGGTACAGACCACCCGTCCGCTGCAGGCGGCGATCGCCCCCACCGCGCGGTCGAAGGCTTCGTCGAGATGGTCGACCAGGCGACCCACCGCCTGTGCCTCGGTGGCGAGGACTTCACGAGCCACCTCGCGCGGTGGGCGGGGCCCTTCGCGGAGCGGCTGGGACCGATCATCGTTCATCTCTCGACCACGCGGTGGATGTCGAGGAGCGAGCGCAGCAGGTTTTCGGCGGGTTCGGGGGCAAGCTGTGTGGTGCGGTCGGAGAGCGCTGCCTCGGGATGGGGATGCACCTCGAGGTAGACGCCGTCGGCGCCGGCCGCCACGGCGGCTCGCGCCAACGGTGCCGCGAACTCACGCTGTCCACCGGTCTCGTCGCCGGCCGCACTCGGCAACTGGAGGGAGTGGGTCACGTCGTAGAGCACGGGAATGCCGTCGCCGTGGAGGATGGCGAAGCTGCGCATATCGACCACCAGGTTGTGGTATCCAAAGCTCACGCCGCGTTCGGTCACGCTCACCCGGTCGTTGCCGATCGCGTACACCTTCTCCGCCGCCCGGCGCATGTCGTCGGGCGCCATGAACTGTCCCTTCTTGAGGTTCACCGAGCGCCCGGTGGCGCCGGCGGCCTGGATGAGGTCGGTCTGGCGGCAGAGGAAGGCGGGGACCTGCAGGACATCGCAGACCTCGGCTGCGGGCTCGCAGTGCGCCGGCTCGTGGACGTCGGTGAGCAGTGGCAGGCCGGTCTCTTCCCGTACGGCGCGCAGGACCTCGAGGCCGTCGTGGAGGCCGGGGCCGCGGTAGGACCGGACAGAGCTGCGGTTCGCCTTGTCGAAGGAGACCTTGAAGACGATGCGGTGCCCGAGGCGGCTCGCCATGGCTGCCACGAGACGGGCCGCTTCGAGCGTCTGCTCCGGACTCTCGATGACGCACGGTCCGGCGACGATAGCCAGCTTGCCACCGCCGATGGCGACGCCGGCGGCCAGCTCGAAAGGCGCGAGAGCCCGCGCCGGGCTGCCGGTCACGCCATGCCCCCAGGCGCGCCGACCGCCTCTCGCTCGCGGACCCTCTCGGGGTCGCGACGGCGGGTCTGCTCCTCGAGCGCGGCGCGGATGTACGAGATGAAGAGGGGGTGGGGCGCGGTCGGCTTCGACTTGTACTCGGGGTGGAACTGGCAGCCCAGGAACCAAGGATGGTCGGGAAGCTCGACCATTTCGACGAACTTGCCGTCCGGGCTCATGCCTGAGACCACCAGACCGTTGCCGGTTAGCGCCGAGAGGTACTTCTGGTTCACCTCGTACCGGTGGCGGTGCCGCTCGCTGATCTCCAAGGTGCCGTAGATACGATGGGCCAGCGACCCTTCCTTGAGATGGCACGGGTAGGCGCCGAGCCGCATCGTGCCGCCCATTTCCTCAACACCCAGCAGGTCGCGCAGCATGTAGATGACGGCGTGGCGGGTGTCGGGGTCGAACTCGGACGAAGTGGCCTGCTCGATCCCCCCCACGTGGCGTGCGTACTCGATCACCAGGCACTGCATCCCGAGGCAGATTCCAAAGAACGGAACACGGTGCTCACGCGCGTAGCGGATCGCGCGAATCTTGCCTTCGGTGCCGCGGGCGCCGAATCCGATCGGCACCAGCAGGCCGTCCACTTCGAAGATCTCGCGCGGCCAGTTGCCGCTCTCCACGGCCTCGGCGTCGATGTACACCAGTTGTGTCCGGGCGTCGTTGGCGATACCGCCGTGAATCAGCGCTTCGTTGAGGCTCTTGTAGGCGTCCGGCAGCTCGACGTACTTGCCGACGATGCCGATCGATACAGTTCGCTTCGGGTTCTTCAGCCTGTGGACGAGGTCTTCCCAACGGCTCAGGTCGCGGGGC
>Ga0214472_10004116_pt1 | contig 15335 bp, 13 predicted proteins | sample RVTome_6_FD_207662 | JGI IMG/M metagenome (GOLD analysis project Ga0214472, IMG submission 207662) | Soil microbial communities from uranium-contaminated site in the Upper Colorado River Basin, Wyoming, United States - RVT140D175 | ecosystem: Environmental > Terrestrial > Soil > Contaminated >...
TCGGAAGCCGGTGGCATCACCCAGCACATCGGGGCCTACGAGGTGGAGGTTCCCAACGGGCGGGTGGTCTTCCTGGACACGCCGGGCCACGAGGCCTTCACCGCCATGCGGGCGCGCGGGGCCCAGGTGACCGACGTCGTGGTCCTGGTGGTGGCGGCGGACGACGGGGTCATGCCCCAGACCGTGGAGGCCATCAACCACGCGAAGGACGCCGGGGTCCCCATCCTGGTGGCCGTCAACAAGATTGACAAGGCGAACGCGGACCCCGGCCGGGTCAGGCAGCAACTGTCGGACAAGGGGCTGATCCCGGAGGAATGGGGCGGGGACACCATCTACGTGGAGGTCTCGGCCAAGAAGCGGCAGGGGATCCAGAACCTCCTGGACCACCTCCTCATCCTGGCGGAGGTTCAGGAACTGAAGGCCAACCCCACCCGGCCGGCCAAGGGGACCGTCGTGGAGGCCGAGCTGGATAAGGGGCGGGGCCCGGTGGCCACCGTCTTAGTCCAGCAGGGGACGCTCCGGGTGGGGGACCCGGTCGTGGCCGGCCTGCACCACGGCCGGGTCCGGGCCATGATCAACGACAAGGGGCGCAAGGTCCAGGAGACCGGGCCCGCCACGCCGGTGGAAGTCCTGGGGCTCTCGGGCGTCCCCGAGGCCGGGGACGCCCTCCTCGTGGTGGGGGACGAGCGGAAGGCCCGCCAGATCGCCCTGGCCCGCCAGCAGAAGCAGCGCGAGCAGGCGGCGGTGGCCAAGCCCCGCGTCACCCTGGACGATCTGCACAAACAGGTGCAGAAGGGGGAGGTGAAGGAGCTTCGCCTCATCCTGAAAGGGGATGTGCAGGGTTCCATCGAGCCCCTGAAGGAGTCGCTGGAGCGCCTCAGCACCCCCCAGGTGAAGCTGGAGGTGATCCACACCGCCGTCGGCGCGGTCACCGAGTCGGACGTGATGCTGGCGGCCGCCAGCAACGCCGTCATCCTGGGGTTCAGCGTCCGGCCCGAACCGAAGGCGCAGAAGCTGGCGGAGACCGAGCGGGTGGATGTCCGCCTCCACACCGTCATCTACGAGGCGGTGGACCAGGTGAAGAAGGCCATGGAGGGGCTCCTGGAGCCCCAGTACGTGGAGCGGCACGTGGGGCGCCTCGAGGTGCGCAACACCTTCAACGTGCCCAAGGTGGGCACCGTGGCCGGCTGTTACGTGCAGGAGGGGAAGGTCATGCGGGACGCCACCGTCCGGTTGGTCCGGGACGGCCGGGTCATCCACGAGGGGAAGGTGGCCTCCCTGCGCCGCTTCAAGGACGACGTGCGGGAGGTCACCACGGGCTATGAGTGCGGCGTCGGTCTCCTGAACTTCGGCGACATCAAGGTGGGAGATCTCATCGAAGTACACGAGCTGGAGGCCGTGGCCCCCAAGCTGTGAGGGTCTTCCCATGGTGGTGGGCACCTGCGTGGTGGAGTTGCAGCTCCCGGACAATGGCTCCCTGAAGGGCAAACGTCAGGTCCTCCGGAGCATCAAGGACCGGATCCGAGCGCGGTTCAACGTCTCCATCGCCGAGGTGGACCGGCAGGACACGTGGCAGCGGGCGACGTTGGGGGTTGCGGTGGTGAGCAATGACGTCCGGCTGGTGGACGAGACGCTGAACAAGGTCATCAACTGCATCGAGGGGAGCCGCGACGCCCTGCTCCTGGACTACACCATTGACCTGGTGACCCACCGGTAGTGTGACTCAAACGAATTGTCCGAAATGCTCACGCGGCGGCTGGGGTGCCGGGCCAGATGACGAGTATCACGAGGCCCGAGGGAGGAGCAGGCACCCACCGGAGGTGGGTGGGGAGGCGTACGCTCGGGTACGCTCCGGACCGCTGCGGGCACCACCCGAAGGGTGGTCGGAGAACGACGTGAGGCGAAGTGAGTTGGCCCGGCAGTAGGTCCCTCGAGGTGGTATGCCCCATTCGCGCGCCGAGCGCGTCGGCGACCTGATCCGGGAAGAGCTGAGCGAACTGTTCCTCCGGGCGGTGAAGGACCCCCGGGTGGGCATGGTGACCATCACCGGCGTCACGGTGAGTGCGGACCTGCGGTCCGCCCGGGTCTACGTCGTCAGCCGAGCCGGGGAGGGCGCGAAGGACCAGACGCTCGCCGGTCTCCGGGCGGCCAGTGGCTTCCTGAGGTGGGAACTCGGCCGCCGCCTCCGCCTGAGGGTCATCCCGGAGCTCACCTTCGTCGGCGACCCCTCTCTCGACCGCGCCATGCGCATCGCCACCCTCCTCCGGGGGCTCCACCCGGCGGGCGAGGAGCCGGCGGATGGGTGATTTCCCCCGGATGGTGGAGGTCCTCCGGGCCGCCCGCGGGGTGGCCGTGCTCTCCCACATCAACCCGGAGGCGGACTGCATCGGTGCGGCGCTCGGCTGCACCCTGGCGCTCAAGGAGCAGGGGAAGGCGGCCGTGGCCTACAACGCCGACCCCCTCCCCCGGGCCCTCCGCTTTCTCCCGGGGGCCGCCGACCTGGTGCAGGCCCAGCGGCTCCCGGGCCCCCTGGACTGCGTGGTCGTGGTGGACAGCAGCGACCCGGAGCGGGTGGGGGGGCTCCTCACCGGGGTCGGAGTCCCCGTCCTGAACGTGGACCACCACAAGACCAACGTCCGGTTCGGGACCCTCAACTGGGTGGTCCCGGAGGCCTCCTCGGCGGGCGAGATGGTCTTCCACCTCCTGGGGGCGCTGGGGCACCCCATCTCGCCCCCGGTGGCCATCAACCTCTACGCCGCGATCCTGACCGACACCGGCTCCTTCCACTACAGCAACACCACCCCGGAGGCGCTCCGGGTGGCGGCCGCCTTGGTGGAGGGAGGGGCGGTCCCGGCCCAGATCACCGCGTCCCTGTACGAGCAGCGGGACGCCGGGGAGCTCCGGCTGCTCTCGCGCTGCCTCAGCACCCTCCAGTTCAGCCGGGACGGCCGGGTCGCCTGGATGGAGGTGACCGCGGCCGACCTGGCTGACGTGGGGCTCACGCAGGATGCCCTGGAGGGGTTCATCGATTATCCCCGCTCCATCGCCGGGGTGGAGGTGGCCCTCTTCTTCAAGGCCCTCACGGGGGACGGGATCCGGGTCTCCCTCCGCTCCCGGGGGCGGGCGGACGTGGCGGGCGTGGCGGCCACCTTCGGGGGCGGGGGCCACCACAACGCCGCCGGCTGCCACGTGCCGGGGAGCCCGGCGGCGGCCCGGGGGGCGGTCCTGGCGGCGGTGGAGCGGGAGCTCGCCGGGGCGGGGTGCGGGGGGCGGGGATGACCAACCGGCGGGAGCGGAGCGGCGTCCTCAACGTGAACAAGTCGGCGGGGATGACCTCCCACGACGTGGTGGACGCCGTCCGCCAGCTCTACGGGATGCGCCGGGTGGGGCACACCGGCACGCTGGACCCGCAGGGGACCGGGGTCCTCCCCATCTGCCTCGGGCGCGCCACCAAGATCGCCCAGTACCTGATGGCGGCCGACAAGGAATACCAGTTAACCATGCGCCTGGGGGTGACCACCGACACCCTGGACGCGGACGGGAAGGTGGTGGACGAGAAAGACTGGTCCGGGGTGACCCGGGAGCAGCTGGAGGCCGCGCTCACCCGCTTCCGGGGGGAGATTCAGCAGATCCCCCCCCTCTTCTCGGCCAAGAAGGTCCAGGGGGAGCGCCTGTATCGGCTCGCCCGCAGGGGGCAGGTGGTGGAGCGGGCCCCGGTCACCGTCACGGTGTACGACGTGAAGTGCACCGCCTTCGAGCCCCCCGAGGTCGGCCTCTGGGCCTGGTGCGGGAAGGGGATGTACGCCCGAACCCTCTGCGACGACATCGGGCGGACCCTCTCCTGCGGCGCCCACCTGGCCCGCCTCACCCGGACGCGCTCCGGGCGCTTCGAGGTGAAGGACGCCCTGACGCTCGCGGAGCTCGCGGAGCAGGTGCGGGCCGGGCGGGGGGACGAGGTGTTGATTCCGATCGCCGAGGCGCTGGCCCACCTGCCGGCGGTCCGGGTGGCCCCCGAGGTGACCGCGGCGGTCCTGCACGGCGGGGCGATCGCCGCGGCCGCCGTGGTGGCCTTCCCGCCCGACGTCCGGAAGGGGACACTGGTCCGGGTCCTGGGATTCCGGCGGCAGCTCCTCTCGCTCGCCCGGGTAGCCCTGGACTCCGCCGATTTCCCCACCACCGACCCCCGCCGGAGCGTCCTGACCCCGGTCCGGGTCTTCAGCGGGGCCGCGTGACGATGCAGGTAGTGTCGGACCTTGCCGCCCTGCGACAGCGGCCCTTCCCCGGGATCATCTGCGGCGTCGGGGTCTTCGACGGGGTCCACCTCGGCCACCAAGCCATTCTCCGGGGGGTGGTGGCGCAGCCACGGGCGGGCGGTGGAACTCCCGCGGTCTTCACGTTCCTCAACCACCCCCTCACCGTCCTGGCGCCCTCCCGCGCCCCCCGGCTCATCACGCCCCCTCCCCTGAAGACCCGGATCCTGGAGGAGCAGGGGATCGCCCTCACCATCGGTGTCCGCTTCACGCCCGCTATGGCAGCCCTCTCCCCGGAGACCTTCGTCCGCGACGTCCTGGTGGGGCAGGTGGGGGTCCGGGGGGTTCACGTCGGGGCCGACTTCCGCTTCGGCCGGGGGCGGGAGGGAACCCCGGAGGACCTGATCCGCCTGGGGGCGGCCCTGGGATTTACGGTGAGGGTGGTGCCGGAGGTGGCGGTGGGGGGGACGCCGGTTCACTCTACCCTCATCCGGGAACTGCTGGCCCAGGGGAAGCTCCGGGAGGCCCAGACCTTCCTGGGCCGCCCCTACCTGGTCCTGGGAGCGATCGAGGTGGGGGCCGGGCGCGGGAAGGCTTTGGGGTTCCCCACGGCCAACCTGGACGGGGGCGAGGTCCTCGTGCCGGACGGCATCTACGCCGGCCGCGCCCGGGCGGCCGGAGAGTGGCGGAAGGCCGTGATGAGCCTGGGGGTGGCCCCCACCTTCGGCGGCACTCGCCGGTTGCTAGAGGTCCATTTCCTGCCCCCGCTCACCGAGGCGATCGGCCCGGGGGTGGAGCTGACGGTGGCCCTGCTCCACCGGATCCGGGACGAGATCCGCTTCCCGGACGCGGCAGCACTCGTGGCCCAGATGCGGCAGGACGTCGCCTTCGCCGAGGGTCTCCTCGCGGCCGAGGACGGCTAGTGCCGGGCCAACTGACGTCGCCTCACGTCGTTCTCGGTCGTCGGCGGTCCTCAACGTACCAGGGCGTACGCCTCCGGCCGCCTCCTCCCTCGGGCCTCGTGATGCTCGTCATTTGGCCCGGCACGGGAGCCATCGCATGAGCGCTATCTACAATTCGTTGGAGGCGTACTAGGCGGAGGCCGGAAAATACCGTTGCGGCAGTGTTTGTTCTATGATAGCCTATCTGCTCGAAAACATTGAGGATGCGCCGAGTGGCCGGGACTCCCTGCGCAAGGGGGTGAAAGGGGGGAGCGCGGAGATGGCGAAGGAGTTCGCCAAGAAGCAAGAATTGATCGGCCAATTCAAGATCCACGAGAGCGACACCGGGTCGCCCGAGGTGCAGGTGGCCCTCCTCTCGGGCCGGATCAACTACCTCACGGAGCACCTGAGCGTCCACAAGGAGGACCACCATTCCCGCCGGGGTCTCTTGAAGATGGTTAGCCGGCGGAGGAAACTGCTGGACTACCTCAAGGACAAAGACATCCACCGGTATCGGGCCCTGATCGAGCGTCTGGGGATCCGCCGGTAGCCGTCCGCGGGCTGCCGTGACGGTCTGGGCGGTGCCGGGGGAGCCCCGGATCCGGACTCGCCGCGGGCAGCGGAAGAAAAGGACTCATGACTCATCGCTTTGAGACCGTCGTGGGGGGGAAGCCCCTCAGCATCGAGACCGGCGCCGTGGCCCGCCAGGCCGACGGGGCAGCCTGGGTCCGCTACGGGGATACCGTGCTGCTGGTCACCGCCGTGGCGGCCAAGCAGGCCCGGGAGGGGATTGATTTCTTCCCCCTCACGGTGGACTACCAGGAACGGGCGTACGCCGCCGGGAAGATCCCCGGGGGCTTCTTCAAGCGGGAGGGACGCCCCCGGGACGCCGAGACGGTGGCCTCCCGCCTCATTGACCGACCCATCCGTCCCCTGTTTCCCAAGGGGTACCGCCGGGATGTCCAGATCATCGCCACCGTCCTCTCCGCCGACATGGAGAACGACCCGGACGTCCTGGCCATTGTCGGTGCGTCGGCGGCCCTCGCCGTCTCCCCGATCCCGTTCCTGGGGCCCATCGGCGCCGTCCGGGTTGGACGGGTGGACGGCCAGTTCGTCGTGAACCCCACCTACGGCCAGCTGGAGCGGAGCGACCTGGACCTGGTCATCGCGGGGACGCGGGAGGGGGTCGTGATGGTGGAGGCCGGGGCTCGGGAGGCCCCGGAGGAGGTCGTGCTGGAGGCCATCGCGGTCGGCCACAAGGCGCTGGCGGACCTCTGCCGGATCCAGGAGCAGTTCCAGAAGGCCGCGGGGAAACCCAAGACGCCCTTCATCCCCCCCACCCCGGGTCCCGCCCTCGCCGAGCGGGTGGCGGCGGCCTGCCGAGAGCCGATCCGGGCCCTGGCCGCCGGCCTCGGGAAGGAGGTTCGGGCGGACCGCCTGGCCGAGGTCCGGGAGCGGACCGTAGCCGGCTTTGCCGGGGAGCCGCCCGAGGTGCTGGCCCAAGTGCGGGAACTGGTGGAGAAGGTGGAGAAGGAGGAGATGCGCCGCCTGCTCCTGGAGCGGGGGATCCGGGCCGACGGCCGCACCCCGGACGCCATCCGGCCGATTCGGATTGAGGTCGGGCTCCTCCCCCGGACCCACGGTTCCGCCCTCTTCACCCGCGGGGAAACCCAGGCCCTGGTCACCACGACCCTGGGGACCTCCGAGGATGTCCAGCGCCTGGACAGCATCGAGGGGGAGGGGTTCAAGCGGTTCATGCTCCACTACAACTTCCCCCCCTTCAGCGTGGGGGAGGTCCGCTTCCTCCGGGGACCGGGGCGCCGGGAGATCGGCCACGGGGCGCTGGCCGAGCGGGCCCTCCTGACGATCCTGCCGGCCCCCGAGGAGTTCCCGTACACGCTGCGCATCGTCAGCGACATCCTGGAGTCGAACGGCTCCTCCTCCATGGCGACCGTCTGCGGGGCTTCCCTCTCCCTCATGGAAGCCGGTGTGCCGATCCGGGCGGCCGTGGGGGGCGTGGCCATGGGGCTGGTGAAGGAGGGGGACAAGGTGGCCATCCTCACCGACATCATGGGGCTGGAGGACCACCTGGGGGATATGGACTTCAAGGTGGCCGGGACGCGGCGGGGGCTCACGGCCCTACAGATGGACATCAAGATCTCCGGCGTGACGGCCGCCCTGATGGGGGAGGCGTTGGAGCGGGCCCGCGCGGCGCGGCTCCACGTCCTGGACCAGATGGACAAGGTCTTGGCCCACCCCCGGGACCACATCTCCCCCTACGCGCCGCGGATTATTTCCTTCAAGATCCCCGTGGATAAAATCCGGGAGGTGATCGGCCCGGGCGGGAAGATGATCCGGAGCATCATCGAGGAGACGGGGGTCAAGATCGATATCCGTGACGACGGGACGGTGGAGATCGCCTCGGCGGACGAGGCCGCCGCCGCCAAGGCCCTCGGGATCATCAACAAGATCATCGAGGTCCCGGAGGTGGGGAAGACGTACACCGGCAAGGTGAAGAAGATCACCGACTTCGGCGCCTTCGTGGAGATCCTCCCCGGGACCGACGGGCTCCTGCACATCTCCCAGATCGCGGAGCAGCGGATCGTGCGGGTGGAGGATGTCCTGAAGGAGGGGGACGAGGTGACCGTCAAGGTGATCGAGATTGACCGGGCGGGCAAGGTTCGCTTGAGTCGCAAGGAGGTTCTCCGGGACCAGCAACAGCGCGAGAAGCGGTAGCCCCATGCCCCGTTCCCCCCTCATCCGGAAGGCAGTCCTGGCGAACGGGCTCACGGTCCTGACGGAGCGGATGCCCGCCGTCCGGTCCGTGGCCCTGGGGGCGTGGATCGTGGTCGGCTCCCGGGACGAGGAGGCGTCGCAGGCCGGGGTCTCCCACTTCCTGGAGCACATGCTCTTCAAGGGGACGGAGCGGCGCTCGGCCGAGGCCATCGCCCAGGAGATCGAGGCGGTCGGGGGGAAGCTGGACGCCTTCACCTCCCGGGAGCACACTTGCTACTATGCCAAGGTCCTCGGGGAGCACCTCCCGCTCGCCGTGGACCTCCTCGCCGACCTCCTCCTCCATCCGCGCCTGGACGTAGCCGACCTCGAGAAGGAGCGGGGGGTCATCCTCCAGGAGATCCGAATGGTGGAGGACACCCCCGACGACGAGATCCACGACATCTTCGCCCGGGCCATCTGGGGGGAGCACCCCCTGGGGCGCTCCATCCTGGGGCGTCCCCAGACGCTCGAGGCCCTCACCCGGGAAGCCCTCCGCGCGTACCTCGCGGACCACTATCGCCCCCACCGGACCATCCTGGCCGCCGCCGGCGACCTGGACCACGACCGGCTGCTGGAACTGATCCAGGCCCACCTGGGGGTATGGGACGGTCCGGCGGCTCCGGCGGTCCCGCCTGCCCCTCCCGTGGCCCGCCCGGCCACCATGGCCAAGGACCGGGATGTCTCGCAGGTCCACCTCTGCCTGGGGGTCGAGGGCCTCCCCTACGCTCACCGGGACCGCTACGCCCTCAATCTCGTGAACACGGTCCTCGGCGGGGGGATGTCCAGCCGCCTCTTCCAGGAGGTCCGGGAGAAGCGGGGGCTAGTCTACTCCATCTACTCCTACCTGGCCTCCTACCGGGACGCCGGCCTGCTGGTCATCTACGCCGGGTGCGGCGAGGCCGCCCTGGAGGAGGTCATCGGCTGCATCCGGGAGGAGTGCGCCCGCCTGGCGGAGCGCCCCATCGAGGCCGAGGAGTTCCGGCGGGCGAAGGAGCAGTTGAAGGGGAACCTTCTGCTCGGCCTGGAGAGCACCAGCAGCCGCATGACCCGCCTGGCCAAGATGCAGATGTACTTCGGGCGCACCTTCAGCCTGGACACCATCATCCGAGGCATCGAGGAGGTCACCCCGGAGCGCTTCCAGCAGGTGGCCCGGACCTGCTTCGCGGACGGGCGGTTCACCCTGACGACCATCAGCCCGCTGGCCCGGGTCGGGGCCGTCCCGGTCCCCGCCTGAGGAGAAGCCGCCCCCGGCCGGCCCGGGGGAGGGGGAGCTCGTGATCCCGCGCTACAGCCGCCCGGCCATGGCCCGTCTCTGGGAGGAGCGGACCCGGCTCGACCTCTGGCTCCGGATCGAGGTCCTGGCCTGCGAGGCCTGGGCGAAGCTGGGGGAGATCCCCGCCGAGGCGCTCCGGGTCATCCAGGAGCGGGCCGGCTACGACCCGGAGCGGGTCGCGGCCATCGAGCGGGAGGTCAAGCACGACGTGGTCGCCTTCCTGACGGCCGTGGCGGAGCGGGTGGGGCCGCCGGCCCGCTACATCCACCGGGGGTTGACCTCCTCGGACGTGCTGGACACCGCGCTCGCCGTCCAGATGCGGGACGCGGCCGACCTCCTCCTGGAGGGCCTGGACGGGCTGCGGGCGGCCCTCCGGCGCCTCGCCCTGGCCCACAAGGACACGCCGATGGTGGGGCGCACCCACGGGGTGCACGCCGAGCCCATCACCTTCGGCCTCAAGGTGGCCCGCTGGTACGCCGAGGCGGGCCGGAACCGGGAGCGGCTCCTCCAGGCGCGGGAGGCGGCGGCGGTCGGGAAGGTTTCGGGGGCGGTGGGAACCTTCGCCCACGTCCCCCCGGCGGTGGAGGAGTACGTCTGCCAGCGCCTGGGGCTCACGGCCGAGCCGGTGGCGAGCCAGGTCGTTCCCCGGGACCGCCACGCCCAGTACCTCCTGGCCCTGGCCCTGACCGGGGCGGCCCTGGAGAACGCGGCCCTGGAGATCCGCCACCTGCAGCGGACGGAGGTCCTGGAGGTGGAGGAGCCCTTCGCGGAGGGGCAGAAGGGGTCCTCCGCCATGCCCCACAAGCGCAACCCGGTCGGCTGCGAGCAGATCTGCGGCCTGGCAAGGCTCCTGCGGACCAACGCGTTCGCGGCCCTGGAGAACGTGGCCCTCTGGCATGAGCGGGACATCAGCCACTCCTCCGTGGAGCGGGTCATCCTCCCGGACAGCACCATTCTGCTCGATTACCTGCTGCACCGCTTCACCGAGATCGTTGAGGGCCTCCGGGTGTACCCGGAGCGGATGCGGGAGAACCTGGAGTGGAGCGCCGGGCTCCTCGCCTCCCAGCGGGTCCTCCTGGCCCTGACCGACAAGGGGCTCTCCCGCGAGGAGGCTTACCGGCTCGTCCAGGGGCACGCCATGCGGGCGCGGGAGGAGGGGGCCGACTTCCCCGCCCTCCTGCGGGCGGACCCCGCTATCCGGCGGCACCTGTCGGAGGGCGAGATCGCCGCCTGCCTCGCCCTGGAGCCCACGGTTGCCCAGGTGGACACCCTCTTCGAGCGCGTGGGCTTGCTGGAGTCGGAGACGGAGTAGGTCGCGGGAGGACCAGACCGGGATGGAGCGGCGCGCGCAGATCTACGAGGGGAAGGCCAAGATCCTATACGAGACGGGCGACCCCGACCTGCTCATCCAGCACTTCAAGGACGACGCCACGGCCTTCAACGCCGCCAAGCGCGGGACCATCGTCGGGAAGGGGGTCATGAACAACCGGATCTCGGCCACCCTCCTCGCGCACGTGGCCGAGCACGGCGTCCCCACCCACTTCGTCAAGATCCTCTCCGACCGGGAGATGCTGGTCAAGCGCCTCCAGATCATCAAGATCGAGGTGGTGGTCCGCAATATCGTGGCCGGGAGCCTGGCCAAGCGCCTCGGGCTCCCCGAGGGGCAGGAGTTGGCGGAGCCGGTCCTGGAGTTCTTCTACAAGAGCGACGCCCTGGGGGACCCCATGATCAACGACTCCCACATCCGGATGCTTGGCCTGGCCAGCGGCCCCGAGATGGAGGCCATCGTGGACGGCGCCTTCCGGGTGAACGAGCTCCTGACCGAGTACTTCGACCGGCGGGGCCTCCTGCTGGTGGACTTCAAGCTGGAGTTCGGGCGGTACAAGGGGGAGATCCTGCTGGGGGATGAGATCACGCCGGACGGCTGCCGGCTCTGGGACAAGGCGACGCATGAGAAGATGGACAAGGACCGGTTCCGGCACGACCTGGGGGGGGTGGAGGAGGCCTACGCCGAGGTCCTCCGGCGGGTCTGCGGCTAGTGCCGGGCCAACTGATGCGGCCCACTCCTGACAGACCGTGCTGCCGCGGGTCCTGTCGCCGGCGTGCCCCACTCGCGGCCGGGCGTCGTCACCCGCTCAGCCCCTCCCGCAATGCGCTGCATTGCGGCAGGAGGCCGAGGGGGTCCCACTCGGCCCGGCCGCTCGGGGGCCCCGCGCGGCGCCACCCGCGGCCCGGCTACAATCCTCGGTGCGAATCGTTGGCCCGGCATCCCAGCCGTCGCATGAGCACCATCTACAATTCGTTGGAGTCAGAGTAGCCGCCCCCCTATCCCGTCAGGAGCGTGGTCAGCTCCGTCACCTGCTTCCGGAACCCCTCGTCCCGTGCCAGCAGGTCCCGCACCTTCGCGCAGGAGTGGATGACGGTGGAGTGGTCCTTGCCGCCGAAAGCCGCTCCGATGCCCGGCAGGGAAGCGCCGGTGTGGGCGCGGCTCAGGTACATGGCCACCTGCCGGGGGAGGACCACGGTCTTGTTCCGGTTCCGGGAGATGAGGTCCTTGACCTTCAGGTGGTAGTAGTCGGACACCAGGCGCTGGATGTGACTGATGGTGATGCTCCGGTCGTCGCGCACCAGCTCCTTCAGGACCTCCTGGGCGAGCTGCAGTGAGATCTCCTGGCCGGTGAGGGAGGCAAAGGCCACCAGCCGCACCAGGTAGCCCTCCAGCTCCCGGACGTTGGACTTCACGCTCTTGGCGATGAAGAGCGAGACCTCGTCGGGGATCCGCAGCCCCTCCGCCTGCGCCTTCTTCCGGAGGATAGCGGCCTTCGTCTCCAGGTCGGGTGGCTGGATGTCGGCGATGAGGCCCCACTCGAACCGGGAGCGCAGCCGCTCCTCTAGCCCCGGGATCTCCTTCGGCATGCTGTCGCTGGAGATGACGATCTGCTTCGGGCCGTTGTACAGGTCATTGAAGGTATGGAAGAACTCCTCCTGGGTCCGCTCCTTCCCGGCGATGAACTGGATGTCGTCCACCATGAGGAGATCCAGACCCCGATAGTGGGTCCGGAACTCGCGGGTGGCGTCGAACCGGATGGCGTTGATGAGGTCGTTGGTGAACTTCTCGGAGGAGACGTAGGAGATGCGGATGCCCGGTTTCCGCGCCAGCGCCAGGTGTCCGACCGCGTGGAGCAGGTGGGTCTTCCCCAGGCCGACCCCCCCGTAGATGAAGAGGGGGTTGTAGGCCTTGGAGAGTTGCTCCGCGACGGCGGAGGAGGCGGCGTGGGCGAACTGGTTGCCGGAGCCGACCACGAAGGAGTCAAAGGTGTACTTGGAGTTCAGGGAGACGTGGGGGGCGGGGGGCCGACGGGCGCTGCGTCGCCCGCCCCCCTCCCGGGAAGGAGTCGCGGGCGGGGCCGGGCCTCCCTCCGCGTCCGGGATCACCAGCTCCAGATCCACCTTGGTGAAGACGAGGTCTTCCAAGGCGCCCCTGAGGAGATCCAGGTAGTGCTCCTCGAACCATTCCTTGAAGAAGGAGTTGGGGAGCGAGACCCGCGCCCGGCTCCCCTCGATGAGATCGAGGGTGAGCGGCTTGAACCAGGTTTCGTAGGAGTGGCCGTTGATCCGTTCCCGGATCGCCGAGAGGGCCTCCTGCCAGATATCCTGGGTGAGGTGTGCGCCCGTTACCATGGTGGTCCTCCGCAAGGCTCTCGGTAGAATGAATCCACAGGACGTGCACCGGCCCGGGGGCCGGAAAATTCCACTGTTCAGTCCCTGCGAGCGCGTAAGTGGCCGGGGCACCTGCCTGGAGCGGTATCCACACGGTTATCCACAGGAGGCCGGGGCTGAAACCGCCTGGAAGCGACGGCCTTCGGCGAGACGGTGTGAAAAACTAACATGGAGTGCGGGACCCGGGGCTGTGGAAACTCGTGCCAGAAGCGCGTTTGCGGGAACTGCATCGCGATTTGCGGCGCTCGTTTTACCTCACGGCTGGAAACCGAGTCAAGCCTTTTTTTCAGGAGTGCGCGCAAAATTTTTTCCAGTAGGAGCGACGGCCACTTAGCGCCATGCTCGCGGAGGGGAGTCGGGGCATGGTGCCGCGGGCGCACGCGGGAAGCCGCTTCTCGGCGCCGCGATGACGCGGACGCGCATCGGGCGCGGCTCGCGAGGCGCCGCGGCGGAGGCGCGCCGTGCGCGCCGGAACGAAAAGGATTGACAGGGCGGAGGGCGGACGGCATAGTGCGGGCGAATCCTCTGCGCGCCGGCTCGCGCGGCGCGCCTGCGCCCGCAATGCTCTCCTCCCTTGTGTGACTATCGCGCGCTCTCGCCGGAACCATCCCGTCCTCGGGCCTGCGGGACGGAGAAAGGAGCCTGCTATGGGACGCCTCCCCCTGGGTGGTGCGGCCGCGCTGCTGCTGCTCGCCACGGCCACGGGCGCCGGGGCCGAGCGGATCACGGTGGGCCTCACCTCCCTCTCCCCCTCCGCCCTGCCCATCTTCGCGGCGGAGCAGAAGGGGTACTTCAAGGACCAGGGGCTCGACGTCTCGCTCCCCGTCTTCAAGAGCGGCACCGAGAACAACCAGGCGGTCCTGGCGGGCGAGGTCCAGATCGCCTTCGGGTCCATCGCCGAGGTCCTCCAGCTCCGCAAGGCGCAGCAGGATGTCCGGTTCTTCTGGGGGATCTCCAACATCATGCCCTTCAAGCTCTACGCCCGGCCCGAGATCAAAAGCGTGAAGGACCTGAAGGGGAAGAAGCTGGCGGTCAGCAAGTTCGGGGCCCAGTCCGACTACCTGACCCAGTACACGCTCCGCCGCTTCGGGGTGGAACCCATCAAGGAGGCGGCCATCCTCCAGGTCGGGTCCACACCGGCCCGCTACGCCGCCCTGAAGTCTGGGGCCGTGGACGCCACCATCATGTGGTTCCCCCAGACGCTGGTGGCGGAGAAGGAGGGGTTCCGGATGCTGGTGGACCTGGCCGAGATCATCCCCGACTGGGGCTACCTGGGGTACTACGCCCTGGCCAGCGTCCTCGGCGGGCAGCGGGAGGCCGTCGTGAAGTACCTCCAGGCCCACCAGCGGGGCATCCGGGACGTCAAGGAGAACCCCGAGCTGGGGATCGGGATCCTTATGCAGAAGCTGAAGTACCCGCGGGATCTCGCCGAAGCGGGGTACAAGGAGTACGTCAAGTCCTTCCCCGATGATGGGCGGCTCGCCATCGAAGGCTTCCAGTTCCTCCTGGACAACGAGAAGAAGGTGGGGGAGCTGGAGGGTCACTGGACGGTGGACGACATGGTGGACCGGTCCTACGTCGTGCTCTTCGGGCAGAAGAAGTAAGAGGGGAGGGGCCATGGACCGCGCGGAGCAGGCCCGGGAGGGGGTGGCCCGGGCACCCGTGGAGGAGGAGCCCCTGGTGGACATGGCGCTGTCGGTGGCCTCCCCGCTCCGGCGCTTCACCCTGACCTCCGAGCGGGCGATCCTGGGGTTCGCCTCGGTGGCGGTGGTCCTGCTCGCGTGGGAGTGGGTGGCGGCGCGGGGGCTGGTCCCGCTGGTCTTCATCTCCTCCCCCACCCGGATCGCGAAGGCGGCGGTCGACCTGGCCGAATCGGGTGGGCTCTGGAACGACCTGCGGGTGAGCGGGATCGAGTGCTTCGTGGGCTACGCGCTGTCGGTGGCCGTGAGCATCCCCCTGGGGATCGCCACCGGCTGCTACAAGCACCTCTTCTACCTGCTGGACCCCTACATCTCCGCCCTGTACGCCACGCCCCGCGTCGCCCTGCTCCCCCTGGTCATCATCTGAGTGGGCATCGGCATCTGATCCAAGATCGTGGTGGTGTTCCTGGGGGCCGTCTTCCCCATCCTTGGTCGCCTGACCCCGGAGACCGCCGACCGGGTCCGGGCCTTCGTGGAGATGGTGGGCCTCCAGGGATTCGAGGGCTACTACCCCCACGAGCTCTCGGGTGGAATGCAGCAACGGGTCAACCTGGCCCGGGCCCTCACCGTGGACCCCCAGATCCTCCTGATGGACGAGCCCTTCGCCGCCCTGGACGCCCAGACCTGGGGGGTGATGCAGCAGGAGCTGCTCACCATCTGGCAGCAGGCGCGCAGG
>Ga0214472_10004118_pt1 | contig 15334 bp, 13 predicted proteins | sample RVTome_6_FD_207662 | JGI IMG/M metagenome (GOLD analysis project Ga0214472, IMG submission 207662) | Soil microbial communities from uranium-contaminated site in the Upper Colorado River Basin, Wyoming, United States - RVT140D175 | ecosystem: Environmental > Terrestrial > Soil > Contaminated >...
GACTCCCATGCGGCGGGCCTGGTCGAAACACTCCTCCTGAATCTCATTCATCTCCTTCATAATCCTCTCGATGTCCGCCGGAATCCCATCGCAGTTCAACATCCAAAAGCAGCGGGGGCGGTTCGGTCCCGTTTTCGCAATGGCTTTGAAAGCCGCGCGCGGTCTCCAGGGCCTGTCTCGCCTGGAAGTAGGCTTCCCGGAACCCAGCGAAGATCTCGTTCCACGGGTCGGCGGTCATACGATCCCGTGACGACGGGACGGAAGCGTCCACCGAGGATTCGGTCTCCGTGGGCGTTGGCGCCTCGACTTCCGCGCGCTCGCCATCTGACTCGGGGGTGCCGGTTCCCAGGTCCTCGTCGGTAATGACGCGCACCGGCGCATCCTTCTCGACATTCTTGCGGCGCTCCTTTTCCTTCTTGGCGAGATCGGCTAGGGACTGGCCGCTCGTCAGGGAGGCGGCAACGAGAAGACAGGCAGAGGCAAACGATAGCTTTTTCATGGCGACCCTCCGGCCTTGGGTGTCGCGACGTTGGCGTGAAGAGAATAATACCGCCGTACTTGAAAAGCAAGCTTCGAGGGAGGTAGGCGCAAGGCTCACCGGGTCGTTCCCGTATCGTCGTGAGCCTAGTGAAGTGGTGTTGGGCTCCCTGCCCGACAAGCTATACGTTTGCTGGTCCTACGTTGTAGGATGAAAGCGACGGACCGATTCTTCGTACCAGACTAACTCGTGGGGAGAGGCCACTAAGACGTTGGGCTTCATCAAGAGCCAAGTCAGCACCAGCGGCCAAGAGTACAAGAGCAACCTGGAGCACAACACGCGTCTTGCTACGGACCTTCAGGAAAAGCTTGCCGGTATCCGAACCGGCGGCGACGAGAAGGCTCATGCGCGTCACCGCGAGCAGCAGAAGATGTTCGTTCGCGATCGAATCGCGGCGCTCTGTGATGAGGGTTCACCGTTTCTGGAAATAGGAGCGCTGGCCGGTTACGAGCTCTACGAGGACCCGGTTCCGTCGGCAGGACTGGTCGTGGGTGTCGGCATGGTGCACGGTCGACAATGCATGATCGTCGCCAACGACGCCACCGTCAAAGGCGGCACGTACTATCCCATCACCGTCAAGAAGCACCTGCGCGCGCAGGACATCGCGCTTCAGAATCGGCTGCCGTGCCTTTACCTCGTCGATAGCGGTGGCGCGTTTCTTCCTCTGCAAGCGGAAGTGTTCCCGGACAAGGAGCACTTCGGCCGTATTTTCTACAACCAGTCCGTCCTGAGCGCGGCGGGCATTCCTCAGGTCTCCGCGGTCATGGGAATGTGTACCGCCGGAGGTGCTTACGTTCCCGCGATGAGCGATCAGGCGGTGATCGTGAACGGGACTGGCACGATTTTCCTGGGTGGTCCTCCTTTGGTCAAGGCGGCCACTGGAGAGGATGTCTCGGCCGAGGATCTCGGAGGCGCGCGCGTTCATACCGAGCTCAGCGGCGTGGCCGACCACTTCGCCGTGGACGATCGACATGCTCTCGAGATCATGCGCGAGATCGTGTTCCACCTCGGCCGCCGCGAGCAGGCGTCGGTCGACCTCCGCTCCCCCGAGCCCCCCGCGTGCGATCCGGAAGAGCTCCTCGGCATCTGGCCGAGGGATCTTCGCCGACAGGTCGATGTGCGCGAGGTTCTGGCGCGCATCGTGGACGGGAGTCGTCTCTTCGAGTTCAAGGAGCGGTACGCAACGACCGTCGTAACCGGATTCGCCTACGTCGAGGGGATGCCCTGTGGGATCATCGCCAACAACGGCGTGCTCTTCAGCGAAAGCGCGCTCAAGGTGACGCACTTCATCGAGCTCTGCACGGTGGAGCGGATCCCGCTCGTCTTCTTTCAGAACATCACGGGTTTCATGGTGGGCGCAAAATACGAGCGGGGTGGCATCGCCAAGGACGGCGCCAAGATGGTGCACGCGGTGGCCACCGCCAAGGTCCCCAAGATCACGATCATTCTGGGCGGCAGCTTCGGAGCCGGCAACTACGGCATGTGTGGGCGGGCGTACGAGCCGAGATTCTTGTGGACTTGGCCGGGAAGCCGCATCTCGGTCATGGGTGGAGAGCAGGCGGCGCAGGTGCTTCTCACCGTGAAGCGAGATCAGCTCGAGCGCCAGGGCAAGAGCCTCAGCGCGAAAGAGGCGGAGAAGATAACCGCACCGATCTTGGAGAAGTACGAGAAGGAAGGGCATCCTTACTTTGCCTCTGCCCGGCTCTGGGATGATGGAGTCATCGACATGAAGGCCACCCGCACCATCTTGGCCTTGAGCCTGGCGACCGCCTTGAACGCGCCGCTCGAGGAGACCAAGGTCGGGGTTTTTCGCATGTAGACGCCCGCTAAAGTCAGGGGACGGCGAGGGCGTGTCGGCGGACGAAGGCAGAGGGTGGCGAAGGTCATACGGATAGCCAACGCGGGGGGTTACTGGGGTGATGATCCCTACGCGCTTCGCCGGCAGGTTCTAGGCGAGCTCCCCATCCAATACGTCTCGGCCGATTTCCTGGCCGAGATCACGATGAGTATTCTTCAGAAACAGCTTTCCCGCGATCCCGGGGCAGGCTTCGCGATAGATTTCATCACTCAGGTCGAGCCGCTCCTCCAAGAGGTTCTGGACCGCAAGATCAAGATCATCACCAACGCCGGAGGCGTGAATCCTTCCGCGTGCGCGGAGGCTCTTTGCACCGCCGCCCGTAAACAAGGGCTGGCTCTCCGGGTGGCGGTCATCGAGGGAGACAACATCGCCCCCCGTCTAGGGGAGCTCCGGAAACAGGGCATCCAACTCGAGAACATGGAGACCGGCGAGAGCCTCGAGCGTTATGCCGACAACGTCCTTTCTGCCAATTCTTACTTCGGGGCGCTACCGGTGGTCGAGGCACTTCGCTCGGATCCCGATATCGTTCTCTCTGGCCGGGTCACGGATACCGGCATTACGCTGGCCGCCCTCATCCACGAGTTCGGTTGGGCGCAAGACGATTACGACAAGTTGGCGCACGGCATCGTGGGTGGGCACATCATCGAGTGCGGCGCCCAAGCCACGGGAGGAAACTTTACCGACTGGTGCAAGGTCCCGAGCTTTCGGGATATGGGATACCCCATCATGGAATGTAGTGCCGAAGGCCCTTTCGTCGTGACCAAGCATCCACGAACGGGGGGCTTGGTAACATGTCAGACCATCCGCGAGCAGCTTCTCTACGAGATGGGGCATCCCCAACGCTACCTGACGCCCGACGTGATCGCCGACTTCACCGGGATTGCGCTCGAGCAAGACGGGCCCGATCGCGTGCGCGTCTCCGGTGTGCGTGGCGAGAAGCCGACGGACCTTCTGAAAGTCAGTGTCTCCCTGGCCGATGGCTTCAAGGCCAGCGGGGAGATCATCGTTTCCGGTCCGGATGCCCGGGCCAAGGCCCAGGCCTGCGCCGACATCATCTGGGGTCGATTGGGAGAGGAGCTCCAGCGCGAAGGGCTCCCCGCTCTCGAGAGCTTCCACACCGACTTCGTCGGGGACGACAGCACCCACCGCGCGCTCACGCCGTCTCACCAGCCGACCGAGATACTCTTGCGGCTCTCCGCGCGGGACCATTCGCGCGAAAAGCTCGGCATCTTTCGCAAGCTCCTCCCGAGTCTGATCCTGAGCGGGCCGAGCGGCGTGGCCGTGACCGGAGGGGCTCCCGTGATCTCGGACGTCGTGCGGTACTGGCCGGCGCTCATACCTCAAGAGCACGCGCTCCCCACCGTGTCCGTCTACGAGCAAGGCGCGTCCGGCGGCGAGCCGAGGCGCGTCGCGCGGGGGAAGAACCTCGCCTGGCCGCGAACCGGCGGGTCCGCGGAGGCTGGCAGCCCTCCCGAGGATCCGTATCCTGCTTCGCTTCTCACGCGATTGGAGGAGGGCTCGCACAGCGAGGTGCCTTTGATGCGCATCGCTCACGCTCGCAGTGGGGACAAGGGCGACACGGCCAACATCGGCCTCATCGGGAGGAGCCCGGAGTGTTATGTTTGGTTACGGGAGAACGTGAGCGCCGAGCGGGTACGCGAATGGTTCGCGAGCATCGTTCGAGGGGATGTGCATCGCTACCTCGTACCGAATCTCTGGGCGATCAATTTCTTGCTGGATGAATCGCTCGGCGGGGGAGGCACGGTGAGCTTGTTCATGGATCCTCAGGGGAAGACCTACGGCCAGGCGCTCCTGCGGTGCCGCGTGGAGATCCCGAGCCGGCTCTTGGACACGATCGCACCGGAGAATGCAGCATGCCCGGGAGAGCTAGCCCCGTGAAAACGCTTCGACTCGAGAGCCGAGAGCACGGCGTCAAACAACTCATCCTGTCACGGCCCGGAGTCCGCAACGCTTTCGACGAGACGATGATCGCGGAGCTCAAGGAAGTCCTGCGAGAGCTGGTCGCGATCTCGGATCCTGAGGAGGTTCGTCTGCTGCTCCTGAGCGGAGAGGGGCCGGTTTTCTGCGCCGGTGCTGACGTCAACTACATGACGCGGTTGGCGGCGAGCGGGGAGAGCGAGAGCCTGGTCGATGCCCGCGCTCTAGCGCAGCTCTTCTATGCCCTCGCGGCGTTTCCCACGCCGGTGATCTGCACCGTGCGCGGCGCGGCCATCGGAGGAGGGCTCGGGCTCGCGGTCTGTGCCGACTTCGTGCTCGCGGAGGAGAAAGCGACTTTCGCGACGACCGAGGTTCGTCTCGGTATCGTGCCGGGCGTGATCAGCCCTTACGTCGTTCGCAAGATAGGAGGTGGTTCGGCGGCCCCGCTCCTTCTCTCCGGGCGGAGAGTCAAGGCACCCGAGGCTCGCGAACTGGGTTTGGTGCAGCAGATCGTACCCTCGGATGGGTGCGACGCGGCGCTCGATGACCTGGTCTTGGAGTTCCTGCATGCCGGTCCGGAAGCGGCGCGCCGCACCAAGCAATTGGTGCTCCGAGCCGCACCCCTTCCCACGCCCGAGCACATCGAGTTGACGGCGCGGGCCATAGCGACCGCTCGGTGCTCCGCGGAAGGGCAAACGGGACTCTCCTCGTTCTTCGATAAGAAGACGCCTCCCTGGGTTCCTTGAATCGGCGCGAATCGGTGACCAAGCTCGTGATCGCCAACCGAGGGGAGATCGCGCGCCGAATACTGCGAACCGCCCGCGAGCAAGACTACCAAGTGGCGGTCGTTTCCACGCCCGAGGATCGGGACGCCTTGGTGCGGACCGAGGCGGATCGTGTTCTCGAGGTCGAGAGCTTTCTCGACAGTAAGGCGATCGCTCGAGCCGCCCGCGAGTGGAAGGCCCGCCTGCTGCATCCCGGTTACGGTTTCCTGTCGGAGAACGCGGATTTCGCCGAGCGGGTCGAGAAGGCGGGCATCGCTTTCGTGGGGCCAACGCCCGAGAGCATGAGGGCGCTCGGCAACAAGGAGTCGGCGAAGCGGCTCGCGAAGGAATGCGGGATCCCAACCTTGACCGCGCTTTCATCGAGCCAAGTCCGTTCGCTCTCCGCGAAGGCGCTTGCCAGGGAGCTCGAGTCGCTCGGGCTCGAGCCGCCGTATCTCGTCAAGGCCAGCGGTGGCGGGGGAGGCAGAGGAATGCGTCTCGCGGAGAACGCGGCCTTGCTCCCCGAAGCCATCCGCAGGGGATCGGAGGAGGCTCGGTCTGCGTTCGGGGATCCATCCGTCTTCGTGGAGCGCTATCTCGAAGCACCACGCCACATCGAGGTGCAGATCTTTGGCGACGGCAAGGGGGGAGGCGTTTTCCTCGGTGAGCGGGAGTGCTCGATGCAGCGGCGCCACCAAAAGGTCGTCGAGGAGGCGCCGAGCGCCTCGGTGGATCGCAGTCTTCGAGAAGCCATGGCGGAGGCGGCGCTCGCCTTGGTCGCGGTGTCCTACTACCGCGGTGCCGGCACGGTGGAGTTTCTCCTGGACTGCGAGAGGAAATTCTACTTTCTCGAGGTCAACGCGCGCCTTCAAGTCGAGCACCCGGTGACCGAGATGGTGTACGGCATCGATCTCGTGAGTGCTCAGCTCCAGTTGGCGGAAGGATCCTGGCCGCTGTCCTTGCCAAAACCCGGAGAGCCTTCGGTCCTCCAGCCGAACCGCTTCTCCGTGGAAGCGCGTGTCCTGGCCGAGGATCCGCGCCACGGGTTCCTCCCCACCCCCGGGCCGCTGGTCCTGTATCGGGAGCCCGCCGGTGAAGGCGTTCGTGTCGATTCGGGCGTCACCGAAGGAGGCCGGATCAACGCACATTTCGATTCCATGATTGCCAAGGTGATCGCCGTCGGCGATTCCCGGGAGGAGGCCCTGGACCGAATGGATCGGGCCCTCGAGCAAACGATCGTCCAAGGCTGCACGACGAATCTCCCGTTCCTTCAATCTCTGGTGCGCCATCCGGACTTCCGTGCGGGGCAAGGTTCGACTCGGTGGATCGATGACAACTTGGAGAGCCTGAACGCTTCTTTACTGCCTCGATCTCTGGAAGCGCGGCTCCAGTCGCACGGCTTTTCCGAAAGGCTCTCCCTTGCGATTTCGGGTGGAACCATCGCTCGCCCTTCCATCAGCCAACGCTTCGCCGCCCAGGGGAACAAAATGGCATCGATAGGAAGCGATCTGGAGCGGGCGAGCTTGGAAGTGACGGCCAGCGGACCGCCCGGGCAGTATATCCTCTCGGGGCCGGGGCTAGCCGAGGCCGTCGGGTCCGAAACGCCGAGCACGTTTCGTTTCTCTCCTACACTTCGCGAGGTCTTGACGGAGATTCAGAAAAGCGGATCGGCATCCGTCCCGTTTTTCGCTTCCCGTCCGTCGCGTGCCGAAATGGCAATCACCTTGTTCGGCGAGACCCTTCACCTCGCCTGTCCTCGTCACAAGGCTCGCGAGGGTTTGGAAGTCGACAGCGTCCATGGGGAGGTGCGCTCACCGATGGCGGGAAGAGTATTGGAAGTCCGGCTTCGGGAGGGCGAAAAGATCGAAGAAGGGCAGGTTGCGTTCGTCATCGAATCGATGAAGATGCAGCTCGAAGTTCGGTCACCCGCTACCGGGACCGTCAGCGCGATCCATGTCCGGCGGGGCGAGATCCTGAGCGGGCCGGACTTGCTGGCCACTCTGGAGTAGAACTGGAACCTGACTCCTTTCCTGTGGGGGAAGAGCCTCGGGGGCGAAACGACGCCGACCGCTGATGGCCCGATCCCATCGCTCCTCGTAATTCACAGTCCACACAAGACTTCCACCTTGACATCGCATTCTCCGGCCCTCCCCGCTGTGTCCATGAGAGCTCACGAGAACGCGTTTCCGATACCGGGGAAACCCAACGATCGACATCACTGACTGGTTTCGGTGGTTCGCCCAGAATTAAAGGTGATTCATCCCAAGAAAACCCGGCCTGCTTTCGTATCGGGGGAGGAAATCCCTTCCCGGTGCGAGGGTCTCCTTCGAGCGTAATGCTGCGGGACGCTAGGGAGTAGAGAATGAAGACAGTCTTGGATCTGGTTGGTGAGTTCGCTTCCATCAACGACGAGAAGGTCCGCTGCGGCGGGAAGCTTCCACCCGACTGGGAAAGGCGTTGGTCGGAGCTCAAGGGTTTCTACGATCTGCTGATGGCGCGCAACGGCGGCTCCCCCCGAGCGTTGTCGCGGCGCTTCTCGGCGGGCGACATTCGTGTGCGAGTGAAGGATCGAGAGCGCTTGCGAGTTCCTTCCGATCTCGACGTCGTTCTCAAGTGCGACGAAGGCTACTACGCCGGACAGATCGTGAACTTGAGTCATAGTGGAGCCTTCGTGACATCGCAGATGATTCTGCCGGCCGACTCCGAGCTGGTTCTGTTCCTATCCAATCCCTACCTCGGCAAGGCGGGTCTCTTCGAGGCCGAAGGCGAAGTGATCTGGGCGAACGAAGGCTCGGCGGAAATAGAATTCTCTCGCGGGATGGGAGTTCGCTTCGCACCGGATCACGGCCCCGGTTCAGTTCACTATCAACTGGATTGCATCGTCATTGACACGTTGGAAAGACAGCTATCGGGAGTGGACCCGACCGCCATCACGCCTCATTTTCTCGAACGAGAGTGTCTGGTTCTGTAGGTCCCGCTTGCTTCAGAGTCCGGGATAAGGGTCGGGCTCGATGTGAATAAAGGCACCCAGGAAGCGCGTGTCCCCCTCGGCGCGTCTCGTGAGTAACGGTATTTCCCCGGTTTCTGGGGCGATGCTGACCAGGTAGCAGTAGCTTCGCTCTCCGAAGTCCTCGTAGGGGAACCCACGCCCCGCCGGAAGCTCTAGAATCTTCTTCTCACCCGGGGCATAGTCTCCAGCTACGCAGCCCCCGGGAACGCAGACGTCGATTCGGTTGGGAACGCCGACATTCAAGACTCTGATCGTGAGGCGATCGAGAGGAAAACGCGTGCGCACGACCATCTCGGCACGGGTTCCTCCCCGCACCCAGAAGCCCACGCCCCGATAGCGCTCCCGACCCCAGGTGTTGTCGTCGAGAAAGTAGCCTAGGTAGCCGTCGTCGAATCTCTGCCGAAACTTCGACGGATCGATGTTGGTCGGCAGATCGTTGATGAGCGCGAGCTCCACGGGAAGCCATTTGTAGGGTCCGGTGGAGGCATGGGCGCCGGGTCGGCGGGCGGCGGCAAAAGGGTTCACGAGAATCGTCGTCAGGAAGATACCGGCCATGCCCCAGGATGGTAGCGTGGCCAGGAGAGGCCGAACGAGCGTCGGCGTGAGGAAGAAATAGACGGGGTAGATGTTCATGAAGTAGCGGTTTCCGAGCGTGCCACCTCCGCCGAAATAATTGATGGGCATCCAAACGATCAGGAGCAGGCACTCGAACGTGGCCAGAGCGAGCAGCATCCACTGCCAGGATTTCTTGGGACCGAAGGCGAACAAGGCGACCGCGGCCACGGCCGGAAAGAAATAAATGGCCGCTCCCGAGAACCGTCCCAGGTGAAAGAAATAGAGGTCATGCACGACGATGTCCCAGGGCTGCTGCGTGTAGATCTCGGAAGTGACCTTGGCGAGACCGGTATTCTCGAAGTTGAGGTCGGCACGCTGGAAGGGATAGCGCCCGTAGAAAGTCTTGCGATCGCCACCCTGGTAGTTCATCTCGCCGGTGATGGCGAGATTGATCACGAAGAGTCCACCGAGGAGAAGGCCGAACGCCGTCCCCGTCGCCAGGCCGCGCTTCCATTGCCGCCGCAGAGCAAAGAGTACGAGAGGCGGCAAGATGAGGAACACATTCGAAGGCTTGGAATAGGTCACCGCGCCGAAGATGGCGGCCGCGATGACGTCCGAGGTCGTGCCGCGGAGAAACCAGGGCGCTACGGACGCCCGCTCCTTGTAGAGCCAGAAGAAGAGGCCAAGGAACACGAGGCTGAGGTTGAAGAGCTCCGGCGTCAACCAGATGAAGTAGGCGGGCGCGACGGAAGCGAGAAAGAAGGTGAGCGTGTATCCGAGAGAGGCTCCCGGCGAGCTGGTCGCGGAAAGGAAGAAGAAGCCGCTCACCAGGACCGCCATGAGCGCCAGAGTGTGGAGCACGAGCATGCCGTTCGTCCCGAAAAGTCGCACCCAGGGCGCGGCAGCCACCGAGTAGAGAAAGGACTTCGCAAAGTAGATCTCCTCGGTGACCTCCCCTTCCCGGATCAGGAAGGGGAATTGCGTCGTGACGCCGAGGCGCCCCTCTCGTCCTCGCTTGAGAAAAATGCCCGAGGGGCCGCCCTCGAACTCCCGGTAAGTGCGCTCCAGGTCTTTGCGCGTGTAGAGGAGATCTCCGTCGTAGGCCAGGCTGTGGGCCATCGCGTAGTAGGTGGCTTGGTCGCTCCACATGGCGCCTGCCGCGTCCGGGTAGTTCACGGACAAGGAGAAGCCGAGCAAGGCGACGCCCAGGGCGAACAACACCCCCAAGGCCTGATACCGTGAGAACATCTCGGGGATCATATGCGGCCGGACGGGCCGCGTAAAGCCGCGCGAAGAGATGACGACGGATAGGGAATTGTATTCCGCCAGGGTTCAGTCGAAGCTCGCTGGGGGAGGAGCCCTGGATTCAGCGATGTTCGGGTCCCGGTGGCCGAGGATATTTTTGACGGCCTCCTGGTCGGTGATGAAAGCGAAGATCTTCATCTCGGCGCGGCTCTGCTTTCGCCTCGCAGGGCCTCCCGAACCAGCTCGCCAAGAAATTTGGCAAAAGGTTCTATGTCTTGCTTCACGCTAGCCGATTCCAGCGAGCCCATGTACTCGTCCCGCCGCTGCAGCGGAACAATCGTCCAGGGATAACCGCCCGATCCAAGCATGACATTCATCAAGAAGCGTCCCATCCGGCCGTTACCGTCCGGGTAAGGATGAATGTAGACGAATACAAAATGCCCCAGCACGACGCGCACAGATGCTTCAGCTTCGCCTTTCAGAAGATCGAATAGCGTTGGCATGCATTCGCGCACCGCTTCGCGCGGCGGCGGTACATGCATAGAGCGCCGGATATAGACTGGACCGCTTCTGTAGCCAGCCAAATCAACTCCCTTGATGATGCCTGCCGCCACGCTCGGACCAAACAATCGCCGATACCAGTCGCTATGATCATCACGGGCGACGTCTCCAGCGTTATGACCGTCGAGGACCTTGGCGACGCTCGCCTTCACGCTTAGAAAAGCATCGTAGTAGCCTCGCGCAGCGAGCGCATCACGGTCTTTTCGATCTTCGTCGTTCTTCTCAGGATCCCAGGCGCCACCGCGTACCCGCTCAATTAGCTCGGGGCTTACCTGATACCCCTCAATCGACAGGGAGTGGTAGGCATCAGCAACGTACTTTTCATCCACAGTATTCAGATAGAGTACTGGCTCGTCAGGTAGCCCCGGGGGCGCTGGAAAAACATCCAGCACAGGCTGGCGCATCGCTTCCCACATCAACCGGATTCGGTTGGTGTATGGCGAGGCTTCACGTGTGGCCAGTATGATGGCCGGCCTGTTCTCAAAGGGATCGACCTCTCGCACCTTGTACCCAGCAGCCTCCATCGTCTTTACGATCTCATCGGCAATGCGCGCACTCCCAGCATTCCGAAACGCACCAGCCAGGCGCCCTGCGATCGTGCTATGACCACCCTGAAGCAGGAGGGCAAGCACCTCCGATGCGTCCGACACTGTTGCGATAGCGGCCCGCACATCCGTCGAAGCGCTCCGGAAAAAACGGTCCGGGACCGCGACCAGTGCGGCGGGCACCGAGTACAAGCGCAGGCCATCCCGTTCGACGATCTCGGCTTCCTTAGGCATGGAGTAACGGGCGTCAAAAAGAGACGTCCCGTGCGGCAGTGCTGTAGGTTTGTTGCCGCCCTTAGGGCTGCGTACAAGCAGCTGCTGCGGCACGGTCCGGTTGCCGGCATGCAGTAGGAGCGACTGTTCAGGTGATAGGCACCACTCCTTGCCAAATCGCTCGGTAAGATAGGCGGCGCAAAAATCCCAGAACGAAGCGTACCAAGCCGTGGTGTCCCCCGGAACTTCGTCCGGGCGCGAAACGAGGTACCAGCCCTTGATTACTTCCTTCAGGAAGCCGTTTCTCACGAGGCGCTCGCGGTGAGTGCGGCTCAAATCTCGAGACCTGATCGCGACGAGCCCCTGCTCCTGAAGCCTGCGCAAGGCTTCGAGTGAATCAGCCAGTTTTTCCGTCGGGCTCGGCATGTGGGTCGCTCCACTTGCAGATATGCCAACGCGTTGCGCCAATTCCAGGGTTTGGCGCTTCACAGATAATAGGTAATGCTGTTTTACGAATTATAGGTTTTGGTGTCAAGTAAAAAATAGGGTTTCCTGCTGGGAGGGCCCCCAACTGCATCGGAGCTATAAGCTGTTATATTTCATATAGTTATTGGCATATAGACAACTTGAGAAACACACCCGTTCGAGAGGAGAAAGGAACTTGTGAGGGTGTTCAAGGGAGTTATCGATGGTGCGTTTGCATTCGGGCGAGTGGAGTTATGGGTTTGAGACCGAGGCGAGTGAGCGGATGTGAATCAGTCGAAGCTCGCTGGGGGAGGAGCCCTGGATTCAGCGGCGTTCGGGTCGCGGTGGCCGAGGATATTTTTGACGGCCTCCTGGTCGGTGATGAAAGCGGAGATCTTCGTCTCGGCGCCGCATCGGGTACAGGTCAAAGGGTCCACTTCGTAGATGCGGTAGATGAGCTCCCGCCATTTCTTGGAGAGAGCTCGAGGTGGCGGGCTGGGGTGGACCGATTCGGGGACTGGGTCATGGTTGCGAAAGGATAAGCGGATTCGATTGGCGTAAGCGCCGTAGAAATGGACGAGATGCTTGTGGGGGTCGGGGCGTGGATGAGGACTCGTGCGAGGAGCTCGAGAGAATCGGTCAGGGCGTGGTCGTCGAGCTTGGGTCCGGCTTTAGGCTCGTAGACGAGCAGGCCGGAGCCGCGGTCGAACCGCAGTCTGGAAAGGTTGACCGGAGCTCTCATGAGATAACAGGCAAGCTTGCCGGCTTCGCCAAGGCTTCGGCGGGCCAAGGTGCAGTCCGTCGGTGTCAGGGGGACAAACGGTGGTGCGATTGTGAACGGCAAAGCCTGAGTGATTCCAATAATGCACCCCGAACGCGAAGTATCGAAGTCAAGCTGACCCACCCCTGTCATCCATTTACGGGAGCTCCACTTAGATTCATCGTCGGGCCTAGGACCACGAGCCGTGATTGGGTGGTGGTAGAGCTTTGTGGCGAGGAGCGAAAGCTTCCTCTTGCCTGGACATCGCTGGCGGCAGTTGATCCGTACCGCCTCCTGTCGAAGCCACCGCTACTGAGAATCGAATCCCTGGTGGAGCTCTCGGAATGGGTTCGATGGCGCAAGTGCGCTCGTCGGGGTTAGGCGAGGCGATGAGCGGTAGAGACGGTATTGACAATACGGTGTCTGGTATGTTATTAGACATACCCGACCATGAAGAAAACTCGTCCCAGTGTGCTCAGGCGACGACGGGCCAGACTGGTTGCTCGCCTGCCCGACCTCGAGCGCTTGCTCCGCGGAACTCTGGTGGAGCGGTACAAGAAGTGTGGCAAGGCCGGTTGCCATTGTTCCGAAGGCGAGGGGCACGGTCCCGCCTATTATCTGTCGGTGACTTTGAGCCCGGGGAAGACCCGCTCGTACTACGTGTCGACCGAGCAGAAAAAGCGCATCCTCCGCTACGTCGACAACTACCGGAAACTGCGAGATCTCATGGAAGAGATCACGGGTATCAATCGGGAGCTACTGGAACAGGGAGAGCTCGACGACGGTTAATCAGTCCGGCACAGCGCTCGGCTCGCGGTGTGGGTTCGCAGCCAACGAAGCTCGGACAGAGGTCTCTGAGCTTTGCCGTGTCGTAGCCTCGATGTTGCTCGACGCCTTAGAGCAAGGAGAATGCGATGAGAGGCCAGAACAAGATCAGCGCCGAGCATCGGGCGAAGAAAGCCTGCATCTACGTGCGACAGTCCTCGATGAAGCAAGTGATGGAGCATCAGGAGAGTGGTCGACGTCAGCGCGAGCTAGCGCAATGGGTTCAGACGATGGGTTGGCCGGCGTCGGCGGTGGAAGTGCTGGACTCGGATCAAGGCAAGTCAGGTCAGAGCTCGGGGGAGCGGGAGGCGTTCAAGCAGTTGGTCGGCGAAGTGAGCTTAGGCGAGGTCGGGATGGTGGTGAGCCTCTATGTGTCGCGTTTGGCTCGAAACAACGCCGACTGGTTTCCGCTGATCGAGATGTGCGGACTGACGCGCACGCTGATTGCAGACGAGGAAGGTGTGTACGATCCGAACGACGCCAACGATCGATTGTTGCTCGGTCTGAAGGGGACGCTTTCGGAAGCCGAGGTTCAGCGGATTCGCTCTCAGCTTCACGGAGCTCGGTGGAGTAAAGCGCATCGGGGCGAACTGAGGCGGAGGGCTCCGATCGGTTATACGCACGACGAGCGAGGCCTTGTGGTGATGGACCCCGATGAGCGAGTGCGGCACGCGCTCCGGTCGTTCTTCGCGCGGTTCGAGCAAATCGGCTCCGCTTGTGGAGTGGCAAGAACCTACGCCCGAGAAGGCCTGTTGTTTCCCACGCGCTGGTATCGAGGCAAGTGGGATGGTCCGGTTCGTTGGGAGAAACTGGGCGTGCGCCGAGCCACCTACATTCTCCACAACCCGTTTTATGCCGGGGTGTACTTCTATGGAGAGCGTCGCTCGGTGACGCGACTGGATGCACAAACGAAGGCCCGGAAGACCATCATCGAACATTTGCCGATGGACAAGTGGGAGGTGTTGATTCAAGACGCCCATCTTGCCTACATTTCGTGGGAACAGTATCTGAGGAACCAGGAGAAGCTGAAGGAAAACTGGAGTATGGCAGAGGGCAGCTCGGGAGCCATCCGCTCGGGTGCCTCGTTGCTACAAGGGCTCGTGTACTGCGGCCGTTGTGGCCGCAGGATGAGGATTCAGTATCGGGGTCGCAAAGCTTACCCGGTCTATCTTTGCGCGCGGCACACGCCCACCGGCGAGAGCGTCTATTGCACAGCGGTTCCGACGGAGAAAGTGGATCCCTGGGTCGAGAGGAAACTGCTCGAAGCGCTTCAGCCCGCCGGTATCGAAGCTGCCCTGGGGGCGTTGACGGAGCTGGAGAGACGCTCGGAGGCTGTGAAACGCGAATGGGAACATCGTATCGAGCAGGCAGAATACGAGGCGCAGCTCGCGCGCAGACGCTACGAGGCGGTAGATCCTGAGAACCGACTCGTCGCGGGGAACCTCGAGCGGGACTGGGAAGAAGGATTACGAGAAGTCGACAAGCTTCGCAAGGAGTACGGGGAGCGGGCGATGAAGCCGCCCATTTGGATTCGCGATGGGGACCGAGACAGAGTCAAAGGGCTGGCACACGATATTCCTCGACTGTGGCGACTGAAGTCCACGAAGCAATCGGACCGCAAAAAGATCGTGCGTCTGCTAATGGAAGATATCTGGCTTTGTCAGGAAGACGAACCGAGGTGTATCCGAATCCAAATCCACTGGAAGACCGGTGCGGTGAGCGAAGCAACTGTGGCACGTCCTCTGCCTCTGAGTCATAACCCTTGGACGCCGGACAACGTGGTCGAACGGGTTCGTCAGCTCTACACCGTCGAGAGCAGCCGCGGGAAGATTGCGGAACAACTCAACCGTGAAGAGCTGAGAACGGGCCGCAACAAGAGCTTCACGGCTTCCCGAGTTGACTATCTGATTCGAACCAGAAAGATGAACAAGCAACCAACGCACTAGCAGGAGTCGATTGCAGGTCGCTCACAACAGAGGAGGAACACAAAACATGTCCGTACCCGGTGACGAGCGTATTGCTGGGTGCATTGATGGAATCACATCCCCGAATGCCGC
>Ga0214472_10004119_pt1 | contig 15332 bp, 14 predicted proteins | sample RVTome_6_FD_207662 | JGI IMG/M metagenome (GOLD analysis project Ga0214472, IMG submission 207662) | Soil microbial communities from uranium-contaminated site in the Upper Colorado River Basin, Wyoming, United States - RVT140D175 | ecosystem: Environmental > Terrestrial > Soil > Contaminated >...
ACCGGGGAGAGCAGCCAGTTCTTCGTGACCGGATTCCAGCTCGACCAGGACGACGCGCTGACCTCGAGCTTCTCCCTGCGTCTGTCGCGGAACTCCACCGACCACCCCCTCTACCCAACGGTGGGCTCGATCGCGAACCTGAGCGGAGAGATGATCGGCGGCCCCCTGGGCGGGGACCAGGTCCTGCAGAAGTACGAATTCGACTACAAGCGCTATGCGCGTCCCGTCGATCTCGGCGGATTCCGGCCCGTGCTCATGTTCCGGCCGCGGGCGGGGGTGATCGGGGACGCGTTCCGGGACGACCCCCTCTACCCCGAACGCATCCAGATCGAGGACGCGATCCCCCAGGACGCGGTCGCCGACACCGCGGGCTTCCCCTTCGGAGGCTCGGTTCTCGTGCCCATCGCCTCCCGTCATTACCGGGAGTTCCCTCCCGAGACCAACGAGCTGTTTCGGCTCGGAGGCACGAGCTTTGACCCGCTCCGGGGGTACGACGACTTCGAGATCGTGCCGCGGGACAACGTCACCCGGCGTTTCATCGTGATCAAGGACACCTCGATCGACTCCACCGGAGCCGAGATCGTGGACTACCGCACCGACAGCGACGCCATTTTTTTTCCCGGCGGGCGGTACATGCTCGCCTTCACTACCGAGTGGCAGTTCTCCATCGCCGATCCCCTCCACGGTCTGTTCTTCTTTGACGTGGGGGGGACCTGGAACGAGGCCTCCGACTTCCGGTGGGACACCCTGCACCGGGGGACGGGGTTCGGGCTGCGGATGGAGGTTCCCCTCCTGGGGGTGATCGGATTCGACTACGGGTACGGGTTCGACCAGCTGGACGAGGCCACGGGGCTCTACAACGACAAGGGATGGGAACCCCACCTCCAGTTCGGGCGCATTTTCTAGGGTTTGCCACAGCCGGGACGGGGTGGACCCGGTGGGAGCGAGGAGCCACCATGCCAGCCAAGCATATGAGCCGTTGTTTTCTTTTGGCCGCGGTTTTGCTAGTATTCGCCGCCGTTCCGGCCTCCGTGTGGGCCGAGGATCTGCGGATCGGATTCATCGACTCCGAGCGGATCTTCGCCGAGTATCAGGGGACGAAGGAGGCCCAGGCCGAGTTCAACAGCGATCTCGAGCTGTGGAGCCAGGAACTGGAACAGCGGAAACGCGAGCTGGAGACGCTGGCCGAGGAATACGAGAGCCAGAGTCTCATTCTGAGCGAACCCCGGCGCCGGGAACGCGAGGAAGAGATCGCCCGGAAACGCAGCGAGCTCGACACCTTCGTTCGCGAGATCTGGGGCCCCAGCGGCAAGGTGGCCCAGCGCAACGATCAGCTCACGCGGCCGATCATAGAACGTATGAACGAGGTCCTGACCCGGATCGGCGAAGACGACGGCTTCTCCATCATCTTCGACGCCGCCGACGGCAACGTGGTCTACGCCGACCGCGCCCTGGATCTCACCGATCGCGTCCTCGAGGCTCTGAACGCACAGAACTGAGGGGGCGTCCAGCCGAGGAAGACTATGCAGTTGACGTTGGGGGAGATCGCGGGCCGCCTCGGCGGGACCTTGAGCGGCGACCCCGACCTGGCCGTCACCGGCGTGGCCGGGTTGCGCGAAGCGGGCGCGGCGGACATCTCGTTTCTGGCCAACCCCAAATACGCCTCCCTGGTGCACCGATGCCGCGCCGGGGCCATCATCGTGGGCGAGGACTTCGCGGGCGCCCACCCGGGCGGCTTGATCCGGGTGGCCAACCCCTACGCCGGTTTTCTCCGCGTCCTCCGGCTCTTTCACGCCCCCCATCCCCCCCGCCGCCCGGGGGTCGCCCCCGATGCCCGCGTCGCTCCCGACGCCCGTCTGGGCGAGGGGGTCTCGGTGGGATCGGGGGCGGTGATCGAGGCGGGAGCCGCGGTGGGGGACCGCACCGCGGTGTGGCCGGGCGTGTTCGTCGGCGAGAACGTGACCGTGGGCGAGGACTGTATTCTCTTTCCGCGCGTGTGCCTCCTCCACCGGGTCGTCCTCGGCAACCGGGTGGTGGTGCACGCGGGGACGGTGATCGGGTCCGACGGGTTCGGGTACGTTCCCGGGGCCGACGGCCACGAGAAGATCCCCCAGGTGGGGGACGTGGTGGTGGAGGACGACGTGGAGATCGGCGCCAACGTCGCCATCGATCGCGGCACCCTCCAGAGCACCCGCATCGGCCGGGGGGTCAAGATCGACAATCTCGTCCACGTTGCCCACAACGTCGAGATCGGCGAGCTCTCGATGATCGTGGCCCAGGTGGGGATCAGCGGCTCGACCCGGGTCGGCCGCGGAGTCACCATCGCGGGGCAGGCGGGTCTGGTCGGCCACCTCGAGATCGGAGACCGTGCGGTGATCGCGGCCCAGGCCGGGGTCACCAAATCCGTGCCCGCCGGCACCACCGTGTCCGGATACCCGGCCATGAATCACGACCGGGCCCGGAAGCTCAATGCGCATCTGCGGCGCCTTCCCGGTATCGTCGACGAACTCAAGCGACTCCAGGCCCGGGTCGTCGAACTCGAGCGGGAACGCGAACACCGGGGGGAGCGCATCCGGTGACCGAGCGTCAACGAACGCTGGCCCGCGAGATCGCCTACGAGGGAGTCGGCCTGCACACCGGCGAGCCCTGCCGGGCGCGGTTCCAACCCGCGCCGCCCGACAGCGGCGTCGTCTTCGTGCGGTGCGATCTCCCCGGCAAACCGCGGGTCCGGGTAATCCCCGAGAACGCGGTCTACGAGGCGGACCAGGGCCGGCGCACCATCCTCCGGGAAGGCGGGGCCGAGGTCCACACCGTGGAGCATCTCCTGGCCGCGGCCCTGGGGTTGGGCATCGACAACCTCGCGGTGGAGCTGGAGGGCCGGGAACCCGGGCACACCGCCGACGGAAGCGCCGCCCCCTTCGTCGACCTGTTCCGGGACGCGGGCGTCCTCGTCCAGGACGCCGACCGCCGCTACTTCGATGTTCCCCACCCCGTCCGCTACGTAAAGGCCGGAGCCGAACTCCTTGCCCTCCCCCACGAGGCGCTCCGCATCTCCTTCACCATCGAGTACGCGCACCCGGCCATCGGGACTCAGCACGTGGTGTTCGACATCGAACCCGAGATCTTCGTGCGGGAAATCGCGCCCGCCCGTACCTTCGTGCTCGAGGAGGACATCCTCGCCCTCCAGAAGGCGGGAATGATCCGGGGGGGAACCCTGGAATCGGCCCTGGTGGTGAAGGGGGACGGGGTGGCCAACCCCGAGGGGGTGCGGTTCCCCGACGAGTTCGTGCGCCACAAGGTGCTCGATCTCCTCGGCGATCTCTCCCTGCTGGGGCGTCCTCCCCGCGGGCACTTCCTGGCCTGGCGGTCGGGGCACGAGGGGAACGTGGGGTTCGTCAAGGCGCTGGCCGAGGCCGAGCAGCGGGCCAGCGGATTCAATCTTCCCCCCCGGCCGGTGGAAGGGGGGCCGTTCTGGGACATCCAGGCGATCACCGAGATCATGCCCCACCGGTATCCGTTCCTGCTCGTGGACCGGATCCTCGAGCTGACCGACGAGCACGTGATCGGGATCAAGAACGTGACCCTGAACGAGCCGTTTTTCATCGGGCACTTTCCCGACCATCCCATCATGCCCGCGGTCATGATCGTCGAGGCCATGGCGCAGACGGGGGGGATTCTCTTGCTGAACAAGGTAGACCGGCCCAAGGAAAAGCTGGTCTACTTCATGGGGATCGACAACGCCAAGTTCCGGCGACCGGTGCGTCCCGGCGACCAGCTCCGGTTCGAACTGACCCTGGCCAAGCTCAAGGGGCGCATCTGCAAGATGAAGGGCAGAGCGTACGTCGACGGAAACCTGGTGGCCGAGGCGGACCTGCTGTCCACGGTCGTGGATCGCTAAGGAGGGCACCAAGTGACGGAGATAGCAACCACAGCGGTCGTGGACCGGCAGGCCGAACTGGACGACGACGTCCGGATCGGACCCTACGCCATCATCGGCCCCCACGTACGCATCGGCGCGGGCACCACCGTGGGCCCCCACGCCATTCTCGACGGCCGCACCATCATCGGCCGGGAATGCCGCATCTTCCCCCACGCCGCGGTGGGCACCGAGCCGCAGGATCTGAAGTTCAAGGGCGCCCACTCCTTTCTGGAGATCGGCGATCGCACCGTCATCCGGGAATTCGCGACCCTGAACCCGGCCACCGAGAGCCAGGAATCGACGCGGGTGGGATCGGATTGTCTGCTCATGGCCTACTCGCACGTGGCCCACAACTGCCGGCTCGGGGACCACGTGATCATGGCCAATGCGGTCAACCTGGCCGGCCACGTGGACGTGGGGGACTATGCCATCATCGGAGGCGTCACCCCGATCCACCAGTTCGTCCGGATCGGAGAGCACAGCATGGTGGGCGGGGGCTCGCGGATTCCCCAGGACGTCGCTCCCTACACCCTGGTCAGCGGCAACCCGCCCGAGGCCTTCGGACTGAACGTGGTGGGGCTCACCCGCCGCGGGTTCACCCGGGAGTCGATCGACGCGTTGAAGAAGGCGTATCGCCTGCTCTTCCGGAGCAAGCTGACGGTGGCCGAGGCGGCGAGCCGGGTCCAGAACGAGGTGCCCATGACCCCGGAGGTCGAGCGCCTGCTCCAGTTCGTGCTCACGTCGGAGCGCGGCGTGACCCGGTGAGCGCCGCGCCCGAAAGACTCCCCGTCGCGGTGCTGGGGGTCGGCCATCTGGGCAGCCGCCACGCCGACCGTCTGAGCCGCTCCCCTCGATTCGAGCTCCGCTCCGTCTTCGACATCCGCCCCCATCAGACCCGCGCGGTAGCCGCGGCGGCCGGATGCGCCGCGGCCCGTTCCCTCGACGAGGCCCTCGAGGACGTGAGGGCGGTGGTGGTGGCCACCAGCACCGAATCGCATCACGAGGTGGCGGGGGCCGCCCTCGCCGCGGGCCGGCACGTGCTCGTGGAGAAGCCGCTCACCGGGCGGGTCGACGAGGCCGCCGAACTGGCGTCGGCGGCCGCGGAGAAGGGGCTCGTTCTCCACGTGGGCCACGTGGAGCGGTTCAACCCCGCGCTGCGCGGGCTCCTCGGCGAGATCGGCACCCCCCTGTTCGTGGAGAGCCACCGGCTCGCGCCCCTCGTTCCCCGGAGCCTGGACATCGACGTGATCCAGGATCTCATGATCCACGACATCGATCTCGCGCTCGCGTTCATCGGATCCGAACCCGAGAGCGTGCAGGCGAGCGGGGTGGCCGTGCTCACCGGCCGCGTCGACATCGCCAACGCCCGGCTCACCTTCCCCGGGGGGATCACCGCCAACCTCACCGCGAGCCGCGTCTCCCTCGACCGCACGCGCAAGTTCCGCATGTTCCTGCGGGGAACCTACATCTCCGCCGATTGCGTCACCGGGACCGGCCACGTCTACCGGCTGAAGGACGACCGCGAGTCCGTGCTCGCGGAGGCCCTCGCCTCGGGGGGCGGGCCTCTCGACATGCTCCGGGTGCTCGACCACCGCACCGTGGGTCCCGCCGGGGAGGACGCCCTCGACGCCGAGCACGGCGCGTTCCACCGGGCCGTCGCCGGGGAGCCGTCGGAGGGAGTGACGGGAAGGGACGTCATCGGCGTGCTGCGCACGATGGTCAAGATCGAAGAGGCGATCCGGAGAACTGCGGAGGACGGCTAGTGCCGGTGCGCGTCTTCGTGTCGGCCGGGGAACCCTCGGGGGACCGCCATCTGGCCGCGCTGGTGGACCACCTCGGGCGCGAGCTCGGGGAGCTGGAGTTGCTGGGGCTGGGAGGGGACGCCCTCCGCGCGCGGGGAGCGCGCCTGCTCGCCCACGTGGAGGAGCTGAGCGTGATCGGTTTTTCCGAGGTGGCGCGGCGGCTTCCCTTCTTCCTGCGGCTCCTGCGGCGGAGCCTCCGCGAGCTCGAGGAGTTCCGGCCCCATGTCGTCGTTCCCGTCGACTACCCCGGGTTCAACCTGCGTCTGGGAGCCCGGGCCCGGACCCGCGGGTTTCCCGTCGCGTACTACATTGCACCCCAGGTGTGGGCGTGGAAGCACGACCGCCGGCCGGGAATCCGGCGGGCGGTGGACCGCATGCTCGCGGTGTTTCCCTTCGAGGAACCGCTGTTCCGGGAGGCGGGGATTCCCACCACCTTCGTGGGTCATCCTCTCCTCGATGCGCCGGTCCCCGAACCTCCGCCCGCCGCCGTCCGCGAACGGCTCGGCGTCGCGGCGAAGACGCCCTTGCTCGCCCTGCTCCCGGGCAGCCGGAGCCAGGAAGTGCGGCACATTCTTTCTCCGCTGCTTGCGGGGACGGGGGCGCTGCGCGATGAGGGGGTGGCGGTGGCGGTAAGCCGGGCGGGGAGCGTCCCCGCCGCCCTCTACGGTGCGGCCGGGGAGGCGGGTCTTCCGGTGTGGGAAGGGGATGCGGCGGCCCTGGCCCGGGCCGCGGACGCCGCCCTCGTGGCCAGCGGGACCGCCACCCTCGAGACCGGGCTGGGGGGGACCCCGCTCGCGGTGGTGTACCGGACGGGCCCGGTGAACTGGATCCTCGCCCGCGCCCTGGTGGGGGTGCGCACGGTGGGTCTGGTCAATATCGCGGCGGGGGGCACGCGGGTGCCGGAGCTGCTTCAAGGCGACCTGCACCCCGCGGGCGTGGAGGCGGTCGCCCGCCGTCTGCTCTTCGATGCCGGGGAGCGCCGCGAACAGACCGCATATCTGGACACCCTCTCCGACCGGCTCGGGGGGCGGGGGTCCGCCCGCAGGGCGGCGGCCGAGGTCGCGGCCCTGGTGCGGAGCCGGCGTGGGTGACCGGGGGCTCAAACGCGTGCGCCGGCGCGCGCTCCGCAGCGCGGGGGCGGCGGTGGGAAGCGCGGTCCTGTGGACGGCCACGCGGCTGGTGCGGGTGCGCGTCGCCGGTGAGGAACGCCGCCGGGCGCTCGTGGCCGAGCACGGCGCGGTGATCTACGCGATCTGGCACGGACGGTTCATGCTCGCCGCGGGGCGACTCGGGTACACGGGAGCCGGGGTGCTGGTGAGCCTCTCCGAGGACGGCGAGATCATCGCCCGGGCGAGCGAGCGGCTGGGGTACTTCGCCATCCGCGGTAGCAGCAGCCGGGGAGGACGGGAAGGCCTCGACGCCATGCACCGTTCCCTGGACGCGGGCCGGAGCGTGGCCCTCACCCCCGACGGCCCGCGCGGACCGCGCCACGTCGCCCGGCCCGGGGTGGCGGTGCTCGCCGCGCGTTCGGGAAAGCCCGTGCTCCCCCTGGGGGCGGCCGCTCGTCCCGCGTGGCACACACGTTCCTGGGACGCGTTCCAGATCGCCAAGCCATTTTCGCGGGGCGCCATCGCCTTCGGGGAGCCCCTGTTCGTCCCCGATGGAGAACCGATCGAACCCTGGCTCGAACGGGTGGCCGACGCCCTCCACGCGGCGGAGCGCGCCGCCGAGGGGATGCTGGACCGGTGACCCCCCTGGAGATGCTCTATCGCGCCCTCACCGGGATGTCGGAGCCCTTCGCCGGTCTCGCCCTGCGTCTCAAGGCGCGGGACGAGTCCCCGGAGCTGTGGGCGGAGCGTCTGGGCCGGGGAACGGTCGCCGCCGGCGCCCACTGGTGGCACGCCGCGTCGATGGGCGAGGTGGCGGCTCTGGAACCGGTGCTCCGGGTGCACCGGAGCCGCGGCGGCGGACCCTTCGCGGTGACCACGACCACCACCACCGGCCGCGAGCGGGCGTCCCGCCTGTGGGGGGCGTGTGTCTCCCTCGCCCCCCTGGATTTTCCGCGGGCGGTGCGCCGCGTCCTCGACGCCCGGCGACCCCGCTCCCTGATCACCGTGGAGACCGAGGTGTGGCCCAATCTCTGGCGGGAGGCGTTCCGGAGAGAGGTTCCCGTGGCCATGGTCAACGCGCGCATCTCCGATCGGACCCTGCCCCGCTACCGCCAGGGACGAGGGTTGTTCGGCCCGCTGTTCGCCCGGGTGCGCGCGGCCGCCGCCCGCACCGAGCGCGACGCCGAGCGGCTGGTGGCGCTGGGGGTGGGAGCGGCCGCGGTCCGGATCACGGGCAACACCAAGCACGATCTTCTTCCCGAGGGCGGAGCCCCCCCCGCGCCCTTGCCCTGGAAGGAGGGGCCGGTGTGGGTGGCGGGAAGCGTGCACCCCGGGGAGGCGGGGGCCCTCGTGCGGACCCATCAGGCGCTTGCCCGGCGGATCCCCGGGCTGCGCTGGGTCGTTGCCCCCCGCCATCTGGATCGGGTGGGCTGGTGGCTGGACCGGCTCGCTCCGCTGGACCCGGTGCGGCGGAGCCGCCCCGGCCCCCGGGATGCCGCGGCCCGGGTTCTCCTGCTGGACACCCACGGTGAGCTGCCCGGTGTCCTTGCCGCGGCCCACGCCGCGTTCATCGGAGGCACCCTCGTTCCCCTCGGCGGACACAATCCCCTCGAGGCCTCCGCGGCGGGTGTCCCGGTGGCGGGGGGGCCGTACATCGGCAATGCGCGCGAGGACTGGGAGGCGCTGCACGCGGTGGGGGCGGGGGTCTCCGTCCCCGGCGAGAGCGCCCTCGTCGATGCCCTGCAGCCGTGGCTCGCCGACCCCGTCGCCCGCACGGAGGCCGGGGAGGGCGCCCGGCGAGCGGTGACCGCCCTCCGCGGAGCCTCCGCAGCCACCTTCGCGTGGCTTCTTGAGCGGGGCGTGGTAACCGCAGGATGTGAAAAGGATTCCACCCCGTGAGCCATCATCGGATCCAGGCGCGCTGGGCCGGGGCGCCGCCGTGGTGGCTCCGGATCCTCGAGCCGGGCTACGCCCTTGGCGCCCGGTGGCACCACCGGCGCTACGACCGCGGCGCCGCCCGGGTCGCACGGCTCCCCGTGCCCGTGGTGAGCGTGGGGAACCTGACCGTGGGGGGCACGGGAAAGACCCCCGCGGTCCGCGCCCTCGCCGAGGCCGCGCTCGCCCGCGGGTTCCGCCCCGCCATCCTCAGCCGCGGGTACGGCGGAAAGCGCGGCGGGGTGCTCCTCGCGGGGCGGCTGGGCCGCGACCCGGCCCTCGCCGCCGATCTGGGCGACGAACCGGTCGTGCTCAGCCGGGAGCTGCCCGCGGTTCCGGTCCTGGTGGGGCGCGAGCGCCACGAGACCGCCTCGGCATATCTGGAGCGCGGCGACGGGATCGATCTCTTCCTTCTCGACGACGGCTTCCAGCACCGGCGCTTGCACCGGGGGTTCGACATCGTGATGCTGGACGCGGACCGGCCCCTGGGAAACGAACACCTGTTGCCCGCGGGCCCGCTCCGCGAGCCGCCGTCCGCCCTCGCCCGGGCCGACTTCGCCGTTCTCACCGGGCCCGGGAAGGGTCCCGATCGCGGTTCCGCCGTCCTCGACCGCCATGCGCCCACCGTCCCCCGGGCCCGGGCCCGGGTGGTGTTCCGGGGGGCGCGTCGTCTCGACGGATCCGGCGGAGACCCGGGGTCCCTGGCCGGCCGCACCGTGCACGCGGTGGCGGGGATCGCCCGCCCGGAGCGGTTCCGCGCGCTGCTCGAAGCCGAGGGCGTCCGCCTCGCGGGCTGGTCGGTCTTCCCCGACCATCATCCGTTTCGGACGGATGAGGTGCGCAGAGAGGAAGAGCGGGCACGGGCGGCGGGGGCGGTTCCGGTGACCACGGTCAAGGATGCGGTGCGTCTGGAGAGCCTGGCCCGGCCCGAAGCGGGATGGCTCGAGATCGTGACGGGGCTGGAGCTGGAAGGGGGATGGGGGGGGGTGCTGGAGAGGGCCCTGGGGACGTGACCGGAAACGAACCGAGGGGTGGCCGGTTCGGCCACCCCCCGGCATGCAGGCACCGGTTCTAACCTCGATCCGTCAAAAGCCGCACGGCATCCCGGGCGAAGGCAACGGGAATTCCATGCGCTGTAGGCGACAACCCGCAGCGACCCACCGAAACTCCGGGTGACCCCGGCTTTCTTCGCGAGGACGTCGCCGGCGGCGCCTGGTCCTCGGGGCCTGAGCCCATGGTGCCACGATCCTTTGACGGATCAAGGCGAAGATCTCACTCGTCGCCGAAGTCGGCGAACCGCATGTTGAGACCGCGGGTGATCTCGATCTTCTCGCCGCTGGTCTCCTCGGTTCCGTAGAACGTGATCCGGCCGTTGGCCCGATACTCCCCGCCTCCGCGGAGCTGCACCAGCGGGGGTTGCGTCTTGATGCCGCCACCCACCACGAGCACGAAGGCGGTCTGGGTCGTGAACACCGGCACCACCACGTTCATCGAGGCGGTGAAGTTCTCGAGATCCACGATCCCGTCGCCGTTCAGGTCGGCGCCGCTGGCGTGCACGCCGTCCTCGAACTTGATCGAGTACCGGGTGAACCGCACCGAGCTGAACGGACCGCCAAACGGGCTCAGGGTGAGCACGTTGTCGTGGGGGCGGGCCTCGAAGGTGACCTCGATCACGTCGACGGGAATGAAGTCGTCTAGCGGATCGTCGGGCGTACCGTTCAGGTTGTACACGTCGCTGAACAACGGTCCGTTCCCGTTGAGCGACACCACGTCGACGACGATGCGATTGGCATCCTCTTCCTCGCTGCATCCGGTGAGACCGGCGCCGAGCGCGGCCGTGAGCAGGACGGTCGTCGACAGGCGTAGAAGGGTCCGCATGCTTACTCCTCCTTGTCCAGAAATCCTTGGACTCCCGAATGTTTTCCTACCGGTGCCTTGCCTTGCCGGCCCGCGGGACCCCGCGCGCCACCATCCGGAAGGGACAGGAGCCCGGGCCGAAATCCGGTGGACTCGGCCACTTGACCCATCTCCTTATCGTCCCGACCCCGTTCGAGTTCACCCCCGCTCCGCCCCCGGCGCCCCCGGCGGGGCATTTGGCCCGTTGGTGGGCGGGGGGAGTTTCCGGTATTCTCGATTCCCTGATGTAATCTCAGAAAGACCAAGGCGTTAGCCAGGAGAATCCGGTGGCCCATCGGACCGACACTCTCGTCATCGGCAGCGGGCTCGCGGGCTTGTGGTGCGCGCTGGAAGCGGCGCGGTGGGGGGCGGTCACCGTGGTCACCAAGAAGGAGCGGGCGGAGTCCAACACCAACTACGCCCAGGGGGGCGTGGCCGCGGTCCTGGGGCCCGGCGACACCGAGAGTTCCCACGTGGAGGACACGCTCCGCGCCGGGGCCGGGCTCTGCCACCCCGACGTCGTGCGGCTGGTGGTGGCCGAGGGACCGGCGCTCGTGGAACGGCTCATCGCCCTCGGCGTCGGGTTCAGCCGGGGCGGGGGCGGAACGCTGGATCTGGGCCGGGAGGGCGGGCACAGCGTGCGGCGCATCGTCCATGCCGCCGACCGCACGGGCGCCGCCATCGAGGCCGCCCTCGTGGCCGCGGTGGCCGCCAACCCCGGCATCACCGTGCTGGAACACTATTTCGGGGTGGACCTGATCCTGGAATCGAGGATGTCCGGAGGCTCCAACGACGACGGCGAAGCCTGTTGGGGGGCGTACGTGCTCACGCCCGGAGGGGAAGTGGTCCCCTTCGAGGCCAAGGCGACGGTGTTGGCCTCGGGCGGGGCCGGGAAGGTGTATCGCTATACTTCGAACCCCGACATCGCCACCGGGGACGGGGTGGCCATGGCCTTCCGGGCCGGGGCACGGGTGTCGAATCTGGAGTTCGTCCAGTTCCACCCCACCTGCCTCTTCCACCCCGAGGCGCGGTCGTTTCTGATCACCGAGGCCCTGCGCGGCGAGGGGGCGACCCTCCATACCCTCGACGGGACGCGGTTCATGCTCCTTCACGATTCTCGGGGCGAGCTTGCGCCGAGGGACGTGGTGGCCCGCGCCATCGATCACGAGACCAAGACGCGGGGGGAAGAGCACGTGTGGCTGGACGCCCGATCCCTCGGGGCCGCGTTCCTGGAGAAGCGGTTTCCCCAGGTCACCGAGGGGTGCCGCAAGTTCGGCATCGATCCCGCCCGCGACCGCATCCCGGTGGTTCCCGCCGCCCACTACATGTGCGGCGGTGTCCGGGCGGGGATTCACGGCGAGACCGACATTCCCCGCCTCTACGCGGTGGGGGAGGTCGCGCACAGCGGGCTTCACGGCGCGAACCGTCTCGCCTCCAACTCCCTCCTCGAGGCCCTGGTGTACGCCGACCGCGCCGCCCGGAATCTGCGGCGGTGGGCGGAGGGCGCCCCGCCGCCCCCTGCCGATCCCTGGATCTCTCCCACCAGCGGGCTCCCCCGGGAGGAGTTCATCATCAACCACAACTGGAAGGCGGCCCGGCGTTTGATGTGGGATTTCGTGGGCATCGAGCGCTCCGGGGAGCGGCTGGCCACCGCCGCCGGACATCTGGAGCCGATCCGGCACGACGTGGACCGCTTCTACCGCAGGTTCGCGGTGGATGCCGATCTTCTGGAACTTCGAAATCTGGTGCTGGTGGCGGAGGTAATATTGAAACTGGCCCGGGCCCGCAAGGAGAGCCGGGGGCTGCATACCAACCGGGATTATCCCGGGCCCGACGACGTTCTCTACAAGCGGGACTCGGTGCTGGGGCGGGTGGGGGACGTGAGCTGGGGGGACTCGATACCGGACGCGGTTCCGGACAAGACGCCATCGTGAAAGCACCCAGGAGCTTCGAGGCCATCGTCGAGGAGATCCTCGGCCGGGACCCCCGGTACGCACGGGAGGCGTATCTGTTCGTGCAGCTCGCTCTCGACTTCTATCGCGAGAAGGAGGGGGAGAACGCGGAACGCACCCACATCACCGGGCCCGAGCTGTTGCGGGGCGTGCGCGGGCTGGCCTTCGACCAGTACGGACCGCTGGCCCGGACCGTCCTCAACCACTGGGGGCTCATGAGGGGGAGCGACGTCGGCGAGGTGGTGTACAACTTGATCGATCACGAATTGATGAGCCGGTCGGACAGCGACCGGAAAGAGGATTTCGACGGCGTCATGGAATTCGACGAGTCCATGGAGCGCGAGTACTACGGATAAAGGAGCGGGTCGTGACGAACAGGGATCTGGAAGCCCAGTGGGGCAACTTCAGGGATTTGGTGACGCACATGTTCGGGGAGGCGGCCCACACCTGCCCCGAGAGCGACGTGGTCTGGTATCCGGCCACCGACGTGTATCAGACCCCGGACACGCTGGTGGTGCGGATGGATCTGAGCGGGATTCGCAGGGAGGACATGCACATCGCCATCCACGGCGACATCCTCGAGGTCCGGGGAATCCGCAGGGATGTCTTGCCCCACGGGCCCCGGAGGTTCCACACCATGGAGATCGCGGTGGGGCCGTTCCACCGGCGGCTCCGGCTTCCCGAGACCTTCGCCACCGGAGAGGCGAGCGCCGCCTACCGGGACGGCATCCTGGAGATCCGGCTCGAGGCGCGCCGGCGCCGCAACGCCGCCCATCTGGAGATCGTCATCGAGGAGACCTCATGACCGCGGAAACCCTCACCCTGAGCACCGATTCCGGGCAGACCCTCGAGATCCCCACCGATCTCCCCATCGTGCCGTTGAAGGAGCTCGTGGCTTTCCCCTCCATGATGTTCCCCCTTGTGGTGTCGGAGCCGAGCCTCCTGGAGCTGGCCGACGAGGCGCTCGCCGGGCGGAAGATGATCGGGCTGTTCAGCGTCAAGGCGGAACCGCGGCGGAAGAGGAAGATGCCCCGGCGCACGGATGCCCCCGACGACAACGGGGCCGCCGCCGCTTCTCCGGAGGCGGTGCGGGCGTCCGGTCTCACCACCTACGGCACGGTGGCCCACATCCAGAAGATGCTCCGATTCCCCGACGGGGGCATGCGACTCCTGGTCCAGGGGCTTACCCGCGTCCACCTGCTGCGCACGACCCAGCGCGAGCCGTTCCTCAAGGGAGTGGTGGAGCTGGTCGAGGCCCCCCGTGTGGATGCCAAGCGGGCGGAGGCCCTCCGCCGCAACGCGGTCAAGCTTTTTCACGATCTCGTCGACGCTTCCGGGTATCTCTCCGACGAGCTGAAGGTGGTTGCGGTCAACATCGAGGATCCGGGACGGTTCTCGGACTTCCTCGGGGCGAACCTGAATATCGCTCTCGGCGACAAGCAGGCCCTCCTCGAGGAGGTGGACCCGGTCGCCCGGCTGGAACGGGCCACCGCGTTCATGGTGCGTGAGCTCGACATCCTCGCCCTCGGCCGGCAGATCCAGGAGCAGGTGCAGACCGAGATGAGCCAGTCCCAGCGCGAGTTCTTCCTCCGCCAGCAGCTCAAGGCGATCCAGAAGGAGCTGGGGGAGGAGGATGTCGACACCGAGCTGGTGGAGCTCCGGGAGGCGGTGGAGGAGGCGGCGATGCCCGAAGAGGCCCGGGACGCCACCCTCAAGGAGCTCGGCCGGCTGGAGCGTATGGCCCCCCAGGCCGCGGAGTACACCGTGGCCAAGAGCTACGTGGACTGGATGCTCCGGGTGCCGTGGCGGGGAGCGGAGCGCCCCGCCATCGACATCGGCCTTGCCGAGACCATCCTCGACGAGGACCACTACGACCTCCGGGAGGTCAAAGAGCGCATCCTGGAATACCTCGCGGTGCGGAAGCTCAAGGACAACCCCAAGAGCCCCATCCTGTGTCTCGCCGGTCCTCCCGGGGTGGGAAAGACCTCGCTCGGAAAGTCGATCGCCCGCGCCCTCGACCGGCCCTTCGTGCGGTTGTCGCTCGGCGGTCTCCACGACGAAGCGGAGATCCGCGGCCACCGGCGCACCTATATCGGTGCCCTCCCCGGACGCATCGTCCAGGGGGTGGTCACGGCCAAGGCTCCCGATCCCGTGTTCATGCTCGACGAGATCGACAAGGTGGGGGCCGACTTCCGCGGCGATCCCACCTCGGCCCTCCTCGAGGTCCTGGACCCCGAGCAGAACAGCACGTTCCAGGACAACTATCTCTCGGTGCCCTACGACCTCTCGCGAGTCCTGTTCGTCACCACGGCCAACGCCCTCTACACCATTCCCGGTCCCCTGCGCGACCGCATGGAGGTGATCGAGATCCCGGGGTACGTGACCGCGGACAAGGTGGAGATCGCCCGCCGGTACCTGGTGCCCAAGGCCCTCGAGGACAACGGCATCGAGGCCAAGAATCTGCGCTTCCACCGCGCCGCCCTCACCGCCATCGTCAACGACTACACCCGGGAGGCGGGGGTGCGGAACCTGGAGCGCCAGATCAACCGTGTGGCCCGGAAGGTGGCCACCCGGCTCGCCCGCGGGAAGCGTCCCCAGGTCCGGCTCAACAAGCGGGATCTTCCCGAGTATCTGGGCAAACCCAAGATCTTTCGCGAGGCCCGGGGCCGCCGCCCGCGGGTGGGGGTGGCCACGGGGATGGCGTGGACGCCGTTCGGCG
>Ga0214472_10004122_pt1 | contig 15327 bp, 13 predicted proteins | sample RVTome_6_FD_207662 | JGI IMG/M metagenome (GOLD analysis project Ga0214472, IMG submission 207662) | Soil microbial communities from uranium-contaminated site in the Upper Colorado River Basin, Wyoming, United States - RVT140D175 | ecosystem: Environmental > Terrestrial > Soil > Contaminated >...
CGGCAACCCCGGGTGCGCCTTCGAGGCCCACGAGAAGCTGCTCAAGGCCAAGGAGATGGATCCCGGGCAGGACAGTACCCACCTCTACCTGGGCTTCATGTACAAGGATGAGAACCGCTCCCCCCAAGCCCAGAGGGAGTTCGAGCTGGCCATCCAGTGCAACCCCGACTGCACCGAGGCCCTTCGGGAGCTGCGCCTGCTGGACAGGCGCCGGCAGGAGGCGCCGGCCAAAAAAGGGCTTCTGGATCGGATATTGAAAAGATGAGGGTGATGCTGATGAAAAAACTTAATTTGAAGGGAGTGGAGAAATGAAGAAAATCTTGATGCTGCTTCTGGCCGTCATGCTCCTGCTGACGCTTGCGGGCTGCGGCTGCCTGAGCCCCGACATGCCCTGTATCCCCTGCCTCTGAACAACCCCTCCCGTCACAGCCGCAGGCAAGGGCTCAATCCTGCGGACCCTCCGTTTTCGGCCGGCGGGTCCGCAGCAGATGCTCGACAACGCGCTTGCTCAGGTCGAAAAACGGCAACGCCGCCTCCAGGGTTTTCTCCCCCAGACTCTCCCGCACCCAGACCAGATAGGTCTCCAGGATGGTGTCGCGCAGCAAAAGACGCTGCTCTTCGCCGGCCTGTTCGAAAATCAGCCCCACATCAAAAGAAGGCCACCCCCGCAACTCCTCCTTGGGCATGAGGTAGATCACCCGTCCCGTGAGCCGCAGAACCTCCTTGCCCAGCATCAGGTAGACCAGCAGAGTTTCATCTTTTTGCGGAGCCGCCGGGCAGCTCAGCCGCGCCCCCATGTCGGTGAGATTCACCGTCTGGCTGCGGTGCGTCTCGCCCCGGAAACTGACGCGCACCCCGAAGGGGGCGGCGATGCGGATATGCTTGCGGGGCGAGCGGTGGAAGCGCGACTCCAGCTCGCCCCAGAAGCGATCGATGGCCAGCGGCAGGCAGAGCGCCGCGGGCTCCTCGCCTCCCAGCCGAAGAGCCGGCTTGTCCGCCAGGGGCGGCTCCAGATCCCGCTCCAGCAGCAGCAACGAGGCCTCCTGCGGCGTCTCCACCCTCCGGTAGCCCCAGAAACGCAGCAGCTCCGCGAGCACCGCCTCGAAGGAGGCGTCCCGGGTCCGCAGCCAGATATCCTTCTGCTCTAAATGGTGGGGGACGGGCTGAAACATGAAAGTCAGTGGAAATCCATCACGATGGCGGTGCAGTCGTCATCCGGATAGGGCGAATGCATGAACATACGCAGCTCTTCGAAGATCTGGTCCAGGAATTCCAGATAGTCGGCGGAGCCTGCGAGCAGGACTTTTTCCAGCCGGGAGCGTCCGAAGAGGTCCCCCTGGGGGCTGAAGGCCTCGATGATGCCGTCGGTATGGATGAGCATCCGGTCCCCCTTCTGGAGCCGGAAGCTCTGCTGCTCGATCTCCGGCTCGTTGAAGAAGCCCACCGGCGGCCCCGTGGGGGAGAGATAGATGATGCGATCCTGGCGCAGCACCATGGGGGAACAGTGCCCGGCGTTGACGTACTGCATCTCCAGGGTTTGGGGGTCGATGACGGCGAAGAAGAGGGTGCTGGAGAAAAGATGGTCGAACTTGAGGGAGCGCTTGCCGAAAAAATTGAGGAAGTGATTGACCTGCAGCACCATATCGAGGGGCGTGCAGATATTGGCGCTTGAGCGGTGGATGAATCCCAGCAGCAGCGACATGATGACCGAGGCATGCAGCCCGTGGCCGGTGACGTCTCCCAGGACCACGGCCTGTCGGTTGTCGGGAATGCTGATGAAGTCGAAGTAGTCGCCCCCCAGGCCTTCGGCCATGTGGTTCTTGACCCCCATGCAGCACCAGTCGCACAGGGGCGAGCTCTTGGGCAGCAGCATCTGCTGCACCTTGGAGGCGAGATTGACTTCTTCGTCGTAACTGTTGAGCAGTTGTCGGTTCACCCCGGCCCCCCTCCTGGCAAATTCAGCAGCCCTTTATTCTAGAACAGATGCAGCGATTTATCCATAAGCCGCTCGGGATGCACGTTGCCCAGCGCCCCGATGAGGCTGCGGCGGATATGGGAATTGTCCCTGGCCAGCTCTTTGACCAGCGCCTTCATGCGCTTTCGCTTCTGATCCACCACCCCGCATACCGGACAGGCGCAGCAGATGACGGGGAAACCGTTGGCGCGGGTAAAGGCGATGATGTCCGACTCCTCCACGAACACCAGGGGGCGGATGACGGTGTGGATGCCGTTGTCGGCCTTGAGCTTGGGGCTCATGGCCGCCAGGGTGCCCACGTAGAACTGGTTGAGCAGCAGGGTCTCGATGAAGTCATCGAGATGATGGCCCAGGGCGATCTTGTTGCAGCCCAGCTCGGCGGCCACCGAGTAGAGATGCCCGCGGCGCAGTCTCGCGCAGAAGGAGCAGTAGGAGGATCCGGGACGGCGCTTCTGCTCGATGATGGAGTAGCAGTCGGTGCTCTGCATGCGGTACTCGAAGCCCTCGTCCGCAAGGTGCTGCTCCAGCACCTCCTTGCGGAAGCCCGGATAGCCCGAGTCGATGTTCACCGCCACCAGCTCGTAGCGGATGGGCGCGCGCCTGCGCAGGGCGTCCAGGATGTGGAGCAGGCTGTAGGAGTCCTTGCCGCCCGAGACCCCCACGGCGATGCGATCGCCCTCCTCGATGAGGCCGAACTGCCCGATGGCCCTGCCCACCTGGCGCTTGATTTTGTGAAAAAGTCCGTCCTGCTCTACGGGCACGATGGATTCTCCCTTCCGGGTTGGAAATTCCCCTCTTGTAAAGGAAATGCCCCTCTATTGCAAGGTTTCCCCGGCCCCTGCCGCCCCCTTGCGATGGGCCCCGCCGTGTTCGGGATCCAGCCCCGCCAGGGACCGCACGTCCTCCAGCACCAGATAGAGGGCCGGGATCAGCAGCAACGTGATGGCGGTGGCGAAGAGAATGCCGAAACCCAGGGAGATGGCCATGGGGATGAGGAACTGGGCCTGGACGCTGGTCTCCAGAATCATGGGCGCCAGGCCGAAGAAGGTGGTCAGCGAGGTGAGCAGGATGGGCCGGAAACGTCGCATCCCCGCATCCGTCAGCGCCTGGCGCAGCGACGAGCCCTCGCGGCGGTTGGCGTTGACCTTGTCGATGAGCAGCAGCGAGTCGTTGACCACCACCCCCGAGAGGGCCACGATGCCGAAGAGGCTCAGCATGCTCAGATCGAAGCCCATGATCAGGTGCCCCGCCACCGCTCCCAGCATGCCGAAGGGGATGGCCGCCATGATGAGCAGGGGCTGGCTGTAGCTGCGAAAGGGCACCGCCAGCAGGGCATAGATGGCGAAGAGGGCGAGGGAAAACCCCTGCTTCATGCTGTCCATGGATTCGCGGCGCTCCTTCTCCTCCCCTTCCAGATCGAAGCTCAGGCCCGGATAGTCGGCGGCGAGCAGGGGGAAGAGGTTCGCCTTGAGATCGAGCAGAATCTCCTCGGCGTTGGCCTGGCGGCTGTCCACCTGGGCGGTGACGTTGATGACCCGCTTGCGATCCGTGCGGTGGATCCGGCTGAAACCCGGCCCCTCATCCACGAAGGCCGCCTGCAAGAGGGGAATCTCCCCGCCTCCGGGGGTGCGGATGCGCATGTTCTCCAGGGCATGGAGGCTGCGGCGATCCGCCTCGGGGTAGCGCACCATCACCTTGAGCTCGTTGCGGCCCCGCTGAAGCCGCAGCGCCTCGGCGCCGAAGAAGGCGCTGCGCACCTGGCGCCCCAGCTCCTCCTCGGTGATGCCCAGGGTCCGGGCCTGGGGACGCAGTCGCAGCTTCACCTCCCGGGTGCCCTTGGAATAGTTGTCGGCGATGTCGCCCACCCCGGGATATTGCCCCAGGGCCTCCCGGAGGCGCTCGCTCACGGTTTCGAGCACCTCGAAATTCTCGTGGGCGATCTGCACGTCGATGTTGGCCCCCATGCGCATCAGGTTGGAGGAGATGCGCAGGGATTCCACCCCGGGAAGCTCCCCGGCAAGTTTCCGCCACCTCCCCGCGATGTCCGCCGCCGGGATGCCCCGCTCTTCGCTCTCGGTGAGAAACAGGGCGATGTTGGCCAGATTGGAACCCGCGGCGGCGCCTCCGCCTGCAGGCCCCCCCTCCACCAGGGTGCCCCCCGTCACCGCGTAGATGTTGCGCAGGATGGTCGGCTTCCCCGGCCGCTCACTGTCGTACGCCTCCACCAGCTCCATGGCCCGATCCGCCAGATAGGCGCTGCGGGCGCCCGTCTCCTCCACGGGCGTGCCTTCGGGCATCTCCAGCTCCGCGATGATCACGTCCCCATCCACCTCGGGCATGAACCGGAACTTGACCACCCCGCCCCCGACGAGCCCGGCGCAGAGCATGAGCAGTGCCAGCGACAGCGCCACCGCGGGATAGCGGTATTTCAGGCAGAGCCCGAGCAGTCGCCGGTAGGGCCCCTCCACGAAGCGGCGAAGCTTCTCCCCGAAGCCCCTTCGCACCCGGTCCAGGGCGCCCAGAAGTCCTTTGGGCTCCTCGCGCCTCTTGCCCAGGGCCAGATGGGCGGGCAGCACGAAGAGGGACTCGATGAGCGAGACCATGAGGATGGCGATGACCACCAGGGGGATCACCCTGATGAACTTGCCCATGATGCCGCTGACGAACACCAGAGGCAGGAAGGCGGCCACCGTGGTGAGGATGGAGAAGGTCACGGGCTGAGCCACCTCCCGTACCCCGTCGATGGCGGCCCGGAGGTAGGGCTTGCCCGTCTGGCGGTGCTCGTAGATGTTCTCCCCCACCACGATGGCGTCGTCCACCACGATGCCCAGGGCCATGATGAAGGCGAAGAGGGAGATCATGTTGAGGGAGACATCCATCCCCGGCATCAGGAACAGGGCCCCCAGGAAGCTGATGGGGATGCCAAGCATGACCCAGAGGGCCAGCCGGATCTCCAGGAAGAGCCCCAGCACAACCAGCACCAGAGCCAGGCCGATGGCGGCGTTCTTGATGAGCAGGTTCATGCGGCTCTCCAGCAGCTCGGAGAAGTCGTTCCAGGTGGCCAGCCCCACCGAGGGGGGCAGCCCCGCGCGCTTCTTCTCCACGAACGCCTTGACCAGCTCGGAGATCTCCGTGGGCTTCTGATCCCCCACCCGGAACACCTTGACCATGGCGGCGGGCTTGCCGTCGAAGCGGGCGAACTGATCGGTCTCGGCGAAGGCGTCGCGCACCGTCGCGATCTCCCCCAGGCGCACCTGGATGCCGTCGGGGTTCTGCAGCAACACGATCTCTTCGTAGCCGGGGCCGAAGTAGCGGCGCTCCTTGGTGCGCAGCAGAATCTGCCCGCCTTTGGCCTTGATGGTGCCGCCGGGCAGGTCCACCGAGGCGGCGCGGATGCGCCGGGCCACCTGCTCCAGGGTCAGGTTGTGGCGCCGAAGCATCTCCTCGGAGATTTCGACGGAAATCTCATAGGGGCGCACCCCGCCCAGATCCGCCTGGGTGATCTGGGGCAGCTCCAGCAGCTCGTCCCGGATGCCCTCGGCCCGCTCCCTCAGGCTTTTCTCCGAGAGATCGCCGTAGACCACCACCGAGATGACCTCGCTGCGGTTGAGCAGGGTGGCGACCAGGGGCTCTTCGGCGTCCAGAGGGAAGGTGCTGATGCGGTCCACGGCGTTGCGCACATCCTGCAGCACCTGCTCGGGCTCCTCCCCCAGGCGCACCTCGGCGGTCACCGTGCCCAGGCCTTCGCGAGCCAGGCTCTTGAGCTGCTTGATGCCGTCCACCTCGGTGAGGGCCTCCTCGATCTTGAGCAGGATGCCCTCTTCCACCTCTTCCGGGCCCGCCCCGGGGTAGGGTACCTGCACCTGCACCCGATCCAGGACGATTTCGGGAAAGACCTCCTGCTTGATGGAGAGCCCCAGGATGAGCCCGCCGACGACGAACACCATCATCAGCAGGTTGGAGGCCACGTGGTTCCGGGCCATCCAGGCCAAAGGGCCCTTCATGGGCGCGCCTCCTTGCTCATGGGCCGCAGCAGCATGCCGGAAGCGGCCCCCGGCAGGCCGCTCAGCACCACCCGGTCCCCTTCGGCGAAGTCCGCCCGCAGCAGCACCGAATCCGCATCCCCCCGCAGCACCCGGGCATCCAGGATGCGAAGGCGATTGTCCGCGCCCGCCACCCAGATCCGGTCGTCCGCCCGCAGGGCACGGCGGGGCAGCTCAAAGACGTTCTCGAGGGTGCGGCCCTCGATGGCCGCTTCCACGAAATGGCCCAGGGCCAGCGCAGGCTTCTGCCCGGATCCGTCCTCCAGGCCGTAGGGGTCCTTAACCTCGATGACCATCTGAACCATGCGGCTTGCCGGGTCCACCTCGCCCAGGCTTCGGACCAGCCTCCCCGGCCAGCTCCAGGCGGCCCCCTCCGGATGCAGACTCACCCGGGCGGGGACGGGAAGCGGGGGAAGCCAGCGGCTGTCCTCCAGCGACAGGGGGATCCGGACCTCGGCCAGATCCGTTCCCGAGAGCTCGGCCACGGGGCTTCCGGACCTCAGGTACTGGCCGATCTCCACCTGACGGGAGCGAACCAGGGCGTTGAAGGGGGCGATGAGCCGGGTGCGCTCCAGATCCAGCAGCGCCCGCTTCACCGAGGCCTCGGCAGAGACCACCTTCGCCCGCTCCTGCTCCAGCTGGGGGGTCATCAGCACCAGGGGATTGTCCGGCTCACCGCCGCCCAGACGCTCCCACTCCTGCCTTGCCACCCCGGCCTGGCTCTGCGTCAGAGCCAGACTCAGGCGGGCCTGGGCCAGGGCCGCCTCCGCCTGGGCCAGGGCCAGCTCGTAATCGGCGGGATCGATGGCGAAGAGCAGCTCGCCCTTGCGAAACATGCCTCCCTCCACCAGCCGGGAGGATATCTCGATGACCTGCCCGCTCACCTGGGGCACCAGGCTCAGGCTGCGGTGGGCCCGGACGGTCCCGGTGCCTGTGACCTCCATCCGCCTCGTCCCGGCCTCGGGGACCATCACCTCCGCCAGGACCCCGGGGTCGGGACGAGCCTCCCGGGCAGGAGCCTGCCGGGAGGCGACCAGGGCTTTCATGGCGGCAAAGCCGCCCAGCAGGAAGACGAGGGACAAAAGGATGGAGAGCAGGACGTGTTTTTTGCTCATGGTTCTTATCCTCAATCGTTGCGGGTCAGGGAAGGCTCGGCCATCCAGCGGCCGCCCAGGGCGCGCACCAGAGCTATGCGGTCGGAGAGAAGCTGCCGCCGGGACGCGAGCAGCTCCCTGCGGGCGGAAAAGAGGGCGTTCTGGGCCGTCAGCACGGGCAGATATTCGCTCAGGCCCTGGCGGTAGCGCGCCAGCGCCACCGCGAAGGTCGCCTCGGAATCCTCCAGCTGCCGGCCGAGCAGAAGGATGCGCTCTTCGCTTGCCGCCGAAGCCGCCAGGGCGTCCTCCACCTCCCGGACAGCGGTCAGGATGGCCTTGCGGTACAGGGCGAGACTTTCGTCGAGCAGGGCCCGGGTGCGCTCCACCTCCGCCTTGCGGCGCCCGCCGTCCAGAAGGGGAGCGGCGGCCTCCAGAAGCACCGACCAGAGACTGGCCGAGACGGTCCCCAGGGGGCCTTCGCTGCGGATGCGGCTGAGGCTTGCCGCCAGGTTGACTCCGGGAAGCCTCGCCGCGACGGCCTGGGCGATGCGCAGATCCGCCGCCTCCAGCCGGGCCTGCGCCGCCTGAAGGTCGGGCCTGCGCAGCAGCAGGTCGGCCGGCAGGCCGATTTCCGGCCAGGCGGGCGCCTGGGGAAGGGCCCCGGCAGGAGCCGAAGTTTCCATCCCCGCCGCATCCCCCCGGAGGCTGGAGAGGGCATGGAGGGTACGCCCCAGGGCCGAGACCAGAGCAGGCCTGCCGGATCTCGCGGCGGCCAGGTTCTGCCGGGCCTGGTAGAGATCCAGGGCGGGAACCAGCCCCGCGCGGTAGCGGCTCTCGACCAGCTCCAGCGTCTCGCGCAGGGATTGAAGGCTCTCGTCCAGAAGCCCGAGCTGCCCCCGCTGCTCCAGCGCCAGAAAATAGAGATCGGCGGCGTCGGCGGAAAGCGAGAGATAAAGACCCCGCAGGTCCAGGGCGTCTGCCTGCGCCTCCCACCGGGACGCACGGCTCGCCGAATCCAGCCGCCCCCAGAGATCGACCTCGTAGGCTGCGCCCAAAGAGAGCGCGTACCTGTTGCCCGTGACCGGATCGCCGAAGCCTGCGCTGCGCTCTCTTCCCGCCTGGGCGCCCAGGTTCAGGGAGGGACTCAGGCCGGAGCCGGCGATGATTTCCCGGCTGCGGGCCTGACGAAGGCGGGCCCGGCCGGCCTCCAGGTCGGGGTTGCCTGCGAAGACCTCTTCCATCAACCGGTTGAGTTCGGCTGAGCCATAGGCCTTCCACCATTGCTCCCCCTCCCCCGCCTGTCCCTGCCCGGGCGAAACGCTGAAGGATTCGGGCAAGGGCACGGGCGACTCCGGCAGGGAGCGCCGGTGAAGGGAGCAGCCAGCCGACAGGGTCAGGAAGCAGATCAGGACCAGAAGACGACTCATGGGGCCTCCAGTGCCGCAGCCAGAAAAGAGACCAGATGCCCGCCGGCGCCGGCGGAGGCCGCAGGGGGGAAGAGTTCTCTGATTCCCGGAGGCACCGCCGCCGTTCGCAGGCTGAGGGCATGGCTCATGGCCCCCAGGCAGAAATGCATGCGCCAGAGCAGGATCGGCTCGGGGAGAGCCGGGAACGCCCGTTTGAGACAGGCATAAAAAAGTTCCAGGTCGGGCCTCACCAGCTCCAGGAAATAACTTCGCCCCGGCTCTTCGGGTTCGGCCAGAATCCGTCCGATGAGCAGGGAGAAGGCCCCTTCGTTGGGCAGCCCTTCGCAGAGCACGAAGGTCGGTGCCATGAAGGCGCGAAGGACGTCCCGCACGCAAGGCGCAGCGGCGCCCGGCTCCCCGCGCAGCCGCTTCAGGTTCGCCTGCCTCCGCTTGGAGAGAGGGCCCAGACGGCGCAGAAGCACCTCCTTGAGCAGAGCCTCCTTGCCGCCGAAATGATAATGCACCGAGGCCAGATTGACGCCCGCCTCCGTCGTCAGCGCCCGCAGAGAGGTGCCCCGGTACCCTTGGCGGGCAAAGAGCCCCTCGGCGGCGTCCAGTATTCTGTCCTTCGTCTCCGTCTGACTCATGGCGCCTCCTCGGAGCACATTAAACAAACGTTTGAATCATTGTCAATGAAACCTCTTCCTGAGATTAGTCATGAATCAACAATACATTTTTATGAAATAGATTTTTCTTGAAATCCTCCAAGCGCGGGAGCAGGTTTAACAAGTTTGGTAAACAGCGTTTCCACTTTTTATTTCAGGAGGTTCCACCATGGCCATGACTATCAGAAAGAAGTTCATTGCCACCGGGCTTGGACTAGCTGTCTCGCTGATGATCCTCGGAGGCGTCGCCTTCCGGACCAACCAGAGCGTGGAGAATTCGGTCGATCTTCAGACTCTGCGCGCCGAACAACTGATGACCGTGGGCAAGATACGCGAGGCCGTTCTGGCCCTGCTTCTCGATGCCATGGACTCCATTGTCGACAAGGACTCGGGAACCATCGAACCCGCACGGCTTGCCGGCATCCGAGAGAACGCCCGGTTTCTGAGCGACAACCTCGCAGCGCTGAAGGAACTGGCGGATACGGACGCGGAGAAAAAAGCGGCCGAGGATTCCGCCGAGGGTTTCCAGGCCCTCTCCCGGGCCATTCAAACGGACCTCCCTGGTCTGATCGCATCCGGGGCCGACGATGAGCAGTTTGCCCGGATAGATGACGTCATCGATCAGTGGGGCGACCGGGTGAAGGAAAACCTCGACCTGATCCAGGCTTCGGTGAAAAGCGAACTGGGCGAGGCCGCCCAGGACGTCCACGGGACGATTGTACGGGCAGATTGGATGCTGGCCGTCGTCTTCGGCCTGACCCTGGCCATCCTGATCCCCAGCTTCTACCTCTTTGCCCGCTCGATCCTGGCGCCCCTCAAACGAGTGGTCGAAATGCTTTCCTCTCTGGAACAGGGCCGGGTCGACGTCCGCCTCAACCTGAAGCAGCAGGATGAAATCGGCCAGATGGCCCGCACCCTGGATGACTTCGCCGACAGCCTCGCAAACGAAGTGGTTTCGGCCCTTCAGAAGCTTGCCGAAGGGGATCTGACCGCCGAGATCGGGGCTCGGGACGGCCAGGACAGGCTGCGCGGCTCACTGCAGAAAACCATCGCCGATCTCAACGACATGGTGGCCCAGATCCAGGTCGCCGGACAGCAGATCGACATGGGCAGCTCCCAGGTCTCCGACTCCAGCCAGGCCCTCTCCCAGGGCGCCACCGAATCGGCCGCCTCCCTGGAGCAGATCACCAGCTCCCTGAGCCAGATGGCCTCCCAGACACGCCAGAACGCCGAAAGCGCCAACCAGGCCAGCCAACTCTCCCAGAGCGCCAAGGCGGCGGCCCAGAACGGTTCCAGCCAGATGGCCGAGATGGTGCGCGCCATGGACGACATCAACGCGGCGGGCCAGAACATCTCGAAAATCATCAAGGTCATCGACGAGATCGCCTTCCAGACCAACCTGCTGGCCCTCAATGCCGCCGTGGAGGCCGCCCGGGCCGGACAGCACGGCAAGGGCTTCGCCGTGGTGGCCGAAGAGGTTCGCAACCTTGCCGCCAGAAGCGCCAGGGCCGCCAAGGAAACGGCGGATCTCATCGAGGGTTCGGTGGAGAAGACCAGCCGGGGCTCCGGCATCGCTCAGAAGACCGCCCAGTCCCTCCAGGAAATCACCCAGGGCATCACCCGGGTGACGGATCTGGTCACAGAGATCGCTGCCGCCAGCAACGAACAGGCGCAAGGTATCGGGGAAATCAACCGGGGTGTCTCCCAGATCGATCAGGTCACCCAGCAGAACACCGCGACGGCCGAAGAAGGCGCGGCGGCGGCTGAAGAGCTCTCCAGCCAGGCGGAACACCTCCAGGACATGCTTTCTCGCTTCGCGCTCAAAAATGCCCGGCCTGCTTCAACCGCCAAGCCGCAGCTGCCTGCGAAATCCAGGACAGCTTCGCGGTGGAATGCCGAGGCGGCATCGGGGAGCCTCAAACCCCGCCCCGTCATCGCCCTGGACGACGGGGAATTCGGAAAGTACTGAAACAACCCCCTGAGCGCTGCACTTCCTTACCCCCTCCCTTGTTCCGGAGGGGGTTTCTTTTTCCTCAAAGGTCAATTTCCCCGGCGGAGGCCCCTGGCGGCCATTCGGGCGCCCGAAGTTGATAAATCCTCCCGAACCTGATATCTCTTACTTAAGAGGTCATCTTTGACGCTGGAGGTAACTGTCATGGCAAAAACATACGAGTGTGAACGCTGCGGACTGATCAGCGCACACAAAGATCATTTATGCGAACCCGTCGGTCAATCCCACTACTGCAGCGAACCCGTCGACAAAACGGCCAGCATGTGCAGAGAAACGGCCGGCGCCCAATCCTTCGGATGCGCCCGTTGCGGACGCATGGCCGACGAGGAATCTCTGCTTTGCGCTCCCAAGGCCATGCCGGATTATTAACGAAATCCCCATAAACGCAAAAAGCCCCGACGTGCAGTCGGGGCTTTTTGCGTTTATGGGTCCAATGTGAATTTCCGAGTCAGTTGAGCTCATATCCCACAAGAGAAGATTTGGCCTTTTTGAACATGCCGTCTCTGGATAGGACCACCGACGTCAACAGCTCGACTTCGCCGTCATTGTCGTAATCTGCAAGCTGAAAATCAGACAGATACCCATTCTGTTTCAAGGTGCGCCAGGCCTCACGCATGCCGCGCCCGTCCCACTGAAGGGCGACGAGGTAACTGCTTTTGTAGGTACGATTGCGGCTTAAGTACCCTTCCCCCTCGTTGACGGGAACAAGGAGTTGATCGTCTCCATGCAGCCCCATTCTCGCACCGAGAAAAACAATGCGCGTATTTAGACCGGTATCGTTGCGCACATTGGGGTCAATCCGTTCAATACCCACCTCGCTACCGCCAAACATCTGCTCACTTTCCCAAAGCAACTCCCCCTCACCGGAGAGCAGTTTCAGCTTATCCAGCTTGCTGAGATAAGCGTGCAGACCGGCGCCATCCGCCATGACAGGTGAATATCCGTGAATGCCGACGCCTGGAGGTGCATCCAAAACCTCAGAAAGCTCGACCGGTCCAGCCCCTTTCGCGATACGTGAGAGCGGACCCGAGTAGTCGGCATTGCCCCACCCCATGCGCTGTCCTGCCAGCACGCGACCCTCCCCCGGCACCTGGATGACACGCAGGAAGAAGGGGATGTTCTTTTCGGAAATGACGTAATGTCCGTCATCCCAGTTCAGCACAATCGAGGCAGGCTGTTCACCCTGGTAGGCGGTCACATAGATCTCCTCCCGTCCATCGCCGTTCCGGTCGTAGGCATCCACCGTCAGCGCGCCGGCAAGGTTGCCGGTTTCTACCCGCTCCAGCATCCGATAGCTGCCGCCTTGGACTTGTCCGACCTCCAGGCTGTGCGCAAAAAGCAGGACGATTTCCAGATTTTCATCACCGTCAAAGTCGCCAACGGCAATACTGCGGATTTCCTTGGAAACCTCCGGTCCGTACCAGAGCCCCTCCGGCATATTGTTTTTTGAACGAATTAAAGCCGCCCCCCCCTCAGGTGCGGAGCTCTCCGAAGGGGCAAGAATGACGGCAGATGAAGCGACAGGGCCATCCAGGATAGCCTTCGGCGTCGGCAGCACCGGGCTCTGCGGCAGCGTTGATCCCACGACAACCGGGTCAACGGAATAGGTTCTCAAAACCGCAGATGAAACGCCGCGCACTTCGAGGCGCTCTGCGGTGCGAACAAAGGTCAAGCCGCTGAAGCCTTCAATTGAAGCCTCGTCGGCGGCGACCGTTTGATAGGGGAGCCAATCGAGGCCGCCGAGCAGAACCTGAAGCTGATCATACTCCCCCCTCGCACGTCCGGTCGCATCCAGAAATCTCGCCGGAACATGCTCGTAAAGCTTAACCGCATCGCCCCTCTCGATATTTTCGGCATCGCCCAGTTGCCTGGCATAGGAGTAGCCGCTCTTGACGCGGGTCACTTCAAGAACCCCCAGGACCTCCTCCAGAGAACCCAGAACCGCACCGGTTTCGGGGTGCACTATTTTTTTTCCCGGCTTCACCACGGCAACCGGAACACCCGGTGAAACCCCCTTGGCCGCGTCCAAATCGATGAGATATTCCCTGTTTTCCATCGGCATGACGACCACTCCGGAAACCGGACTGAAGTCTTTGACGATTTGTCCAATCATTTCAGCGGCACCCCTTTTCGCGGGGAAAAAGGTGCACAGTGAAACAACAAGGGTCACGATCAGGGAGCGGTACAACATAGGTAGACTCTCCGGCTATTTTCTTAAAATTGAGCTCAGCGTGAATAAAAACGGCCGGGCACAAGGCCCGGCCGAAAAACTACACCAAATCAGATTTATCAGCAATCTTAGAACATGTAGGTCAGAGCGGTACCGGCCTTCCATGCGTCGTCACCTGCGCCGAAATCGTCGTCGGCAATCAGGTAACCACCACCCAGGGTAAAGGTCAGGCCCTTGGTGATGGTGTGATCGTAGTAGGCGTCGATCTCATGGCCGTACTTGACTTTCTTCGCAGCCATACCCTTCTCGGCCTGCTCAGCGTAGATGTAGTAAGCAGAGACTTTGCTGCTGTCGCTGTATTTGTGCTCAGCACCCAGCTTTGCGTACATGTAGTTCATTGCGTACGATGGATTCATGGCAGTACCCTCACCGTCTTTCAACACTGAAGGATTCCCTCCCAATCCTGTTCTCGTGTCGAAACGGCCGCCGGTGACCAACTCTGCAAAATTGTTGTAGCCGCGAACGTTCACAAAAGTACCCAAGTCGTCGTCGCCGTAGTAGGCGGCTTCGGCGCTCAGCTTGGTTGCTCCCATCGCATAACCAGCATTGACCAGAAGGGCAAGGCCCATCCCGTCATCGGCATTGGAGGTTCCCACCTTCTTCCCATCATTGTCCCAGCTGTTTACAACCAGCGTCGCGGCAAGGCTTAGGGGGCCAACCTTCCCGCTGGTCTCGGCACCGGCAAAAAACGCCATGAACTCATTATCAAATCCAAAAACGAGTTCGCCTTCGGCATCTTTTGCTGCACCAAATTCCGCAGCTGTGGGTTTACCATCCAAATATCCTACAAAGGGGCTGACTTTCCAACCAGACACATTGCCGTCATACTGAAAGTGAACATAATCCCCGTCTTGAGTGTCAGACTTTACATCGCCTTCTTTTGTTTTCACCCAACCGACAAGAAAGCTCTGCTCGTTGGGTACGGAGGTGTGACGAATCTGGATTCCGGTCGCATCCTCGCCCTGAATGAAGCCGCCGCCGAACTTGAAAGGCTGAGCACCGGCCTTCACGTTGGTATTCGCACCAGGGATGTTGAAGTCCAGATAGAGATTCTTGATTTCAAGCTGAGCTTTCTCGTCAGCGCCGACCTTGCCGACGCCCTCGCCCCAGACATTGTCAACCTCAAGACCGAGCACCGCCTTTACATCCTCGCTCAGGGCAGCATTGGTCCAGAGACGTAAACGCTGATCGACACCGCGGGCGTCATCTTCTGCCTTATCATTGCCGTCGAGGTTGTCGTAAGCAATACCTCGGGCCTGAAAATACCCCTTCAGATCCGCCTCGATAGCGAGAGCGGGAGTGCTGATACCGGCAACAGCCACCATTGCGAGAAGAACTTTTACTTTTTTGTTCACACGTGCCTCCTGATGTTTTGATTGAATCTTGCTTCGAAAAAAATTCTGCCCCCGACCGAGCGGCGGTCAGGCGACATCAGATGAAACAATAGGACAAGAATTAGTTACCGGGGCTCTGGTTGTATTCAAACTCGTAGCCGCAGGCGGGGCACTTGACGCGAACTTTCTCGCCGTTCTTGGTGGTGGCGCAAGCAGCCAGCGTCATGACAAACATGGCAATCAGTCCCAAGCTAACCAGTTTCTTCATTCGTGTTACCTCCCTTGTTGTTGGTGTTGAGCAAATTTGGAGCCCATGCTCCAGTACAATCCAATTATAAAGCCGCGCTACCTTTTGAGCAACATTGGTGCCAGAAAATGAATTTCACTCATTTGCCAGGCCAACTCTATGTTTTAGCGTATTTTTTATACGCGGAACGCCTTTATTCCCTCTAGAACACCCCCTGCGACAATCCGCGAGCGAACCGTGGTTTTCAAACCTCAGTGTCGCTTTTATGCCACAGCGCCGAGCTACTTCTTTGCCACCAGCGGGACCAGGGCATCCATGAGCT
>Ga0214472_10004123_pt1 | contig 15325 bp, 10 predicted proteins | sample RVTome_6_FD_207662 | JGI IMG/M metagenome (GOLD analysis project Ga0214472, IMG submission 207662) | Soil microbial communities from uranium-contaminated site in the Upper Colorado River Basin, Wyoming, United States - RVT140D175 | ecosystem: Environmental > Terrestrial > Soil > Contaminated >...
GCCGCTATATCTTAATGCTCTCGAAGGCAAGGGCTGCCATCTCGTCACGGTCAACGATTACCTGGCACTACGCGACTCGCAGTGGATGGGGGAGATTTTCAAGTTCCTCGGCGTGACCGTCGGCTGCATTCAGCACGACATGCCGCCGCCGGTGCGGCGCGAACAGTATCTCTGTGACATCACCTACGGCACCAACAACGAGTTCGGCTTCGACTATCTGCGCGACAACATGTCGGTACGCACGGAAGATCGCGTCCACCGCAACTTCCACTACGCCATCGTCGATGAAGTCGACTCGGTGTTGATCGATGAAGCGCGCACGCCGCTCATTATCGCCGGGCCGACCGGCCGCTCCGACATGGAGCGATATGTCGAGATGCGCAGCTTGGTCGAACGGCTCATGCGCCGCCAGACTGAAATCACCGCGCAGTTGGTCGATGAGGGCGTCAAGCTCTTCGAAGAGGAACAGGAATACGACGCCGGAATCAAACTGCTTGCCGTCAAGCGGGGCGCACCGAAAAACAAACGTTTCATGAAATACCTCAAGGAGACCGGCGTCAAACGCGCCATCGCGCGCGTCGAAGCCGACTTCACGCGCGACAAACGCATGCCGGAGATCGACGAGCCGTTGTTGTTCGCCATCGACGAACGTGAACACACCATCGATCTGACCGACACCGGACTGAACTCTCTTAAACCGGAAGAGCAGGTACTCTTCGAACTGCCCGATATCGGCGATGGTGTCGCGGAAATCGAAGAACGCGCCGACTTAGACGAGGTCGCCAGGGCCAAAGCCAAAAACGAACTCTACAAGCTCCACTCCGAGCGCTCCGAAAAGGTGCACATCGTTTCGCAGCTTCTGAAGGCGTACTCGCTCTATGAGAAGGACGTCGAGTACGTCGTCAACGAGGGTAAAGTCGTCATCGTCGACGAATTTACCGGCCGCATGATGCCGGGGCGGCGTTATTCCGAGGGACTGCATCAGGCCATCGAGGCGAAAGAGCGCGTCAGGATCGAAGAAGAGACCCAGACCCTTGCCACCATCACGTTACAGAATTATTTCCGTCTGTACGCGAAGCTCGCCGGCATGACCGGCACCGCGGTAACCGAAGCGGCCGAGTTCTTCGACATTTACAAGCTCGACGTTACGTCGGTCCCGTCACACAAGCCGATTCGGCGCCTCGACTATGAGGATGTCATCTTCCGTACGCGTCGGGAGAAGTATGCGGCCATCATCGACGAGATCGTCGAGCAGCACAAAGACGGGCGTCCGGTTCTCGTCGGCACTGTGTCCGTCGAGGTGTCCGAAACGCTCTCCCGTATGCTCAAACGCTTCAACGTGCCGCATGCGGTGCTCAACGCCAAGTACCACCAGCAGGAAGCGGCGATTGTCGCCAACGCCGGTCAGGGCGGACATGTTACGATCGCGACCAACATGGCGGGACGCGGCACCGACATCAAACTCGGCCCCGGTGTCGTCCGCACCTCCGACGACGGTGACGTGACCGGCGGCCTTCACATCATCGGCACCGAACGCCACGAGGCGCGTCGCATCGACCGCCAGTTGCGCGGACGCGCCGGACGGCAGGGCGATCCCGGCTCGTCGCGGTTCTTCCTGTCGCTCGAAGACGATCTCATGCGCCTGTTCGGCTCCGAACGGATCGCATCGATCATGGACCGGCTCGGTGTGCAGGAAGGCGAAGTCATCGAGCATCGCATGGTGACACGCGCCATCGAACGCGCGCAGAAACGCGTCGAAGCGCAAAACTACAGCGTCCGCAAGCACCTGCTCGAATACGACAACGTGATGAATCAGCAGCGCGCGGTCATCTACAACCGCCGCGCACAATGCCTCGAACAGGAGAGTCTGCGCGATGAGGCGATCGAGCTGATTGCTATCGTCTGTGAACGAATGGCGGCCAAGCATTGTCCCGATTCCGATACTCCCGAATACTGGGACACGTCCGCGCTTAAGCTGGATTTGCTCAAGACCGTCATGGTCGACCTGGACTTCGACAGCGAGGGTGTCCGAGGGCTCAACTACAATGGGTTGGTTGCGAAGATCATCGCCGATGCGCTGAAGATCTACGAGATCAAGGAGACCGCGGTCACGCCGGAGATCATGCGGCAGTTGGAACGATTCGCAATGTTGCGCGTCATCGACGAGCGTTGGAAGGAACATCTCTATGAGATGGACCAACTGAAGACCGGCATCGGCCTGCGCGCCTACGGGCAGCGCGATCCGTTGATCGAGTATAAGAAGGAATCCTTTGAAATGTTCACGCTGCTGCTCGACACCATCGAGCGAGAGACGGTCGAGATGATCTACCGGCTGCAAGTCGCGCCGCCTCCCGGTGCGACAGCGCCGGCCGATGCCGGACGCCTGCGCGCGGTGCATGCCGAAGCGACCGCGATGGGATACCGCGGCACGCCGGAAGAATCGCGCACCGCGGGCAAACAACAGCCGGTCAAGCGCACCGAGGCGAAAGTCGGCCGCAACGACCCGTGCCCCTGCGGATCCGGCAAAAAATACAAGAAATGCCACGGCGCAGCGGCCGCTGCGCCCGCCGGCAAAACATAGGGAGGTCACCAATGGGCCATTGGGCTGGGCGCGCATCCGGACTGTCCTGTTCCCTGATCGCGCTCGCGTCGGTGTGTACGTCGGCGTCCGCCGATGATGTCGCGCTGGATGTTAAACGGCATGTGCTCGACAACGGCATGACCATTCTGGTCGTCGAACGGCACACCGCTCCGGTCTTCTCGGCGTACATCCACTATCGGGTCGGCTCGGCCAACGAATGGCCGGGGATGATCGGCGCCGCGCATCTTTTGGAGCACATGCTCTTCAAAGGAACCACGACACTCGGCACAAAAGACTACGCGCGCGAAGCGCCGCTTCTGGCGCGCGAGGATTCGCTGCGCGCACAGATCACGCGCGAGGAGAATCGCTCCCGTATGCTGAACTTCCAGCGCTCGCTGGGTTTGGCCGATGTCGAAGACAATGCGCCGCGCATCGCGCAATTAACCGCGGAATTGGAAGCGGTTAAAACGGCGCTCGCCGACCTGGTCGAAAAGAACGAGTACGAGGAATTGTACAATCGCAACGGCGCAACCTCGTTCAATGCGGGCACCGGCTATGACGGCACGACCTATTATGTCGCGCTGCCGTCCAATCGCCTGCCGTTGTTTTTCGAAGTCGAGGGCGACCGTATGGCCAATCCGATTTTGCGCGAGTTTTACGCCGAACGCGACGTGGTCATCGAGGAACGCCGTCTCAAGGTCGACAACGAAGGCGATGCCAAGCTCTTCGAGCAATTGATCGGTACCGCGTTCATCGCCCATCCCTACCAGATTTTTTGGGAGTGGAAGTCCGAAGTCGCGCAATTGACCCGCCCCAAACTCGTCGACTTCTTCAAACGCTACTATGCGCCCAACCGCATGGTGCTGGCCATCGTCGGCGATGTGTCCGCCGAGGACGTGTTCGCCCTGGCCGACCATCACTTCGGCCCGACGCCGCGTCAGCCCGATCCCGATCCCATTGCGACGGTTGAGCCGGTGCAGGAGGGCGAGCGCCGCGTCTGTCAGGAGTTCGACGCCGAGCCGTATCTCTCCGTCGGCTATCACAAGACCGCATTCGACGATCCCGATGAGATCGTCTTCCGCGTCATCCATCGCGTGCTCTCCGATGGACGCACGTCGCGCCTGTACAAGTCGCTGGTGCTCGATCAGCAAATCGCGGTTCACGTCTCCACGTATGATTTCCCCGGTTCGGAATCGGGCGATTTGTACCCAAATCTGCTCGGCATCGACGTTGTACCCAAGGCGCCCCACACGACGGCGGATGCCGAGCAGGCGCTGTATGCCGAGCTCGATCGCCTCGGACGCGAACCGATCAGCGGCGACGAACTGCAGAAGGTGAAGAATCGCATCGAAGCCGACTTTGTCTGGTCGCTGTATTCGAATCTGGGTCTGGCGTCGAATCTGGCTGAATACGAAGCGCGCGCCGGTAATTGGCAGTATCTGCTGACCGTCCGCGATCAACTCGCCAAGGTGAGCCAGAACGACATCATGCGCGTGGCATCGATCGCATTCCGCCCGCAAAACCGCACGGTCGCAACATTGGTGCCGATGGAGCCGGAGGGCTGAGGCGCGATCAACCCATCACGGAGAACGATGAGAATGAAATCACTTCGCACACAGACTTGGTTGATGGCGGTCGCAGTCGCGGGCATGGCCGCTTCACTCACGCCGCCCGCCGATGCGCGATCGCCGTACTTTGACCGCACGTTCGATCCGATTCAATTCGAACCGCCGACACCCTCGCGTTTCCAGCTCGGCAACGGCATGATCGTCTACTTCCTGCCCGATCAATCGTTGCCGGTTGTCACAGTAAATGCGCTCGTGCGGGCCGGAGGCGTGTACACTCCGGAGTCACAAACTGGATTGGCGTCGATCACCGGCGAGACGATGGTGACTGGCGGCACGCGCACCTTCGATCCCGATCGGCTCGATGCCTTCATCGAGTTCCGCGGCATCCGTCTGGACGGATCGATCGGCGACGAATCCGGCTCGTTTTCGCTGCGGTGTCTCGCCGAGGATTTCGACACGGCGCTGTCGGTCTTTGCCGAAGTCCTGCGATTCCCGCGATTCGACTCCGCGCGCGTGAATCTTGCGCTCGCTGACGCGCGCGAAGACCTGCGCCGGCAGAACGATTCGCCCGGACGCATCATCGCCCGCGAGTTCTCGAAGTTGGTCTACGGCAGCCATCCGTATGGACGATCGGCGACCGAGCAGACGCTCGATGCGGTCACACGCGCGCGTCTGATCGACTTTCACAAACAATTCTTCAAACCCAACAACATCATGTTGGCGATCTCAGGAAGCATCGATGGCGCCGCCCTGAAGCAGCGTCTGGAATCGACGTTCGGCGACTGGGTTTCCGCCCCGGTCGATTGGCCGCAGATTCCCGGCGTTCAGGCGCCACAGCCGGGACTCTACCAAATCGCCAAGGACATCAACCAGACCAACATCCGTTTCGGGCACCTCGGAGTCGAACGGCACAATCCCGACCGCTACGCCCTGCGCGTGCTCAACGACATCCTCGGCGGCGGCGGATTCACCTCGCGTATGATGGAAAGCGTGCGCTCCGACTCCGGCTGGGCCTATTCGGTCGGCACACGCTTCACCGCGCTCAATCAGCCCGGCGTCTTCTACGCGTCGTGCCAGACCAAGGCCGAGACCACGATGAAGACACTCAAACTGATGCGCTGGATCGTCGACGACATCATCGACCGCGGCATCTCACAGGACGAACTCGATGTCGCCAAGGACGCGATCCTCAACTCCGATGTCTTCCAGTACGAGACCCCGCGCGAGATCGTCGAACGCTACGCATGGATGGAGTATTACGGCTTCCCGATGGACCAGATGAAGAAGGACGTCGAAGCCATCGCCGCCGTGACCAGGGCGGACGTCGAAGCCGCCGCCCGCAAGTATTTGCATCCCGACAACTATGTCGTGCTGGTCGTCGGCCCCATCGACGAATTCGATGCGCCGCTCGGCAGCGCGGGCGAAGTGAACACGATTGAGCTGGAATAGCCGTCAACAGAGCAATCCTGGGCGGGTCAGACCCTGGGCTGACCATCGTTACGACCGAAACGGAAACCTCCATACGTGTGCGCCAGGCGTCCTCGCCTGGCGCAGATTTCCACTCACCTGAAGTCCGAGCGCGCAACTAACCCTCTCCCTTTTGAGTGAGAGGGAAGGGTGAGGGTGCTCGTGTATTGCGACCCGACCGCCGCTAACCCGGTCGGAAACATGCGGCGTTAGTCAGTCCGAACGCGATTCCGTCAATTCGTACTCCACCGAAATCACTTCCCGCAGTTCATCGTCGAAAACGTGCAGCAGCAATACTTCCGCCCCAGCGTCTTCGCCGTACATCTGCCGGTAACGCTCCGCGACCGGAGACAGGTCGAACCGCAATGTCGCGGGAACGTTTGCGGTGCAGTAGTCCTCATTGCCGTCGTGCCGCAGAAACAACATCACCTGCGGCAGATCTGTCGGGATGAACAGGTCCGGCGCCATGAACATCCCGAAGTGGTGCTCCTTGCAGCCACCGCCGTACTGGATGAACAGTTCCAGTGAATCGCCGATCACGGCGGCCGTGTGGAGCGTAAACTCGTCGAGCAGCAATTCTGCCGGCGGCGTGTTGACGATCTGCACCACGTGGTCACTGTCGCCCTCCGATCCTGTGACGCGGCTGCACGCAGCGAGAACTACAATCAGCGATGCCACCAGCGATGCAGTTGCTACGTGGGTTGACTTCATGAGTACCTCTCGGATCTGAGCTTGAAGCGGACTCTATAGGGTCTGCTTAAACGGACACGTCTTCTTAAGTAAGCAACCTGCGTACCGACCGACATATCGGCATGGGTTACAACATCTTGTCAATGAGGTACAAAAAATGCGAGGATGGCAGCGCACAGAATCGGTGCACAGAGGCATCAGATCGAACTGTCTGCGGAATGGCCGCTAATCTGGTCACCCCGGGCCGGGGACATGCTATACGGCGGTCTCCCCGGCGCAGGTCCCCGTGTGGTAACGATATGCCGTCAGCAGAAATCCGCCCAGCCCGGAGCACAGCACGATCAGCTCGGCCAGCCAGCCGACATAGGGAATCCCGGTCACCAGCGCGACGATCAGTACGCCGAGGAACATTCCGGCGATCAGCCCCAGCCCGCGCGACATGCGTGTACGTCCGAGGATCATATCGCCGATGGCCAACCCCACAAATACCGGCGCCAGATAAATCAGCACGATCCACCCCAGCATGACCAGTATCGCCACCGGGATGCCGAGAACGGTCAAACCGAGAATGACTGCGGCAATGGGAAGGCAAATCAGGAACAATGCGCCCAGTCCCAGACTGCGAAGTGATGCGGCGCTTAGGCAATGGATCGACTCACGCATGAAGGGGCGGAACAACACAAGCAGCAGCAGGCCGGTGACGAAGCGCGCCAGGAACCACCATGCATCCCACACAAAATCCCCGGTCGAATAACCGGTATCCTTCCCCTCGGGCTTGCCGACGGTCACGCCGCCGAGAATCGATGCGCCTTCATCGATCGTCGGTTCGTTTTCGGATTCGATTGTCAGCCGTCCGCCGATGATCGCGGTGGGAAGAATCACGACTTTGTGCCCTTCTATCTTGGCGTCGCCGTCGATCTGCCCGGCGATCGTCACAGTATTTCCGCCCGCATGCAGCAAGCCGCCAACCCGTCCGCGAATCACAATTTCGTTTCCGAACAGCGTCGCGTCCTTCTCGACCCAGCCGCGCGAATCGAGGGTGATGTTTTCAGAAAATGCCAGCAGGTTGCGTTCGATGTGACCGCGCACCGTGGTTGTCTGCGCGGCGACTCGCACCGAATTGCGCACGCGACCGTTGATGTCCACGCGCTGTCCGACTGCCATGACCGAGTTGTCGATGTCGGCGCTGTCGCTGACCGTAATCGTTCGCCCCGCCGCAAAGAAGTCGCCGATGACCACGGCATCGAGATGGATGTCGCCGCCGGCAGTGAAGATGTCGTCGAGAATCTCGCCGCCGGATATCTCGACCACGTCGGCCGAGCGGAACTGGGTCGCCAAAAGATTCGCCGGACAGAGGATCAGCAGGGCTCCCAGCCCCACCGCGGTTGACACGGCATTTGAGAAACGGCTCAACCTTTTCTCCTTCATCAGGTTTCCTGAGTTACCGACTGGTCTTTGTACGTGATTTCACATCCGGTGTTTCGGGCTCATGTAAGGCCCTCTACGGGTTGCCGCAAGCTTTTTGTTCGTGGTCCGACGGTGGTCGAGTTTCGATCAGTCAGACTCGATCTGGGGACATTTACCCACTCGACACAAGCGATCTTCTGCCGATACAAGGACTTAGAGCACCACGTCCGGTCGCGATCAGTGCATCCGGATCGTGGCGTTGTGCCATGCGCATTGCCAGCATCCCATATTGGGAATCGTACGCGCGCGTCGAGCGGTTGTATTGGTTCCTGCGAGTCCTTGTCTTTGCGGGCGTCGCGCTCAACATCAATCCCCTGAGCGATACTCTGGCGGTACCGTGGTATCGGTGGGCGATACCGTCCGGATACGCGTTGTCTCTGGTGTTGCCTCCGTTACTCCAGAGGATTCCGTCGGTCGGTTTCGCGGCAATTTTCTGGCCGGTGCTCGCATTCGACGTGACCGTGATCAGTGCGGTGTCCCACTTCGCCGGGTCGGGGACGCACGATTTATTCGTTCTCTATTACGTATTGGTCGCATTCGTCGGCTACCATTTGGACTTTGTCACGGCCATCTGTGTCGCGTTCGGAATGGCCGTGGTTTACGCCGTTCCGCCCATGCTGACTCATGGAGCATTTCAGCCGACCCAGATGGTGTTTCGCGGCGCGGTGCTGTGTGCATTCGCCGGCGCGATGAGCATGGCCGCCCGCTCGGCGCGGACCTCGACCGACCGGCTGCTGAATGCCATGGACAAGCTCAACGAACGGACGACCGAACTGGAACGCAGCCACGCGCAGTTGCAGACCATCTATGAGACCTCGCGCTCACTGGCGCACATGCTTGCCGAGCAGAGTGTCATCGAGCGCGTATTGCACATCGCCCGCTCGGTTCTCAATTATCCCGTGTGCGAAATCTACACCTGGGACCAGGTGTCGGGCAAACTGCGACTGAAAGGTCGCGTCGACGGCCCCACCACGCGCCGCTACGATCGCGCGCCGACTGTCCCGATGACGCCGAACTTCCAGCGGGCGATCAACAAGCAGGAGATTGCCAGGGTCGTCGACCGCAATCTCGGGCGCACCGTCGTCGACGGCACGCCGCATCGTTCGCAATTGGTCGCGCCGATGATGACCGAGGGCAAGGTCATCGGTCTGCTCAATGCCGAGTCGCCCAACATCAATGCCTTCAGCGACCGGGATGAACGCGTCTTCTCGATCCTGGCGGCCTCCACCGCCCTGGCGCTGAAAAATGCCGATCTGCACCGGCAAATGGAGAAGCTGACCATCGAAGACGAACTGACCCGCGTGTTCAACTTCCGCTACTTCCGATCACGGCTCGAAGACGAACGACGCCGCGCGGTGCGCTACGGGCAGCCGTTATCACTCATCATGGTCGACATCGACTGGTTTAAGCAGCTCAACGACCGTCATGGCCATCAGATCGGCAACATCGCGCTCTGCCAGCTCGCCTCTGTCATCGGCGCTTGCATCCGCGACGTTGACATTCTGGCCCGCTACGGCGGCGAGGAGTTCATCGTCATCCTGCCCCAGACCGGCACTGATGAAGCCCGTTCCATCGGCGAGCGCATCCGGCATAAGGTTGAGCAAACCGAGTTCGGCCCCGACGCCGCCGAACGTCCGATCCGCATCACCGTTTCGGTCGGCGTCTCGTGTTTCCCCGAAAGCGGCGGCTCCGAAGAAAATCTGGTCGAGTCCGTCGACCAGGCGCTCTATCGGGCCAAGGACGCCGGCAAGAATTCCGTGCGTCTCTACGAGGCCGGATTCACGATGCCCGCGGGTGCATCGCGGCCCACCCACACCGCCCACTAAAAGCCCCATTGCGCGCCGCCGACACAGTGTCTTTATAATCACTCGTGATGACTCACGCGCGGAACATCTCATCGCCTCTGGTCTTCTCCTACGACGGCACTGGCCCGGACCGTGAGCTGCTGCGCTGGATCGAGGATCGACGGGTCGGCGGTGTCGTGATTTTTCGTGAGAATGCCGTCGATGAACGGGCGCTGTCCATCGCCATCCGCGCATTGCGCGACGCCGGCGGTCCCACGCTGCGGATCATGATCGATGAGGAGGGCGGCCAAGTCCGCCGTCTGCCGGACGCTCCCACCTCGATGCGCGACCTGCGGGACTACGAAGCGGAGGATGTCCGCGTCGTGGCGGATGCCTACGCCAATGTTGCCCGACGGCTCGATGGCTTCGGCATCGATACTCTATTGGCGCCGGTCGTGGATGTCGGGAACCACCATGCCGAGTGGCTCCGTCGAAGGACGTATTCCGATTCGGCGCCTCAAGTGGCGCTCATGGCTTCCGCTGTGATTCCGGCCATTCAACGGGTCGGCGTTGCCGCATGCGCCAAGCACTTCCCCGGTACGCGTACGGTCGCGCAGGATACGCACCGCAACGAAGCAATCGGGGACGCGTCGATTCCGGATTGGGAACGAATTGACGTAATCCCCTTCCGGGCCGCCATCCAGGCGGGTGTCGCGACCGTCATGGTCGGCCACCAGCGGATGCAGTCGCTGGATGCGGCACGTCCAGCCTGCCTCTCGCCGATCATCGTGAGAGCACTGCTTCGCGAACGGCTCGGCTTTAACGGCTTGGTGTTGACCGATGACATGGCGATGAGCGCGATCACGCAGCGCTACTCGATGGACATGGCGGTGCCGGCCGCGAGCGCGGCGGGATGCGACTACCTCCTCGTCTGTCGCAATCGTCTCCTCCAAAGGCAGGCGCTGTTTGCCTATGAAGAGCACCTTGCCAACGCGACAACTTCCCAATCGACCTCATGAGAGCGGGCAATTCCCTCAAAGACATCCTGCGCCGCCGCCGCCTCAATGTGCTGGGTGTCAACAGCGGCACGTCCATGGATGGCCTCGATCTGACTTTGTTGCGGATCGACGATCGGCGGCCGTCGCCGCGATTTCGAGTGCTGGCAACCGGACAGAATGCAATCCCCGGACGCATTCGGCGCGCGCTCATGTCTGCTGCATCGACGGACACATTGGACAAGCGCGAACTCATCGTTCTGGACATGGCGCTCGGACGTGCCATCGCCGCTGCGGCACGGTCAATCATGCGCCGTCATCCCGTCGATGTGATCGCTTCGCACGGGCAGACGGTTGCCCATTACCCGAAGTCGTCGCCGGCTCTGTGGAGCGGCCCGACCACGCTGCAAATCGGATCACCCGACGTGATCGCTCACCTGTCGGGTCGTGTGACGGTCGGCGACTTCCGCGCAGCCGATACCGCCGCGGGCGGGATGGGGGCGCCGCTGTCCGGATACTATCACCATTTGCTGTTTGGAACAGGATGCATCGTCCTGAACCTCGGCGGCATCGCCAACATCTCGGTATCACAATATTCGCGCGGCCGGCTCCGGGTTATCGCATTCGACATCGGTCCCGGCAACATGATCTCCGACGAACTCGCGAGACGGCTGTTGGGCAGGCCCTTCGATCGTCATGGTCGTGAGGCGATGCGCGGCACAGCAATCGCCCCCGCACTCCGGCGCGTATTGAATCATCCTTACTTTCGCCGGCGTCCGCCCAAGACATGCGGCCGGGAGGAGTTTGGCGCAGCATTTGTGGAACAGAGCGTTCTGATGAGGGGTGCAAGCAGTGACAAGCCCGCCGATTGGCTGGCCACCGTCGTCGAGATCACGGCGCGCGCGACGGAACGCGCGATCAGCCGATGGATCAAGCCGATCACGTCATCACGCCGGCTCATCGTCTCCGGCGGCGGCGGTTGCAATCGCGCGTTGATGCGGCGGCTGCGCGATCTGTTGATCGGATGGGAGCTGGTCGGAAGTGATGAATTCGGAATCCCGCCGCAGTTCGTGGAACCGGCGGGGTTTGCGATACTGGCTCACGAAACTCTGCGGGGCCGCGCGGGAAATCTCGGGAGCGCAACCGGGGGCAAGCCCGCCGTTCTCGGCGTGATTGCGCAGCCCTATACTGGATAGCTCAATGTCCCGATTTGTTCGGTATTCGTCACTCTTCGCATTACTGCTGCCCGGCGCGACCGGCTGCGTCTCCCAGCTTACGACGACGGCCGGATTGTTTCGCGCCGATCGAACGGTGCCGCCGGTCGTGCGCGTGCGGCTCCCCGATCCCGGCAGTGAGTTGATCGTCTCCACGACCGACCGCATGCTCATCCGTATTCCCGAGCAGCCGACCGGCGCCATATTGACTTACTCGACGCACGCCAGTGTGCAGCTTACGATTCATAATGGCGGCATCGACGTCATTTCGGCCGACGGCGCGCGCCTGGGGCTGGACCTCAATGGCCTCACGATCCAGACTGTCAACGACGACGGAGTCCTCACGGTCAACGGCATCGCTCATTCCGGCTGTCTGATCGTTGGCCGCGACAACGCGGAGATTCAGGTTGTCAACCGCCTCAATCTCGATGACTACCTCACCGGGGTCCTGCAGCCGGAGCTGGGGGAACGTCGGGATGATGAAATCGAAGCGGTCAAGGCGCAGGCGGTCGCCGCGCGAACTTATGCCCTGGCGCATTTGGGCCAGTACGAATCGAAGTCGTACGACCTGCACGCCGATGTCAGCGATCAGGTCTACCTCGGGCGCAGCCAGCGCCGCGAATGGGTCGACCGGGCCGTCTCCGCGACTGCCGGCGAAGTGATCCGCTCAGACGGCCACTTGATCGACGCGTTCTATCACTCAACCTGCGGCGGCTCCACCGATGCCATCGAGGACATCTGGGGATCGTCGCCGCGACCCTATCTGCAAAGAGTCGTCGACGACACGTTTTGCCTCTGGTCCAAATACACCGAGTGGACAGAAGAATTCGACGAACCGACACTGACCGGCAACCTGCGCTCCTATCGGCGTCTGCTGCGTGACGCCCCCATCGCCGACTTTGATCGTATCACCGACATCCGTCTCGATGGCAGGACTGCCGGGGGGCGGTACCGCCGCCTGACGGTGGAAACATCGTCGGGGATTTGGACAATCCTGGACGACAAGATTCGCTGGGCGCTGGGACGTCCGTCGCGTCCGGGGACGATTCTGCCGTCGAGCAATTTCACTCTGGAGCCGACGCGTGACGCCGATGGCCGCGTTGTCGGTGCTGTTGTTCACGGCACCGGATACGGCCATGGGGTCGGCATGTGCCAGTGCGGCATGATCGGTCGCGCCCGCGACGGGGAGCGTTATGACATAATCCTGACGACGTACTACCCCGGCACCGAGGTCGTACGGGTGTACTGAGCACTTCGGATAGCTGCGCGACTGAATCGCCCCTATCCGACAACCTTCTTCGCCGCCTCCCACAACACATCCAGTTCGGCCAGACTCGCCTCGCCCAATCTCTTGCCGGTTTTCGGAAGGTGCTTTTCGATGTATTGAAATCGCCGAATGAAACGCCGGTTGGTTTTTGTCAGCGCCGTCTCGGGGTCGATGCCCAGATGACGCGCGAGATTCACCAGCGCAAACAGCAGATCGCCCAATTCGTGCTCCACCTCCTGCTTGCGCCGTCGCCGACCCTTGCGGCTCTTCAGCGAACGGCGCAGCTCATTCTCTTCCTCCGCCACTTTATCGAGCACGGCCAGCGGCTCGTCCCAGTCAAAGCCGAAACGCGCCGTCTTTTCCTGAAGTCGAAATGCTTTCAGCAGCGCCGGCAAACTCGACGGCACCCCGTCCAATGCGCCGCGCGACTCCCCGTCGGTTTTTGACTCCTGAATCTTCAACTGCTCCCAGTTGCTCAGCACCTGGCGCGCCGACAGGCGCCGCTTCTTCTCGAACACATGCGGATGCCGCGCGATCAGCTTGCGACAGATGTGATCGGTGACGTCGTCGATGCTGAACCGCTTGCGTTCGCTGCCCAACTGCGCGTGGAATACAACTTGCAACAGCAGGTCGCCGAGTTCCTTGGACAATTCGTCCATGTCGCGCTTCTGAATCGCATCGGCGACCTCGTAGGTTTCTTCAATCAGATAGGGGAGCAGCGACTGATGATTCTGCTTGCGATCCCATGGACAGCCGCCCGGCGCGCGCAAGCGGCCCATGATGGCGACCAGATCATTGAAGCTGTACTTCTTTGGGTGTGGGCGGCGAGGCATAGGAGTGAAAAATCGAATCTCAATGGAATATTACGCTGCTATCGCGTGTAATCCATACGAATGTCGCGTCAAAGGGCGCATTGGGGGGGGCGTCCCCAAGTCGCGAAGTCGCCAATGGCGACCGATTTTGTCGGAATCGGACCGGTGACGCTGCTTCGCCGCCGATTCCGTTTGACAAGCCGCTGGAGATGCCGATCCTGAGGCCGATCAGGCAGAAGAATGGAAGGGAGCTGGATTGCGGTCTATGGCAAGTGGGCTCTCGTCTCTCCTGACGTGCATGGCGGTCTGTGCCGTTCTCGCCGGCTGCGCTGGCTGCACGGAGGAACGGACCGTGGCGGGGCCACCTCCACCCCCGCCGCCTCCACCACCGCAACTCGGCTACAGCGATGGATTTCCTGCTTGGTCGCCCGATGGGAGAACGGTTGCATATGTATCCGCCGAAACCGACTCGAATCAGATCAATATTCGAGCCTATATCCGACTTGTCGACGTCGGGACCTACGACACGACTACGATTCTACGAGATGATCAGATGTTCGTCTTCGACCTGGCCTGGAGCCCCGATGGGCACTGGCTGTTGTTATCCACGGAAGTTGGCATCTTCAAGATGCTGGCAACCGGAGACAGCCTGACGCTCCTGAAGGTCGGAGAGTTTCACGTTTCAGCGAGCTGGTCTTCCGTCAGCAACAGGATATTCTTCGGGATCAACGGCGGATCCGAGGGCGGGATATACTCGATGCAGCCGGACGGTTCAAACCTTCAAAGGTGGACCTATCCAGCATCGGGGGTCATGCAATGCCCGTATGTTTTTCCGGACTCGGATACGCTCGTCGTACAAAGTTACGACGCAAACGGCGATTACTGCATTGCGCTCTACTACCCTCACGATGTGCTGCTTGAAGAGGTCTTGGCGTGTGGACTGCCCTTGGTCGCCCACCCCCGCCCGGCACCGGATCAGAGGAGTGTCTTTTTTGTCGGATTCGACACGGCTCAAGAGATTCAGCGCATTTACAATCTCAAGAGGGAATTCGGTGTGTCAACTCCTTTGACGGGCGCAACGAGTCAGAATCCCTTCAGCGTTTCGCCGGACGGAAATTATATTGTCTATCACGACGCAGCGAGGACACGCGGGCTACAGATAATCAGCATTCGTACTGGACAGGTGTTCCAACTCACGCGCAAGGATGGACAGTCGGTGCATTGATGCGCCGAGATTGGGGGTAACATGTTCAGGCAATGGAGTTGTCGGACCGGTGACGCTGCTTCGCCGCCGATTCCGTTTGACAAGCCGCTGGAGATGCCGATCCTGAGGCCGATCAGGCAGAAGAAAGGAAGGAAGCCGGAATGCGGTCTATGGCAAGTGGGCTCTCGTCTCTCCTGACGTGCATGGCGGTCTGTGCCGTTCTCGCCGGCTGCGCTGGCTGCACGGAGGAACGGACCGTGGTGGGGCCACCTCCAC
>Ga0214472_10004124_pt1 | contig 15322 bp, 24 predicted proteins | sample RVTome_6_FD_207662 | JGI IMG/M metagenome (GOLD analysis project Ga0214472, IMG submission 207662) | Soil microbial communities from uranium-contaminated site in the Upper Colorado River Basin, Wyoming, United States - RVT140D175 | ecosystem: Environmental > Terrestrial > Soil > Contaminated >...
ACCCGCGCGAAAATTGAGGCATGCTGGGAAAGGGGGGTGGGGGGATGAAACCGAAGGGGGGCAACGATTACCCTGACCGGCGGCAGGCGGCGCGGTTGCCGGAGGGGGCGGAGGGCCGGCCGGCGGATCACTTCGACGGGTTTTTGCCGGATCCGCCGCGTCATCTCGACCGGTTGGCGAGGCGGCTCTTCCGGGAGTTCGCGGGAGAGCTGATCACGTCGGGTATTCTGCGGCGGGTGGATGTGCCGATCCTTGGCGAGGTGGCCCAGGCGATGAGCGATATCGACCGGCTGACGAAGCTGGTGCGCAAGGAAGGCGAGATCAAGGCGGGGCCCAATGGCGGGGACGTGTGGAACCCCAAGGTCGGACTGCTGCGGGATGCGCGGAAGCGGCTGGAGGTGTTCGGGGATCGGCTCGGGCTGAACCCGAAGCTGCGCGGCTCGATCAAGTTCCCGGAGGGCGAGACGACGCCGGATCCGGATGAGGACGCGGACCAGCTCGAGCTGTTCATGCGCGGGGAATCGTGGAACAAGGAGGAGGATAAGCCCTCGACGACGGAGGACGCGGGTTGATGGTGGCGGCGGCAAAGGCCAGCTATTGCGACTACGCGGAAGGCGTAGTCGATGGCCGGATACGGGCGTGCAAGGCGATTGTCCAGGCCTGCCAGCGGTTCGCGCGCGACCTTGAGACGGCTGGGGAGCGCGGCCTGATATTCGACGAGCGGGCGGCGGGGCATGCGATCACGTTCATCGAGCTGCTCAAGCACTCGAAGGGGAAGTGGCGCGGGCGACCGTTGATGCTCTCGGCCTGGCAGCGCCTCGTGATCGCGAACCTGTTCGGGTGGCGATGGAAGGCGACCGGCTGCCGGCGATTCAAGCGCGCGTATATCGAGATCCCGCGGAAGAACGGCAAGAGCACGCTGGCGGCTGCGATCGCGCTCTACATGCTGGTGGCGGACGGGGAGGGCGCGCCGGAGATCTATACGGCGGCGACGGGGTTGGAGCAGGCGAAGATCGTGTTTGGGGAATGCAAGCGGATGGTGCTGGCCTCGCGCGCGCTGCGGGCGCGGATCACGGTCTACCGGCAGCAGCTCACGATCGCGAACCGCGACGCGCTGCTGATGCCGCTGCACTCGGCGAGCCAAAATCTCGACGGGCTCAACATGCACTGCGGGATCGTCGACGAGTATCATGAGCACAAGAGCTCGGAGACGCAGGACAAGCTGCGCACCTCGACCGGCGCCCGCGACCAGGCGCTGATTTTCATCATTACGACCGCGGGCAAATCGATCGAATCCCCGTGCTATCGCGAGCGGGGGGAAGGCCTGCGCGTGCTCGAGCAGACGACGGTGGACGACGCGCTCTTTGTCTTCATCGCGTGCATCGACGATGGCGATGACTGGACGAACGAGCAGACCTGGTGGAAATGCAATCCCAACCTGGGCGTCTCGCGCTCGCTGCAGAACATGCGGGAGGACTTCGCGGAGGCGCGCAACAGCGCGGCCAAGGAGGCGGATTTCAAGCGGTATTTCCTCGATAAATGGACCAACGAGGAGTCGCGCTGGCTCAACCTCGATCACTGGCGTGCGTGCCGCACGGATACGCTGAGCGAGGACGATCTGGCCGCCCAGACCTGTTTCGCCGGCCTCGATCTCTCGAGCATCGCCGACCTGACGGCGCTGGTGCTGTATTTCCCGGGGCTGCGCGCGGTCTACCCGCGGTTTTTCATGCCGCGGGAGAACATGCTCGAGCGCGAGCGCCGGGACAAGGTCCCCTTCTCGCGCTGGGTGCGCGAGGGCTGGATCCTGGCGTCGCCCGGCAACATGACGGACACCGACGTGATCCGCGCGGAAGCGCGCCGCCTGGGCGAGCGGTTCAAGATCCGGGAGATCGCCTTCGACCGCTGGAACACCCTGACGCTGATCCCGCAACTGCAGTCCGACGGCTTCACGATGGTGCAGTTCGGCCAGGGCTTCGCCTCGATGTCGGGCCCGTCGAAGGAGTTCGAGCGGCTGGTGATTTCGCGCCGGCTCTGGCATGGCGGCAACCCGGTCCTGCAGTGGATGGCCTCGAATGTCTGCGTGGAGACCGACGGGGCGGAGAACATCAAGCCCTCGAAGGCGGCCTCCTTCGAGCGCATCGACGGGATCGTGGCGGCGGTCATGGCGATCGGGCGCGCGATCGTGCAGCCGGAAGCGCGCGGGAGCGTGTATGAACAGCGGGGAGTGATGACCCTGTGAGCAGCGAGCCCTACAGGCCACCGAAGGAGCTCGCCGGGGAGCTCAGCGAGATGTGCGGCCGGCGGGTGAGCACGAGATTCACGCGCGACCTGATCAAGCACTCGGGCGTCAAGCGGATCGGGATGGCGGCGCGGGCCGCGGACCTGGTCGCCTGGTGGGAGCGGCATCCCGACTACCAGCCGCGCAGTGCAAAGCCCAATGGCCGCAACCCGATCACGCTTCTTTGAAATTTCCGCATGCAAACTGATATAACAATCGACACGGCGAGCGTGAAGGTGATGCGCTCGCACGACTACTGCCACTTCGAGGTCATGCTCGGCACGAGCTCCGCGACGACGCCCGAGCAGGTGGATGCGCTGCGCAAGACGGCCGCGCGCCTGGCCGACAAGGCGGTGGAGCAATACAAGATCGCGAAGGCCAGCTTCGAGAAACTCGACCGGGAAGCGCAAGAGCTCCATTGGGAAGCCAGGCGGGTCGAGGAGCTCGAGAAAATGCCGGAGACGGAGCGCACGCCGGAGCAGCAGGCGCGAATCAAGGCCTTGCACGACGTGGTCCATGTGATAAAACGCCGCTACGACTACAAGGATGATTGGCGGGACGACGGGCAGAATATGGAGGAAGACGAGTGATGAAGACGATGACACAAGACGAGTTCCTGGCCGAGGCCAGGAAACGATTCGGACCGAAGGTCCGTGACTGGAAATTCGTCTGCCCGGCCTGTGGCACGGTGCAGAGCGTGCAACAGCTACTCGATGCCGGGCTCAGCAAGGAGGATGTGCAGAGCGTGATCGGCTACTCCTGCATTGGGCGATTCACGAACCAGGACGGCGGGGGAATTGAGGCGAAACATCGGGGCGAGCCGTGGAACAAGGGCTGCAACTGGACGCTCGGCGGCTTGTTGCGGATCCATACGCTCGAAGTCGATTGCGGCGATGGGGAGATGAGGCCCGCTTTCGAACTGGCGGAGCCCCCCGGGAAGACATGAGCAACCACACGAGCTTGTGATCGGACGTCCTTCTGGCGGCCGCCTCACCGCGCGTTCGCTCGCGTCACCGCGCGTTCGCTCGCGTCACCGCGCGTCCGCCCGCGTCCACTTTTTCCCCTTCACTCCCCCGCGCGCGGGCCCAAAGGATCGGGTTCGTGCGATTCTTCGGCCGCCAGCTCCGCCTGCCCCGCCTCTTTCGGGCCCGCAACGCGACCCTGACCGACGCGGAGTTCTGGCGGGAGATCTTCGGCGCCTTCACCTCCGCCGCCGGGGTGAAGGTCACGCCCGCGGCCGCCCTGGGCGTCTCCACGGTCTTCGCCTGCGTCAATGTCGTCTCCCGCTCCTTCGCCACCCTCCCGCTCAAGCTCTACCGCAAGGTCCCCGGCGGCGGCCGCGAGGTCGCCATCGAGCACCCGCTGTATTCGCTGCTTCACGACGCGCCCAACGACGAGATGACCAGCTCCGACTTCCGCCGCGCCCTCCAGGCCAACGCCGTGCTGCGCCAGCAGGCCTACGCCCTGATCGTGCGCAACGGCCTGGGCGAGATCGTCGAGCTGCGCCCGATCGAGAACCGCGACATCAGGCCCGAGCGCGATCCCGCCGGCGTGCTCGGCTACCGCCTGAAGGGCGAGCCCGCGGAGGCCTCCCGCGTCCTGCACATCCGCGGCCTCACCCTCGATGGTATCACCGGGCTGGATACCGTGGGCACGGCCCGCGAGTGCATCGGCCTGGCCATCGCGCTGCAGGACAACGCCGCCCGCTTCTTCGGCAACGGCTCGCGGCCCGGGGCCATCCTCGAGCACCCCGGCAGCCTCTCCGAGGAGGGAGCCCGGCGCCTGCGCGAATCCTTCGAGGCGCTCTACAAGGGCAGCGAAAACGCCTTCCGCACCGCCGTCCTCGAGGAGGGCCTCAAGTACGTGGCCCAGCGCACCGACAACGACAAGGCGCAGCTCGTCGAGTCGCGCGTGCAGCAGGCCAAGGAGATCGCCCAGGTCTTCGGCATCCCGCCGCACAAGGTCGGCATCCTTGAAAACGCCACCTTCTCGAACATCGAGGAGCAGTCCATCGAATACGTCACCGACGCCATCCTGCCCTGGTGCACGCAGTGGGAGCAGACCCTCAACCAGAAGCTGCTCAGCCGCGAGGAGCGCCGCGTCTACTCCTTCGCCTTCACCCTCGAGGGCCTCCTGCGCGGCGACATCGCCACCCGCTTCGCCGCCTATGCCACCGCGCGGCAGTGGGGCTGGATGAACGTCGACGAGATCCGCGAGCGGGAGAATCTCAACCCGCTGCCCGGCGGCCTGGGCCAGATCTACCTGCAGCCGCTCAACATGGGCGAGCCGGGCGCCGAGCGCCAGGACACCGCGCAAAACCTGCGCGAGACCGCGGCCCGGCGCCGCCGCCGCGCCGCCGCCGACCATCACAGTATCAACACACCCGATACCGAGGCCGCCGCCGCATGAGCAAACGCATCGTCAAGTTCCCCGCGCCCCGCGCCGAGGGCGCGAAGTGGTTCGAGATCCGCAACGCCACCGAGGAGAGCGCCGACATCTTCCTCTACGACTATATCGGCGATTCCTGGAGCGACACCAGCGCCGCCGCCGTCGTCACCCAGCTCAAGAACCTGAAGTCGCGCAAGATCAACCTGCGCATCAACTCCCCGGGCGGCGACGTCTTCGACGGCCTGGCCATTTACAATGCCCTCGCCCGCCACGACGCCGAGGTCACCACCTACATCGACGGCCTGGCCGCCTCCATCGCCAGCGTCATCGCCCTGGCCGGCCGCCGCGTGCTCATCGCCGACAACGCCATGATGATGATCCACGACCCGGTCGCCGTCACCATGGGCACGGCCGGCGAGCTGCGCAAGCACGCCGACGTCCTCGACCAGATCAAGGAATCGATCATCAACACCTACGCCGGCCGCACCGCGCTCGAGCGCGGGGAGCTGGCGGAGATGATGAGCGAGGAGACCTGGTTCACCGCCTCCGAGGCGGTCGAGCACGGGTTTGCCGACGAGGCCATCGCCGGCGTCCAGGCCGCCGCCGGCTTCGACCTGCGCCTCTACGGCTTCCTGCGGCTGCCGCCGCGCGAGCTGTATCCACAGAAGACGCACACCGCCGCCGCCGCGCCGGCGCCCGCGGCGCCGCCCCCGGCCTCCGCCAAACCCCCAGCTTCCGCGACGCCCCGCAGCTTGCTCATGCGCAAGCAGGCGTTGCTCGAAAAGTCAGCCTGACCCAAGATCCATGTAAGATGTAAGATGTAAGAAGTGAGATGTTATAAATCCTACCATCTCCCATCTCCCCTCTGCCATCTGCCATCTCCCACCAACCCAACCCGCATCCGAAGATGACACTGAAAGAGAAGAAGGAAAAGCGCGCGGGGCTCGTCGTTCAGATGCGAGCTCTGCTCAACACGGCCGGCGAGGATTCTCGCGACCTCACCGCCGAGGAGACCACCTCCTACGAGGGCCTGGAGCGCGAGGTCGACGCCCTGGGCCGCGAGATCGACCGCGAGGACAGCCTCCTCCTCGTCGAGAACCGCCTCCGCGCCCAGCGTGATTCCCAATACCGCGCCGGCGGAGCCGAGCGCCACGAGGATGGCCGCCCGCGCCGCTTCTCCGCGGCCTACCGCGAGACCCTCTTCAACGCCAAAAACTCCTACGCCCGCGTGGGCAAGAACGGGCTCAACTCCGAGTACCTCAACGTCCTCGCCGAGGGCAGCGACGCCGAGGGCGGCTACCTCGTGCCGGAAGAGTTCGAGACCACCCTGATCGAAAACCTCGTCAACGCCGATCCGATCACCGCGGCGGCCGACGTCATCAACACCCGCTCCGACCGGCACATCCCCTTCGAGGAGGATGCCGGCTCCTTCGGTTACATCGGCGAGAGCGGCACCTACGGCACGAGCGATCCGTCCGTGGGCCGCGTCACCCTCGGCGCGCACAAGAACGGCGGCATCGTCAAGGTATCCGAGGAGCTGCTACAGGACGCCTTCTTCGACCTCGAGAGCTATCTGCAGCGCCTGGCCACCCGCCGCTACAACGAGCTCGACCAGACTTCCTTCGCCAACGGCGACGGCCTCAGCAAACCGCTGGGCCTCTTCCAGGTCGCGAAGGTCGGCACCCGCGCTCTCTCCGGCTTCCAGGGCGCGGCCAGCGCCTCCCCCGCCGTCACCGGCGACGATCTCATCGAGACCTTCCACGCGCTCCCCCGCGCCTATCGCGACCGGGCCACCTGGATCTCCAGCGACACGATGACCAAGATGATCCGCAAGCTCAAGGGCGAGGACAACCAGTACCTCTGGCAGCCCGGCCTCGTGGCGGGCCAGCCCGACCAGGTCCTCGGCCGCCCCTGGCGCGTCTCCGATGGCGCCCCGGCGCCGGCCATCTCCGGCAAATCGATCGTCCTGGGCGATCTCATGTTCTACCGCATCGTCAACCGCCTGGGCATGCAGATGCAGCGCCTCAGCGAGCTCTACGCCGCGAGCGGCCAGGTCGGCTTCCGCTTCAGCCGGCGCCACGACGGCGCCCTCGTCAACGCCAAGGCCCTGGTCTACTTCCAGCACGGCGCCGCCTCCTGATCATTGGTCATTGGTCATTGGTCATTGGTCATTGGTCATTGGTCATTAGTCATTGGGATTCAGTTACAAATGACAAATGACAAATGACAACTGACAAATAACAACTGACGAACAACAAACAACAAACTCTCATGCGAGTCCGTTTCCTCAAATCCGTTTCCTCCCTGGCCGGTTCCTATGGCATCGGCCAGGAGGCCGACCTCCCGCCCGAGCTGGCGCGCCCCTGGATCAAGTCCGCGATCGCCGTGGAGATCGAGTCTCCCGCCCCCGCGCTCAAGCCGCACGGCGGCAAATAAGGGGGCCGTCCGCTCCCTCCACCCTCACCCTCACCCTCACCCTTCACTTTCGCCTCGCTCTCAGGAGCGAGGCGCGGATTGAAAACATGCAAGCCACCCAACTCTCGAAGAATATCGAAATCCGCTCCTCGATCACCCCGGCCGCCGGCGTCGCCGGCACCACCGACATCGAGGGCACCGTCATCGACATGCTCGGCTTCGCCGCCGTCATGTTTCTCTGTCGTATCGGCGCCATGACCACGGGCGCGGTCACCTCCCTCAAGGCCCAGCACGGCGCCGCCGCCGATCTCTCCGACGCCGCCGACATCGAGGGCAGCGCGCAGGCCGTGGCCGTGGCCGATGCCGGCGAGACCTTCGTCATCGACATCGTCAAGCCGGTCAAACGCTATGTGCGCCTCTATGTCGATCGCGGCACGGCCAACGCCGTCGTCGCCTCCGCCGAGGCCATCCTGTATGCGCCGCGCTCGGCGCCGGCCACGCAGCCGGGCGGCACCAATGTGGAAAGCTTCGTGTCACCTGTATCCGGAACAGCCTGACAACCCAGCCGCCCATGCACGAAGCGCTCGCCGCCTTCCGCGACCGGCACCGTGGAGCCACCGCCTGGCTCTTCGGCAAAGGCCCCTCGCTCGATGCGTGTCTCGACGAGGGGCATCTCGAGGCGCTCCGCGCTCGCGGCGGCCAGGTCTTGTGCGCGGTCAACGAGACGGTGCGCGACATCGCGGGCGCGCCGTATGCCTTCGCCTCGGACGATTGCGAGCGCTGGCAGATGCTCTATCCGGCGGGCGTCGTGCTCTTTCAGCCCGTGCGCGTGCTGCGCGGCCGCGCGCGGCCGGGCTGCCGCGTGGTGCACTTCGAGCAGCGCGATGCGGTCGATCCCGTCGAGCGGCTGCGCCTGGGGCCGGCCGGCTGGCTCGAGCGCGGCCTGGCCGCCCTGCCCGGCACCATCACCGCGGCCCTCCAGATTCTCGCGATCATGGGCATCGATCGCATCGTCTGCGTGGGCATCGATGGCGGCCACGGCCGCTCGCGCCGCCCCTGGCTCACCGCGCCGCCGCCGCCCGACATCGACAGCTACGATGAGATCCGCGAGGCCTTCATCTGCGCCGCCGGCGTCATTGGCATCGCGCTCGTCTTCTGGTCGCCGGCGCGCGCGCGCTCCCTCGCATGACATCTCTGCCCGGCACCCTCGCCAGTCCGCTCGAGATCGTCACGCCGCCCGCGGCGGAGCCGCTCACCATCGCCGAGGCCAAGGCGCACCTGCGCGTCGATACCGACGCGGAGGACCCCTACCTCGATGCGCTCATCCGCGCCGCGCGCGCATCCATCGAGCACGAGACCAGGCGGGCCCTCATCACCCAGACCCTGCGCCTGCACCTCGACCGTTTTCCCTGCGAGCGCACGATCTGGGTGCCGCGGCCGCCGCTGCAGAGCGTCTCCAGTATCACCTACACCGATACCGCGGGCGCCACCCAGACCCTCGACGCCGGCTCCTACCACGCCGGCACCGCCTCGAGCCCCGGGCGCATCCGGCTCGCCGAGGCCGCCTCCTGGCCGTCCGAGGCCGCCTGCCGGCCGGGCGCCGTGCGCGTCGAGTTCATCGCCGGCTACGGCGCGGCCGCGGCCGTCCCCGAGGGCCTCAAGCATGCCCTGCGCTTCCTGCTCGCGCACTGGTATGCCCAGCGCGAGCCCGTCGTGCACCAGTCCGTCAACGCGCTCCCCCGCGCCCTCGAGTCGCTCGTCTGGCAATACAAGGTCTTCTGATCTCCCATCTCCCATCTCCCAGAATAGCAGATAGCAAAGTGCATCAGATTTTTCACAGGAGCACGCAGAGGAAGCAGAGGAACACTCTGCTATCTCTGCGCCCTCCTGTAAAACTGCTCCCGCGGCCGCGGCAGATAGCAGATAGCAGATAGCAGATCGGTCCCCATCTCCCATCTCCCATCTCCCATCTCCCATCTCCCATCTCCCATCTCCCATCTCCCATCTCTCGCCATGCTCGCCGCCGGAAAGCTCGACCGCCGCATCGACCTGCAGCAGGCCGCCGTCTCGCGCGACGCCTCGGGCGGCGCCGTCGAGACCTGGAGCACCTTCGCCTCCGCCTGGGCCAGCGCGCGCCCGCTCTCCGGCCGCGCGCTCCAGGCCGCCCAGCAGCGCGCCTCCTCGGCCGACACCATCTTCGAGCTGCGCCACCGCGCCGATATATCGGAGGCCGCCCGCATCCTCCACCGCGGCGAGATCTACCAGATCCTCTGGATCGACGACATCGGCCGCGGCGAGGGCCTGCACATCCTCGCCCAGCGCGTCCGGCCCCAGGCCCAGGAATGATCCATGTATGAAGTAAGATGTAAGAAGTGAGATCAGATAGCAGATAGCAGATAGCAGATAGCAGATAGCAGATCGGTCCCCATCTCCCAACTCCCATCTGCCATCTCCCATCTCCCATCCTCCCATGGCCAACGCCCTCTACACCAAGTTCGTCGAAAGCTACATGCTCCAGGAGGCCAACCAGGTCGACCTCGTGGCCGACACCATCAAGGCCACGCTCGTCGACCTGGCCGACTACACGCCCGATCTCGCGCTCGATGAATACATCTCGGCCGTGCCCGCCGGCGCCCGCGTCGCCACCCAGACCCTCGCGGGCAAGAGCGTCGCCGCGCGCGTCTTCGACGCCGACGACGTTGTCTTCGCGGCCGTCACCGGCGATGTCTCCGAGGCGCTCGTGCTGTGGAAAGACACCGGCGTCGAGGCCACCTCGCGCCTCGTCGACTATATCGACACCGCCGGCGGCCTGCCCGTCACGCCCAACGGACGCGATATCCACATCGACTGGGACGATGGCGCCAACAAGATTCTCAAGTTGTAGAGCTCCAGCCATGGGCGCCACCCTCTCGATCGGGATCACCATTTTGCCCACCGGCATCGCCAGCGGCGAAGCCTTCGGCCTGGCTGTCCTCCAGCCAGGCGCGGTCGTCCTTAGTCCGACCGGCACAGGCAGCGCCGCGGCCCTTGGGGAGCCGGCAGTGGGGTTGCCACTGATGCCGGTGGGCATCCCTTGCGCCGAGGCTTCGGCGCGATCGCCGCAGAGTGAATACACCGCATCGTCCCTCATGAGATACCTGCTGCTTCTCCTGCTCCGCCTCGCCGCCTTCGCCCTCTGCGCGGCGCCCCTCGCCGCGGCCGAGCTCCGGCTCGCCTGGCAGGACAACTCCGACAACGAGACCGGCTTCAAGATCGAGCGCGCCCCGGGATCGAGCGGCACGCTGGTCTGGGCGCAGATCGCCCAGGTCGCGGCCAATATAACGACCTACACCGACACCGCCCTGCCCCACGCCGCCACCTACAGCTACCGCGTGCGCGCCTACAACAGCAGCGGCGATTCCGGCCCCTCCAACATCGTCAGCGCGACGACGCCCGCCCCCCCGCCGGCCGCGCCCACCGGCCTGCTGGTGGCGCCCATCGCCGCGGCCGCCGCCGCGGCCGCCGCCGTCCCATGATACAGCGCATACTCCCCGTCCTGGCCGTCCTCTTTCTGGCGGCGCCCGCCGTCGCCCAGCCCGTGCCCGCGCTGCCGAAAGAGCCTCCATCCGCGACGGTCAACTCGGACCCACCGACCCTCTACAAGCAATGGTGGCTGGCGGCCCGGCAACTCCACACCGCCGCCACCGGGCAGGCCGCCGAGCTCGAGCGCCTGCGCGCGCAACTGGCGGCCTTGCGGGAGCAACCGCCCCCTGTCCCCGAGACTGGCATCCAATACCGGCGCGTCACCCTGCGCTATATCGACATGCCCGTCGATCGGGCGGACGGCTCGCCCGTCCCCTTCGTCGACTACATCTACGCCACCCGGATCGAGCCCCTCACCGCCGGGGAATACGCCGCGGCCGCCCCTGCCGCGGCTGCGGGACCCGCGCCCGTCCCTCCCGCGGCTGCGGGACCCGTCGAGCAAAGCGTCACCGCGGGCCCCTTCATCCTCGAGGCGGAGCTGCCCGCGCGCAAACAGCGCAGCGCGGCCAACCCCGAGACGGAGATGTCGGCGCTATCGTCCGCGGGCAGTCACATCGCGTTTTGGGGCCCGGATCAATGGCTCGAGTACGACCTGCCGGCCGTGGAAGCTGGGGTATGGACGATGACACTACGCGTGTCCAATGCCACGGCCGGCTCATCCATCGAGGTATCCGTGGATGGGGTGGCGACGGCCACCGTGCCCGTCCCGGCCACCGGCGGCTGGACAAGCTGGGTGGACCTCGAGCTGCCGCTGACACTCGCGCGCGGCGCCCACGTCGTGCGCCTGGCGGCCGTCACGACGGGCTGGGTGGCCAACATCGACACCCTCGAGTTCACCCCCAGTCCCGCAGCCGCGGGATGAAAGTGAATCAGATTTTTCACAGGAGCACGCAGAGGAAGCAGAGAAACACAAACCCGGCCTATGCTCTGCTACCTCTGCGCACTCCTGTAAAACTGATCCCCCATCTGCCATCCCGCCCCCCGCCATGTCCATCCTCGAAGCGCAAGCCTCGCTCACCCTGTTCGGTGCCCTGCTCGCCGGCGCGCAGGAGCTCGCCGGCACGCTCGTCGAGGCGCGCCGGCAGGGCCTCATCACTCAGGAGGAATATCAACACGCCCAGGCCGGCGCCGAGGCGCTGCGCGCCCGGCTCGAGAAGCTCCGATCCCAGGCCGGCCGTCCGGCCTGAGGATCTCAAATCGCAGATAGCAGATAGCAGATAGCAGATAGCAGATAGGAAAAAGCGGCCCCATCTCCCATCTCCCATCTCCCATCTCCCATCTTCCATCTCCCATCTTCCATCTCCCATCACCATCATGAGCGAAGACCCGGCCACCCGTCCCGTCCCGACCGCGGCGCTCATCGAGCGCATCACCCAGCTCCAGGCGAGCATGCACGAGCAAGGCCTCAAACGGCACGAGCTCAACAACCGCCTCATGTCCTGGATCAATCTGCAGGAGCAGCATTTCGACGAGAGCGCCGGCCATATCACCCGCGCGGCCACGCAGATTCGCACCCTGCACGAGCAGATCTCCATCCTCGACAAACAAGTCTCCAACCTGCAGAAGCAGGTCACCGAGCTCGACCACATCCTGCGCGGCGTCGACGGCAACGACGGCATGCGCGCGGATCTCGCCGCCATCCGCAAGGAGCAGAACGACGCCGCCGCGCGCCAGCGCTTCCTCGAGCTGCGGATCGCGGGCGTCGTCTCGGTGCTCATCGGCGCCGGCTTCGGCGCCCTCAAACTCATCGGCATACAGTGACCATCGAGACCCAGATCGACACCTGCCTGCATGCCGCCGCGGCCGTCACCGCCCTGGCGGGCGCGCGCATCTACGCCCTGCAGGCCCCGCCGCAGACCCCGGCCCCGTATATCATCTGGCAGGTCGTCGACGGCGCCCCCGAGCCCACCCACGACGACGGCGCCGGCCTGGTCACCGCGACCGTCCAGGTGAATTGCTTCGCCCTGGGTTACGACGAGGCCGCCGACCTGGCCGCGGCCGCCCTGGCCGCGCTCCTCGCCGGCGACATCGGCCAGGGCGTCACCCTTCAGCGCGCCCCCCGCGACAGCCACGAAACCCTCATCGGCCTCTACCGCCGCGACTTTGATATAGCGGTTGGTCATGCGTTCCCGCTGTAGCGGGATCATTTGTCATTAGTCACTGGTCCCCGCCAACGCGGGATGAAAGTGCCTCCGATCTCCCATCTCCGATCTCCAATCTCCAATCTCCAACTCCTAACCACGCACCACCATGGGTAAATACAGTGCCTTCGGCTCCGCTCTCGCCTACGAGAGCGCCACGAATGTCTTCACCGCCATCCCCAACATCGGCGACTTCGAGCTCCCGCTCGGCGAGGCCGATCTCATCGACGCCACCTCGCACGACTCGCCCGGCGGCTACGAGGAGCAGCTCGCCGGCATCAAGCGCCGCGGCGAGATCACCGTCCCCATCCAGTTCGATCCCGCCAACGCCGTGCACAAATGGCTCGTGCAAAACCACGGCAGCACCAAGACCTTCAAGGCCACCGGCCCGACCGCCGCCGGCGTCTTCACCGCCGAGTTCTCCGCCATCATCCAGAGCGGCAGCCTGGCCATGCCCGTCAGCGGCGCCTTCGCCGGCTCCTTCGGGCTCAAGGTCACCGGCAGCTACACCTTCGTCTGGCCCGCGTAGCAGAGGGAACAGCAGACAGCAGCAGATTTTTAACAGGAGCACGCAGAGGAAGCAGAGGAACACAAACAAAGGCCTATGCTCTGCTATCTCTGCGCCCTCCTGTGCAACTCATCCCCCATCTGCCATCTTCCATCTTCCATCTTCCCTCTCCCATCTCCCATGCCCGTCATCCAGCTCGACCGCCCGCGCACCCTGCGCTTCACCCGCCGGGCCGCCTACCAGCTCAACCTCCTGCACACGCTTGATCCGGGCGGTCCCGGCATCGGCAACTACGCGGGCGCCTGCCAGGCCATCTACGCCCTGCAGGATCCGGCCGAGAAGCCGCTCCTCGCCTCCCCCGAGCACGTCGCCGATCACCTCGCCCTCGACCGGCTCCTCGAGGCCACCGAGGCCATCGTCGCCGCCTTCGACGAGAGCGAGGAGTTCGGCGCCCTGCGCTTCGGCGGCGACGAGGAAAAAAAAAGCACCTCGCCGAGTGGGCCTTCGCCCGTCTCGAACTCGGGCTGAGCGACGATGACTACTGGGGAGCGGATCCGGGCCAGTGGCAGGCCCTCGTCGAGGCCTGGCGCGACCGCGAGCAGCGGGCCGACCGGCGCACCGCGTTCATCTGCAGCGTCCTGGCCAACATCCACCGCGGCAGGACCACCCCGCCCTTCAGCCTCGAGGACTTCATGCCGCGCGCCCTGCCCACCAGGCAGGGCATCGTCGCCGCGAACACCGAGTTTGTCGCGGCTGCGAGATCGGGTCGCATCCCGGGCATCCCCGCCGCGGCGACGAGTCAGTAGTCAGTAGTCATTAGGCTCCGATCTCCCAATAACAAATGACAAATAACAAATGACCAATAACAATGCCTGACAAAATCGGCTTCTCCCTCTCCGGCGACCGCGAGATCATCGCCGCGCTGCGGGGCATCCCGCCCGAGCTGCGCGAGCGCGCCATCCCGCAGGCCCTGCGCTTCGCCGGCCGCCCCATCGTCTCGGCCGCCCGCCGGCTCGCCCCGCGCGACACCGGCCTGCTGCGCAAGAGCCTCGGCCTGATCCTGCGGCGGCCGCGCCGGCGCAAAGGCGGCGACAGCTACCTCGTCATCGGCGCGCGCACCGGCTTCGGCCAGACCGTCAGCCGCGGCGGCCGCTCGCGCTACGCCGACCCGAGCAAATATGCCCACCTCGTCGAGTTCGGGCACTACATCGTCGCCCCGGTCAAGGGCGCCCGGCGCCGCCAGGGCAGCGCCCGCGCGCTCCTCTTCGTGCTCGCGCGCCCCTTCCTGCGCCCGGCCTTCAGCGGCTCCGTCGCCGCCGTGCGCGCCCGCCTCATCCAATACCTGCGCACCTACCTCGAGCGCCGCGCCCGCCGCGCGGCTACCCGGGCGCGTAAAGCAGCATGACTGCGACGATTTTTCACAGGAGAGCGCAGAGGAAGCAGAGGAACACTCTGCTATCTCTGCGCCCTCCTGTAAAACTGCTCCCGCGGCCGCGGGACTCATCCGGTCGGCGACATGATCTCGAACGAGACGATGGCCGTGAGACGGATGACACGCACACTGCCCTCGTTCGTGCAGTGCGTGAAAAAAGCAGGTGCGGTCTTCGGCAGCCAGATCAGATCACGTTCGGGCACACCCAGGGTATCGCCGTTCACCAGCCGGATGTTGAACGCAGCGAATGGTTCCTCCCGCAGGTGTTCTTGCAGCTCGCGCAGGATCTCTGCGTCGGGTCGTTCGTGTGGCTCTTGCATCTTCGGCCGAGCCTAGGCCTCCGCTTCCCCCGCGTCAACCCGGATGGCAGATAGGAGATAGCAGACAGCAGATAGCAGATAACAGATAGCAGATCGGTCCCCATCTCCCCCATCTCCCATCCCCCATCTCCCATCTCCCAGAATAGCAGATAGCAGATAGCAAAATGCATCAGATTTGTAACAGGAGCACGCAGAGGAAGCAGAGAAACACTCTGCTATCTCTGCGCCCTCCTGTAAAAACTGCTCCCGCGGCCGCGGCAGATAGCAGATAGCAGATCGGTCCCCATCTCCCATCTCCCATCTCCCATCTCCCATCCC
>Ga0214472_10004125_pt1 | contig 15320 bp, 12 predicted proteins | sample RVTome_6_FD_207662 | JGI IMG/M metagenome (GOLD analysis project Ga0214472, IMG submission 207662) | Soil microbial communities from uranium-contaminated site in the Upper Colorado River Basin, Wyoming, United States - RVT140D175 | ecosystem: Environmental > Terrestrial > Soil > Contaminated >...
CGCCAAGACGCCGAAGACGACGTTGGCGAGGCGCCGCTGCCGCGGGAACCAGACCCCCACCCCCCGCGGCTTCGGGTCCAGGTAGGGGACGAGCAGCAGGGCCAGGACCAGGAGGCCTGGCACCAGCACCCCACCCACCAGCGCGCTGAAGTGAACCAGCTCCTGCAGGCCCAGGAAGTACCAGGGGGCCTTCGCCGGGTTTGGCGTGCGGGTCGGGTTGGCGATCTCCTCGAGGGGGGCATCGAAGCTGAGCGCGACCACATGGAGCGCCACCAGGACCACGAGCAGCAGGATGAGCTCACGGAAGAGAAGGTGCGGCCAGGACATCACCTCCTCGTCGGGCTCGACCTCCTGGACCGGAACCCCAGGCCGATCGGTGAGGGCCATCAGGCCGTAGCTCCGCGTGGAGGGCGGGAAGGCTCCGGCGGCGCCCTCCTCCACGGGGACCGGGGCGGACTCCGCCGGAACGGCCAGGCCGCCATCCCGGCGCACGCGCCAGACGTGGACCGCCACCAGCAGGAAGATGGCCACCGGGAGGATGACGCAGTGCAGGACGTAGAAGCGCAGGAGCGCGCCGGGCCCGATCGTGTGCCCGCCCAGGAGCAGATGCTTGAGCTGCTCGCCCACGAGGGGTGCGTACGCGGCGATGTTGGTGCCGACGGTGATGGCCCAGAAGGCGAGCTGGTCCCACGGGAGGAGGTAGCCGGTGAAGGAGAGGACCAGCGTCAGGAGCAGGAGGCCCACGCCCACAACCCAGTTGAACTGCCGCGGCGGCTTGTAGGCGCCGGTGAAGAAGACGCGGCACATGTGGAGGAAGACCACGAAGACCATGGCGTGGGCCGCCCAGCGGTGCATGTTCCGAAGGATGGTCCCGAAGGTCACGACGAACTTCAGGTCCTTCATGCTGCGATAGGCCTCGGGGGGATGGGGCGTGTAGTAGAGCATCAGGAAGACGCCGGTGACGGTCAGGACCAGGAGCAGGAAGAGGCTGATGAGACCCAGGCCGAGGCTGTACGAGAAACGCAGGCTCTCCGGCCGCACCTTCGCGGGGTGCACGTGGAGGAAGAGGCTCGAGATCATGGCGGCCGCGCGGTCCTTGTCGGTGCGCGGCCACCCCACGCGGAACACCGAGCGTCCCAGCTCGCGCCCTGCCCGTTGGATGCGTGCCCAGCCCATGGCTCAGGCCTTGAAGCGGTAATCCGGGTCCACGAGCCGTTGCTCGTCCACGACGAGCTCGCCCCGCGCGGACAGGCTCAGGCCGAACCAGGCGAGCGCGCGAGGCGCCGGGCCGCTTACGACGCGGCCCAGGCCATCGAACGCGCTGCCGTGGCAAGGGCAGGTGAAGCCCTGGCTCTGCTCGTGGCGGACGTTGCAGCCCAGGTGGGTGCAGACCGACGAGATCGCATAGAAACCCTGGGGGCTGTTGAAGACGAAGAGGCGACGCTCGGGGAGAAAGGTGGCAGAGCCGGGAGGAAAGTCCTGGGGCAGACCGACGGCGAATCGGCTCGGGGGCTCGTAGAGCACGTTGGGGAACAAGAAACGGACGGTGGCGGCCGTGAACCCCAGGATTCCCGCCGCGATGCTCGCCGTCCCCGTGGCGAAGAGGAATCGCCGGCGCTCGGGGTCGGTATCCTTCCTGGGCGCAGGGCTGTCGGTCACGGCCGTTCCTCCATCTCCTCCGCGAAGAGCTGGAGCGAGGCGGCCGGGGAGTCGTCGACCTCGAGCAGCTCCATGGTGACGGCCCCGGTCGGGCACCGATCCGCGCACAGCCCGCAGCGGATGCAGCGCTCCTCGTCCTTCAGGATGGCCCCGGCGGCATCGCTGGTGCCCAGGGCGCCCTGCAGGGCCTGGAGGCGCTCCGCATCGCCGGTGAGGCGGGCGAGAGACACCAGCTTCAGGCAGTTCTCCGGACAGACATCCACGCACCCCCCACACAGGATGCACTTCTCGGAGTCGAAGATCGGGCTCACGTTGCACCAGAGGCAGCGCTCGCCCTCCCGTCTCGCCTGGGTCTCGGAATAGCCCTCCTCGATCTCGCGGAAGCCGGACCGCCGCTGGACCGGAACGCAAGGGACCGGCTGCCGGGGGATTCGGTCGTAGCGCTCGGCCCAACGCCGGAGCGGCAGCCGGCGGAAGCGCAGGGGCGGGCGTTCGAGACGTTGGCCGCCCAGCCAGCGGTGGATGGCGAGGGCGGCGCGCTTGCCGTCCGCCGCCGCCTCGATGACGATCCGCGGGCCGAAGGCCAGGTCGCCGCCGCAGAAGACGCCAGGAGACGTCGTGGCGAGCGTCTTCGGGTCGACCTTGACGAGGCCGCGCGGGGTGGTCTCGACGTCGGGATCGCCAGCCAGGCTCGAGAGGTCGGGCGTCTGGCCGATGGAGAGGATGACCGTGTCGCACTCCAGCCGCCGCTCGCTGCCTGGCGCGAAGGTCGGGTTGAACCGGCCGTCGGTGTCGAAGACCGAGGTCACGTCGAGGGTCTCGAGGGCCATCACCTTTCCGGCCTTCCCCAGGATGGCCTTGGGCCCACGGCCGGGAAACAGCTGGATCCCCTCCTCCTCCGCTCCCGCGATCTCCTCCAGCGACGCGGGCATCTCGTGGCGGCGCTCCAGGCAGGCCATGCTCACCTGGCGCGCCCCCAGGCGGAGCGCGGTCCGGGCGGCGTCGATGAGCGTGTTGTCGTAGCCCCAGGACGTGAGCAGGGCTTCGGCCCGCTCCGGGAGCGCCCCCCCGGCCTCCGCGGCCGCGTAGCGGAGGGCGGTCCGGGCCACGTCCACCGCGACGTTGCCTCCTCCCACCACCACCACGTGCGCGCCCAGGCGCACGTGGTAACCGAGGTTCGCGTTGAGCAGGAACTCCACGCCGTTGATCACGCCGTCGAGGTCGACCCCGGGAATGTTGAGATCGCGCCCGCGCGAGGCCCCCAGGGCGAGGAAGACGGCGGCAAAGCCGTTGCGGCGCAGGTCGGCGATCGTGAAGTCCTGGCCCAGGCGCCACTCGAGCTGCAGCTCGACCCCCATGCGGAGGACGCGCTCGACCTCGGCCCGGATGATGTCCCGCGGGAGGCGATACTCCGGCACACCCTGGTAGAGCATGCCCCCCGCCGCCGTCGCGCCGTCGAAGACCGTCACGGCGTACCCGAGGAAGGCGAGGTCGTGGGCGCAGGCCAGGCCGGCGGGCCCCGCCCCCACCACGGCGATGCGGGCCGGCTGGCCCTCCACCCCCACCGCAACTCCGAGCGGGGGAAGCTCCTCCGGAGCCAGCCCGGAGACGGTGTTCTCCACGCCGTGGCGCTCCGTCAGGGTGCGCTTCAGGGCGCGGATCGAGATGGGCTCGTCGAGCTTCCCCCGGCGACAGCGAGCCTCGCAGGGGTGCGCGCAGATGCGGCCACAGACCGAGGTCCAGGGGTTCGGCGCGTGGGCGATCTCGTATCCCCGGCGGTACTCGCCCTGGGCCACGGCCCGCACGTAGGCCCCGGCGTTGGTCCGCACGGGGCAGCCACTCCGGCAACTGATCAGGTCGAGGAAATACCGGGCGAGGGGAAGGACGACGGGGTACCTGGCCAGCACGGTCGCTCCCTCAGCGCGTCAGCGTCAGATCCACGGTCAGGGCCTTGCCGCCCTCGACCGTCACCTCCTGCTGGACGGGCTTGAGCCTCTCGCTCCAGGCCACGAGCTTGTAGGCTCCCGGAGCCACGCCCTTGATCTCGAACCGCCCGCTGGCGTCCGTGGCCGCGAAGTAGGGCGTATCCAGCACGACCACGAACCCCTCCATCTCCGGGTGGACGCGGCAGAGCTGCGTGTAGGCACCCGGCTTGCCGAACTTGTACTCGCGCGCCTGGCCGGTGGGCCACGTTCCGAGGTTGTACTTCCCTTCGGGAGAGAAGACGTTGTGCGGCACGGAATCGCTGTTGAGGAAGCGGACGGTGGTTCCGGTCACGACCGGCAGCACGTGCGGGATGAACTGCATCTGTTTCTGGTCCATCTCCACCGACTGTTTCGGCGGCGTCACCGCCAAACTCGGCGCAGTCAAGCTCACCACTACGCCCGCGTTCGTTCGCATGCTCTTGGCCACGACCGTGCCGGAGACCGAGCCGACCTCGGCTCCCTGGCACGGCATCCCCAGCGAAGCCATCGCCACCGCCGCTGCCCCCGCGAACAATCGCATCCTCATCGATCAGCCCTCCCCTCTGTCTTCCTTGTGGGCACGCAGCCCCCTAGAAGGCGAAGTCAATCCCTACGAGATAGCGGTCGTGACCCTTGCCGGGATCGTCTAGGCGCATCTGGGCCTCGAGCGTGAACTTGACGTTTGCGCGAGCCATGAGAATCAAGGCCGGAACCAGGAACTTCTGGTCGGCCGGATCGGGCCGCACGGAGAAGTCCTGTTGGATCTGGCTGTACCGCAGCAGGCCCACGAGCCATGGATAGAACACGTAGCTGCCTTCCACGAACCAGGCGTCCGTGTCGATCGATTCCCCCGTTCCGCGCGGGTCGTCGTCGCTCTGCCGCATATAGAGACCGAAGACGTTCAGGTCGCGGAACCACCAGTCGAACTCGCCGCCGACGACGCTGAAGCTGTTCTCGATCTCCGACTCGGCCGAAACCGTCACCACCCCCGCCCCCGGGCTCCCGCTCAAGGCCGTCGTGCTCCCCTCGTACGTGTTCTTGGACTTCCCCGCGTAGCCGAAGACGCCAACCTTGAAAGAGTCGTCCCGCCAGAACTCGATGTCCTGGGACATCTCCCCGCCGCCCAGCTCTCCGTAGCCGCCAATCTTGTAGGCGATGCGCCCGAACACGTCCTTCCGGTCGTTCGAGTCGATCAGGCCCTGGCCATTGACGACCCCGGCCGCCCAGGTGAGGCCTCCCTTTCCCTTCGGGCCGTTCCGGGCCCCCCAGATCTGGATGCCTGCTTGCCCGTCGCGGAACCTCCAGCGGTCCTCCCCGGTGTTGGCGTTGATGGACAGCGTGGCCGTCGACCCATTGGGGTTCGCGACCGAGAGCGTCCGCGAGCCGGGCGTCGTCCGGACGTCGTAGGGGCTGTAGTGCGCCGCCGTGAGCCGCAGATGGTCCTCGATGGGATGCGCCGTGACCGAACCCACGCGTACATGCAGCCACGCGCGCGGGTCGTACTGCAGGGCTGCGTCCATCCCCAACTCGTTCTCGTTGCCTTCGTTCTCGACCTCGAGCTCGCCGAAGAACGAGAACGCCTCGCCCAGCGTCCCCCCCGTGAGCAGCTCGAACTCGTGGGGAAACTCGAACGTGGTGGTCTGATCGTCCTCAAAGGCACTCGCACGCGAGATCGCCAGCACTGCCAGCGGTGGAATACCCGGGATGTCCGAAGGCCAGAGCGCCTGCGGAAACAGCTTCTTGTAGCCCTCGGCCCCCAGACTCACAGGGGGCTCTTTGGTGGCCTCGGAATCCTGGCCACCGGGAAAGCGATACCCGTTGTTCCGGAAGGCCTTGCCGAAGTAGTTCAACTTGGGGAAAGCCACGTGGCACGTCGAGCAGCTCGTGCGGTACTTCCGCGACCATGCGGGGATCGCCAGCACGTCCACCGTCGAAAAGAGAACGATCAGTGGGACGCTCACCCAGAGGACACACGCTCTTCGATGGGACATTGCTTCTCCTTGTCGCCCGGCTGGGCCTTGGTAACTCGCGTCTGAGGCACAGATAGAGACAACAATCGTGCCGACGGCTGATGGAGGACTAAAGTCCTGTGGCGGTTTGGGATTGAAGGCGTTGAGCCCCTGATACCCGCGGCCGACTGTCTGTCAGAGAGTCGGACACTACGGAGCGAAGTGCAGGCGGGTCAGTCTTTTGGCGATTGTGTACGATATCCGGACGGATGGAGGGTCGAGTCCAGCAGCTTCCGGTAGAGCGTGTCTCGCGAGATGCCGAGCAGAAGGGCCGCCTGGCTCTTGTTGCCGTGGCTGAGCCTCAGGGCCTCATCGATCGCCCAGCCCTCGAGCTCGTCCAGCTTGAGGTGCGTGTGGACCGGCGCAGAAGTGGGGCAGACGCGCCGTCGGCGCAGCCACGCGCGGACGTCGTCGGCCCGGATCGAGCGGTGCTGCGGGGGCAGCGTGACGCTGAGCGCCTCCAGGAGGTTCTCGAGCTCCCTCACGTTGCCCGGGAACGGGTAGCCGGCCAGCAGCTCGAGGGCATCGGCGTCGATCCCTTCGACCGTGCTCACGCTGCGCGCTCGCAGGCGGGCGAGAAAATGGGCGACGAGGTGCGGGACGTCGTCGCGCCGCTCGCGCAGCGGGGGCACCTCGATCAGCAGGACCGAGAGCCGGAAGAACAGGTCCGGGCGGAGTCGCCCGTCGCGCAGTTCGGTCAAGCTGCGGTTGGTGGCGGCAATGATGCGCACGTCCACCCGCCGGCTCTCCAGCCCTCCCACGGGCCGGATCTCCCCGTCTTGGAGGACCCGCAGCAATTTGGCTTGGACCTCGACCGAGAGCTCCCCGATCTCGTCGAGGAAGAGCGTTCCCCCGTGCGCCCCCGCGAAAAGCCCCGGGAAGTCGCGATCGGCCCCGGAAAAGGCTCCCCGGCGATGGCCGAACAGTTCGCTCTCCACCAGCTCCCGCGGCAGGGCTGCGCAGTTCAACGCCACGAAGGCCTTCGACACCCGCCGACCTCCTGCGTGGATCGCCCGGGCCACCAGCTCCTTGCCGGTGCCGGTCTCGCCCGCCACGAGCACCGGGGTGTCGCTGCGGGCCGCGGCCCGGGCCCGCTCGAAGACCGGTCGCATGCGCGGCGAGCGGCTCACGATGCGATCGAGCCCGCACAAGTCGTCGACGAGGTGGCGGAGATTCTCGACCCGGTCGCGCAGGTCAGCCGCCTCTAGAACGCGCCCGACCTCCTTGCGGAGGAGCTCCTCCGAGAAGGGGACGGCCACGAAGTCCTCGGCGCCCCTGCGGATGGCCTCGGTGGCGTGCTCGATGGTGGGGTGAGCGCTCAGGACGATGACGGCCAGATCGCCGCGATGCTGCCGTGCGGCCTGGAGGAGGTCGAGGGCGCCGTCGTCAGGGGCCGCTTCAAAGAGGATCAGGAGCCGGAGGCCGTGATGCCGGTCGAGGAGATCGAGGGCCGAGGGCCCAGGCTCTGCTGCTTCGACTTGATGGCCTGCGAGCAGCGTGGCGAGCCTTGCCCTGAGCTCGCCGTCCGCGACGGCGAGCATCACACGTGGCTCCCGGGTCACCCCCATGGTCCGCCATCCCCTTGGGTGTGTTGTCCAATCCTCGACGCACGAGAATGATAGCTCAGTCACCTACCGCTGTCGGCGCCCCGGCGCCGGTGGGGCCCGATGCCGTCAGTCACTCCATGCGGCCCACCTACGTGGCATCTGATCCGCAGCTTCCTCCGAAGCAGATCGGCGGCGGCTTCTCCTCCTCCGGCGGGCAAGCCGGCCGGCCCCTGCGGCTCCCTCTGGGCGCGCCGCCACCGCCTCAGCGCTAGTCCTGGTTTCGGAGTTCCGCCTCCGCGCGGAACCAGTCCTCCAGCTCCCGACCGACCTCACCGCCCCGAGCAAGATAGAGCTCGAAGGCCCGCGCCACGATCCGCTCCGGCGAGACCAGCGTCCCCATCGCTCGAGCCGGCTCGGCGGCCCTCATCGCCATGTCTGTGGCTCTCGTGGAACGCTTCATTGTCATGACTCCACTTTCTCCTGAACGTCGAGGCCGATTCCCGACGTCACATCAAAAACCTGTCTCATCCACGGCATCTCGAACAACCCTGAAGAGCCTGCCGGAGAGGCTCGCGAAGGCCCTCGACGAGCAACGAGTTTGGCCCCTCCACCTTGACCAGCCGAGGGCCGCCACGCTCCTGCGGCACGCGGCGTCCTCAGAGGACGGTACGGCCGGCCGGCAAGCGGCGGCTGTGAAGCGCCCACAGAAGCTCGCCTTCGTTGAGTTCAGGTCCGGCCTCGTTCGCCACCGTGCACAGAGGGGTTTACGGTCAACAAGGGCGTGACCTACCTGTTCTCGAGCCGGCGTAACCCTCGAGGTGGTCGAGAGTCGTCTCCGGCAGGTGGGACTCGCCGTACACGTCGTAGAGAATCTGGAGCTCGGGCCAGGTGAGGCGCGTGGCGTGGAGCATCCAGGAGAGGAACGACTGCCCCTCGACGTCGTACCCCAGGTCGAGCAGCGCTCGCAGGGTCAGCGAGGCGTCGCGCAGCCAGCAGAAGCGGTAGTCCCAATTGCGCACACCACCGATCTTTTCGGGCAGCGAGGTGGTCAGGGCGGCGATCACCGCGCCCGAGGGGGCGTAGGTCATGAGCTTGAGCGTGATCGCGCTGCGCATCACGGCCTGGCGGTACGGACCCCGGTACCGGCTGCGGGCCGACCAGGCCTCCCACGATTCCCGCGAGCCCTCCACCTGGCGCTCGGCCGCCTCGCCGAAAGGCCGGGTCACCAGGGGCAGGCCGGCGCCGAAGAAGAGCGAGAGGTAGCGCCGCTCGCCGGGCCGGAGCGTGACCCGGCCGCGGACCCCGCGAGCGCCGTCCGTCCGCCCGAGCCGGATGTCGCTGCGGAGGGCCAGGGCCCGGCCGCGGTGCTCGCACACCAGGCCCACCGCCCCCTGCTCGGTCAGACGGGGCGCGGCGCGGCCGTAGTCGGGACGGGGATCGTAGACGACCTCCACCGTCACCTGGCCGTCCACGCACTCCACCTTGCGGAGCAGCTCGTGCTCGGGCCAGAGCTGGCGGCCCTTGACCTCCTCGCCGGCCACCGGCATCAGGTCGGTCAGCCGCAGGACCCCCGAGGCGGTGGTGAAGGTCGTCTCCAGGACGGCGCTGTCGCCCAGGCAGCCCCGTGTCACGTCGGACGGACCGTCGGGGGCGATGGCGAAGCAGCCGCCGGCGCGCGCGTCGAGGATGGCGCCGAAGATGGAGGGGCTGTCGAAGCGGGGCAGGCAGAGCCAGTCGACGCTGCCCTGCCGCGACACCAGCGCCCCCGACCGGCAGTCGCCGATGATGGCGTAGTCGCCGATCGGTGGGTAGGCCTTCGGATCTCCGGCCATGGTTCCGATCCTGGCCCCGGGCCAGGGACCCGTCAACGTCCCTCCAGATCGCGGTTCTGGCCGCCGGCTAGCAGCAGCCAGGGGCGCACGCTCCGTCCGCGCAGCCCGCCGGGTCGACCTCGGGGACGTCGCCGTCGGGCTCGATCAAGGCGAAAGCGCCCTTGTAGGGCGCGTGCGAGAGCTTGGCCAGCGTGTCGGTGCAGACCTCGATCTCCTGGCCGCGGGGGAAGAGGTGACCCTCCTCGTCCATGACCGACACGTAGGGGCCCAGGTAGACCGCGCGGTGCCCCTTGAAGACGCAGCCGGCCTTCTTCGCGAACTTGAAGCCACGCACGGTGATCGAGAAGAAGTCGTACCCTTCGACCTCCTTCCAGAACTGCTTCTTGAGGACCGCCAGGCCGAAGAACCCCGCCTTCTCCAGCTCGCCCATGAACTCGTCTTCCGAGAGCGCGCCCGAGATGCACTCGCCCCAGAGATGGACGTTCACGGTGAGGTCGGGCGGGAGCCTCTTCTCGGAGACGATGTCCGACACCACGACGCGGCCGTGGTCCCTGAGGACGCGCCACATCTCGCGGAACACCTTGGGCTTGTCGGCCGAGAGGTTGATCACGCAGTTGGACGTGACGAGGTCCGCGGTCGCGTCTCCCACCGGGACCTCCTCCAGGAAGCCCTTCCGGAACTCCACGACGTCGTAGCCGAGCTTCTCGGCCACTTGCGTCCTGCTCTGGCCGGCGACGCCGAGCATCGGGTCGGTCATGTCCACACCGATCGCGCGGCCCCCCGGCCCGACCTTCTTCGCGGCGATGAAGACGTCGATGCCGGCCCCCGATCCGAAGTCCACCACCGTCTCGCCCGGCTCGGCGGCCGCGACGCTCATGGGCCCGCCGCAGCCGTAGAAGCGGTCGATGACCTCCTTGGGGATGTGGGCGGTGTCGGCGCCGTCGTAGTTGATGGGGCAGCAGAGCGCGGCCTGGGGCGTCTCCGCGGCCCGGGCGTAGAACTCCTGCACGAGGGCGTGCGGCTTCTCGGGGTCCATGGAGAGGACGCAGTTCGAGTGGGAGGTCTGAACGGGGGCGTAGGCGTCGAGGTCGCCGCCGGGAGCGCAGGCGAGGTTCCGATCACCCATCGCGTGGTAGATGGTCGGCGCGTCATAGCCCGTGACGGTCCGGTGGGCCTGCCTGCCCTCCGAGGCCAGCTCGAAGATGCGGTCGGTGATGAGCCCCTGGTAAAGATCGCAGTAGGGATCCAGGTAGTCGAAGGACCCGTCGCCGTTCATCGGCGTGCGGCCGAGCGAGTAGGAGAAGGAGTGCTCGAGGTCGCCGCCGCCGCAGAGGAACTTGAACTGGCAGGTGTTGCAGACGGGCTTCTGCGCGACGGTGAACGACCGGAGGCGCCGCGCGACGTCGGAGCCTTCCAGGAGCGCTCCGAGGTTCCCCCCCTTCCAGCGGCCGATCTGCAGCACTTCATACTGCACGGTGGCCGCGCTCGGGAAGACTCGGCCGTCCGAGTAGACGCAGAGGCTCTCGACGCCGGCGTTCGAGAGGTCGATGCGCGTCCCGGGCGCTCCGTTGACGCGTGCCCGGAAGGAGGCCACGTTGTCGATCACGACACCCAGCCGCTCGGCCTCCACCTGGGCCTCGCGCAGGGCCGCGTGGAGGGCGGCCGGGGCGACGAACGAGCCGTTCAGGCTCGCCCAGCGTCCCTTCCTGTGGATCCAGAGCAGGTGCCAGCTCGAAGCACCGGTGTCCTTGACCAGCCGGACCATGGCCTCCATCTCGCCGACGTTGCCCTTCGTGATCACGGTGGAGATCGTCGGCGCGAAGCCGGCCGCGACCAGCATCCGGATGCCGGCGAGGGCCCGCTCGAAGGTCCCTTTGCCGCGTATGGGATCGTTCGTCTCGGGCGTGGCGCCGTCGAGGCTCACCTGCAGGCTCAGGAGCTTCGGGTCCTGGCGCTTCAGCGCCTCGAGGACCGAGCCGCGGAACAGGAGGCCGTTCGTCAGCACCCGGAGCTCGCGGCCGTGAGCGCCGGTCACGCGCGCGATCAGGTCGAAGATGTCGCGGCGCAGGAACGGCTCGCCGCCGGTGAGGTAGAAGCGGCGGACGCCCAGGCCGGCCGCCTCGTCGACCAGGGCCGTGACCCGCTCGCGGCCCATCCCCTTGTCACCATCGGGGCCCGACGACACGAGACAGTGCTCGCAGGCCAGGTTGCACGAGTTGTTCGTGTGGATCCACAGCTCCCGCAGCCTGGGCTCGAGGTAGTGGGCGCGTCCGGGGTAGGCCGGCGTGGCGAAGGGCCCTGCTGCCGCGAAGCCCCGCCGGGCCGCCTCGCGCACGAGCCGGTTCACGTGGAGCCATGCCTTGGGGCCAAGAACGCCGAACTCGCGGGCGTAGTGCGCCGCGACCTCGTCGAGCGTCGAGCGGCCGTCGAGCCAGGACAGGATCCGCGCGCCACGGGCGTCGGTGGCGATCCAGTTCGGGGTCTCGGGGTCCAGGAGGACGACGAGGCCGTTCCGCTCCATCACCACGTGGCGGGGAGCGTGCCACCGGGTGTTCTCGGTCGGGTTATCCAGGCTCATTTCGAACCTCACGAGTAAAGGGCCCCCGCCGCGGCCGCGGCCAGCGCCGAGATGGCGGCCGCCACGGGCAGCGTCGTGACCCAGGCGGCCAGGATGTGGGCCACGGCCTTCCAGCGCGCCTCACCGGTCGCGGCTCCGATCCCGAAGAGCGCTCCGCAGGAGACGTGGGTCGTCGAGACCGGGAGGCCGAGAGGCGAGGCCAGCGTCACGAGGGCCGCCGTGACCAGGTTGGCCGTGAAACCCTGGCCGTGGTTCAAGGGGGTGATGCCGAAGGAAACGGTCTCGGCGACGCGCCGCGCCGCCAGGACGCCGCCGATGGCCATCACCACGGCGGTGGTGGACATCCCCGCGCCGGCCCCCAGGGCGCCGGCGCCGACGAGCAGCGCCACCATCTTCGGCGTGTCGTTGAGCCCCCGGGCAAAGCCCACGGCACCCGCCGTTGCGAGGTGGGCGCGGTCGAGCAACGACTGGGCTGGAACGCCGAAGAGAGCGCCCCGATAGCGCCTTTCGCAGCGCTCCACACTGTCCACTGCGAGCGTGATCCCGCTGGCCAGGCGCACGGTCCCGGCCCCGGAGACGTACGCCGCCGCCTGCTCGACGCCCCCGATGCAGACGCACGTCTCTTCGCTGATTCCCGCCGCCACCCGTGCCGAGTGCAGGGCGGCGTAGAGTCCCGCGGCGAGGGCCAGCGCGACGAAGGGCGAGAGCAGGAGCGGGAGGACGAACGACCCACCGAGGGTGGCGTACCCCAGGTTCGCGGGACCCGCGAGGACCATCCCGGCGCCGACCAGGCCACCGGTGAGCGCATGTGTCGTGGAGATCGGGAACCCGAAGCGCGTGGCGAGCAGCACAGCAGCGGCGGCGCCCATGGCCACGGCCAACAGGAACGCTGGATCGGCGAGCACCTGGTCCGCCACCAGCCCCTTCCCGGAGAAACGCTCCACGAGGCCTTCGGACAGCAGGAGAGCCGTGAGTGAGCCCGCGAGGGTCGAGGCCGTTGCCCAGGCGAGCGCCGCTCGGTAGCCGAGCGAGCGGCTCCCGTAGAGCGTGGCGACGCCCTTGAAGTTGTCGTTCGCGCCGTTGGCGAAGCCCAGGCCCAGGACCGCGAGAACCAGCAACGCCGTCACCCCGTCCTCCCTCCGCCTTAGATCCGCTCCAGTCGGGCGGGGTTGGCGGCCGACTGGACGGCCGCGGCCACCGCTGCCTGCGCGTCGAGCGTTGGGATCACGACCGAGACCTTCGGCTCATCCCGCACAGCAAGAGCTTATCGCCAGACAACCCCGGAGGCTGTTAGCTCCCTAACAGCCTCGCAATCGCTGCGCCGCGTGCCTGTATTCCCAAGGAAGGTGTTGATGCCGTTCACGTCGCCCGAGTGAGGCCGTGCTCGACGATGCCGCCCGGGATCACATGGCGGAGGCCTACGAGGACGCCCTCATCTGCATCATCACCAAGCAGGACTTCATGGACATGCTCCGCTCCCACCCTGACCTCGGTTTCAAGGTCACCAAGCTGATCGGCTTCCGCCTGAAGACGTTCCGGAGCCGGGTGGAGAAGCTCCTCTTCAAGGGGGCCCCGGCACGGCTGGCGGCGACGCTCCTCGACCTCGCGCGGGACCACGGCGTGCAGGACGCCCAGGGGATCTGCTTCCCCTGAAGCTGAGCCAGCAGGATGGCACCGGCGCGCGCGGCGGCGAATAATCACGGGGATGTCCCCGCCCGCACGGAAAGGCGCGTCGCGCGCCGCCCACCGCTACCTGGCCTCGCGCACGCGGCTGGGGGTCAAGTTCGGCCTCGAGACGATCCGCGCCCTGCTGGTGCGCCTCGGCCATCCCGAGGCCGCGTTCGCCTCGCTCCTGGTGGCCGGCACGAACGGGAAGGGCTCGGTCGTGGCCTATGTGGATGCGGTGTTGCGCGCATCGGGACGGAGGGTCGGCCGCTACACCTCGCCCCACTTGTCCCGCGTGAACGAGCGGATCGCGGTGGACGGACGCGAGATCACGGATGCCGCTCTCCAGGCGGCGGTCGGCCGCGTGCGCGAGGCGGCCCAGGCCCTCGTGCGGGCGGGCACCATCGCCGCCCATCCGACCTACTTCGAGGCCCTGACCGCCGCCGCCCTCGTGCATTTCCGCGCGCGGAAGGTTGACGTGGCGGTCCTCGAGGTCGGGATGGGCGGCCGCCTGGACGCCACCAACGTCGTGGACCCGGCGGCCTCCGCGATCGTCAGCGTGGACCTCGACCACGAGGCCTACCTCGGCCGGACGCTGGGTGCGATCGCGCGGGAGAAGGCGGGCGTGCTCCGGTCCGGACGGACCACCGTCCTGGGACCGCTGGCCCCGGAGGCCAGGGATGCGCTGGCGGAGCGCGCCCGTGCCTTGGGCGCCAGGCTCGTGGACGCGCGCAGTGGGATGAAGGTCCGCCAGCGCGCGGACGTTCTCGACGTCGAGACCCCGCGGGGCACGTACCGCGGCCTGCGCCCGCTGCCGGGCGGCCACCAGGTGGACAACGTGCTCGTGGCCATCCGCCTGCTCGAGGAAGCGCGCGCGGCCGGCCTCGCGTGCGACCTGGGGTCGTTCGCGGCCGCCGTCGGGCGTGTCCGCTGGCCGGGCCGGCTCGAGCGGATCCTTGGCCGGCCGCCGCTCCTGCTCGACGGCGCCCACAACCCCGCGGCGGCGCGGGCCCTGGCCGCCCACCTGCGCGGCATCGGTCCCTTCGTGCTGGTGTTCGGCGCCATGCGCGACAAGGACGTCCGCGGCATGGCGGAGGCCCTCTTCCCGCTCGCGCGGGACGTGGTCCTCACGCGCCCGCGCGTGGACCGCGCCGCGCGCCCGGAAGAGCTCGCGGCGAGAGCGGGCGGTCTGGCCGGCGGCGCGCGCCTCGAGGATCAACCGCGCCGGGCGCTGGCCTGGGCGCGGCGCCGGGCGCGGGACGGCGGCACGGTGGTCGTGGCGGGCAGCCTCTTCCTGGTGGGCCAGCTGCGCGGGGCGCTCACCACGGCGAGCCGGGCCGGCGCGGCGGCAGCAGCCTCGCGATCGCGTCGCGCACGTCGGGGCCGCTCCACTTCACCGAGCCGAGCCACACCGCGGCCACCTTCCCGGAGGCGTCGATGAGGTAGGCCTCCGGCAGCTGCCAGGAGCCGTAGGCCTGCCGCAGCGCGTGCCCGCCGGGATCCTGCAGCACGGGGAACGTGACCTGGTGCCTCTGCACGAAGCGCTCCAGGGACGCGCGCTCCTGGTCGGCGGAGACGCCGATGACCGCGAGGCCGCGGGGGAGCAGCCGGCGGTGCAGGCGCTCGATGTCGGGGATCTCCGCCTCGCAGAGGTGGCAGTCGGAGAGGAACATCACCAGCAGCACGGGCCGGCCGCGGAACGAGGAGAGGCGGGTCTTGCTCACCGCACCCAGCGAGCGCAGCTCGAGGTCCGGGGCCTGTTGCCCGACCTTCACCAGCGTGGCCTCGGGCGAGCGGAACCACCAGAAGCCCAGCACCACTCCCACCACGATCGCCACCGCCAGGAACGAGCGGACCGCCGCGTCGCGCACCATCGCGAAGATTGTAAGTCGGGGCGGGCGGCGGCGCGCCGCGCGCTAGAATTCCGTGATGGCCCACTTCTCCCCCGACGTGAGCGCGGTCCGGGACGACCTCGTGGCCCTGCGGCGAGACCTCCATTCGAACCCGGAGCTGGCGTGGGCGGAGCGCCGCACGGCCGCCCGCGTGGCCGCGTTCCTGGAGGGCGC
>Ga0214472_10004126_pt1 | contig 15320 bp, 12 predicted proteins | sample RVTome_6_FD_207662 | JGI IMG/M metagenome (GOLD analysis project Ga0214472, IMG submission 207662) | Soil microbial communities from uranium-contaminated site in the Upper Colorado River Basin, Wyoming, United States - RVT140D175 | ecosystem: Environmental > Terrestrial > Soil > Contaminated >...
CGAAGGTGTCGTCATCGATCTTGAACTGAAGAGGGGGCGCGCTCGCTTGGACGGGGCGTCAGACGATGAATTGGTTGCCCTTGTGGCGCATGGCGATGAGGCAGCCTGTCGGTGTCTTGTTGATCGTCATTTGTCGCGCGTCATCGCCGTCGCGCGCCGCATGATGGGCAATCAGGCCGACGCCGAAGAAGTCGCGCAAGAGGTCTTTCTGCGCGTCTGGACCCATGCCGCGCGCTGGGAGCCGGGCAGGGCGCAGTTCACCACTTGGCTTCACCGCGTCGCGACCAATCTGTGCCTTGATCGGCTGCGTCGCCGCACGACGGACGACCTGGACTCCATTCCCGAACCCGTGAGCGAGGAGCCGGGGCCCGATGAATTGCTGGAGCGGTGCGATCTGGCCAAAAGGGTCGATATGGCTTTGCAGGCTTTACCCGACCGACAGCGTGCCGCCGTGACGTTGACGCATTATCAGGGCCTGTCGAATATCGAAGCCGCCGAGGTGCTGGCCATCAGCGTCGAAGCGGTGGAATCCCTGTTGGGCCGCGCCCGACGCGCCTTGCGCCTATCGCTTGTTGCGGAACGTCAGGATGCGACGGAACGATAGGGTTTGAGACGTATAAGAGATAATAAGGGGGATGGCCCCCGAAAGGCTTGAAGATGGAAATGGTTGTGACACTGGATCGGTTGCGCGAAATGGTGGAGGCCTATGGGGCCGCCGCGCATCGCTGGCCTCTGGCCGAGCGCGATGCGGCTCTGGCGCTTGTCGCCGCGAGCAGCGAGGCGCGCGCCCTCGTCGATGAGGCGCTGACGCTTGACCTCATGCTTGATCAGGCCAGTGCCGCCGAGCCCGCCTCTGCCGAACTTGTCTCGCGCATTCTGGCCGCGCGTCCCCGTGCTTTGCCCGTCACCCATGTGACGGCCCCGTCGGTGCCCAAGGGCCTGCTTGGTTTCTGGAAAGCCCGGTTGCACGAAATCTGGCCCTATGGCCCGACCGCCATTCCCGCTGGTGCATTGGCCGCATCGATCATGCTGGGTGTGACCTTCGGCGCGTCGATACCCGCCGCCACCATCGCGCTTGGCAATCTCGGTCTCACCGATCAGGTCGCTGCTGACACCCCAAATGATCTGGGCGACGATCTCGCCTTATTGGCTTTCGCCGATAATCAATATCCTCAGGAATGGCAATAATGAGTGATGCACATGATGTTTCAGCGCCTCCTCCGGCTGCGCCGCGCCGCTGGCTAGGGCCTGCCTTTCTCGTCTCTATGGTCATCAATCTTTTTCTTCTGGGTCTCATTGCCAGCGCTTTATGGATGCACCATGAGCCCAGAGGCGGACATGGCCCCTCGTCGTTCTTCTTTGGGGGCAGCATGTCTGATCTCAGCAAGGAAGACCGCACAGCCTTGCGCCAGATGATGCGCGCACAGTTCAAAACCATTCAGCCTCATCTGAAAGAGCTGGATCAATCACGCACCGACCTTGCCAAGGTCATCGGCGAGACGCCCTATGATCCAACCAGGGTCAGCGCGGTCTTTGCGCGTATCGAGCAGGCTCAAAGCGAAATCGGGCAGGTCATGCGAGAAGCCATGATCAAGGGATTTGGCGAGATGAGCGACGCCCAGCGTCAGCGTCTGGCAAAAGCCATGGAACGTAACGCCGAACACAAATGGAACCGCCGGAGAGCGCACCACCGTGATCGCGCCGACGACGATCAAGCCGATGGACCCGCCGCGCCTTGACCGTCTAAGCTCAAGCCCTGTTGCGTGAAAGGGCTGAGCGATGACCTGGTACGACAAGGCGATGTATGATGCAGAACGCCCCGTTGGCAGCTTCTGGGAAGACGATGCCGCACCGCTCGCCGCCAGCGTCGATCTTGGCCCCCTCACACATGATATTGAATGCGATGTGGCAATCATCGGCGGCGGCTACACGGGCCTGTCCGCCGCTTATCATCTGGCGCGGGATGCAAACATTGATGTCTGTGTGCTGGAGGCTGGCTCGCTGGGTTGGGGCGCATCGGGGCGCAATGGTGGTTTTTGTACGCTGCCACCCATGGGTCTTTCTTTTGCGCAACTGATCTCGCGTTACGGGATCGATGAGGCGCGGCGCTTTATTTCATCGCAGGTGGAAGCCGTGGAGCTTGTCGCCGCCATCGCGCGCGATGAGAATATTGATATTCAACCACAAGGGCAGGGCACCCTTCATGTTGCCCATGCGCCTGATCGCTTCGGCCAATTAAAAGAAGAAGCCGCATTTCTGGGCGACAGCTTCGGCCTTTCTGTCTCGCTGCTCTCGCGTGGGGAAATGGCCGAGACCCATTATGATTCCACTGAACAATTTGGTGCCTTACTCAACCACACGGGCTTCGGCCTCCAGCCCTTGCGTTTTGTTCGCGGGCTGGCCACCGCTGCCGCCCGGGCGGGCGCAAGGCTCCATGGCCGCTCCGAAGTTCTGCGTTGGGATCGAACAGGCGCTGGTCATCGCCTGATGACCGCCAGCGGCAGCCTGCGCGCGCGGCGGATTATCCTGGCCACCAATGGCTTTACCCGGCCTCTCCATGACGCAAATCTGTCAAATCGGCTGATCCCCGTGCTGTCTAATATAATAGTCACGCGTCCGATGAATCCTGATGAGCTTGTGGCACAGAATTGGCGGACGGACTATCCTTGCAGCAATACGCGAAACCTTCTCTTCTACTATCGCATGTTGCCAGACCATCGGTTTTTGTTCGGCGCGCGTGGCGATTTGACGGGTCGGCCTGAAGATGGCGCAAAAATGAGAGCGGCAATGGAACGACGTTTGGGCGAAGTTTTTCCGCATTGGAAAGACATTCCCACGACCCATTACTGGCGCGGTTTTGTTTGCATGACCGCTCGTCTCACTCCCGCCATTGGCCAGATGCCGGATGACGCCAGCGTCTATTTCGGTCTGGCCTATCATGGCGATGGTGTCGCCGCCGCGCCCTGGGCAGGATGGACATTGGCAAAACTCGTCAGCGGCCAAATCTCATTGGGCGATTTGCCCGCGCCCTTCCGGGGAATGCCGCCGCGCATTCCTCTGCCGTCGCTGCGTCGCTGGTATCTGCGCGCGGCGCTCGGGCTATATCATCTACGCGATAGATGATCGTCAGTCAGGATTTGGATTAGTTGGATATGGAAATGAGTGATCGTAAAAAGCCCGTCAATGAAGGTCGCGCGACGATAGCCGAGTTCAAGGCCTTTCTCGCCGAGCATGGTGATATTGATTACATCGATGCCATTTTTGTTGATATGTGCGGCACGGTTCGCGGCAAGCGCTTTCCGATCGAAGAGGCCGAACGTATTTTTACCTCCGGCATCCAGATGCCGAAATCGCTTTATTTTTTCGATGTCACCGGCGTCAACGAAGACATCCTCGGCATGGGCTTTTCCGATGGCGACCCCGATGCCCAGTCGCATCCCATTTCCGGCACCATCGTGCCCGTGCCCTGGGCGTCGATGAAGCAGGCGCAGGTCATGATGACCATGCAGGACGACGATGGGGCGCCGCTGTTGCTGGAGCCGCGCAATGTTCTGGCCAATGTTGTCGCCAGACTTGCCGACATCGGCCTCCACGCCGTCACCGCTTGCGAGTTTGAATTCTACGTGCTCGACCGTGAGCGTGATCGCAAGAACCTGCCGCAGGCACCGATCAATCCGGCAACGGGCGCGCGTGAAACCGCCAATGAAGTCTATGGCATCACCGAGCTAGACGGCTTCATGAGCCTGTTGAAGGAAATAGACGAGGCGGCTGCCAATCAGGGCGTTCCAGCGTCGGGCGCCACGGCTGAATTTGCTCCGGGTCAATATGAGATCAACCTCAACCATGAAGCCGATGCATTGGCCGCGGGAGACCATGCTGTCATGCTGCGCCACCTGATCAGTGGCATCACCCGCAAGCATAATTTTGTCGCGAGCTTCATGGCCAAACCTTTTGCCAACCAGACAGGCAACGGCCTGCATGTCCATTGCTCCTTGCTCGACGAGAACGGTAATAATATCTTCGACAATGGCACGGACGAAGGCAGCGATCATCTGCGTTATGCCATCGGCGGCCTTCAGGCGACGCTTGGCGATGCCATGGCGATCTTCGCACCCAATATCAATTCCTATCGCCGCTTTGAGCCCAATCTCTTTGTGCCCGTCAATGCGGCTTGGGGTTACAACAATCGCTCGGTCGCTTTCCGCGTGCCCGCGGGCGCAACCTCCAGCCGCCGCATTGAGCATCGCGTTGCAGGTGCCGACGCCAATCCCTATCTGGTTCTCGCCGCCATTCTGGCAGGCATGCATTATGGCATTGTCAACAGAATCGAGCCGACCGAACCTGCCGAAGGCAATGCCTGCGATGTCATGGACGATGATATTCCTTTTTATCTGCCCAGCGCATTGAAGCGCCTGCGTAATTCTGAAATCATGCAGGAATATCTCGGCAAACATTATGTCGATGTCTATGCCGAAACCAAGATGCTTGAATTCGACAAGTTCCAACGCACAATTTCACCTCTGGAATATGACTGGTATCTGTGACGCCTGAACTCGGGATCATCGAAGGTTTCTACGGTCGCCTCTGGACCTGGGCGGCGCGCGAGGAAACCGCTACCTTTCTCGCTCACCGCGGCTACAGCTTTTATCATTTTGCGCCCAAGGCCGACCTCTTCCTGCGCCGACGCTGGCGCGAGCCGCATCCGGCAGCAGATGCCGCAGGGCTTTCGAGCCTCGCCTATGTCTGCCATGCCCATGGCATGCGTTTCGGTGTCGGTTTGAGCCCCTATGAAATTTATCGCGACTTCAACGACGAGGTGCGCGACGCGCTGAAGCGCAAGCTCGATTTTCTCGACGAAATCGGCATCGACGATCTTGCCATTCTGTTTGACGACATGAGCGGCAACATTCCCGATCTGGCGCAACGTCAGGTCGAGATCACCCATTGGATCGCGGGGCACACGGTCGCCAGCCGCCTGCTGCTCTGCCCCAGCTATTACACTGACGATCCTGTCCTTGATCGCATCTTCGGCGCGCGGCCCGCAAACTATCTCGAAGACCTCGGGCGTCTGCTTGATCCATCTATCGAAATCCTCTGGACCGGCGAAGAGGTTTGCGCCCGCGAGTTTTCAACCGCGCATCTTGCCCGCGTCACCGCGCAATTGGGCCGCAAGCCTTTCCTCTGGGACAATTACCCGGTCAACGATGGCCCGCGCATGTCGCAATTTCTGCACCTGCGCGCTTTCACAGGCCGTCCGGCAAGCATCGCCGGCCACATCAGCGCCCACGGCGTCAACCCCGCCTCGCAATCACATTTGAGCCGCATCCCCTGCCTCACGCTCCCCATGTCCTATGAGCAGGGTGAGAATTACGCCTATGCCACCGCGTTGAAAGAAGCCACCACCGAAGTCCTTGGCGCTGACTTTGCCGAAGTCTTGATCAATGACCTTCTGGTGTTGAACGACAGCGGCCTCGACCGCCTCACCGAGGGCGCGGTCGAAAAACTCCGCGCGCGATATTCAGCCTTCGATCATCCCGCCGCGCGCGAAATCATCGACTGGCTCGATGGCGCCTATCGCATCACACAGGAAATCATGGAGTCGCAATAAGGGCGGTCACACCGGCAGGGTAAAAGTCACCTCGGTCCCCACACCTTCGGTGCTGGCAATCTTCAGTGTACCGCCATGCATTTCGACGAGCGAGCGCGATAGCGCAAGGCCGAGGCCCGTGCCCTTGTGCTTCTTGGAATGCTGGCTTTCCACCTGTTCAAAAGGCCGCCCGATCTTTGGCAGCGCATGAGCGGGAATGCCGATGCCACTGTCAGCCACGGTAATCGCCACCAGACCGTCTTTGCTTCGGCCTTCCACATGAATGCTGCCGCCTGCAGGTGTAAATTTGATGGCGTTGGAGAGCAGGTTCAGCATCACCTGTTTGATCGCCCGCTTGTCGGCGTTCACCTCAGGCAGATCATGCGTATTGTCGATCACCTTCACCGAGGCGATTTCGGCGCGGCCCGAGACAAGCCGCAGGCTTTCGTCGATCACCTTGGACAGGTCGGTCACCTGCTTTTCAAGCGTCATCCGGCCCGCCTCGATCTTCGACATGTCGAGAATGTCGTTGATCAGTTCGAGCAGATGCTGGCCGCTGGAATGGATGTCATGAGCATATTCGACATATTTCGGCGCGCCGAGCGGGCCGAACATCGAGCCTTCCATGATTTCCGAAAAGCCGATGATGGCATTCAGCGGCGTGCGCAGCTCATGGCTCATATTGGCGAGAAATTCCGACTTCGACCGATTGGCGCTTTCGGCGCGTGTCTTTTCAGCGGCATATTTCTCGGCAAGGTCCACAAGCTGACGCGCCTGATGCTGCAGCTTGAGGCGCGAGGCCTCAAGGTCGCGCACCGTCTTTTCCAGCGCTGATTTATTGTTGGTCAGCGCCGATTCCTGCACCTTGATCGGTGTAATGTCCGTGCCGACGTTCACATGGCCGCCTGCCTGTGTCGGGCGTTCGCTGATCTGCAACCAGCGCCCGCCGGGCAGCCGAATTTCCCAGACGCTTTCTTCCAGCCCGCCCGCGCGCGGCCAGTCCGAGCCGATGCCCGCGTCTTCCATCACCTGTTCCAGCGTCGCGCCCTCGGCAATGCTGTGGAGAGGCAGTTGCAGGAATTCGGCAAATTTGTGGTTGGCCGTGACCAGACGATTATCCGCGTCCCACAGCGCAAAAGCCTCGCCGATGCTTTCGATGGCGTCGCGCAGCCGATCATTGGCGTCATGCTCGCGCGCTTCGGCGAGCTTTTGTTCGGTAATGTCGATGGTAATGCCGACGAGCCGCTCGCCCGCCATGCGCCCGCCGCCCCAGACCTGACCCTTGGCGCGCACCCAGACATAGCCGCCCTCCGCATGGCGCAGCCGGAAGGCGGTATCATAAGAGCGTGAGGCGCGCGACGCCGCGCCGATAATATCGTCGATGGCAGAAACATCGTCAGGATGCGCCAATTGCTTGATCTCGCCGGGCGACAGGCGCTTGGAAGGTTGGCGCAGCCCCAGCATGTCGAACATGGCCGATGACCAATAGACGCGATTGGCTGTCAGGTCCCAGTCCCATATGCCGCACCGCGCGCCTGCAAAAGCCATGTCGAAGCGCAACTGGTTTTCCACCAGCGCGGCTTCGGCGCGTACTTTGGTTGTCCTCAGGCTCACCAGCATGGCGGCCAGAAACACATAGCCGAGCGACAGCAGCGCGGCAAAACCCAGCGCGCGCGAGAAGCCGTCTTGTCGGTAAAGGGCAATATTGATCGCCGCCAGCGCCACGCCGGTCAGGATCAGAATTAACCTCATGGCCCATGTCGCCGAGATCAAAGGTCGCTTCCTCTCATGGCCCTGTTGCCATGCCAATGGCTCGCCCCGCGTGCCCGCCTCGGGAATGCTCATCTGTGCCTTGTGAGGCAGGATCTTGTCTGCCTCGTCCCCTGTCTGTGAACGCGCTGTTTCGAGCGGGGCTGGCGAAACTCTCCGCATGGGGTGTTCTGAACCCGCGCCACTCGAATCAGTACTCGAATTTCGATGATTCAGCTTGAGTTTACCCTTGTCCAGCGCGCTGTTGCTTTTCCGGTTCGCATTCTGATCAGATTTCGAGAACCGGTACATTTTCGACTCACTTATCCCCTGTCCACAAGGTCCCGGCCCGCAGGTCTCCAGCGCGCTGTTCAGCCGAGAGTCTTGCTGGCGATTTCGTACACATCTCTCGAAATGCCCGTCGTGCCCGCAATGCGCACCAGTTGCCGCGTCATCAATTTACGCCGCTTCGGGTCGAACTGTCGCCAACTCTTGAACGCGCCCAGCAAGCGGGCGGCGATCTGAGGATTGAGCGTATCAAGTTCGAGCACCTTGTCAGCCACCAGAGCATAGCCCGAGCCGTCGCCAGCATGAAAGCGAAGCTGGTTCGCCGTAGCAAAACTGGTGATTAGCGCGCGCACCTTATTCGGGTTTCGTATGGTAAACGCGGGATGCAACAACAACTTATGGATATTATCGAGCGTATCCGCCCGCGACGAGGTGGCCTGAATGGCCAGCCATTTGTCCATCACGAGGTGGTTGTCCTTCCACTGCTCATAGAAGGCGGCCAGCGCCTCGTCGCGTTCAGGCCCATCGACGTTGGCAAGGATGCCAAGCGCGGCAATCTGGTCCGTCATATTGTCGGCCTCAGCAAAATGCTTTGCCGCCAGCGCCACACCCTCTGTGCCCAGAAGCGCGAGATAGCCAAGGCAGCCATTGCGAAGCGCGCGTCGGCCTGCATGCGAGGCATCGGGGCTGTAAGGCCCCTCGATGCGACAACGCTCAAAAGCGCCCCGCAATTCCTTTTCGCAAGCCACTGCTATCGACAGGCGCAAATGTTCGCGCGCCTCATGGATCGCATCGACATCCACATCCCTGTGAATGATCTGCGCAATGGTCTGTTCGCCGGGAAGCAGGATCATCTGCGCCACAAAGTCGGGGTCATGCCGTTTGGATTTCAGCAAATCGCGCATCATCTCGACGAGCGCCTCGCCCTTGCGCAGTCGCCCACCAGTCTTCACAGCTTCCACGATCGAGATCATAAGCCCCGTGGCATAGCGTTGCGCCGCTTCCCAGCGATTGAAAGGATCGCTGTCATGACGCATCAGAAACACCCAGTCGCGTTCCTTCATATTGCTGGTCAGTGTCACGGGTGCAGTAAATCCGCGCAGCAGCGAGGGCACGGGACGCTCTTTCACATTGTAAAAGCGAAACGTCTGGTCGCGTTCGCTCAGGTTCAACACGCGCGTTTTGCCTCTGGGCTTTTCGTCGCCGTCGAGCTGCAGCATCATGTCCTTGCCGTCCGGTCCCACCAGTCCCACCGCAATCGGAATGTGATAGGGCTCCTTGTGCTTCTGGCCCGGCGTCGGTGCACAGATCTGGCTGACTTTCAGCGTATAGGTTTCGCGCGCGGCATCATATCGGCCTGACGTCAGTACCTCCGGCGTCCCCGCCTGATTGTACCAGCGCTTGAACTGCGTGAGATCGAGCTTGGCCCCATCCGCCATCGCATCGAGAAAATCCTCGACCGTTGCCGCCTCGCCGTCATGCCGTTCAAAATAGAGGTCCATACCCTTGCGGAAGCGCTTTGGCCCTGCCAGCGTATGGATCATGCGGCAAAGCTCCGCGCCCTTTTCATAAACCGTGGCGGTATAGAAATTGTTGATCTCGATATAGCTGTCGGGGCGCACCGGATGCGCCAGCGGGCCCTGATCTTCGGGGAACTGATGACTGCGCAGCAGCCGCACATCCGAAATCCGCTTCACCGGGCGCGACCGCATGTCGGCGGTAAATTCCTGATCGCGGAAAACCGTCAGGCCCTCCTTCAGACAAAGCTGAAACCAGTCGCGGCAGGTGATGCGATTGCCGGTCCAGTTGTGAAAATATTCATGCGCAATGATGGCTTCGATCGAGGCATAATCCTGATCCGTCGCCGTGTCGGGTCGCGCCAGAATATATTTGTCGTTGAAGATGTTGAGGCCCTTGTTCTCCATCGCGCCCATATTGAAGGCGCTGACGGCGACAATCATGAAAATATCGAGATCATATTCGCGGCCGAAGGCTTCCTCGTCCCAGCGCATCGAGCGCTTCAACGCATCCATCGCATAGGCGCAACGATCTTCATTGCCGCGCTCGACGAAAATGCGCAACGTCACCTCGCGTCCCGACATGGTGACAAACCTGTCTTCCACATGGGCAAGCTGGCCCGCCACTAACGCAAAGAGATAGGCAGGCTTGGGGTGCGGGTCATGCCATTCGGCAAAATGCCTGCCGTCGGCAAGCTTGCCGCTTTTGGTCAGATTGCCATTGGAGAGCAGAACATTGGCATCTTTTTCTTTCGCCACAATATGCGTGGTGAAAATCGCCATCACATCGGGGCGGTCGAGATAATAGGTGATCCGGCGAAATCCCTCCGCCTCGCATTGCGTGCAATAAATGTCATTCGACAGATAAAGCCCGGAGAGTTGTGTATTGGCCTGTGGTCCGCAGCTTGTCAGAATTTCCAGATCGAAAGCGCCTTCGGGCATATCCGGCAGCACCAGCTTGTCGTCGCTCATCTGATAGGCGTTGGAGCTCAGCTTGTCGCCATTGACCAGCACCTCATGCAGCGCCAGCCGTTCGCCGTCCAGCACCAGCGGGACCGACTTGCCGTGCGACGCCGGGTTCCGTCGCATCTTCATTTTCGAGCGCACCCTGGTCGCCGTCGGATCAAGCTCGATTTCGAGCCGCACCGCGTCGATCAGAAAGCTCGGGGGCGCATAGGCACTGAGAAGAATAGGTCGGGGGTCTTCAGCTTTCATGGACAGGCAGCCTCAAGCACTGCGGACCATTATAATGGGGGCTGGCCCGCCAAAACAAACATATGACTGCTTGATAGGCCGAATTTAAGGCGGCGGCAAATAACGTCTGCTCTAAGGGGAGAGGCTTCACCTCAAACGGGTTTAATCACCTTCACCTGCTGGATGGCGGTTTCGGCTTCCTGTGCCATCTGCATCAGCTCATCGGGCAGGTTTTCGCCATTCGCATTGGCATAGTCCACCAGACGGCGCAGTAGCCCCATGAATTGCGGGGACGACGCCATGATCAGGGCCTGAAGCTCGACGCGCTCGGGCGCAAAATCATATTCGGTGCCGGGCACGCGCCAGCCGCCGCCGTCCTGCGTGCCGGTCACGATGACGGGATACGTGCCGGGGTAGGGATGGTGCGAACATTCTTCGGCTGAGCGCCATTTGTTTTGCGCGCGCACGACATGCCACTCTTCCATCGCGGGATCGACCTGCGTGAGCGTCGTGCTTTCTTCGGTCTGAAGTTCGGTGGCAACGAATTCGCGGCCCAGTCCCACGTCGTAAAAAATCTTCAACGGCTCAGGCACATCCTTGACCCATTGCGGAACGATACGTTCGATCACCGCCCATGTGCCCACGGGCCGCACATAAACGCGCTGGTTTTTGTGAAAGATTGCCTTAGCCATGAGCCGACACCACGCTGAATAAAATAATAGGCGCAGTATGAGGCGAGGTCCGTTAGCGGGAGATTAACCCGACGTTTTATCGATGGTTAATCACACTGGGAGACATTGCCCCGCAGGCTTTTCTTTTTTGGTGTTTCCGGTGCTAGATTGCGGCATCGGTCCAGAATGTGGCGGTGATTGTGAAGGCTATTTTTGAGCGGCTTATGGGCCGCGCGGTTCGCTTGGCGCGTGCGCTTTTGCCCCCGTGGTCAAATCGGCGAACCCCCTGGGCGGTTATTTTATTTCTCGGCTGCTTCGTCGCTTCCTTTCTTTATTATGTGGCGTTTCATGTCAGCCCCGTGCCGCAAGGCCTCGCCGCGATCAAGGCGGAAGGCCGCCTTGTGGTCCTGACCCGTGTTGCCCCCACCACCTATTACATTGGCACGCAAGGCCCCACGGGCTTTGAATATCTGCTCACCCAGTCCCTCGCCAAATCGCTGGGCGTTGATGTCGAATACCGCACCTATGACACGACCGATGAATTGCTCGCCGCTCTTCGCGCGAAAAAAGGTCATCTTCTGGCTGCCGGATTGTTGGCCGGCGGCGATCTCAAGGACGGGCTTGTCGAAAGCCCCGGCTATCAAAGCGCGCAAGCGATTGTGGTCTGTCGTCGCGACGGCAAGGTTCCAAAATCCGTCAAGGAAATGGCGGGATTGAAAGTCTGGGTCAGCGGGGGCACCGAGGCCGCGCAATTGCTGGACGCCCAACAGAGCAAGGTCGAGGGGCTTGAGGTTGACGATGTGGGTCAGCCTGTCGAAGTTCTGCTCGCCGCAGTTGCGGGCGGCACGCTGGATTGTACCACTGCAACGAGCCTTGAGCTTAAAGTCTCCAATCCCTATTCCCCCGATCTGGTTGAGGCTTTCGCGCTTGGCCCCAATGACGAGCTCAAATGGCTCACCGCGCCGGGATCCGACGATCTGGCCAAATATGTGAAGACGTGGATGGCGAGCGAGAAAAAATCCGGCAAGCTCGCGGAATATGCGCGTCGCTTCTTCGGGTTCCTGCCGCCTTTCGACTTTGTCGATGTGCGCGCCTTCAATCGCGCGGTTGAGCAGACATTGCCCGACTATGAAAAGGCTATGCGCGATGCGGCGCGCGACACCGGACTGCCCTGGCAGTTGCTCGCCGCGGTCGCCTATCAGGAAAGCCATTGGAACCCCGATGCCACCAGCCAAACGGGTGTGCGTGGCATGATGATGCTGACCGAAGCAACAGCGAAATCCATGGGTGTCGATGACCGAACCGATCCCGTCGCCAGCATTCACGCGGGCGCAAAATATTTGGCGGATCTCGAATCCCGAATTCCCGAAGGCGTCCTCAATCCTGATCGGGTCTGGTTTGCGCTGGCCGCCTACAACATGGGATATGCGCATTTGCTCGATGCCCGCACCCAAACCGAACAGCTAGGTCTCAACAAGAATAGCTGGACTGATCTGCGCCGTGCCCTGTCGGTGATGGACAAGTCCGGTTATGTCGAACGCCTCAAGTTCGGTCGCGCCAACGCAGCCCAGGCCTTGCGCTTTGTTCAGCAGGTGCGCGCTTATCAGCATATTCTGGATGGCGCAGGCTGAACCCTTCCAAGGTCAGAATAATCAGCATCACTCCAGCCTGATGCCTTGCGGCACATTGACCATCAAATAAGGGCCGCGATTCGCGGGTCTCAATCGCTATTGCCGCCATTTAAGGATTGACCTATTAATTAGGGTGTGTACCCTATTATATCTGCAGTGCCCTGGGTGAGGGGCGGCATCAATTCTGAGGGAGGACGACGTGACTTTAGCCATCAGCCGAGGCCCGATAGTGGAGCCTCGGACCGTTCAGATCGTTATTCTTGGTGCTGGCATGGGCGGTCTTGGCATGGCGGCCAAGCTGCGGCGCGAGGGAATGGACAGTTTTGTTGTGCTTGAAAAAGCCGATGATCTGGGCGGCACATGGCGCGACAATCACTACCCTGGTTCTGGCTGCGATATCCCATCGCATCTCTATTCATTCTCCTTTGAGCCCAAGCTCGACTGGTCGCGTAAATACGCCAAGCAGCCGGAAATCCACGAATACCAGCATCATTTGGCGAAGAAATACGGCCTGCGGCCCTTCATTCGTTTCAACACGGAAGTCCGTGAATGTCGTTTCGACGAGGCGACGGGTTTGTGGAACATTGAGACGACGACGGGCGAAATATTGACCGCCAATCTCGTCGTCTCTGCGCTGGGCCAATTGAACAGGCCATTTGTCCCCCAGATCGAAGGCATGGAAAATTTCAAGGGCGAGACTTTCCATTCCGCTCGCTGGAACGACAACTATGACCTGACGGACAAAAAAGTCTGCGTCATCGGCAATGGGGCCAGCGCCGTCCAGTTCGTGCCCGAGATCGTGGGCAAGGTAAAAAAGCTGACCATTTTCCAGCGTTCGGCAAACTGGATCGCGCCAAAGCCAGATCGTCCTTATACAGATTTCGAGAAAAGGATGTTCCAGCGTTTTCCCTTTCTGGTGAAGCTGCATCGCTGGATGATCTATCTCGTGCTGGAACGCAATTTCCTCGGTTTCAAGCCGGGCAGCCTTGTCAATAAAATGATCAGGAAGATGGGCAGCAAGGAGATCGAGAAATATGTTGCCGATCCCAAGCTCCGCGAAATCCTGACGCCGGACTATCCGCCGGGCTGCAAGCGCATATTGATTTCCAACGATTGGTACGCCGCCATCACAAAACCCAATTGTGAAACGGTGACGAGCCATATTGCAAAAATAACGCAAGAGGGCGTGGTGACGGTGGATGGTGTGACCCATCCAGCAGACGCCATTATCTTTTCAACGGGTTTTGAATCGACCCGGTTTCTCGCGCCGGTCAAAATAACAGGCCTCAACGGTGTCGAGATCAACGAGGCCTGGCGTGATGGCGCCGAGGCGCATCGTGGCGTGGCCGTGTCGGGCTTTCCCAATTTCTTCATGATGTATGGCCCGAATACAAATCTGGGCCACAGCTCGATCATCTTCATGATCGAGGTTCAGATCAATTATGTCCTGCAGGCGATTGAGACACTGAAGAACCCCAGGCTGCGTTGGCTCGACGTGCGTTCCGTCGCCGAAAAAGAGTTCAACAAAGAGCTTCAGAAAGAGATGCAGAGAACAGTCTGGGCCGCTGGTTGTGATAGCTGGTACAAAACCGAAGGCGGCAAGGTTGTCAGCAACTGGTCGGGCCATACCTTCCAATATTGGTGGCAGATGCGCTATCTGGACCTCGACGAATATTCCTTCGTCGGCTGAAGCTCGTCGTCGTTGACCTAAACAAAACGGGACGTCCTGAGGCGTCCCGTTTTCTGTCCTATGCCGTGGAGGTCAGTCGATCTGACCTTCGCGCACGATCCGCTCGTGGCCATCGGTCACATTCTTCACCCGATACTGCGGGCCATCACCCTCGGCGGGCAGCAGGCGCACGACTTCATATTGTCCGCGCGTTTTTGCCAGATAAGAACCGCCGGGATGAAACTCAACGGTTTCCCCGATCTTGAACTTGTGACCATTCATAGGTGGCTCCTGACGCGGCCCTTTGGGGCGCGCGTTTGGCGATCCTTGTCTCTCGGCTCTGGCCGTTTGATGATATCGCAGATTGAGAAGGCGCATGTATGCGTCGGCGGGCCGAAAAATACAAGATTTATCGCCAAAACGCCCAAACCCTGGCCGAAATCCTGCTCTTTTTTGTCTAACTGGCGTATGTTTGATACCACATCGCGCGTCGGCGCGTGCTTTTGAGGAGAACGATCTTGGCCAAAGGTCAGATGAAAAGTAACAAGGAAAAGAAGAAGCCGAAGCAGGACAAGAAGGCGAAGGCTGCGGCTGGCACAACCGGCTCTGTTTTTGCTACCGAAGCCAAGCCTGAAAAGGGTGCCAAGGGCAAGAAGTGACCAGCGCCGTAGTGAACAATCGGCGAGCTGTGTCTGTATTCAATTGAAAGCATCTAAAGCGAGCGGTCGATGTCGTCAGCGCTGTCTGAACATCGGCCTGCACGCTTGTATTGCTTGTGCAATTTTCCTCCTTCGCTATTCTGTCGCGCGCAATAGGCCGGTGCATTGCCAATGTACTGAGGAAAACCTGTTTATGCGGAGGGACTATGACGAGTGTTGGAGCGTTTGCGGAAAAGAAATTCATTGAAATCAAGGGCCACAAAATGGCCTATATTGATGAGGGTGAAGGCGATCCTATTGTTTTCCAGCACGGCAATCCCACGTCGTCCTATGTCTGGCGCAAGGTAATGCCGCC